>Ga0209317_1000455_pt1 | contig 49784 bp, 37 predicted proteins | sample RifGroB2_FD_183994 | JGI IMG/M metagenome (GOLD analysis project Ga0209317, IMG submission 183994) | Soil microbial communities from Rifle, Colorado, USA - Groundwater B2 (SPAdes) (version 2) | ecosystem: Environmental > Terrestrial > Soil > Unclassified | place: Rifle, Colorado | collected... | reverse complement strand
AACATTGGCGTGGTATATGTCTTATTTGGCATGCGCCATTATGCCATAACCATGCTAAATACTTAACATAAATATCTAATTAGAAGATTATAAGATGCTCACTTGAAACCTTAAACTAGCGCCATTCGTGCCTGTCCCCCTTAGCCCATCCAGTTTAATTCCGGCATTCCCCTGGTGAATGCAGCGGGAGCGGCAAGCAGGCTCCACCGGTTTTAACTTGCAGCTTTTACTCCAGCCAAAACTCCCTGCGGTATAATGAACCGATGCTTGCTCAGAATACAGAATTCGGGAGGTTTCCGGTGCGAATCCACGACATTACCCTGCCCCTGTCTGCTGAACTTCCGGTTTATCCCGGCGATCCCCCGGTCGAGATAGCCCCCTGGCTCAGCACGGTCGACGGCGCCGCCGCCAACGTCTCCCGCCTCACGCTTAGCACCCATAGTGGCACCCACATCGATTCCCCCCGCCATTTCAGCGACACCGGCCTCCCGGTGGACGAGATACCGCTTGAGCTTCTGGTCGGAAAGGCGCTGGTGGTGGAGATCGCCGGCACAAGGGAGATCGGGCGCCACGAGCTTGAGCGGTTGAGGATAAAGGGGTTCGAGAGACTGCTGCTGAAGACGGACAACTCGGAGCTCTGGAAGAAGAGCGAGTTCAGTCCGGACTTTGCCGCCCTTTCGGTGGACGGCGCCAGATATCTGCTGGAGGCCGGTGTCCGACTGGTCGGCATTGATTACCTCTCTATTGAGAGCGTCGAGGGAGACGGTGAGGTGCACAGGATACTGCTTGATAACGGCGTCCTGATCCTGGAGGGATTGAACCTGGCCGAGGTAGTTCCCGGCGAATATGAGCTGATCTGTCTGCCGCTAAAGATCAAGGGCGGAGACGGAGCGCCCGTGAGGGCGCTCCTCAGAGGAGGCGCAGGTGCGGCTCCTGACTTTGATCCGCATACCAGCAAATGGCCGCTCGCCTGATCGCGCAGCTTAGCAGCAGTTAGGACTTGTCGCAGCACCTTTTTTTGTCCGGCTTCTGCATCTTCACGCAGTTGTCACACCCCTTAGCCGCGGCCGGCTTTCCTTCGGCGCCCTGCAGCTTCGGACAGTTCTCGCACTCGGGACTGCCGCACGGCTTCGATTTTGCGCACTTATCGCACCCCTCCCCCGCTTTGACATCTTGGGCGGTTTTTCCGCAAGGCATAGTCTTGTCTGCTTTAGCGCAGTTGCCGCAGCCTGGCTGCGCGGCACCCTGCTCGTTGGCCCAGACTCCCAGTGAGCAGGCAAGGATCAGCACTAAGGGGATAAGCACAGTCAACAGGTTCTTCTTCATGATACCTCCGGGTAAAATCAGGTTAGCAGCTCTACCGCCATGCGGCATTTCAGAGAGTTCGGCATTTCAGAGAGTTCGGGGTTCAGGGAACAAGTAGGTCAACTCCGAAACATTACTCCTCCCCCCAGCGGGGGGAGGTTGGGAGGGGGGAAGCCCTGGCTTCTGCGAAGAACAGGCCGAGTTTCCCCCTCCCTGACCCTCCCCCTCCGGGGGAGGGAACATTAGTCCCATTTTTCTACATCGGGTAGTATCGGGTAGTCGGTCACCCCCTTGGCTTTCCAAGCGGCAAAAGACGAGCCCCCATCTTAATGAGCCGGATTCACAGGATAGGTTTCTCAGATTTCCTCGGACTTGCTCCGTGGCCAAAGATTCCCTTCAAGTGGCCCCACCTACCCTCCCTCGGCAATCACCGGACAAATAGCGGAAAAAGCCGCATCGGTCGGCGCCAGGGCCTCGATGAGCTTTCCTCTCGCACCGGTGAAGCGCATGCTGCGGCAGTGCAGCATCATACGGGCTGCGGGAACCCCGCCGTAGCTCTCGTCCCCTATGATGGGAAAGCCGCCCTGCGCCAGGTGCACGCGAATCTGGTGGGTGCGCCCGGTCAGCGGCCTTGCCTCGATCGCCGTCACTCCCGGGCCTTCTCCGATCACCCGGAACAGGGTGCGGGCGGGCTTGCCGTTTTGGGCCACGCCGTACCTGAACTTGCTCAGCTTGGCGATCGGCGCGTTCACGCTCCACTCTAACTCGTCCGGCGCAGCCGAGATGAGCGCCCAGTAGGTCTTCTCGACCCGCCCGTTCTTCAGCAGATCGGAGATCATTGTCGCCGCCTGCTTGTGCTTGGGAAAGAACATCACGCCGCTGGTGCCGCGGTCCAGCCGGTGCACCACGCGGGCCGGGTCCTTCAGGCCGATGCTCTTCATATAGCTGTCCACCGCGTACTCTACCGTCCCCTTCAACTGATACGGGGTGCGCTGGCTGTTGAAGCCGGCGGCCTTGTAGATGGCGAGGAAATCCTTGTCTTCGTACAGCAGCTCCTGCTTCGTGTAGACGAGATCGATGCAGCGCTCGGCGTCCATTATCCCGAGGGCGATTTCGTCACCCTCCTTCAAGGTCCGGGAGGCGACCCGCACCAGGGTCTGGGAGATGTTGCAACCGCCCCAGTCGATAATCCTCCTGATCTCGCCCTTGGAGAGCTGCGGGAATATCGCTTTTGCCCCGTCATCCAGCCGCATCCCCGCCTGTTCGGCGTCCGCCCGTGCTGCCAATATCATTTAAGGTGCCTCTCGGCGCGCAGCAGCGCCGCAATGGTCTTTCCGTCCGTGATGCCGCCTTCGGCTGCCATGGTGAGCGCCTCCTCAAGAGGCATCCGCACGCAGGAGATCTCCTCGTACGCCTCCGGGGCCGCCTTCCCCTGGGAAAGCCCGCGGGCCAGATAGAGGTGGATCACCTCGTCGAATACCCCGGGAGAAGGGTGCAGGATGCCGAGGGAAACTAGCGAGGCGGCCTTCAGGCCGGTCTCCTCGATCAGTTCCCGCGCGGCGCAAAGCTCAGGATCTTCGCCCGGCGACAGCCGGCCGGCCGGAAGCTCCAGCAGGAAGTCGCCCAGAGCAGGGCGCAGCTGGCGGATCAGGGTGATGCTGCCGTCGTCGTGCAGCGGCAGTATGGCGGCGCCGCCGGGATGGCGCACGATCTGGTAGGTGTACCAACCCTGGTCCCCGATCAGCACGTCCATCTGCTCGACACCGACCACCAGGCCGCTGAAAACCATCGATTTATTTTTAGTTTCCACGGTGCCTCCACTAAGTCTAGATACATATCATTTTCGCCGCGGGAAGTGAAGGGAGATTTGAGCTGTCGGCGATCGCCAGCAATCAGCAAGTCCTGCTAACTGTCTCGCACCTCTCTACCCAGGGCTCCTTATAACGTGAGACAGGCCCTTACCCCACTGTAAGTGGGACAAGGGCCTGACTATTGGTTCCCACAAAATTAACATGGTCGGGAACCTTAGCTATTTTCTCTGACAGCCTAAAGGCTAACGGCCGTGTCCGCCGCGTCCCTCATGCCTGTCATCCCTGTCATGCCTGTCACGCCTGTCATGACCATTTCTGTGGCCGCGATCGTCGTGTCTTTTGTGTTTTTTATAGTGCTTGTTTTTGTAATGCTTACGGTGCTTGCTCGGCCTCTCCCTTTCCATATAAACCACGCGGTCCCTTTGGACATAGTAGGGACGGCCTGCATCTATCCGGACATTAACGCCCGGCGGTGCCGGCACATAGCCTTGGATGCGGACATCCACACTGGAGCCGGGCAGCCCGGGAGGGATCAGGATGCCAGGAAACGAGGGACCGGCTTCGGCACTGCTGAAGGCCAGGGTGAGGAGGAGTGCGGTCATTAACAGCATGGAAAAAACAGATTTGCTACGCATTGGAGCTCCTTTTACAACGGGTGATTGGGTTTATCTTTGAAGTGTGATGCACTTGCTGACTGCTGACAAACAGTACTACAACTAACATGCCAAGAAAGAGGTGTAAACTCTTCAGAGCCAAGCTGCCGATATTTAAGGACAAATCTCCCTACTGGTTGTACTGCATATACGAAAGCCGCCTTTGGCGGCTTTCGTATATGACGAAGCTGTCAAATACGACGGGCTTGCCAGTATGAGCAGGTTTGTCTTTATTCGCAGGAACGCCTTCTCTCCCCCTTTAGTCAAGGGGGAGAGAAGGCGGGTGACTAGCTGAAGCTTGTTGCTTCCAGTCGGAAAAGACAGTGTTCCTGGTACTAGTTGAAGAAGTACCTGAGGCCGACCGTACTCGAAACACTGGAGGGATCGAAATCGCCTCTGCGGCTTCCATCACGGTTCGTTATGTCGGCATCCGGGGCAACCAGCAGCCTTGCCTCTGCGGTCAGGGCCAGCTGTCTGGTAAGGAAGAGATCGATGCCTGCGTTGGCGTGGGCCCCTACCGTCGTGTCAACGTCGCCATACTGGTAGTCATTGACCAGGAGATCTACGCCGCCCCCAACAAAGGGAACCAGCTGTTGGTTGGCCAGGGCGAACCGGTACTGACCGCCCAGTGAAAAATCGGTGGTGTCGAAATCGCCGTCGTCAGAATCGAAACCGGTATGGGTGACCAGAGCCTCGGCGGCGAAATGATCATCGATGCCGTAGATAAGGCCGGCACCGCCGACAAAGCCCGCGTCAGTCTTGTTGTTTCTGAAACCGGAGTCGTTGTCGGCCGGGATCAGGACACCGATCTTGCCGGTAACGCCGAGTCTTCCCTTGATGCTGTCGGCCATTGCCGTCCCCGAGGTGATGGCAACGGTGGACGCGAGGCATGCTAATACGATGAGTTTTTTCATGGTTGATTCTCCTTTTGTTGGGTTAGTTATGCTTCAAATACCGCTAACCTGGGTGGCACAAAGTTGTACTTGCTCTCAAAAAAAATGTACCTTTAAGGCCTTTAAGGCTTTATTCGGGAATTGGCTCTTCACTACTCAACGGTTAATCAGGTTTAGTAACCGTAGCGACCTGCAATATAACAGCGGTCTGTGCCAAGGCCCTGCCGATCATCGACGCGCCAGTTTCCAGCGTGATCTGAGTCTTAGACAATATGATTCCCTCAAAATGCGCGGTTGTTCCAATAATCACTTCGCCGGCAACCTGCCAGAATATGTTCTTGGCCTTAGCGCCGCCGCTCAAGGAAATGTTTATCGCGGGGCTCAGAGAAAGATTTTCGGGTATCTGGAAGATCCAGACATCATTTGCGCCACCCGAGATGGTCACGTCCGACGATGCCGTCACTGCGGTAGTCCACTTGTAGAGACCGGGAATGAGGGTTTTACCTCCGATCTCGCCAGCACCCTCATTTGTGAAATCAGGTGTCGGCCGTCCTGCGGCGTCGGTGTACGCAGTGAGCATGCTGTCAACTGCCGTGGTCAGATTGGTGCTGGTAGGAGCGGTCATATCGGCTCCGAACAAACTTCCGGTCACCTGAGCCGATATCGCAGATGTTGTCCCCACCATGGTCGGCGAAAAACCGCCGTAGTATGAGGTCGCTGCCGGGCTCAAGCCGACATCACCGGTAATCACGGAATCCGTAACGGTGGTGACTTTTGAGGTTGCCAGAATCACGTAATTGCCGGCCGCGCCAAGATTCACCACAGCCGGACCTAGCGCGACTGGAACTGTTACAGTAACTGTGTAGATTTGCGTGGTATTGTTAGCGGCGGTCACGGTGTATGACACTGGAGTCGTGAAGTTATTAGCCGTCCCGTTAATCTGGGTTACCGTTCCTATCTTTACGCTTGCCCCAGTGGTGGTGAAGGTCGCAGCCAACGCCGTCACGTTTGTACCGCTCGGCACGGTTACCGATATGGCCTTGGCCCCTTCATTTATAGTCCCGGCAACACCGGCCAGTGAATATGCGGTAATTTCCTTAGCGGAGTTTGCTGCCAGGGTTACCGTCACAGTATAGGTCGCTGTCGTGCCATCGGCAGCGGTTACCAGGTATGCCACCGGAGCTGTGAAGTTATTTGCCGTAGTCCCGCTCTTTTGAACCGTCGTCGATACCTTTACGCTTGCCCCTGTGGTGGTGAAGGTCGCCACAAGTGCGGCGGGGTTTGTTCCGTTGGGCAAGGTCACTGCAATCCTTTTTTCCGAGGGATCCAGAGTCCCGGCAACACCGGCAAGTGAATATGCGGTAATATCCTTGGCAGCGCTTGCCGCCACGGTTACCGTTACCGTGTATATCCTCGATGTGCCGTCGGCTGCGGTTACCGTGTATATCACGGGAACCGGAAAGTTATTCGCCGTCGTCCCGCTCGTCTGGATTGCGGCTCCCACCTTTACGCTTGCCCCTGTGGTTGTGAAGCTGGCAACCAGATTGTTCAGGTCGGTCCCGTTCGGCAGGATCACCGAGATGGTACTAGCCGATTCATCTACAGTCCCGGCAACCCCGGCAACCGTAAACGTGGTAACGGCACTGCCCGTGATCGGGGCCACGGCAACCGTTACGGTATACGCCGCCGTGGTGCCGTCGGTAGCCGCTACACTGTAAGCCACCGGCGTGGCGAAGTTATTCGCCGTGGTGCCACTCACCTGGGGTAGCCCGCCTACCGTTACGCTTCCCCCTGTGCTTTCGAAGGTCGCCACCAACGCCGTCACGTTTGTACCAAACGGCATGGTTACCGCAATAGTCTTCGCTGTTTCATCGACGGTCCCGGTTGCCGTGCCACCAGCAGGTATGGCAAGTGAGTATGCGGTAACGGCCTTGGCAGAGTTAGGCGCAACGTTACTGTTACCGTTACCATTGCTGTCGCCGCATCCGGCAACTAGAGTGACCGCTAGCAGTAGCGGTAACCACGTCTTTAAATATCCTGTGCTCATTTATTCCCCCTGCTGTTTAATTTGGTATGCCCATTTCTGCAAACTTGATTGCCAGCCACTTATCTGCTTGAACTCTGCCGCTCGCTACCTCACATCCCCGTCCTTCATGTTCCAGACTCAGCAATCAACTAGAGCAAGTAGCCTGCCAGTAATCGATTAATAATAGTAAGCCTGGAATCAGACTGAAAAACAGGACATTAGGACAACCGACACGACCCGCGACAAGGAATGTAAGCCCTGCTCCCCCTCAACATTTGGCGGAACCTCAACATGCTAAGGGAGAAAAGCCCGGCAGCCTTCTACTTTTCCGTCCTTCCCGATTTGCAGGAGCGGCATTCCTGCCGCGATTACGCAGCGGCGATCGCGGCAGGAATGCCACTCCTACGCATAGCTTGGTTTCCATCCGGAAACTCCGGATGTGAATCAGTTGGTTTCCAATTCGACAAAGCGGGGGATTTTTCGTCCTGGCAAGGAAACCGAGGGGTTGCGCGGAGGCGTACATAAACTACGCCGCAAAGTTTGACCGAGGGTTACCGCCTACAGGGCGGGAAAGCACCCTTTCCGGACGGAAACCAGCTTGGGGTGAATCTTGCCTGACAATGGTAAATTTCAATGGCAGTAAAACCTGCCAGCATACAGTCAGAAGACAGAGGCATGAGAACCGTAAATTCTGATCAATCTCTTAAACAAAAAAGCATTTTCTGGAGCAAAATAATGTTAACTGAATTTAACTGTATCGGACCTCAGTATTTGACGGATCATCGACATGCCGAGGTATACTTTGCAACAAATGAGGTATAGTGTGATGCCTTCAGGCATTTCTGTGCTGGAGCGGGAAATTGGCCGCAGGATATGGCCGCTCGCGCGTTTACCTGAACGCTCTTGTTTCACCATAAACAATCAGGCATTTTATTTGTCAAAACTGGATCAGCTTCAGGCTACGGGTTGATCGAACAGATGCCGAGGTAGCATTCCGACATGAGAGGCTCAGCAATGGACACGGACAAAGAAAAAAACCCGGCAGGGGCCGCCGAACTGCCGGGGGCAGGAACAGTGACGAATCAGCTTAAGGCGCGGATCCTCTGCGTGGATGACGGACCTGTCAATCTCAGCCTGCTGAACGCCATGCTCTCCCCCCGCTATGAGGTGGTATCGGCGCTGAGCGGGCCGGAAGCGCTGGAAAAGATCAAGACGGAGCGGATCGACATCTGCCTTTTGGACGTGATGATGACGGGGATGGACGGTTTCGAGGTCTGCCGGCTGATCAAGGCCGACCATCTGCATCGGAACATCCCGGTAATGATGATCACCTCGCACGCCGACCGGGAAAACCGCATCCGGGGGATCGAGGCCGGCGCCGAGGACTACATCTCCAAGCCGTTCGACATGGCCGAGGTGCTGGCCAGGATAAAGATGCTCTTGCATGTCAAGCTGCTGGACGACCGCCGCATGCAGCTGGAAGCGGACCTGCAAAAGGCACATGACGACCTGGAACTGATCGTGACCGAGCGGACCGCTGAGTTGATCCGGGCAAACCTGCAGCTCACCCAGGAAATAGAGGAACGCAAGAAGGCGGAAGGGTCGCTCCAGGGGACCTATGCGGAAATCAAGGGATTGAAGGACCGGCTGCAGGCCGAGAACATCTACCTGCGGCAGGAGATGGCAAGGGAGTACAACTTCGGCGAGATCATCGGCCAAAGCGACATCCTGTCGCATGTATTCCTGCGGGTCGAGCAGGTAGCCCCCATGAACGCGACGGTGCTTCTCCTGGGCGAGACCGGCACAGGCAAGGGGGTGGTGGCTCGCGCCATCCACTCCAGCAGTTCCAGAAAGGACCGCCCGCTGATAACGGTCAACTGCACCACGCTGCCGGCCACCCTGATCGAAAGCGAGCTGTTCGGGCGGGAGAAGGGGGCCTACACCGGGTCCGACACACGGCAGCTCGGCCGCTTCGAGCTGGCCGACGGCGGCACCATATTCCTCGACGAGATCGGGGAGCTGCCTCTGGAGCTGCAGTGCAAGCTTTTGCGCGTCATCCAGGACGGCGAGTTCGAGCGGCTGGGGAGCTCCCGCACCATCAAGACCGATGTGCGGATCATCGCTGCCACCAACCGCAACCTGACCGAAGAGATCCGGAGCGGCAGGTTCCGGGAGGACCTGTTCTACCGGCTCAACGTCTTCCCGATCACCCTGCCGCCGCTTCGGCAGAGAAAGGAGGACGTCCCGCTGCTCGTCAACCATTTCGTGGCGAAATTCAACAAGAAGATCGGCAAGAAAATAGAGACTGTTTCCAAGGACACCCTGAACGCCCTGCAGCTCTACCACTGGCCCGGCAACGTGCGGGAGCTGGAAAGCGTCATCGAGCGGGCGGTGATAACCAGCCAGGGTGCCACCCTGCAGGTACTGGACCGCTTCGAAACCTTCAGACAGAGTGATCAGCCGGAAGGGGATGAGGTGAAGGCCCTGGTCGAGCTGGAACACGACCACATCCTCCATGTGCTCAAGAAAACCGGTTGGCGCATCGAAGGGAAAAGCGGGGCCGCGGGGATCCTCGGTCTCAACGCCAGTACCCTGCGCGCCCGCATGCGCAAATACGGCATCGTACGCCAATGATGCAAATGCCGAAGATGTCTGACCAGGGCAACGGGAAAAACGCGCGCACTAAGATCAAGGTTTTTTTATGACCACCTCTAAGACTTTCCGGTTTAGGCCGGGACAAACATGGACTTCTTGAGCATGCTGAACAATGACGAGGTGAATGCGGTGACCCTCAGCAAGGACTTCGCCTCCGAAATGGAGAAGATGTTCGCCAGGGACCTGGCCAACTGCCGGCCGATCGAATTGCGGGAGTGGGAAAAAAGACCATCGCTGCCAAAGCTGAGAGAGTGGTTTTTCAGCTACTTGTTCGCCAGGTGGCTGTAGCCCTCAGCCATCTCCGCCACATGCCGCAGTTATGTCAAACCTGACGGATTCCGTTGACGGCTGCCTCCCCCTGCTGCACCCTCTCTCCGCACTTTCTGCCGCATAAACAGCCCCTTAAACCCTATGACCTTCTCTGGCACGCAAGTTGCGATTCAACTCCCTGTCGGAACATGAACAGAGACCTGCCTTCTGCTACCTATACCAATCTCACCTCGGCCACCACTTTGGAGGCGAAGGACTGCACGTTTGGGAAGGCGCGCCCCTTTGCCTGACCAGGCCGTTTTCGGCCAGCGGGTATTCAGCCCCTACCCGCCGGTTTTCAACAGGAATCCAGCAAAAGAGAGAGCCCGCCATGGAAAGTGACTACCACGATGGACAGATGAGGTCGGCTGCCGACCGGCACCCCGACGAGTCGGCTGACCGGTCGGCGTCCCGGTCGACTGAAGACAAGCTGACCCGGGAGCTGACCCGGACCAATTTGCAGCTCAGCCAGGAGATGGCGGAACGCAAGAGGGCAGAAGGGTCGCTCCTGGGCGCCTATTCGGATATAAAGCGGCTGAAGGACCGGCTGCAGGCCGAAAACATCTATCTGCAGCAGGAGCTCGCCCGGCAGTACAACTTCGGCGAGACCATCGGCCAAAGCAGCAAACTGTCGCAGGTGCTGCTGAGGGTCGAGCAGCTAGCCCCCATGAACGCCACGGTGCTTCTCCTGGGTGAGAGCGGCACCGGCAAACGGGTGGTGGCACGCGCCATCCACAACGGTAGCGCGCGCCGGGACCGCCCGCTGATAACGGTCAACCTCTCGGCACTGCCGGCAAACCTGATCGAAAGCGAACTCTTCGGTTGGGAAAGGGGCGAGTTCACCGGGGCTGATGCCCGGCAGATCGGGCGCTTCGAGCTGGCAGACGACGGCACCATCTTCCTGGAGGAGATCGGCGCCTTGCCGCTCGCGCTGCAAGGCAGACTGCTGCGGGTCATGCGGGACGGCGAGCTTGAGCGACTCGGCAGCCCGCGCACCATCAAGGTCAATGTGCGGATCATCGCCTCAAGCAGCCGGGATCTGGAACAGGAGGTCCGCTGCGGCCGGTTCCGTGAGGACCTCTTCTACCGGCTCAAGGTGTTTCCCGTCATCATCCCGCCCCTTAGGGAGAGAAAGGGAGACATCCCGCTGCTCGTCCGTCATTTCGTGGCGAAATACAACAACAAAAGCGGCAGGAAAATAGAGACCGTATCAGAGGAAGCCCTGAACGCCCTGCAGGCATACTGCTGGCCCGGCAACGTGCGGGAGCTGGAAAGTGTCGTCGAGCGGGCGGTGATCACCAGCCAGGGAGCCTCCCTGCAGGTGCGGGACCGCTTGGACGGTTTCCGAGAGAACGGCAAGCAGGCAGGGCTGGAAGGGGTCAAGGGCCTGCAAGAGTTGGAGCAGGACCACATCCTCCGGGTGCTAGCGACCACCGGCTGGCGCATCGAGGGAGTAAAAGGGGCAGCAGGCCTGCTCGGCCTCAACCCCAGCACCCTGCGGGCCCGGATGCGCAAGTACGGCATCCTCCGTCACCGCCTGTAAAAACGCCCGACCTTAATCCGGCCGCCCGCATTTATCCGTCAAATATGGCGGTAGCGTGACATGCGACGGTTCCCTCTCGCGCCCCCCCTCCAGCTGCGGCCACCCTCCAGGCCCTATCCTCCGATTAATCAGGCAGTTGCACCCTGCATATCAGCACAGCCTCTCTGGCACGTTAGTTGTAAGATACCTGGTCAGCAAGATGATCTGCACCGTCAGATCAGTTGCCGCAGCAGAGCAGGTATCCAGCAAAAGGAGAGCGTCCATGAGTAAGCGAACAAATAAATTCCATTCGGCAGGACTTGGCAGTGCGGCACTTTATCAACCGAGTCGAAAAGAAGTTAGTAGAACGGTAGGTCTTGTGTTACTGCTGCTAGTCGTCCTGTTGATCGGTATCGCCACCCGGGCAAAGGCGGGAGAAAAGGCATGCCAGCTCCCCGGCGTGCAGGGGGAGCATCAAACCGTCCAGCAACTCTCGCGGCCTTGACAATTCCCGGCCCGGCAACACGAGCCGGCAGGTATGGGCAAGACCCGGGGTAGGCCCGAGACTGCCTTTATCCAAAAGGAGCAAACCATGAAAGAAAGCACCAAGGACCAGGTAGCAGGGACGCTTCACCAACTGAAGGGAAAGGTCAAGGAGGTCGCCGGGATCGTGAGCGATAAACCGAAACTGGAGGGCGAGGGGACCGGTGAAAAGATTGCCGGCCAGGTTCAGGTAAAGATCGGCCAGTTCAACAAGTTTATCGGGAAGTAGGTAAATGCCGCAAGTGACCTTCACCGTGCACCCAAAAGCCAGGGATCGGCACTCAAGCGCAAACAAAACCAGGAGAAGCCCGTGAAAGTAAATCCGCTATCGATAACCCTGTCAGCCCTGGCTTTGCTCGCGCTCGGCGCCCCCGTGCAGGCCTCTCAGATGGACAGACGGATTGAATCGTCCGCCAGGCAGTCGCACGTGTTCCAGACCTACCTTAAGAAGGACGACATCAAGATCCATTCGGGCAACGGCGCCGTCACCCTGACGGGGGTGGTCTCGGAGAACTTCCACAAATCCCTGGCAGGCGATACGGTAGCTGGCCTCCCCGGCGTCAAACGGGTGGATAATCGGCTGGAGATCGAGGGGGCTTCCCCCACCCCGAACTCGGATGCCTGGCTCCGCGACAAGGTGAAGGTGGCTCTGCTGTTTCATCGCAGAGTGAGCGCCGTGGCAACCGAGGTCGAGGTCAGTGACGGCATCGTCACCCTGCAAGGCGAGGCCGCAAGCCAGGCGCAAAAGGAACTGACCACCGAATATGCCAAGGACGTGGACGGGATCAAAGGCGTAAGGAATGAGATGATCGTATCCGCGACTGCCAAAAAGGCTCTCCGCAGCGTGGGTGAAAAGATCGACGACGCCTCCGTTACCGCCCAGGTGAATATGACGCTGTTAAACCATCGCTCGACCAGCGTCGTAAACACCACCGTGAGGACGAAGCGCGGCGTAGTCACGGTGGGGGGCGAGGCCAAAAATGCCGCCGAAAAGGTGCTGGTCGGCAAGCTGGTTGCCAATATAAACGGCGTGAAGAAGGTAAAGAACCGGATGACCGTCAAGTAGGACCACTGCCGGCAGTTCGAAGTAGCTTGCAGTTGTCACTCCCGGGTTCAGCCGGGGGGGCGGTTGCCCTTGGAGGGCTCCGCTCCGACCTTCGCCCCGCTGAACAGTGAACATCATTCCGATTCCTGATCAGTGCTGATCTGCAGCATACCCCCTCCCCCCTTTGTAAAAGGGGGGAGGGGGGGATTTTACCCCGGTTGCTACGGAGTTCCCAGGGCGCCTTAAGGCAATCCCCCTTGTCCCCCTTTTTCAAAGGGGGACTTTTCACGGTACTGATACGAGCTGCAGATCAGCACTAATTTCAGGTTCCGATACACCCCATTTAAGTTGAGATCCGTATATGTCCGACTCCGTATTGAATAAAATAAGCGAAGCACGCCAGGGGGCAGTCTGCGGCGCCCTCTCATTCCTGGTGCTCTGGCTCTTCCTTGCGCTGCCTCTGCAGGCCGCTGAGAAGGTCGAAGTCGTGGTCACCGGCATCGAAGGGGAGGCGCTGCAAAATGTGCAAGAGGCGCTGGTGCTCCCCTCCGGCCTGGTAGGCGAGGAAACGGTGGACCGCCCCTGGCTTGAGCGGTTCGCAAAAGAGGCTGAAGAGGAGGCTCGGCTGGCGCTTGAGCCGTTCGGCTATTATCAGGCCCGGGTCACGGTCAGCCTCAGCGAACCGGCCCCCGCGCGCTTTCGCCTGCAGGTTGCGGTGGTCCCGGGGGAACCGGTGCGTCTTAGCGAAGTGAAGGTGACCCTGACCGGGCCCGGCCTCGAAGAGCGGCGCCTGCGCAGGCTGGTGACCATCTTCCCCCTGAAAGTGGGGGACCTGCTGCTGCATCAGAGATACGAAGAAGCCAAGGCGGCGCTCCAGCTGCGCGCCCGGGATCTGGGCTACCTGGATGCGGATTTTTCGAGGCACGAGATCCGCGTCGCCGCGTCCAACACCAGCGCCGCCATCGAACTGACCCTCGCCACGGGGGACAAGTATTATTTCGGGGCAACCAGCATCGAGGGGGCGCCCGAATACCCCGACAGTTTCCTGCGACGTCATCTGAGCTATTCAGCCGGGGACGTTTTCTCCTATTCCGGCCTGGGCGAGACCCATTTGAACTTCGCCAACTCCGAGCGCTTCAAAGAGGTGGTCGTCGCCCCGGGAAAGGTCGACACCGAGGAGCACAGCGTGCCGGTCGCCGTACAGCTGCAGGCCGGGCCGCGCATCACGGTGCGACCGGGCATAGGCTACGGCACCGACACGGGCGCGCGCTTCACCGTCCGCTACCGCGATTTGAACATGTTTCACCTGGGGCACGAGCTGCATGCGGGCCTCTATGTCGCCCAGCGCCTCAAGGGGCTGGTGACCGGCTATGTCATTCCCGACTCGCGGGACGTGCGAAGCTCCACCACGCTGCAGCTGAACCTGCAGGAGGAAAACACCGACACCTATGACAGCCGCATACTGGCCCTGGAGCTGGCCCGCAACCGGAGTTTCGGCAAAGGGAAGCTCGGCACCGCCTACCTGAAGGCCCAATACGAGGAGTACACGGTAGCCGACCAGGAATCGACCGCCCGGCTCATGCTGCCGGGCCTGCGCTTTTCCGACGATCGTTACGACAACCCCATACGTCCCCGCCGCGGCTTTCGCTACGCGTTCGATCTGCGCGGCACGCACCAGCTGCTCGGCTCAGACACCAAACTGGCCCAGATCCTGGCCGAGGGGAGTCACCTCCTGCCGCTCCCCTGGCGACTTTCCCTGCATACCCGCGCCAAAGCCGGGGTGACCCTGGCAAGCGACCCCTTGAGCGACATCCCCCCTTCGCTGCGCTTTTTCGCCGGCGGGGACCAGAGCGTGCGCGGCTACTCCTACAAATCCCTCGGCCCGCGCAATGCCTCCGGCCAGGTGGTAGGCGGCAAACAGCTCCTTACTGGCAGCATCGAGCTGGAGCGGGCGCTCTACAAGAATTGGGGCGTCTCCGTATTTTACGATGCCGGCAACACCTTTAATGCACCCTCCGACGTCAGTTTGCGCCAGGGGGCCGGGGTGGGCCTGCACTACTACACTTCGGTCGGGGCCTTGAACCTGTCGGTGGCCCGGCCGCTCGGGGCGGACAGCCAGTCGTTGCACGTGCACTTCACCGTGGGGTTCCAACTTTGAAACGCTCCAGCAAAGTCATGCTAAGCGCTGCCCTGGCAACTCTGCTGGCGGCTTCGGTAATCGCTACCGTCAGCTGGACGGTTGCCACCACCCAGGGGACCCGCTGGCTTTTGACCTCGCTTGCTCCCCTGAGCGGGATCAGCTTCTCCGCCGGCAAGATCGAGGGGAGACTGATCGACCGCCTGCTGTTAACGGGTGTGCGGGTAGGCCTGGCGCAGCAAAAAGTGGAGATCGACTCACTTCAACTTAGCTTGAACCCGCTTCCTCTGCTGACCGGCACGCTCGCTCTGCGGGAGGTCACCCTCCAGGGTGTGCGCATCCAGGACGATGCCCCACTGGACACCAAAAAGGAGCTGCCGGCCTGGCCCCGCGTGCAGGGAGCTGCCCGGTTTTTGTCGGCCAAGATCGCCCGCCTGCGGGTGACTGGGATAAGCTATCGCCGCCTGCAGGAGACACCGGTTACTGCCGCCTCCCTGGCAGGTTCGCTCAGCTGGGAAAACAGCCAACTCTCCTTGACCGAGATGAAGCTGGTCTCCCCGTCCGGCAATCTGAACGGCAGCATCTCGGCGGGCTTCGGCCGGCCATCCCTGTCGGCCGACCTTGCCGTCTCCCTCGCGCAGCCGGTAGCTCAGATGGATCGATTCTCTCTGCTGATTCGGCCCGCCGACAAGTGGCTCGGGCTCGGACGGTTTGTCGGCGCGGTCACCCTGGCAGGAAGGACTGGCACGCGGCAGTTGCTGGAGCTTACCGGAGAGGTGGCCATGGCGCGCAAGGCCTTCGATCTGCGCCGGCTGCGCCTGACCAGCCCGGGCCGCAAAGGGGTGCTGAGCGCCAAAGGGTCGCTGGAATTGACGGGCCTGGAGCCGGTGGTGAAGCTGCAGGTACAAGCAAACGGGCTCGACCTCGCCCCCGAGCTGAACCTGCCGACCGACCTCTCCGGCACCCTGCGCTTCGCGGGAACTCCAGAGAGCTACCGGGGCGAGCTGACCATTGCCAACAAGGCAAAGGGGTGGCAGGCGGCGGTTCTTTCCTCCCCTTTTCAAGGTAACCGCGAGGGACTGAAAGTGGCCCCCCTGACAGGCTCCATCATCGGCGGCTCGCTCTCCGGTGGAGTGGAGGCCGACTGGCGAAAGGGGCTCTCGCTTAGCTGGGCTGTCAACGGCAGCAAACTCGATCCGGCCAGGGTCGCCCCGGACTGGAAAGGGGTGGCCAATTTTACCGCCCAAGGTCAGCTGGCCTTTTCCGGGAAGGCACCGCTCACCGGAAAGATCAGCGGCACGCTCCTGGAAAGCCGCCTGCACGGGGAGGCGCTCACCGGTGAGCTGCTGGCGGATTTCGCAGGCGACAACCTGTCGATTGCCCGTCTGGTGCTTAAGGGGCAGGGTTTTGAGCTGCGCGCCTCGGGACAACTGAACCAGCGGCTCTCCCTGGCCGCGCAGATCAGCGACTTTTCACGGCTGATTCCCGGATCGACCGGGACGCTGCGAAGTACAGGGTGGGTGCGCCTAAGCGACGGGAAACTGAGCGGCGCCCTGAGCGGCACCGGGAAGAAGCTTTCCTACGCCGGAGCGCAGATAGCAGCCGCCGAACTGACCGCCCGGCTTGAGCAGGGGAGCCGGGCCCCGCTGCAGGTCAGCGCCTCCCTGCGGAAGGTGGCCTATGACCACTATGCTGCAGATGCGGTGACCCTTACCGCGGACGGGACCCTCGCGCGGCACACCGTGCAGGCCACCCTCGCCTCAGGAGCCGCCAGGGCGCGGCTGAAGCTCTCCGCAGGCTACCAAAGCGGCGCCTGGAAGGGGGAGCTCACCCAGCTGGCAGGCCGGGACCGCAACGGTCCGTGGCAGCTTGGCGCACCGGCGGCCTTTGCCGCAGGCGACGGGAAAATTTCCCTGGCACCCGTGTCCCTCACGGCCGGAGCCTCGGAGCGGCTCCAGGTGGCAGCCGACCTGAAGCTCAACCCGCTGACAGGGCAGCTTCGCGCGCAATGGTCCGGCCTGAACCTGGCCCGCGCCAATCCCTATCTGAAAGACATGCAGATCACCGGCACCAGCGGCGGCAGCGTGCGACTCGGCCTTCTTCCCGAAAAACGGGTGACCCTGGCGGCAAGCGCCACCGGCCGCGGCACTTTCACCGGGCAGGGCCAGAGCATCACCTTCCAGCGCAGCCTGCTGACCGTGGACGGCGGCGAGAAAGGGGTGCGGGCAGCGCTGGAGCTGGCAATGGCAGACGGAGGCCACCTGCAGGGGAGCTTTTCCTCGGCCGCTCCGCTCGGCCTGGCCCTCCCCGGGCAAGGGGAACTGACGGCTGAAGCGCGCGGGGTCGACCTGGCGCTGATCAAACCATGGCTTCCCGACGGCACCAAGCTTGAAGGGCGCCTGAGCGGCACGGCCAAAGGGATCACGCTCCCCGGCGAGCGCTTCGAGCTTAGCGGCAAGGCGGCACTTTCGGGAGGGACCCTGCACCAGGCGAGCCCCGAGGGAGAGGTGAAGCTCGCCTTCACTGCGGCAACCGCCTCCTGGGGGTGGCGGGAAAAGGCGCTCACCGGCACCCTCTCCCTGACCATGGCCGAATACGGCAAGCTGCTGGCCGACTTCCAGCTGCCGCTTGCGGCCCGCTTTCCAGTGGCAATGGATCGACAAGGGGCGCTGCGGGCCTCCCTCAAGGGGCGGGTCCGGGAAAAGGGGATCATTACCGCGATGTTCCCGGGACTGGTTCGGGAGAGCTTCGGGGAGCTGGACGCCGATCTTGATGTCGGCGGGAGCTGGGAGACTCCGCTGATCGGCGGCACCCTGCGGCTTTCCAATGCCGGAGCCTATCTGCCCGCCGCCGGCATCCGCCTGAAGGAGATCCTAGTCGCGGCGCGCCTGGAAAAGAATCTGATCCGGATCGACTCCTTCCGGGCAGTCTCCGGCACCGGCCACATCGAAGGGACGGCGCTACTCACCATGGCCGGCTGGCGATTGGCCGGCTACCAGGGGACCGTACGCGGAGAAAACTTCCAGACCGTCTTCTCGCCCGAGCTACGGATGCTTAGCACGCCGGACCTGAGCTTCGAGGGGACCCCGGAAAGACTCAAGCTGCGCGGCGAACTGCGTCTGCCCGAAATGCACATTAGAGGGGCACGCTCCAATGCGGCGGTTGCACCCAGCCCCGACGCGATCCGGGTGGGAAGAGTCGCGACGGTCAAAAACGGCTCACCCCTGGCCCTGGACGTCTCGGTCCGGGTCGTGCTCGGCGAGCGGGTCTTCGTCAAGGCGGCCGGCATCGACGCCCAGCTGGACGGGGCCGTGCAGCTGTCCTTCAGCAGTCTCGATCGGATTACCAGCAGCGGCCAGCTCCGTGTGGTCAAGGGACATTACCGGACCTACGGGGTGGACCTGGAAATCGTCCGGGGGCGCCTTTTCTTTGCCGGCGGCCCCATCGACCGCCCCACCCTGGACGTTCTGGCGCTGCGCACCCTCGGCGAGGTGCGGGCCGGCGTGCTGGTTTCGGGAAATCTCAAAAGACCGGTCACCAAGCTCTACTCCGAGCCCGCCATGCCGGACGTGGACGTCCTTTCCTACGTGGTACTCGGGCATCCGATCGGCAGTAACGGCGACCAGGCCGGACTGGTGGCCCAGGCGGCCGGCGCGCTGCTCACCTCCGGCCAGGCTGCGACCCTGCAGGAACAGCTGAGAACCCGCCTCGGCCTGAGCACCCTGGAGGTCAGGGGGGGTGTCGGTGGCTCCACCAGTCGTATGGGGTACAAGCCGCTTCAGGTGACCGCTCCCGGCTCCATACCGACCACGCAGGAGTCCGGCATCACCGAGACGATGCTCACCGTGGGCAAGTATCTGACCCCGGAGCTTTATGTCAGTTACGGCAAGTCGCTCTTCACCGGGAGTAACCTCTTCCGGTTGCGCTGGGACATCTCCAAACGTTGGCAGATTGAAACCGAGGCCGGCAGCGAGAGCGGAGCCGATCTCTTCTACAAATTCGAGTTCAAGTGAGCTTGACGGTGGGCGGGGCAAAGCGGGGAGTGTTAAGCCGGGAAAACGGGAGGCGGTGGACGGGAGGAAAGGTCACAGGGACATGCATCTGCCAAAGGGGAAGGTTGTGCACCAGGACCCGGAACCTTACAGATCCTGTCCGGTGCAGGGGTGGCGAACCACCCTTTCTTGCCGGGGCGGGTGGTTCACCTGCTGGATCAGGGAAGGGAGCGGGTTAGTCCTTGGTGCGGGTGCGGGTCACCCCGGTCAGGATACCGATACCGATCAATATGACCGCCGTGATCATCACGTAGATGGTGCTCACTCCCGCGACCACCAGGGCCCAGGCAAGGCCGCCTACGATAAAGGCAAAACCGACGAGGTAAATAATAAAGGACATGGTAGTTGCCTCCTGGGGCATGTTTTCCGAACTTTCTTACTGGAAGCAACAACGCAACAAGCGCGCCAAAGAAACCCAGAGGTTTCGATAAGTGCAACAGCCTGATATTACATGGCGATGCTGGAAACAAACCCGATACCTGCCCAGACCACACCCATCATATATGGCAGTTATGTCACGTCTGACGGATTCCGTTAACGGATTTCCCTCCCCAGCCGGTCCCTTCTCCAAATAATCGACGCAGCTTCAACCCCTTGCCGCCAGAAGTAGCCTCAAACTCTGGGTCGAAGAGGTGCTGGACCTAAGGGGTGCGGAGGATTGGCCTGATCAGAGACCTGTCGAGAGGGCGGGCCGCCGGCAGCTGTTCATTGGCAGGAGATGTCAGGATTTTAATATGGAAAAGTGGGCGTCTATCTGATACATTTGTCCGAATTTGTCCAAAAAAGAAAAAGGTGGTGCGCTATGGCACAGGCTAAAGAAGGGGACCGCGTTAAGGTTCATTATACAGGGAGACTGGACGACGGGTCGGTGTTCGATTCATCCGAGTGCGGGGAAGACGAGTGCGGCTGCGAGCATGGCCCGCTCGAGTTCACCGTAGGCGGCGGAGAGGTGATTCCCGGCTTTGATGCAGGCGTGGTAGGACTTACCGTCGGCGAAGCGAAGACTATCCACATCCCGATCGACGACGCCTACGGCGAGAGGATCGAGGAGATGGTGGCGGTGGTGCCGCGCGGCGACCTCCCCCCGGAGATGACTCCCGAGGTCGGGCAGCAGCTCGAGGTAACCCAGGAAGACGGACAGCTCTTTCAGGTACTGGTAGTCGAGGTGAACGACGAGACCATAACCATCGACGCCAACCATCCGCTGGCGGGCCAGGCGCTCAACTTCGACCTCCGGCTGGTAGAGATCCTGTAAAGCCCGGACCGACTGCAGCAAAAAAATCCCCTCCACTGAATCAGCTGGAGGGGATTTTTCGTTTTAGTTTTCTGCCATGAAGTGACACTCGTACAGATCTTCCAGAGACTGCAGGTGGCGGGTTTCGTCCGCCAGCATCTGCTTGAAGAGCACCGCCATCGGAGCGCCTTCGCACCCCTTTGACATGCGCTGATAGAAGTCGATCGACCCCTTCTCCAGATGGATGGCGTAAGCCAGCGCCTCGCGTGCATCCGACTCGGGACGCAGTTCCCGCTTGGCGAGCACGTAATCGAGATTCATGGTCGGAACCGGCTGATGCAGCCCGGCTCCCCCCTTCATCTCGCCGTCGATCAGCGCCTTCTCCAGCTGATGCTTATGCTCCAGCTCGTCCAGTGCCGCTTCCTTGAATATCTGGCGCGCCCCCTTGTCCTTGACGATGCGAAGTGCTGCCAGGTAGGCCCTGAACCCTTCGTCTTCCATCTGGGTAGCCATCTCTATTGCTGCTTCAAATGTGTAACAAACATCACCTTGTACAGAGTCGGTTGATAAGGCCATGAGTGGTCTCCTCGATGATAGGATTAAGAAACTTTTTTAACACAAGACGCCGATCAGCACAAGGTTTTGTATACAGATGCCTTAGTTCTGGCTATTTTTAGGCCTACTGGTACACTCATGCCAGCGGGAATGCCCGCTCAGGGGGATTTATGCTGATATTTCTAGCTGGCGGAACGGGTTTTGTGGGCGGGCATGTACGGCAGGCGCTGCTGGCCCGCGGGCACAGCATCAAACTGCTCGTGCACAAAAGGAGCGTCGGGAATCTCCCCGGCGTGGAAGAGATCGAAGCAGACGCCACCCTGCTGCCGACCTTTTTAGACGAGGTGAAGGGGTGCGATGCGACCATCAACCTGATCGGCATCATCCGGGAACATCCCAGCCGCGCCGCCACCTTCGAGCGCCTGCACGTGACAGCGACCCGCAACATCCTGGCAGCGGCCCGAGGCGCCGGGATCAAGCGGCACCTGCAGATGTCAGCGCTTGGCGCGAGCGGCGCCAGTTCCTCCGGTTATTTCCAAAGCAAGTTCAAGGGAGAAGAGGAGGTGCGCGGCTGCGAACTCGACTTCACCATCTTTCGCCCCTCCATCATATTCGGCCCGAAAGACGACTTCATCAACAAGCTGGCCGGTTACCTGCGGAGCTTTCCCGCCATGCCGGTGATCGGCGACGGCGAATACCAGCTGCAGCCGATCTCGGCCGACGACGTGGCCCGCTGCTTTGTGGAGGCCCTGGAAAAGCCGGAGACCATCGGGCAGACCTACGAGCTTTGCGGGCCGGACCGGATGACCTATAATGCGCTTTTGGACACCATCGGCCGGGTGATGGGAGTAGACAAGGTGCCCAAGCTGAAAAACCCGCTTACCCTGATGCGACTGATCGTGCCGGTCATGGAGCGCTTTCCCTTCTTCCCGATCACCTCCGACCAGATCACCATGCTGGTACAGGGGAACACCTGCGACGGCAGCTGGCAAAAGACCTTCGGCTTCGATCCGGTCAGGTTCGAAGAAGGTATCCGCAGCTATCTGAAGCGTTAAAATCAAGATCCTAAATCCTTGCACACGGATCAAGGCAGAAAAATACGGATAAAGGCGGATCAAGCAAACAACCGGGTTTAACCAAAAGCCTTAGCCTGATCTGCTTTTATCCGTATAATCCGTCAGTGCGGGGTTCTGACTTATCCTGCATGTTTTGACTCTCCAGGTGGTTTCACGTATAGTGAGGCAGCCTTTGCCAAGGAGAGGATTGATATGGGTGAGACAGTAAGATTCGGCATCTCCATGGACGACCAGCTCTTGCAGAGCTTCGACCGACTGATCGAGCGAAAAGGGTACGCCAACCGTTCCGAGGCGATCCGCGACCTGATCCGCGCCGCCCAGGTGGAGTTCGACTGGGAGGAAGGGGAAAAGGAAGGGGTCGGCACCGTGACCCTCGTCTACAACCACCACGTGCGCGACCTCTCCGACAAGCTCACCGAGCAGCAGCATGTCCACCACGACCAGATCATCTCCTCCCTGCACGTCCACCTCGATGCCCACAACTGCCTGGAAGTGCTGGTTGTGCGCGGCAAGGCGCGCGAGGTGCGAAGGATCGCCGACGAGTTGATCGGGGTAAAGGGGGTCAAGCACGGGAAGCTGGTAATGACCACCACCGGCGAAGGTCTGCACTGAAAGCGCTTGACAGGTGATTTGGCCCCATGGTAGTTTCCATGACTCGTTGAAAAGAGTTGCAGCAAAGGAAGAGATGGACAGGGACGACGCTTACTGGATGGGGAAGGCCATAGCCCAGGCGAAGAAAGCCGGGGCGGCAGGCGAGGTACCCATCGGGGCCGTCATAGTAAAAGACGGGGCGGTGATCGCCCGGGGGCACAACCTCCGCGAGAGCAACCAGGACCCGGCCGCACACGCAGAGCTGATCGCCATCAGGAAGGCGGCGAAAAAGCTTTCCAGCTGGCGGCTGACCGGAGCCACCCTATACGTGACCCTGGAGCCGTGCACCATGTGCATGGGCGCCGTGATCCTCTCCCGGCTGGAGAGAGTCGTCTTCGGAAGCTACGATCCCAAGGGCGGTGCGGCAGGATCGTTATACGACCTGTCCGACGACAAGAGATTAAACCACAGCGTTGCCCTCACCTCGGGCGTGCGTGGAGAAGAGACCTCAGCATTACTTTCAAACTTCTTTGCCGCCTTGCGGGCAGAGAAGAAGCGCTTGAAATCAGAAAACGGAGAGATGTCCGAGTGGTCGATGGTGCCTGACTCGAAATCAGGTGTACCGCAAGGTACCTAGGGTTCGAATCCCTATCTCTCCGCCATTTATAAAAGGCCTACAGCTTAATCGCTGTAGGCCTTTTATCTTTTTTGAGCTCCAAATGTCTTTTTACGTGTGCCAGGTTGTGGTCCCAGGCCTTCTTGGTCTCCCACCCTTGATCTGCTGTTTGATGTTCTCAGCTGTGTTGCCCTCAAGGAAGAAGACGCTGACTGGCCCCTCAGGTCGGATCGCACCGAACAGCTTCTCCTTCATGTCAGCTATTGCGCTTTCATATTCTAGGACACGTTGGCATATGTAGCATCTTGACTATCAATGGACCGTGGTTCACACCCAGACGACTCTCATCCTGACAATGCTGCATATGATGGCAGACGATTAAATTATGTCAAATGAACTAGTAAGATATGTCATCCCCTTCAGTCACTAACTCTCTCGATTTGATGCAGAAAGGCCTACAGCTTAACTGCTGTAGGCCCGTTGTCTTTGTAGTACCATCATGGCCACTTAGTCCGAAGATCCAAACCTGTCATACACCCCCGAGAAACTCCATTTCCCCTTTTTAAAGGCCAGACCTAGCCTCCTCCTACTCAGTCATATAAGGTTATACCAATCTATACACAATTCCTTGTATAATCGTGTATAGATTGGTATAGTTTCCCGAAAAGGGGGTCCCGATGGACAGAATAAGTAACCCGTTTTCCCCAGGAGCCGGCAGCCCGCCTCCGGAACTGGTAGGGCGCGATGTCATACTAGAGGACGCCCGTGTGCTGTTCGCAAGGACTTTGGCTAAGCGTCCCGAAAAAAGTCTCCTTCTTACCGGCCTTCGCGGTGTCGGCAAGACGGTTCTTCTAAACGAGATTGAAAGACTTGCCGCCCAGGCCGGTTACCGCACCATCATGCTTGAAGCGCACGAGAGCAAGGTCTTCCCGGCTCTGCTGGCACCTGCCCTGCGCCGCCTCCTTTATGAATTGGACCGTATGGCTGGCGCCGGCAAACTTGCGCGCCGCGGGCTGGCCGTGCTGAAAAGCTTCCTCGGAGCCGTGAAGATCTCCTATGGCGAGTTCGAGGCGGGACTGGATATCGAGCCTGAAACTGGCGCTGCCGACAGTGGAGACCTGGAAGCGGACCTCCCAAATCTTTTTTGCGCGGTCGCGGAAGCCGCCCAGGAGCGGGGGACTGGAGTCGCGATCCTGATCGACGAGATCCAGTATCTTAACTCCAAAGAATTAAGCGCCTTGGTCATGGCCATGCACCTGATGCAGCAACGCCAGCTTCCCCTGGTGCTAGTGGGGGCCGGCCTCCCTATCCTGCCTGCGCTGGTGGGTAATTCCAAATCATACGCCGAAAGGCTTTTGCAGTTCCCCGTGATAGGGCCGCTGGTAAGGCAGGATGCTGATCGGGCGTTGCAGGACCCGGTCCGTGAAGCTGAGGTGGAATTCACGGATGGGGCTCTTGTGGAAATATTCAATCTGACTCGGGGATACCCTTACTTCCTGCAGGAGTGGGGATACATGTCATGGAACAGCGCCGAGACCTCACCTATCACGCTCGATACCGTACAGAGCGCGACCACACAAATCATGGGGCGCTTGGACCAGAACTTCTTCCGGGTCCGCTTCGACAGGCTCACACCGAAGGAGAAGGAATGCCTGAGGGGGATGGCCGAGCTCGGTTGCGGCCCTTACCGGCTCGGCGAGATTGCAGCGATGCTCGGCATCGGGGTCGCCAGGCTCAGTCCAGTGCGGGCTTCCCTGATCCGCAAGGGGATGATCTACAGTCCCGTGCATGGGGAACTGGATTTCACTGTGCCCCTTTTTGACGAGTTCATGCGCCGCACCATGGCGCTACAGAAATGGAACTGATCTGCCCGCATCGGCCAGACAGGACGAAGCAGTTGAAGACAGCAAACGGAGAGATGTCCGAGTGGTCGATGGTGCGTCCTCAAAATCGCGCAACGGAAGTCGAAGAATAGCCATGCCCGGAGGATAATCCTTAAGAAATCTGATATGTTCCACGAGAATACAACGCTGATATTCACCTGCCTTTAGCACTGAGGCATGAATCAAACCCGTAACTCTGGAAGATCCGATAGAAGAGAGGCAAAAGGAATCATATGCTTACTGGTGATATCCGCAGTCAAATCAACGCCATCTGGGACTCTTTCTGGTCCGGCGGTATTTCCAATCCACTCGAAGTCATGGAGCAGATTACTTATCTGCTCTTTTTGCGCCGACTTGACGACCTGCACACGCTGGAGGAAAACAAGTCTACTCGCTTAAAGCACCCGATGGAGCGTCGTATTTTCCCTGAAGGTAGTGACGATCACCCACGCACCCCGCTTATCAAAGGAATGCCCATTTCTCTCCCTCCCCTCGAACTCCAAATCGACTTTGCTCGCCAGATCGCCGCCGTGGAGAAGCTGAAAACCGCCCACCGCGCAGCTCTGGCAGAGTTAGACGCCCTATTCGCCTCCCTCCATCACCGCGCCTTTCGGGGGGAACTGTGAGACGTAAGATGGCCAAGGGAGGGGCGCAAAGTAGCTAAAGAAAGGGTCATTACCCTTTTAAGAGGGTAATAAAGAGGGTAATGACTTGCCATAACAAGCGCTGGAACTGACGGTGGCAGCTGGCGTGACCAACGATCTGCCTTGGGCAGGGTTGCGATTGCTACATTTAGTTGTCAACGTTTAAATGCCCACAAAATACGGTATCATGCCCAAATCTTGACCATTACGAGGATAACCTCGCAATGGTATTTAGATATAACAGCTACAGGCGTTAACCGCGGCCGCAAGGGAAGCCGGTGTAGAGACGGGGCTTGATTATGCGATATTTCAGGACCACGGGTACAGGGGACTGTACGGCGGGCTTGGGGCTAAGGAGATCCACCTTCGCAAGGGCTTGAAGAAATCTCAGAAGATCCTTGATCATATGGGCAGTACTGAACTGGCTGCGAATTTATTCCGTGCAACTCAGACAGAAGAGAAGCTCAGAAGGGACCGGGTTAAGACTAAAAAGGTCGCGAACCTTACTCATTTTGAAGTGGGAGCTAAAGTGAGGAAAACCATCGAAGATCTTGGGGGGACAATGCCAGAGCGCTTGGCAACACCAGAGAAAAGTATAGGACAGTTAGAACGAGTGAAGAAAAGGCTGGAGAAAAAGGAGGAGTAGCGACATTCCAGATGAATTGTGGTATTCACATCCACACACCCCGGGAGGAGAGGAACCCCGCCGCCTTACCTTCCAGCGAGAGCAACTCCCCGCGTATGGACCAGAGCAAGTAAATCACAACAATTAATTACCACAAATCGAGACAAGTATGATAATCCTCGTCATCACAGCAAGTTATAAATCTGAATAGATTGCAACCGATTGCAATTAGTTACAATTCCCACCGGAAGCAGTCACAAAGGATGAGGTGCCATGACTCACTTCACGTTCCTCCAAGTTGAATGGCCCGCCATATTCGCAGCCTCCACTAAAGCTGAGGCTGCGGTGCATCCTGATCCCCGCACCGCCTGCTTCTACGCCCGCCGTGCGCTGGAACTAGCGGTAGCATGGCTCTACAAGCACGACTCCTCTCTACAGCTCCCCTACCAAGACAACTTAAGCGCCCTGATCCACGAACCTACCTTCAAGGCATTGGTGGGCGAAGCGATCTTCAGCAAAGCCCGGATTATCACCCGGCTCGGCAACCAGGCCGTCCACAGCCCGAAGCCGATTCAGCAGCTCGACGCACTGGCTGCGGCAAGGGAACTGTTCCACGTGGGCTATTGGCTGGCCCGCACCTATGCACGGGAAGCGCGTCCAGAGCCTGGGTTGACCTTCAGTTCCGAGACATTACCCACCGCCGTGCCCCTGCCCAAACAAACCATCACTCAGCTTCAGCGGCTGGAAACCGAGCTGCGTGAACGGGACGAAAAGCTTTCCGTACTCCTGGCCGACAAGTCGGCGCTTGATGAGGAGTTGAAACGCCTGAGGGCCGAGGTGACTGAAGCGAGGCAGGCCGCGCAGTCTCAACCCGACACCCACGACTATTCCGAAGCCAAGACCCGCGACTATTTCATCGACCTGCTTTTGAAAGAGGCCGGCTGGCCGCTCGACCAGGAACAGGACCGGGAGTATCCGGTCACCGGCATGCCCAACAATCAGGGGACAGGCTTTGTCGACTACGTCCTTTGGGGCGATGACGGCAAACCGCTCGCGCTGGTAGAGGCCAAGCGCACCCGCCGCGATCCACGCGTTGGGCAACAACAGGCGAAGCTTTATGCCGATTGCCTTGCAGAAGAGTTCGGAAGACGCCCCGTAATCTTCTATTCCAACGGCTACGAGAACTGGCTTTGGGATGATGCCGGCTATCCACCGCGGCAGGTGCAGGGCTTCTACAAGAAAGATGAGCTGGAGCTTCTCATCCAGCGTCGGGCGAGCCGCAAGCCGCTGGCGCAGGCCGGGATCGACGGTGCAATTGTCGAACGCTACTACCAGACGCGCGCCATCCGGCGTATCGCCGAATCCTTCGAAGGCGATAACGACCGTAAGGCGCTGCTCGTCATGGCCGGGTCGGGCAAAACCCGCACGGTGATCGCCCTTTGCGACCTGCTGATGCGCTGCAACTGGGTAAAAGCCCGGGTCTTCCTGCGCGAGCATCAGGATCATATAACTATCTATAAGTTGCGCATGAACAAGGTTCTGACAGCGACCGACCTCGAAGAGTTGGAACGGATGCTGGTACAGAGCGGCATCGGCGGCAGCGGCGATATCGCCCGTGCCAAGGAAGAATTCCGGGGCCTCGGCCTGTTCGTGCGATCACTGGTGGGGCTGGATCGAGAGGCTGCCAAAGAGGCCTTGGCCGCGTTCCTGGCAGGTAAAACGCTTGCCGCAAACCAGATCGAGTTCTTAAACCTGATCGTAAACCATCTTACCGACCACGGGGTCATGAATGCCGGACTCCTTTACGAGTCGCCCTTCACCGATCTTTCTCCGCAAGGCCCTGACGGACTCTTCACGTCTCTACAGGTGGACGAGCTCATGTCGCTTCTTGGGGACGTCTATGCCCACGCCGTAGCATGAGTAGCGCTGCCATGCCGGACAAAAACCAAATGTCGCTGTTCGGCTCAGGGCCGGACGCTTCCTCTCTGGAGGTGGATAGGGCCGAATTCGATAAAGTCGAGGCTGCCGCACTCACCACCCGGGCGCAAACCATAGCGACACTGTCAACCATCGCCACGATTATTGCTCACTCCTCTTCTCCGCCATTTTCTCTGATCGACCCATTCACTGTCGGCCTGAAGGCCATCGGGCACGTAATAGATTCGCTGAAGCTGCTGGATATAGAAGACAGCAACCTGACCGTTCATGACTTGGTTGAGCAGGTAACTGCCGATCTGGAAAAGCAGTTTGAAGCTCTCCGGGCGGAGAAATCTATCGACATGATGCCATGGCGCTCCGAAATTGAGGCTTGGAGTAGAGGCATTGTCGATAAGCTTTTGTGCAAGAAGGGGATGGGAAAGAAGATCGACCGCCTGTTCAATACGGAAACTGGCCTTTTCTACGATTTTCAACATTCGCTGCTTGAAGAGCGCGAAAAGGTTTCCGGAAAAGGCGGCATCCATGTCAAGCCGACTACCGCCTGCCTGACCCTTTACCTCGGGACTCTTACCCAGTCGATCGGCGATGCTCAAGTAGCGTTCGCGGCGGTGATTCAGAGACAGATCAAGCGAGGGGAGTACCATGCGGCACTGCAAAGCGCCCTGGAACACCAGCGGGTGACTAAGCAGTACTGCGTCGAGATCCAGCAGTTCCGGCGCAAGATCCTTTCCGATGCCGGGCGCCAGGGGTGGTCCGCCGATGTCATGCCGCTCATCGAAAAGACCCAGAACGAAGTCGATGATGCCATGATCAGCGTAACGGAGCTGGAAACTCACCTCGATGACAATTTCGAGTCGCTGCCGCGCGACAAACAGTCACTGGCGGAAAAGGTGCTGATGGTTATCCGGCAGTCCCGGACGGCTTACCGCGAGCTGCAGGCCATAATGATAGAGCTCCCCCGGCTCTACCACAAATGCATCGAAAGCCAGGGGTTCGCGTCCCGGCATATCCCGCTGCCGTCGATGCGCGATGACGTGTTCCTGCCGCTCTTTTATCAGGTGACCGACCAGGACCAATTCCTGAAGGTCTGCGACGCGATCAATTTCGGGTGCGTTTCGCCCATTTCCCCCGTGCTGTTTGATCCAATCGCGGCGACCGAAATACTCCTCAAGCCGACGACCCAGGAGGAGATCCGGGACAACAGCGTAGGCCTTGAGTGCATGGACGAGGACTCCGTCGCACTGTCTATCTTCGACGCCGAAACCATCCTGAAGGCCAGGCGTACACTGCTGGAAATTGGCCAATCATCCCCGGATGGCGCGAAGGGAAGGGTATCATAATAAATTTTAATGGTAAGGAGCTGTTGCCAAATTAATTTGAAATGCTGTAAGGCTGTCAGTATTTGCGACTCTTCGCATGCCACCAACTGTTGCCCCACCCAAGGGCTGCTCAACTCGCGGTTTCATTGTCACAGAGCCTCCCTCACCTTCCTCCTCTCATCGTCCGGATCTGTGCCGGCGATTTTGCCTTATCGGGATCTATCTTCAATTCATAGCACCGGCTGCCGCTGGACTTACTGGGGAACTCGTTTCAAGTTTCGCCCTCTTCCCTTGCGGCTTATTTCGCGGAGGGAGATAACGCCCCTGTGGCGTCCTCTTCGCTTCGGGGCGAAACGATTCCTCCCTCGACAGGCCGGCTTGCAGGTATCTGGGTATCAGTAGCAGTACCCGCTTGTCCTTGATCTTGCGGGCTACCCGCGACATCAGAATGTCGTGGTTTACCCGATCTAGGAACTCAGCCAGATCGCCGATGTCGACCACCCATCGCAGTCCTTCCACAACGCTGTTGCAGGCAGCCCGCACCTGCCTGATGGGCGCACGTGCCGGGCCTAACCCGTAAGAGGTATGCCTTCATCATGTTGGCGCGGGTCACGAACCAACCACCATAGCTGATTCGATGGCGCGTGTGCGCCACGCGCCTTGCCGGACACACGCCCGCCAAAAAGCTGTTCCTTTTACTCAATCGAGTACACTGAGGCAGGGGTGCATGACGGAGCTCATTTCATGCAGTTCACCCCGCCACCGCTAGCGTTAGCTTACAAAAAGAAAAAATCTACCATTAATTGGACGCTTCTGGCATAATGCCTAGCTACCCAAACCCTTCAAACCAACTCTCCAATAACTTGTAAAGGCTGCATCATGAAAACAATCGGATTACCCAAGAAGCAAGGGCTGTACGACCCCCAGTTCGAGCATGACGCCTGTGGCGTTGGCTTTGTCACCAATATCAAAGGGAAGAAGTCCCACGAAATCGTCCAGCAGGGGCTGACCGTTCTGGCCAACCTGGACCACCGCGGTGCGGTCGGCAGCGAACACAACACGGGCGACGGTGCCGGAATCCTGATCCAGATGCCGGATGCATTTTTCCGGTCGGTCTGCCCTCCTCTCGACATAGACCTCCCCCAGCCAGGGCACTACGGCGTGGCCATGCTCTTCATGTCACCGGTTGCCACCGAGAGGAGCGCCGCAAAGCACGTATTCCTGCGGATACTGGCCGAAGAAGGGCTGACGCTCATCGGCTGGCGCGACGTGCCCACGGACAATTCCTCCCTTGGGGAAACGGCGAAAGCAGGCGAGCCGCTGGTTCGGCAACTCTTCTTCAAGCGGGACGATACCTTCGCGGATGAAGACGCGTTCAACCGTAAGCTCTACGTCGTCAACCAGCGGGCGATTCACGAGATTCGCGATGCAGAAGTCGATCCCTACTGGTACATTGCCAGCATCTCTTCCCGGACCCTCGTATACAAGGGAATGCTGATGCCGGCCCAGTTGGACCAGTACTACCCCGACCTGCGTGATCCCTCCATGGAAAGCGCCATCGCGCTGGTTCACTCCCGCTTCTCCACCAACACGTTCCCGAGTTGGGACCGGGCCCACCCCTATCACTACCTCGCACACAACGGCGAGATCAATACCCTGCGCGGCAACGTGAACTGGATGCATGCCCGCCAGTCACTCTTTGCCAGCGAGCTGTTCGGTGACGACATCAAGAAGATCCTGCCGGTCATCAACACCAACGGCTCGGACTCATCAATGTTCGACAACTGCCTGGAACTGCTGATGATGTCCGGGTTCTCGCTCCCCCACGCCGTGATGATGATGGTGCCGGAACCGTGGGAGAACCACGAAGGGATGGGCAAGGAGAAGCGGGCGTTCTACGAGTACCATGCCTGCCTCATGGAGCCTTGGGACGGCCCCGCCGCAGTGGCCTTCACCGACGGCCGTATAATCGGTGCCGTGCTGGACCGCAACGGCCTGCGCCCCTGCCGCTACTACCTCACCGACGACGACTTGCTTGTCATGGCATCGGAAGCAGGCGTCCTGCAGGTACCGCCCGAGAAGGTGATCGAGAAGGGACGGTTGCAGCCGGGCAGGATGTTCCTGGTTGATACGGTTCAGGGGCGGATCATCCCCGATGAGGAGATCAAGAAGGAACTTGCCGCGGCCAAACCGTACGGCGAGTTTGTATCGGCGAATCAGCTGCAGCTTGCCGACCTGCCGAAGGGAGCAACGGGCCATGAGCCGGAGCGCTCACCGCTTTTGCAACGGCAGAAGGCGTTCGGCTATACCTTTGAGGATCAGCAGACTATCATCGGCCCCATGGCCTGCGACGGCGTTCAGCCGCTCGGCTCCATGGGTACCGACACGCCGCTGGCGGTCCTGTCGGAAAGGCCTCAGCTTCTCTACAGTTACTTCCAGCAACTCTTTGCCCAGGTCACCAACCCCCCCATCGACCCGATCCGTGAGGAAATCGTCACCGCGACCTCGGTTAGGATCGGGTCGGAGTCCAACCTGCTGAAGCCGACCGCCGCCAGCGCCAGGGTGATCCACCTGGACCATCCACTACTCAGCAACGAGGAAGTCGACCAGCTGCGCAGCATGGACCGGCCGGGATTCAAGTCCGCCACCCTCTCCCTGCTTTTCAAGGCGGCCGACGGCGCCGAGGGGATGGAAAAGGCACTGGAGGGCCTGTTTAGTTCCGCCATCCGCCACATCGAATCGGGAGCGACCATCTTGATCCTCTCCGACCGGGGGGTGAACGAGGAACACGCCGCCCTTCCGGCGCTGCTGGCCGTGGCGGGCCTGCACCACCACCTGATCCGCACCGCCGCCAGGACCCGCGCTTCGCTGGTGCTGGAATCGGGGGAACCCCGCGAAGTCCATCACTTCGCCGTGCTGCTTGGCTACGGAGTCACCGCCATCAACCCCTACCTGGCCTTCGAATCGATTGACGACATGATCCAGCAGGGGATGCTGGTTGGCATCGACCATAAGACCGGCGTCAAGAATTTCGTCAAGGCCTCGATCAAGGGGATCGTGAAAACCATGGCGAAGATGGGGATTTCCACCATCCAGAGCTATCGCGGGGCCCAGATCTGCGAGGCGGTGGGGATCCACCCGTCGGTCATCGACAAGTACTTCACCTGGACGCCGTCCCGCATCGGGGGCATCGATTTGAACGGCATCGCCCAGGAACTCCTGGTCCGTCACCGCAAGGCCTATCCCCAGCGGGTGCCGGTCGAGCCGACCCTGGATCCCGGGGGAAAGTACCAGTGGCGCCAGGATGGGGAAGAGCACCTCTTCAATCCCCTGACCATCCAGTCGTTACAGAAGGCCACCCGCACGGGCGACTACGGGGAGTTCAAGGTATTTTCCCAGCTGATCGATGACCAGAACGAGCGGCTCTATACCCTGCGGGGCCTTTTGGAGTTCAACACCGACATCCGGGTGCCGGTGCCGATCGACGAGGTCGAGCCGGTGGAAGAAATCATGAAGCGCTTCAAGACCGGCGCCATGTCCTATGGCTCCATCAGCCAGGAGGCGCACGAGGCCCTGGCGATCGCCATGAACCGGATCGGCGGCCGCTCCAATACCGGCGAAGGGGGAGAGGACCCGGAACGCTTCACCTGGTCCAATGAAGAGGGAGATTCCAAGAACTCCGCCATCAAGCAGGTGGCTTCCGGCCGCTTCGGCGTAACCAGCCACTACCTCACCAACGCCCTGGAACTGCAGATCAAGATGGCCCAGGGAGCCAAACCGGGCGAGGGCGGGGAACTGCCGGGGCACAAGGTGTATCCCTGGGTCGCCAAGACCCGGCACACCACGCCGGGGGTCGCCCTGGTTTCTCCGCCGCCGCACCATGACATTTACTCCATCGAGGACCTGGCGGAGCTGATCCACGACCTGAAAAACGCCAACCGCCGCGCCCGGATCAGCGTCAAGCTGGTCTCCGAGGTGGGCGTGGGGACCATCGCCGCCGGCGTGGCCAAGGCCCATGCCGACGTCGTGCTCATCAGCGGCTATGACGGGGGGACCGGCGCTTCCCCTCTTTCCAGCATCAAGCACGCCGGCCTCCCCTGGGAACTGGGCCTGGCGGAAACCCACCAGACCCTGGTGCTGAACAACCTGCGCAGCCGGATCGTCGTCGAGGTGGACGGTCAGCTTAAAACCGGCCGGGACGTGGCTATCGCGGCCCTGTTGGGGGCGGAGGAATTCGGTTTTGCCACCGCGCCGCTGGTGACACTGGGATGCACCATGATGCGGGTCTGCCACAGCAACACCTGCCCCACGGGCGTAGCCACCCAGGATCCGGTCCTGCGGGCCAAGTTTGCCGGCAAGCCGGAGTATGTGGTCAACTACATGCGCTTTGTGGCCCGGGAAGTACGGGAGATCATGGCGGAGCTCGGCTTCCGCAGCTTCAACGACATGGTCGGCCGCGCCAACCGCCTCGAACCCAGACGCGCCGTTGCCCACTGGAAGGCACAGGGACTCGACTTCAGCAACATCCTTTACCAGCCGCAAATGGGGGTCAAATCAAGCCGCTACTGCATCGAGGCCCAGGACCACGGCCTGGACAGGTCCCTTGATGTAACCAGGCTGCTCGATATCTGCCAGCCGGCCCTCGAAAAGGGGGAGCGAGTTACCGCAGAGCTCCCGATCACCAACGTGGACCGGGTGGTCGGCACCATCGTCGGCAACGAGATCACCCGCGCCTTTGGTGCCATAGGTCTCCCCGAAGACACCGTCCGGCTGAAGTTCAACGGCTCGGCCGGACAGAGCTTCGGTGCCTTCATCCCCAACGGGATGACGCTGGAACTGGTAGGCGATGCCAACGACTTCCTCGGCAAGGGACTGAGCGGCGGCACCATCATCCTCTACCCCCCTGCCGGCTCCACCTTCAAGGCGGAGGAGAACATCATTGCCGGTAACGTCGCCTTGTACGGCGCGACAAGCGGCAAGGCGTACATAAGCGGCATGGTCGGAGAGCGCTTCTGTGTCCGCAACTCCGGCGTCAATGCGGTCGTGGAGGGAGTCGGTGACCACGGCTGCGAGTACATGACGGGCGGAACCGTGGTGGTGCTTGGAGAAACCGGCCGCAATTTCGCCGCCGGCATGAGCGGCGGCATCGCCTATGTCCTTGACGATCTCGGAGAGTTCAGAAACCGCTGCAATGCCGAGCTGGTCGCCCTGGAAGAGCCGGACGAGAAGGATCTGGCGGTTCTCAAGGGGATGATCGAGAAACATGCGGAACTGACCGGCAGCGCGCGGGCTACCAGCATCCTGCTCGACTGGACGACCTATGCACCCGGATTCGTCAAGGTCATGCCGACGGATTACAAGCGGGTGCTTAAGTCCCTGGAGCGGGCCCACGCTGCGGGCTTAAGCGGCGAGGAAGCGCTGGCCGCGGCTTTTGCGGAAAATACCGCACAGGCCGGCCATTAAACAAGAGTTACTTTATTTTTCAGACAGGATACAGACAATGGGAAAACCAACCGGATTCATGGAATATAAGCGCGAACTCCCCGAGGATCGCGAGCCGCTTGAGCGGATCAAGGACTGGAACGAGTTTCATCTGCATTTGCCGGAGGAAACGCTCCGCACCCAGGGAGCCCGCTGCATGGACTGCGGCATCCCCTTTTGCCACACCGGCAAGCTGGTCAGCGGCATGGCCTGCGGATGTCCGATCAACAACCTCATACCAGAATTCAACGACCTGCTCTACCGCGGGCTCTGGCGACAGGCTCTGGACCGTCTGCTGCGGACCAGCAACTTCCCGGAGTTCACGGGCCGGGTCTGCCCTGCCCCCTGCGAAGGGTCGTGCACCCTCGGCGCCACCGAGCCGGCGGTAACCATCAAAAACATCGAGGTCAGCATTGCCGAGCGCGGCTGGCAGGAGGGGTGGATCACCCCCTGTCCGCCGAAGTTTCGCACCGGCAAAAAGGTGGCGGTCATCGGTTCCGGCCCGGCCGGTCTCTCCGCCGCGGCACAGCTCAACAAGGCAGGTCACGCGGTGACCGTGTTCGAGCGCGCCGATCTCCCCGGCGGGCTTTTGATGTACGGCATCCCCAACATGAAGCTGGACAAGCGGGAAGTGGTGCTGCGGCGCATCAGGCTGATGGAGGCAGAGAATATCACCTTTGTCTGCAACACCCAGGTCGGCAGCGCCGAGTACCCGGGGGAAAAGCTCCGCAGCGAGTTCGATGCCGTCGTCCTGGCCACCGGCGCAACCCTCCCCCGCGATCTCGCCATAGAAGGGCGTTGCCTCAAGGGGGTCCACTTCGCCATGGATTTCCTCACCGCTAATACGATGGCGATTCTGAACAATGGTGCCGACTCCATATCGGCCCAGGACCAGGATGTCGTCATCATCGGTGGTGGCGACACCGGTACCGACTGCGTGGCGACCTCGCTGCGTCACGGGTGCAGATCAGTCACGCAACTGGAGATCATGCCGCGCTTCCCCGACACCCGGGCGGAGGACAACCCCTGGCCCGAGTGGCCCAAGACCCACAAGACCGACTACGGCCAGGAGGAAGCGGCGGCCAAGTTCGGCGCCGACCCGCGCGTCTTCTGGACCACGGCCACCAAGTTCGAGGGGGACAGCGAAGGAAGGGTAACGGCCGTTCATATCGTGGAGGTGACCTGGGGCAAGAACGACCAAGGGCACTTCGTCCCCACTCCGGTGCCGGGCACGGAACAGGTCCGGCCGGCAACCCTGGTGCTTTTGGCCATGGGATTTCTGGGACCAGAGCAGGAACTCATCGACAGGCTCGGGCTCGAATGCGACTCCCGGAGCAATGTGAAGGCAGAGTACGGGCGCTACGCCACCAGCGTGGAGGGGGTTTTCGCAGCCGGCGACTGTCGCCGTGGGCAAAGCCTGGTTGTCTGGGCCTTCAATGAGGGGCGCGGAGCCGCCCGGGAGTGCGACCGCTATCTGATGGGATCGACTGAACTACCATAAAGCAGCTTTCAAATTTCTATCTTTCCGCCATGTAAAATAGGGCCTACAGCTTAATTGCTGTGGGCCCTTTACTTTTGTTTTCACCACAATCCTTGCCGGAGGTAACTTGTATACTTGTCAATTGCAGAATTAGGGAAAACATGAAAACTACCCAAGCTGATCCTTATCGTCTTCACACTGTGTGCTCTGGCAGTGAGCGCCTACGCCCAAACCCCGCGCGAAGAGATGCAGCAGATGGTCGCGCAGTTGCAGAAGACGTCGAACGACAAGGCGCTCCGCGATACGATCATCAAGCTTGTCGCAGAAATGGGGCGTGCTGGGGGGACATTGGTATCACGAGCTGCGAAGAGATTGAATCCGCGGAGAATCTCAGCGATGGAGAAGGCTTAATGGGATTTTTATTCAGTTAATGAATGAGGCGCGGGCAGAACTTGCGAAAGGTCAGTGCCTGTTGGGTTGTCGATATAGTGCCAGAGTGAAGGGAGCACGATGAGTCTAGCCGGTGGGATCGGTCATCTCAAGCCTCCTTTTAATTTCTTTCCTGCAGATATTTTCGATGGCGGCGATGGTAATGAACTGGGCACTGGCGGTATTGAATATCGGTTCGTGGGAGCGCTCGAAAAACCCCTCGGCGAAATCAGCCTGCTGTTTCGCCTTGCCGTTTGCCGGATTTTCCTCCCAATCAGAACTCTCTCCTATGCTGAAGGTTCTTTTTACATCCTCCTCCTGCAGCTGCAGCGCCCGGCCTGACGATTCCGGAACAGTGCCGTCACCGCAGCCGCTTGGCGGTAGCATCGTTACCAGGTTCACCTGCCCCTCTTTCTCCGGAAGGTCAGCTGCATCGACCCTGTCGCGATAACCGCCCCGGTTGGCATACCAGTCGTTGTCCTTGATAACTGCGCCGCCGGCCATATTGAGCGCCACATCCACCAGCTTTTTGGCCAGCGGCAAGCCGAGCCCGGCAGCCGTAAATACCAGTGCATTCCCCACGCCATCGAGATCTTTGGGAACGCCTTCGGTTACCGAACTCAAGATCCGCCGGGCGCTTTCCCAGAGGCTGTCCTCGGATCGAGCGAAGACCACCCGGTCGGCGCTGGCGATGCCGGTCGAGTGGAACTGGTAGGTCTCGGGGTGACAGTAGATTTCGGCCTGATTTTTATCAAACAGGCTGTCATGAAAATCTTCGGCTTCCTGCAGGTAACTCAGATACAGGTTCCACTGGGATTTTTTAAAGGCAGATGTGAACTCTTTGCTGCTGGGATTCAACCACTCCGGCTTTATCAGCCGGTAATATACCCCTTGTTTGCGGTAGATTTCTTCATAGGGGTTAGCCACCGGCAGTGTCACTGTTTTGCCAGTGGCATCGACAAGTTCCAGCCAGCCTCTTGAGCCGCTGTTATCCCTATAGCGGCTGTTGGGCAGAAGTTGCAGGGCGCCCGGCATGTTGCCGAGCAGTGCGGTGACTTCTTCGCCATCTGTCCCGAGCACCCAGGAGGTGATGTGTCCCGTCACCCCGTGCACCGCTTTATCCACCAGGAAGCCGGACGCCTTCGCCGGGTTCCGAAGCCATTGCATAGGCTCAAGCTCCGGAAGGTCATGGGGGCGTTCAAAGCCGCCCTTCATCCGCCAGTATGCAGCGGGAGAGCCATTGGTGGGCTGCACGCCATGTATTGTGGCAAGCACCTTTGCCTCAGCGCCGCTCAGCTTGCAAGCCGCCCGCGCCACGAGTCCACCCATGGAGTGGGTGACAAGAATCACCTGTTGGCAATTGCGCTGCTGGTCCGTATAGGTTTTGATGACCTCCTCGATGTAGGATGCAAGTAGTTCTCCTGAGAGCCCATTGGACGCCGTCCAGTTGTAACCGAAGCAGTGGATGGGGAACTCAAAGAAGAGGTTGACGGTACTATCCCAGTCTCGGGTCTGTAATTTTGTGAGGAAGCTACCGTAACTATTCCAGGACACGCCGCCCCATTTGCGGAAGGCCCGAGTGTCATCTATAAAGTCAGCAAAGCGAAGGTTGTGAGCCAGATCATCATTCAGTACATTGAGGTAGTCCTCTAAGAATATGGTGCCGATAACAAGAGATTTCTTCCATTCTGCGTCTGTCTTGCTTCGGCCATAGTTTATGGACATGAACCACTTGTCATCGGGATCCCAGACCTTATCTCCTTGAGAGGTTCCTAGCCTGCTGCCCATGATGCCGGGGATAAATATTATCGGCAGCACATCCCGGTCAATAACAATTCGGTTCTGTTTATCTGTCCCTAACTCTTGGACGGGCTTGTTGAGGTCCCAGCAGGAGACTTCGATGCAGTTCAGAATGCCCACAAAACTACTCCCTCAGCGCGCTGATTTTTGGGTTGATCGGAAAGAGTCCAGAATTTCATGCCAGATCTGCGTTTTTTCTTCCCGGTGGTCAGGAACGGTTTCCACATTAATCTGAATGGCGGGGAACTCTCCTGATTCGGCTTTTCCCAGATATTCCCAGTCAAATCTCAGATGTTTTTGTGGCCCGTCGTTTCCTTGGAGAATATCCTCATCACCACCCAGGCCGGCTACTACCCGTTCACCTGCTGTAATCCTCTTGATATTGAGGCCCCTTGTAAAGCCAGCGGCTATTGCATCGGCCGTTCTTTTCGTGAGGCTTTTTTTATTTAAATCATTGTGGGTTTCTATCATTTCGACGGTAAGCACCATTTCCATTGGTCCATTGAATCTGGCAAAACTATTTTCCTGCTCCATATACGGCAGATCAATCGCTCCCAGTTTAGTACAGAACGCATTTGGTACTCTAGATGCTGTTATCGGACGATAGGCCCCGACAACCTCCATAACCCAGGAAAACATGGCTTTTTGCTCGGACAAAAGACCGTTTATTTTGAAAAGTGTAAGATGTTGGCCGTAGTCCACCAGAATGTCAAAGTAACCCTCATCGTTGGCCATTCGATTGCCGTAGTACAGGACCCATCTTGAGTCGTGTCCCAAATTTTTGGTCTGCTGCCGTATGATTATTTCATTCACTCCCTTCGGCTTTTTCAGCTTTGCTATTTCCGCCAGCCTTTCCTTCCATCGTTGCTCTGCGTACTTTCCGGGAGCCTGACCTGTGGGTACAGGGATCTCTTCGATTTTTACCAGCCTGAACTCATGTCGTTGATGGGCAAGCTTGAACTCGATCGGCACATCTATGGCAAAGCGGCCAATGTGGTAGGTTTTCATCTCTTTTTTTGCCCCTTTCGCAGGTGGTTTATTCTTGCCGACATTTCCCCCTGCCGCATAACTGCAACCGACCAGGGTGAATCCCATAAAGATAAGTATCAAGAGACCAGTCATCACTCTCATAACTCTCCCTTTCCATTAATTGCGCGAAAGGAAGGGTATCATAAAATATTTTAATGGTAAGTGGCTGTTGCCGAATTTATTTGAAGATGGTTGTAAGACTGACTGTATTTGGACTCTTCGCATGCCACCGACTCTTGCCTCACCCAAAGGCTGCTCAACTCATCGTTTCATTGTCATAGAGTCTCCCTAAACCTTCCTCCTCTCATCTTCCGGACCTGTGCCCTTTACACCTTCGGGGCAACCGGAAGCGGCGAAGGACTGCCGCCGGACGTCGTGGTCACCTTGAACTACCTCAAGTCGCTTGAAATTGGACTGCAGAGGGTAGCCAAAGACGGTATCTGTGCGCTGACTTGCCAGGGATCTGCATGCTCGTCTTATGTATGGCGTGGCAGGGTACACTGATGTCCCGGGCAGGCTCCGGGTCAGGCAAAACGGGGTTGAGGGCTTGAGGATCTACGAAGTTTTTTGGCCTTTATTCGAAAAGTGACCTCGCGTCTAACTAATCAGTTTCCATACGGAAACTCCGGATGTGAAACAGTTGGTTTCCGATTCGGAAAGCGGGGATTTTTCGTCCTGGCAAGGAAAACCAATGGGTTGCGCGGAGGAGTACATACGCCGCTAAAGCTTGACCGAAGGTTGACGCAGCCAGGGCGGAAAAGCACCCTTTCCGACCGAAACTAATTGGAACCGCATCCATCCGAGGATCTGGCCTGAGTCCCACGGATGGCGCGGAGGAACTTATCACAAGTAAAGGTAAGTTTAGCCAACTGCCCATTACTGCCGTACACCTGGCCATAGAAAATATTCTCCATTATTTGCATTCTCGCAAGGGGTGTCTTCCCCTTACGAAGTTGGGAGTCGATAGTCCATTGCATTTGTCGAAGTTTGAGTGTTTGTTCAGGAGTTTTACCGATACATGCCTGTTCAATGGCATCATCGGCAAGTTCAGCAAAAAGAGCAGCATCTTTTTCAAACAGCTCTCTCATCTCGGTGGGGGTATAAGAGCTAAAATTGCTTTTCGATCTCGCATTCATGATCCCTCCTCTAGCCTGGTTTTCGAGTCGCCCCCTGCTTACCGCCGTTGTCGCTCTCCCTCGACAGGCGCCTTGGCTAAACCCGATACATGAACACAAATCATAATTCGCTTTGCCCGCCCTGCAACACCCCAGGTTGCAGATGGGTCCGTTTAGCTCAACCAATACCTCTAAAGATACCTGGAGCCGCCTGACCACGCGCCAGAACGCGCCTCCCGTTGCTTTGCCCGGCCGATGCGATAGAATCGTCTAACGTGCTGAACGGCCGACAAAAACTCCAAAGGAGGAATCACGATGATAAAGGTAAAGACTTTTACAGTAGCGGCGCTCATTGCTTTTTCTTGCCTTGCATTTATCACCGGGTGTGAACACACACGCGGTAGCGGCACAGGAGGCACAACGGACACGGGCACCGGTGGTAGTATTGACACGGGGACTATGGACCAAGGTCAAAGCACAACGGACACAGATACTGAAACCGGAGGCACAACGGGGAATGGTGGTGGAACAGGCAGCACCGGAGGCTCTGGTGCCGGCTACTGATACCGACGCTCGCGCCCCTCAAACGGCTTGGGACATTTTGGTGGGCATATAAAGAATCCGTTCAGCTAAACCGCTTGAGATTAACCTGCTGCACTCGCTATTAGATTGACCTTTCCACTAATATAACAAGGGCCTATAGCTAAATCGCTATAGGCCCTTTGTCATTTTTTGGTCACGTCGAAGTTACCTGAGTCTCAAACATGATCCTGCTCGCGAGGATACGAGTGCCGATGCCATCCGGCATCTTGCCTGAAGAGTGATAAATCCATAGCCGATCAACAGGACCCTGAGGGCTCTTCAGAACAAGACCGACAGGCTGCTGGCTCCTTACCCTCCAAGGTTCTTTGCCGGCGCCTCTAGGGCGATTTTTTGGCTGCCAAAAGCGAGTGACCTGTGGTATCTTCTGCCTGGGAAACCTGAACTACAAGCTGGCTCGCTTGGCGTCTAACTTGCCGAAAAACTGAAATACCTCCACAAATACCGACAACAGAGTTTGCAGATATCGCTGAACCAACTTCTGCAATATCTCGTCCGTTTAGATCCATTGGTCAAGAACGCAAGCCGGAATAATGGCGATAAATTCGGCCAGTTTTTAGACCGCGAACTTACCTTCGAAAACCTCTCGGCATTGCTATAAATTGGTGCTTGCATTCTCACCTCGCGTGACATAACCTGCAAGATCAGTTCATGAGAGTCTTTGTGCTTTTTGAACAGGTTACTATGGAGCCTTCTCCATATTTCGCGAACGTGAGATCCCCCCGGCAAGACCGGGAATTTCCTTGATGAATCCATATTGATGGTCCTATGCCAGCACTACTTAAAAAAATTAGCAGGCGATTAACGAGAGGCCATGGCTTTGCTTCTGGACTTTTGTTCATTCTTTTGATTGCACAATGCGTGGAAGCCAGAGAGTTTTTTTCCAGACAGTATGGTCTAGAATGCAAAAAATGCCATACAAGGATCCCAAACCTCAAGGAATTCGGCCAGAACTTCAAGAGTAACGGATACTCCCTTACCAAGATAGTACCCAAACCGAGGGCAACCACGGCGGGCGGTGAGCCGTCTGAAGGGTTACCGCAGTTGTCATCCATCGCAAGCACCCAGGAAAGCGCGGACAGCAAGAGCAAAGAAGATTCCGCGCTGAAAATGTCTCCATCTCCCCCACCAGATAAAATTGAACACCTCTACCGGTCGCAGGGAAAGGATGGCACTTCCATCTTCACCGACAACCCCCTACGCATTCGTGGCGAAAATACTGCACGAGACGCTAAAGCAAGCACCAGCACTCACCTAAAAAGCCGCAGACGCGTAATCACGACAAGCAAGTCAGCTTTTTCCGGAATGCCGCCAAGGAAGGATCGCATAATCCTCACCCACTCAGAGGGAACGGTCAAGACGCGCAAACGCGGTGGACCGGAACATGCTGTGGCGCAGCAGCCGTCTTCCCTGGGTAAATCCCGGCCTGATAATTTTGAAGCATGTATGGAAAAAATACTGGTTGAAATCGACCAGCCGTTGAACCTCAAGGGAACCATGGAACTTTTTGAAATGGCCGAGTGCAGCTGTGCTCCCTATGCAGCAAGACGCTGATATGTTAATGCGCTTCTCTGTGATAGAGGATAAAAGGGGATTCAGTCTCCTGGAGCTTATTATAGTCGTCGCATTGATCGGGATTCTATCCGGACTGGCCATACCATCGATAAAGTCCAGCATGCCGCAGTACTACTTGAGCGGTGCCGCACGGCAAGTTATGACCGACCTGATGCTGGCCCGCATGAAGGCAGTCAGCAGTAATGCAGATAAGGCTGTTACTTTCAGCAGCACTGGATATACCATCGGAGGAATTTCTACCGACATCCCTTCACAGTTTAAAGGGGTATCCCTTTCCTCAACCGGAAACATAACATTTTATTCCACGGGAACCAGCTCCGGTTCAATTGTCATAACCCTCACCGGCAGTCCGGGGCTGTCACCAAAATACGTGGATGTGAGTACTGCGGGACGTGCCCGGATCAGGTAATTAATACAGAAGGGAACCTAGTGCCGTGCGCGAATGTAGAATACAAAAATTGACCGATTCCAGAGGCTTTACGCTGGTTGAACTCTTGATTGCGACCTTACTTTTCTCTGTCGCCTTGTTAGGCATAGCAACGCTGGCTACCGTCGTTATCAAAGGCAATCTTATCAGCAAGCAGATCACAACTTCTACGGCTCTGGCCCAGCAGAAGATGGAAGACTGCATCAACAAGGGATATAACAACCTTCCCACGGGCACAGAGACTGAGAATTACGGCACCATCCCGGCGGCCGACGACACTACCGCCCTGTACTCAGGCTACGAGCGGGTCAGCAAAATAGAGGAAGGCCCGGGTGACAACATGAAAAAGCTGACCGTCACGGTATCCAGAAAGAGTGGCGACGCGTCGGTCATTCTTTCCACAATAATCGCGAAATAGAGGTTGCGCCGGTGAGTGTAGCGAGAGACAAAGAACGAGGTTTCACGCTGGTCGAGATATTGATGGTAATGTCCATTAGCGCATTGTTGCTAGGGTCGATGTATTCGGTCTATACCTCCAATTACAAGACCTTCAGAGTGCAGGAGCAGGTCGCGGAAGCGCAGCAAAATGCCCGTGGAGCCCTCCAGTTAATGTCCCGCGACATAATGATGGCCGGATACAGCACCATGCCTGTAAAAAGCAGAGGCATCATCTTTGCGAACATAACATCGCTGACCATACAGATTGACGAATCCAACCCAACCCACCCTTTTATTTCTTACTCACGGTACTCGAGTGCCAGGATTGGAAGAATTGAGGGAGGGACCCGGCAGGCAGTTGCGGAACGTGTAAGAAGGCTCAAATTCTACTACAGAGACGCGGCAGGGAACCTACTGACAGATCCGTCCGGCACCCTGGGGACAGACGCCACCGAAGATGTTAGACAGATAATTGTTTCCGTTACTGCGGGCACCCCTGTTTTCAACGGTTATTCGGGGTCCTGCACCTTGGAGACGACTCTCCGCCCAAGGAACCTGTGATGAACCGAAGTGACCTGGACAGGATATGTGCACGGATACGATGTGAGTGCAGTGCAAGGGGAGCGGGTGAGCAGGGCATTGCCCTGATATCGGTTATCCTCCTTATCATGGTTCTCTCCTTCGTCAGTGCCGCGGCCATAGTCACCTCCACCACTGAGCTGAAAATCGGGGGGAACTTTAAAACCTCAGTCCAGTCCTTCTACAATGCCGAGGCAGGGGTGCAGTACGCCTTGGGGCAGATACGAAACCAGTACAGAGCCGGCAAGCTGAATATCACGGCCAGTTCGGCAGTTGTCAATTACGCCTCTCCCGACAACTCTTATCTTCTTCCCGACGGCAACGTCCCGTTCAGCAACTGGAACACCACTCAACTAACGCTAAAAACCGGGACTACCTTAGACTCAGACTACCAGTTCCAGACTACCGGCTACTATGCGAATTCGAGGACTACGCTAGAGGCGGTTCTGAGAATGCCGTCGTTCCATCTGGTAAAGGGGATGTTCGCATCCGGCGCACTGAATGTTAAGAATGGTCTTGAATGTAAAGGCCCCCCTCCCGATTTAGGATCGAAGACAGAATTCGGATCGAATACAAGTTTACATGCGGGAAATCAGGAATTCCCCAAGGTTGTACTGGGGGGAAACGCCACCTATGGCGATAAGACAGCGAAGCACCAAAATACTCTAATCGAGCAGGTCCGGACCATGGATGTCGACCCTCTTGGTGCGGCAGCTCTGGTTGATGCTGCCAGTAAATATTCCACTATTTCAAACAGCAGCAATCTACTACCGGGAAATTATTATTTCACGGACCTCGACGGTGCCCTCACAATCAGCGGCACCGGAGACGTGAACATTTACGTTGCGGATAATCTTTCCCTCGGCAACATCACAATCAACGTCGGCAGCGGTCCCCTCACGATCTTCTATGACGGCGCCGAAACTGTCGAGTTCAAAGGTATTTCGTTTAACAGCGGGGGGACTGCCAGCAATTTAAAAATTATAAGCGCCTCGCCGGCTAACTTCGATTTTACAGATTTAAAGAACGATGCTTATTTCACCGGCCTCATCTATGCCCCGTATGCAAAAATTGAATTCAAGAATAAGGCTGACGTGAAGGGCTTGCTATGGGGACGCACGATAGAGGCAATGAATAAACTGACCTTTGAATACGATGCAACGGCGGAGACATTTTTCGCCACCGAACCGCTTCCGATGCTGATGACGTGGAAACAGCTATAGAAAGACAACCCGCAATGTGGGGTCATAGCAGACCAAAAGACTCTGAGCTTCAGCTGACGGAGCCCCACGTAAGACCCAATCCCTTTTTGGGAAGCGTAAAGCGCAGCCTCTGACCAACGACAAAACCCCTGACTTTCCATATTCGGAAAGACCAGGGGTTTTTTTATGTCCTGAAGCGGGCTTGGGGCATGTACTCTCTGCCTAAATACGAGTACATGCTCTGGAGCATTACTCCTGCCACCGCTTCCGCCTGCAATGCGATCCATCAGCGTTGCGGATCGGGCGCTGGAACAACCACGATGGTGTCGACACCCTCTTGGCAGTTTGCCCTGTTCTCCCTTGGCACCATCGTTCCCCATGGTTCCAGGCATGCCAGTTGCGCCTGGTGGCCGTGACGGGCGCGTTGACTGAGCCCCGCTCCGGTGTAGTAGCGGCGCGCAGAGGCGAAGGCTTATGCTTATACGTCGAGTTGCAGGCTCTCACATCAACGCATTCAATCGAGTCAACAAAATTCCCCTGAGCCGAAACGTCGTTTTGCGGCCTCAGTTATGCGCCACGTCCGGCAGAGCTGCCGTTGACCGGTCAGCCGACAGTCATCCCGCCTCCGCCGCCCAGACGGGGTCATCATGTGTCATCAGAATATTCTCGGCGCGCATTGTCTTCAAGCCTATATTCTCATGACATTTCCCCATCCCGGCTGTCGATGTACATCGCCTCAGCAGACTTGTTTTTCTGCTTTTATTTAAAAGAATTGCACATAGTATTTTTTTAGAGTATAAAAAAATAAAGATGTTATAAATTAGGCATTTATTGGTTTTTTATAATGAACACAGGGTGTACTGCAAGGGATTATCAGGCAAGAGAATCTAGCCTGCATCTTGACCGCCCCCTGATTGGCATTAACTAATTTTCTTCCTGCTTTGCTGGACCGCACCAAATAGAATGCACTTCAATTTTTATGTAAGACGGTTGTCACTAGGAGGCTGTTCATGGCGAAAAAAATCGTGGCTGATGGTGCAAAAATTCCTACAGTCTCAGTGGGAAAGGGGAAAACTACTCTTCCCGTTGCACCCGACATGAAGGCTGGTGACGCTGTGTCTGCTTCAGTGCCTGAAAAAAGGTACAGGAGCAAAGATATCGAGGATGAGATACTGGACGATAAAGGCCTCGTCGTCGCCGCTGCCGAACAGACCGCCCCTGACAGTGCCTTGGCCGTTGCGGAACAGCTGCCGCTTTTGGCACAGTCTGACGCCCTTACTCCCGGCAGCGAGCCTGACAACATTAAACGGGCGGACGCCAGCAGCTCCGACAGCAATGCCGGCTGGTGGTGGCTGGGTGCCGGTGTAGTGGCAGCTGGAGCAGGTATCGGAGTAGGTCTGTCTGGTGGCGGAGGCAGCAGTAACAGCGGCAGCAGCACCACCACTATAACCGGCACGGTTACCGATGGCCCGGTCCAGGGGGCAAAGCTTTATGTTGATGTCGACGGAAATGGCAGGTATGACGAGGGGACCGACACAGCTGTGCTTGATTCCAACGGCAACCAGGTTGTTACCGATGCCTTGGGTAACTTCAGCTTTACAGTCACCGGCAGTGGTGCTGGTATCAAGCTGGTCACTCAAGGCGGAACAGACACTGTAACCGGTGAAACCGTAACGCTTAACTTATCAGCCCCTGCCGGTTACAACCAGATCAATCCAATCACCAGCGCCATTGCCGCCTACATGGAGGCAAATCCCGGGGTCACTGCTGCCCAGGCAGAAGTCGCTGTCGAGTCAGCACTCGGCCTGCCCGATCTCGACTACTCAACTGTAAACCTGGCAGACCCGCCGGCAGGACTTGCTGCGGCGGATATTTTGGCTGTGCAGCAGACAGTTGCCATCCTTGCCACAGCTGCCATCATCATCGAGCAATCAGGCACTGATTCTGACGCGTTCCAGTATATCGCCGAGAACCTGGGTGTGAGCGGCAGCACCAGTGCCCTTGTTACTGCAGTACAAAGTGCAGATCCAAGCAGTGCCGCCCAACTGGCGGATACCGTGGCGGCAATCGAAGCCGCCACCGATCTTGACACCATCGGCGCTGCTCTAAACAACAATTTCTTTGCTGACGTAGTCACAACCGGCATATTGTCGGTTGGCCAGACAGTTAACGGGGATATCGGGCTAGGGAACACGACTGGACTGGACGTGGCCTATCAGTGGCAGTCAAGCGCAGATGGTTCGAGCTGGACCGACATTCCCGGAGCAACCGACAACAGCTACCTGCTTACCCAAGGCGAAGCCGGCGAGCATATCCGCCTGGAAGCGGTCTACACCGACACCGCCGGAGTGGCGCAGACCGCTTACAGCAGCGATATGGGAGTGGTGCCGGCTTTGAATGCCGCACCGGAGCTTGGCGATTACACCGTCACCCTTGCCGAGAACAGCGCCAACGGCGCCGCTGTACAGACAGTCGCTGCCACCGACGTCGATGGTGACGCCCTCAGCTACAGCATCACCGCCGGCAACGCCAGCGGAGCCTTTGAAATCAACGCCGCCACCGGCGCGATTACCGTTGCCGATGTCAGCAAACTCAATTTCGAGACTACCCCTAACTTCAGCTTAACCGTCCAGGCAAGTGACGGCACTGCAACTGACGCCGGCACAATCGCGGTGAATTTGTCCAACGTCAATGAAGCCCCGGTGATTAGCAGCAATAGTGGCGGCGCAACCGCTGCCTTAAACGCGGCAGAAAACCAGACTGCCGTTACCACCGTAACCTCGACCGATGCGGATGCCGGCGACGACAAGACTTTCAGCCTCACCGGTGGAGCTGACCAGGCGCTGTTCGCCATCAATGCCACCACAGGCGCGCTGACCTTCCAGTCGGCTCCCGACTTTGAGGCGCCGGCAGACGCCGGCAGCAACAACGTCTATGACGTCCAGGTCACGGTAACCGACACAGCCGGACTGACCGATGTGCAGGATCTGGCGGTAACGGTAACAAATACGAACGAAGCTCCGGTCATCACCAGCAACGCTGGCGGCGCAACCGCTGCCTTGAACGCTGCAGAAAACCAGGCTGCCGTTACCACCGTCACCTCAACCGACGTGGATGCCGGCGACGGCAAGACCTTCAGCATCAGCGGCGGAACTGACCAGGCGCTGTTCGCCGTCAATTCCACCACGGGCGCGCTGACCTTCCAGTCGGCTCCCGACTTTGAGGCACCGGCAGACGCCGGCAGCAACAACGTCTATGACGTCCAAGTCACGGTCACCGACACAGCCGGACTGTCCGATGTGCAGGATCTGGCGGTAACGGTAACCAATGCCAACGAAGCCCCGGTCATCACCAGCAACGCTGGCGGCGCAACCGCTGCTTTGAACGCTGCAGAAAACCAGACGGCCGTTACCACCGTTACTTCGACCGACGTGGATGCCGGCGACGGCAAGAGCTTCAGCGTCACCGGCGGAGCCGACCAGGCGCTGTTCGCCATCAATTCCGCCACAGGCGCGCTGACCTTCCAGTCGGCTCCCGACTTTGAGTCACCGGCAGACGCCGGGGCCAACAACGTCTATGACGTCCAGGTCACGGTAACCGACACAGCCGGACTGACCGATGTGCAGGATCTGGCGGTAACCGTAACAAATGCCAACGAAGCCCCGGTCATCACCAGCAACGCTGGCGGCGCAACCGCTGCCTTGAACGCGGCAGAAAACCAGGCTGCCGTTACCACCGTCACTTCGACCGACGTGGATGCCGGCGACGACAAGACTTTCAGCCTCACCGGCGGAGCTGACCAGGCGCTGTTCGCCATCAATGCCACCACAGGCGCGCTGACCTTCCAGTCGGCTCCCAACTTTGAGGCACCGGCAGACGCCGGGGCCAACAACGTCTATGACGTCCAGGTCACTGTCACCGACACAGCCGGACTGACCGATGTGCAGGATCTGGCGGTAACCGTAACCGATGCCAACGAAGCCCCGGTCATCACCAGCAACGCTGGCGGCGCAACCGCTTCATTGAACGCGGCAGAAAACCAGACTGCCGTTACCACCGTCACCTCAAGCGACGTGGATGCCGGCGACGGCAAGACCTTCAGCATCAGCGGCGGAGCCGACCAGGCGCTGTTCGCCATCAATGCCACCACAGGCACGCTGACCTTCCTGTCGGCTCCCGACTTTGAGGCACCGGCAG
>Ga0209317_1000454_pt1 | contig 49839 bp, 39 predicted proteins | sample RifGroB2_FD_183994 | JGI IMG/M metagenome (GOLD analysis project Ga0209317, IMG submission 183994) | Soil microbial communities from Rifle, Colorado, USA - Groundwater B2 (SPAdes) (version 2) | ecosystem: Environmental > Terrestrial > Soil > Unclassified | place: Rifle, Colorado | collected... | reverse complement strand
AACCGCGGCATTTGTCCTGATCGACCAGCACGATACCGTCTTCTTCACGCTTGTAGAGCGAGCCGGACGGGCAGGAAGCCACGCAGGCAGGGTTCAGACAGTGATTGCAGATACGCGGCAAGTACATATGGAAGGTTTTCTCGAACTGGCCATAGATATCCCTGCCAACGCCATCCATGTTCTTGTCCACGCTGCGATCGGACCACTCCCCTCCCATCATGTCTTCCCAGTTTGGGCCCCATTGGATTTTTTCAATGGATTCACCGGTAATCTGCGAGAGCGGGCGAGCAGTAGGCGTTGCCTCGGACAGCGGCGCGTTTTGCAGGCGCGCATAGTTATAGGTGAACGGCTCGTAGTAATCGTCGATCTGCGGCAAGTCCGGGTTGGAGAAGATGTTCAGCAGCTTCGATGCGCGCCCGCCGGACTTGAGCTCCAGCTTGCCGTTGACCAGCGTCCAGCCGCCCCGCCATTTTTCCTGGTTTTCCCAGTTTTTTGGATAGCCGATACCGGGCTTGGATTCGACGTTATTGAACCAGACATATTCCACACCCTTGCGGTTGGTCCACGTGTTTTTGCACGTTACGGAACAAGTGTGGCAACCAATACACTTGTCCAGGTTAAAGATGAATGCGAATTGTGCACGTACTTTCATGAGTTTCTCCTAGTTATCCTATTTCACGAGACGATCAGCGCTTGCCGATTCCGACCGGGTTGCGTTGAGCTTCCCGTTCAGGGGTAAGCGGCGCCTCCAACCACTTGATATCCTGCTCCTCAACCTTGTGCATGATGATCTCGGTATCGCGGTTGCATCCCACCGTGCCGTAGTAATTAAAGCTATAGGCCAGTTGCACATAGCCGCCTACCATGTTGGTCGGTTTCATGATAATGCGGGTCGTCGCATTGTGGGTACCGCCGCGTTTGTTGGTGGTAACCGATCCCGGATTATTTATGTGCATCTCCTGGGAATGATGCATCACCGATGTACCGCGCGGAATGCGCTGCGAAAGCACCACACGACACATGGAGGTGCCATTGCTGTTGACCAGCTCCACCCAATCGTTGTCCTTGAGGCCGATCTGCTTGGCGTCAATTTCGGAAACCCAGATATGCGGTCCGCCGCGGAACAGCGTCAGCATGCGCAACGTATCCTGATAGCTCGAGTGGATACCCCACTTGCCATGCGGCGTGAGCATCCTGAGCTTGAGATGCGGTTTCTTCAGGATTTGTGCCGGCACGTTCTTGAATGACTTCAGATCCTGAGGCGGACGGAAGGTACAGAAAGTCTCGCCGAAGTCCTGGAACCACTCGTGATCCTGGTAGAAATGGGCACGACCGGTCAGGGTACGGAACGGAATATGCTCATGAATGTTGGTGTAGCAAGAGGTATAGGACACATGCTCGGATTCAATGCCGGACCAGGTTGGTGCAGTAATGATCTTGCGCGGTTGAACCTGGATATCGCGGAAGGTGATCTTATCCTCCTGACGGGCAGCATACAAATGGTGATGTGAGATGCCGGTTTTCTTGGACAACGCAGACCACGACTTATGCGCCACTTCGCCGCAGGTTTCAGGTGCCATACGCATGATTGAATCGCACACGTAGATATCTTCTTCCAGGGACGGCATGCCATAGGAAACGCCGGGTACTCTCACTGTGTAATTGCACAGTTTGAGTTCCTCGTATTCCGCTTCGGTGTTCCAGTCGAGTCCCTTGACGTTATTGCCCAGCGTTACCATCAACGGGCCGATCGCGATGTATTTGTTGTAGATACTGCCATAGTCACGCTCCACCAGCTTGAGCAACGACATGGTCTTGCCCGGGATCGGCTCGCACTCTCCCTTGTGCCACTCTTTTACCTGGCCAAACGGCTGCGCCATTTCGAGCGGCGAATCGTGTTGCATCGGAAAGGCAACGATATCCTTGCGCGTGCCGAGATGCTTCGCGGCAATACCCGAGAACACCCTGGCGAGTTCCTTGAAAATCTGCCAGTCGGATTTGGATTCCCAGCCCGGTGATACTGCTTCCGACAGCGGATGAATAAAGGGGTGCATATCCGTAGTGTTGAGGTCGTTCTTCTCGTACCAGGTTGCAGTCGGCAATACGATGTCCGAGTAAGCGCCGGTGGAGTTGAGGCGGAAGTTGATATCCACAAACAGATCCAGCTTGCCAGCAGGACCCTCATCATGCCATTTGATCAACTTATTGTGGTTTCCGTCCCCACCCTCCTGCAATACGTTGTTTTGCGCACCCAGCAGGTGTTTCAGGAAGTACTGCTGCCCCTTACCCGAAGTGCCGATCAGGTTACCGCGCCACACGAAGATATTGCGCGGCCAGTTGATTTCAGCGTCCGGATCGGCGAAGGAGATATCCATTGTGCCGGACTTGAGTTTCCCGATAACGTGCTTGCCGATGCTGGCCTCGTCGGTTGCGCCGGCTTTTATGGCTTCATCCACCAGATCGAGCGGATTAGCGTTCCATTGCGGAAAGCCCGGCAACCAGCCCATGCGAACCGCCGAGACGTTATAGTCGGCGATCGAATAGCCCTCTTTTGCGTTCTTGTTCCTGCCGGCAGGCGATGTGATATCTTCCGCCTTGAGAGTTTCGTAGCGCCACTGATCGGTATGGAAATACCAGTAGGAAGTGGAATTCATGTGGCGCGGCGGACGATGCCAGTCAAGCGCGAAGGCAATCGGTGCCCAGCCGGCTTGCGGACGCAGTTTTTCCTGCCCCACATAGTGCGCCCAGCCGCCGCCCGATTGACCGACGCAGCCACAGATATGCAGCAGGTTCATGACGCTCCGGTACGTCATGTCGTTGTGATACCAGTGGTTAATTGCCGCCCCCATGATTACCATGGATTTGCCGTGGGTTTGCGAGGCGTTCATCGCAAATTCACGCCCGGTGCGTTCCAGATCCATGGCCTTGACATTACAGACCTTGGCTGCCCATGCCGGTGTATAGGCCACGTTGGCATCGTTATAGTCTTTGGCGACATTGCCGCCGCCCAAGCCACGGTCGATACCGTATTGCGCAACCTGCATGTCGAACACGGAGGTGACCAATGCCTCTTCACCGTTGGCCAGCTTCAGCTTGCGCACCGGCACGTTGCGGAACAACAATTCGTCTTCGCCTGGCGTGAAGTGCGGGAAGCCGACTGATACGATTGCATCCTTGCTGTCGATACAGGTCAGTTCGGCGAGAATTTCCTGCTGGTTGGCGGCATTCTTCGGCAGCAAGTTCCATCTGCCTTCCTCGCCCCAGCGGAAGCCGATGGAGCCGTTCGGCGCGACATATGCCTTGGTCTTTTCGTCATAAACGATGGTTTTCCATTCTGGGTTGTTGGTTTCGCCCAGATTGCCCGTAAAGTCGGCAGCATTCAGGCAGCGGTCAGATACATAGGCGTCACCTTGCTTGCGCAAGGTCACCTGGATCGGCAGGTCGGTGTACTTGCGGGCGTATTCCTGGAAATACGGGTCCTGTTTATCGATGTAAAACTCTTTCAGCGCAACATGCCCCATCGCCAGGAAGGCGGCCGTATCGCAGCCGGGGTTGACCGGCATCCACAGGTCGGCAAGCTTGACATGTTCGCCGTAGTCCGGGCTCATCGCAATGATTTTGGTGCCGTTATAACGTGCCTCGACGGCGAAATGGGCATCCGGCGTGCGCGTGGTCGGCAGGCTGGAGCCGGTGACGATGATGTAGGTGGAGTTGTACCAATCGGCCGATTCCGGCACGTCGGTCTGTTCGCCCCAGGTTTGCGGGGAGGCTGCCGGCAAGTCGCAGTACCAGTCGTAAAACGAACCGCAGACACCACCGATCAGGGAAAGATAGCGCGCACCGGATGCGTAAGAAATTTGCGACATCGCCGGGATCGGCGAGAAGCCGAAAATACGATCCGGGCCCCATTTTTTGATGGTGTAAATATTGGCGGCGGCAATGATTTCGTTGACTTCGTCCCATTTGGTGCGGACAAAACCGCCGAGCCCGCGTACGCCGACGTATGACAAGCGTTTCTTCGGGTCAGCCTGAATTGCGGCCCATGCTTCCACCGGATCCTTGCCGGTTTTACGCTCGGCGCGATACAGGTCGAGCAGGCGGCCGCGGATCAGCGGATGCTTGATCCGGTGCGGGCTGTACAGGTACCAGGAGAAGGAAGCACCGCGCTGGCAACCGCGCGGTTCATGGTTAGGCAAATCCTCGCGGGTACGCGGATAGTCGGTTTGCTGCATCTCGTAAGCCACCAGACCGTTCTTGACAAAAATTCTCCACGAACAGCCGCCGGTACAGTTCACACCGTGTGTGGAGCGCACGACCTTGTCATGCGACCAACGCCCGCGATAAGCAGATTCCCACTGGCGATCCTCGTTAGTGACGATGCCATGGCCATTGGAGAAAGACTCTTTGTCCTTGCTGCCTACAAAATACTTCAATCGATCGAGAAAGTGACTCATGTTTTTTTCTGCTCCTGTATAAAGAATTTATTCAAACTTTCCAGTTCAGGGTTTTCTGTTCTCAAGCCCGTAACCAGCCATCATTTGCGGGTCGCGCCGCAGCGCGGCCAACCCGCCCTACATAAGCCCTTTACGGGTTCTTGATCTCAGCGCCGCTACGCAAGTAAAACCACCAGTTCAGAACCAGGCATAAAGCGTAGAACACTGCGAATCCATACATGGCCATTTCCGGCGTACCAGCCTTGATCTGCCCGCCGATCACCACCGGCGCGATGAACGCGCCGTAGGCGGCAGCAGCGGAAGTCCAGCCGAGTACCGGGCCGGCCTGGGCACGGTCGAAAATCACGCCCACGGTGCGGAAGGTGGAACCGTTACCCACACCCGATGCGGCAAACAACACCACGAACAGCACCATGAAGATCATGAAATATTCTTCCGGAGTCGCCGACTTGTAGGCCAGCATCATCACGTAACCAGCTGCCGCGGAGGCCACCACCATCACCGCCGAGATGACCTGGGTGACGATGGAACCGCCGACCTTGTCGGAAATCCAGCCGCCCACCGGGCGGATCAACGCGCCGATAAACGGCCCGATCCAGGCATAGGTCAGCGCGGAAGGTGCATTGGGGTTCTTCAGGGTATGCGCCATCAAACCGGTGGCCGGATCGATCACATGCTGCACGCCGAAGATCACCGTGATGGACAGCGGCAAGGCCATCGAGAAACCGATGAAAGATCCGAAGGTGAGCAAATACAGCACGGTCAAGGACCAGGTATGCTTGTTGCTGAAAATAGCGAACTGCTTGTTGATGCCGGCCTTCATCTCGCCGAACGCCGCAAGCTTCATCACGAACAACATGGAGACCATGATCAGCGGCAACGCCACCCACATGTTAAGCACGCCGAGACCGGTCGGTGCCGGAAGGTACAGGTAGAGACCGACAATGCCGACGATGCAGGTCAGCAGCCACAGGTACAGGATCTTGGCGAAACCGGCCAGCGTGCCGCCATAGTTGGGCGACAGCGGCAGCAGGTTGTTCATGCCGAAGAAGCCGATAAAGGCCAGCGGAATCAGCGCCAGCAGCCAGACGAATCCGGCGTTCTGAATAAAAGTTGGGGTACCGGCCAGAATCTTGCCCATGATCCAGCCGGAGTCCTTGACCAGGGTCATCGGGTCACCCGCCATCGCGCCAAAAAGACCGGCGGTCATCACCAGCGGGATCAGAATCTGCATCGTGGTCACGCCGAAATTGCCCAGCCCGGCATTGAGCCCCAACGCGGTGCCCTGCAGGCGCTTCGGGTAGAAGCCGCTGATGTTGGACATCGAACAGGCGAAATTGCCGCCGCCGATACCGGACAGGAACGCCAACATCTGGAACACCCATAGCGGCGTGGTCTTATCCTGCAACGCGATGCCCGCCCCGATGGCCGGAATCATCAACAGCGCGGTGGTCAGAAAGACCGTGTTGCGCCCGCCGCTGAGGCGGATGAAGAACGACGCGGGGATACGGAAGGTCGCGCCCATCAGCCCGGAGATGGCGGTCAGCGTGAACAGCTCTGCCGGCTTGAAGGGAAAGCCGAGGTTGATCATCTGCACCGTGATGATGCCCCACATCAACCAGATTGCAAAACCAAGCAGCAGGCTCGGGATCGAAATCCACAGGTTGCGGCTGGCGATTTTCTTGCCCTTCGATTCCCAGAAGGCATTGTCCTCGACATCCCACTTCTCGATGTCGGCGGAACTGTAGACAGCCGAGCCTTCTGCGCCCGCCGCCCCGCGTTGTTCTTTCTTGTTTGCCATGACTCAAATTCTCCTTTTATTGAAATTCGGCAGCCGTTTACTCAAGTATGTCTACTAAATTTTTTTTATCGCCCGCCGCCTTGTCGAGCGTCCGCACCTCGGTCCAGTACATCCACATCAGCGAGACCCATACGATGCCGAACATCAGCATGAAGGAGGAGGAGCGGATACCCGTCAGATCCACCAGCGCGCCGAACATGATCGGCAGCAAAAACCCGCCCATGCCGCCGGCCAGCCCCACGATGCCGGAAATCACACCGATGTTGCTCGGGTAATCATCGGAGATGTATTTGAATACCGACGCCTTGCCTATCGCAAAGGCGATGCCCAGGGTGAACATGATGACGGTGAAGGTGGTCGCGTCGAGCCCCACATTAAAAGTGGCCGGACCGGTCACGGTCTTGATGGTGAATTCGGCGTGCGGGAAGGACAGGACAAACAGGCAGACCATCGACACCAGCATCACCCACCAGGTGATGGTATGCGCGCCGAACCGGTCGGAGAAATAGCCGCCCAGCGCGCGCAGCACGCCTCCCGGTATGCTGAATGCGGCAGCCAGCAAAGCCGCCGTCTTGAGGTCGAAACCGTATTCGCTGATGTAATACTTGGTCATCCACAGCGCCAGCGCCACATAGCCGCCGAACACGATCGAGTAATACTGGCAGTATTTCCATACCGTGGGGTCTTTGAGCACCGCGAGCTGCTCGCGGATCGTCACGCTCTTGCCCGCGACGTGAGACGGGTCGGTAAAGGTAAAGAACCAGAATGCGATTGCGGTGACCAGCATCAGCACCGCATAAACCTGCGGCACCATCGTCCAGCCGTAGGCCACCACAATCAGCGGCGCCACCAGTTTGGTCACCGCCGCGCCGGTGTTGCCCGCGCCAAAGATGCCCATCGCCAGGCCTTGCTGGTTCTTCGGGAACCAGCGCGCGCAGTAGGCGATACCCACCGTAAACGAACCGCCGGCCACGCCGACGAACAGGCCGGTGACCAGATATTGCCAATACTCGGTGCAGAAGGAGATCAGGTAAATCGGAATGACGGTGGAAATCATGATCACGAAGAACACGATGCGCCCGCCGAACTTGTCGGTCAGCATGCCGAGCGGCAGGCGGATCAGCGATCCGGTGAGAACCGGCATGGCGATCAGCAGGCCGAACTGGGTCTCGTTCAGCCCCAGCGTCTGCTTGATCGGGATACCGATCACCGCAAACATCATCCAGATCATGAAACACACCGTGAATGCCAGTGTGCTCATGATTACTACCGACCAGGCCTTGTATTTTTGCGATGCCACGGTGATTCCCCTTTGGGGTTTAACGTATGCCGGAAGAATAGGCTTGCATGGATAGCGTGCCCATTCTTCCGAAGTACAAGCCGGGAGAGGAAAAAGAACTAGTTCTTTCGGGTAAGCAGGAGGTTTTGAAGATTGGATGAAACGGAATAGTCGTTCCCGCACGCAGCCAGCAACTTGGCTGGCGTTTTTTCCGGCTTGGTGGAATGGCCAGTTGTTTCAACCAAAACGCAGTTGAAACTTGCAGGAGCGCGCCCTGCGCGCGACCAGACGGCTCGCGCGCAGGGCGCGCTCCTACAGGGGGTCGCCCAGAAGGTGAGTGGCATCAAAGATGCAGGAATCAATCATCACGCGGGCTTGCATAAAGATGCAAACGGTCAACTGCAGTTTTCAGGTTCAACTGAGCGTGGGGACGAGAAACAAGCGGATTAGAGAGTGACGCGGCCTCGCTACGCGAGTTTTACGCTAAATGAGGCCATGCTCCACCGCATATACGGCAGCCTGCACGCGTTTGGCGATGTTGAGCTTGCGCAGGATGCCCTGCACATGAATCTTGATGGTGGATTCCGACAGGTTGAGCACGCGGGCGATTTCCTTGTTGCTGGCGCCGTGGGCGAGCATGACGATGATTTCCCGTTCGCGCGGCGAGAGCTTGCCCGGATTGATATCCGTCACGGCGGCACTCTCCCTGGGCGGAGCACGCAGGGAATCCGCCAGCTTGTGGGCCATTTGCGGTGACATCACCGATTCGCCGTGCGCTGCGCGCCGGATCGACTCCAGCAGGAACTCGGTATCGATGTTTTTCAGCAGGTAGCCGCGTGCCCCGGCACGCAGCGTTTCCAGCAGGTCTTCGGCATCTTCCGAAACGGTGAGCATGACAACTTGCGTTTCCGGCACATCTTCCACCAGCACGCGCAGGGCTTCCAGCCCGCTGGTGCCCGGCATATGCAGGTCGAGCAGCACCACATCGGGCTTGAGCTGCTTGGCGCGCTTGATACCTTCCAGCCCGTCACCGGCCTCGCCCACCACCTCGAATCCCTCATGCCGCTGCAAGGCCAGCTTGATGCCGCTGCGCAGCAGCGTGTGGTCGTCAACGATCAAAATGCGTATCGGTTTCATACTTCAGAGTTTCTCCTGTGCGGCAGGACAAGGCGCACCCGCGTGCCCTGCCCGGGTTCCGATTCCAGCACCAACTCGGCGCCGATGCGGTGCGCCCGCTCGCGCATGATGCTCAACCCCACATGAGTATCGCCGGCATCATGTGCGGAATCGAAGCCGATGCCGTTGTCATTGATATAGAGCGCGCATTCTCCGTCACAGACAAGCTCCACGTCAACGCGGCTTGCCTTGGCATGTTTGCGTACATTGGAAAGCGATTCCTGCACGATGTGCATCGCCTGCAACACATGCTCCGGCGGCAGGTCGGGCACCGTCCCGCGATGCGAGAAGACAGTACCAATACCGGTTTGCCCCTCGAATTTTTCCAGCGCGCTGCGCACGGCAGTTTCCAGATCCGCGTTGCCGACGCGGGTGCGGAAATGCACCAGCAACTCGCGCACATCGTCATAGCATTCCTGCACCCCTTCGCGTATCTGCTCCAGACCCTGCAATGCGGTGGTTGTCTGTCCCTGTTGCAGATCGTTGCGCAACAGCTGTACCTGGATATTCAGGAAGGCGAGCGACTGGGCGATACTGTCGTGCAGTTCCTGCGCCAGCAGGTTGCGTTCCTCCGATACCGCCATTTCCTTTTCACGCGCGACGAGCCGCTGGTTTTCAATGGCGATGCCGAGATGTTGCCCCACCGACTCCAGCAGACGGATTTCCGACGGCGGCAAGATGCGCGGGGTGTCGAAGAACAGGTTGAGCATGCCCATCACCCGCTGCTTGGAGCGGATCGGAACCGCCACCACCGCCTGAAAACCATCCTGTTTGCAAGCATGCATCAGCATCGGCTGCGATATAGAGGAAAAATCCGAACTGACCGCAATGCCATCCCGCGCCACCTCGCCACACAGACAGTTACCGACGGCGATACAACGCTCCTCGGCAAGGAATGTTTTTGAGACTCCGCGTGAGGCGACGATTTGCATTTGCTCTCCCTTGTCGTCGACCAGGCGAACCACGCCGTCGCGCGCGCCGATCAGGGCAGACAGCTTATCCAGCACGATACCGCACAGGGGTTCCGTTGCGGTCGAGGAATTAAGGAATGCCGCCACATCGTAGAGCGCCGCGAGTTCGCGGTTCTTCATCTCAACGCTGCGGGATTTCTCTTCCACCCGCTGTTCCAGCGTGGCGTAAAGATCCTGCAACTTGTCGGCCATCTGGTTGAATCCCTCGGCCAGTTCGCCGAATTCGTCCCGCTTGGTGAACTGCAGACGCACACTGAAATCCGCCTTGCCCATGCGCTGAATACCCTCCCGCAAGCGGTTGACAGGGCGCACCACCATCAGCGAAAACAGGCTCATCAGCAACACCGTGCCGATAAACGCCAGGCTCACCAGCCCGATCTGGAAGGAACGCAGCAGCATGGTGGCGCGGGCATTGCTGGTTTCCACCATCTCTACCAGGCCGTTTACGTTGCCGACGAAACTTTCCACGACGGGCCGGTACTCCGCCATCATTCTTTCCTGTTCCGACCGTTGTGGGGTGTCGAGTATGCGCTGGATGCGGGGCCTGATATCGTCCTGCCAGAGTTGGTGCAATTTGCTCATCTGGGCACGCACCTCCTTGTCCTTGGGCAGCGAAAGCGGCCGCCGCGGATCACCGCGGTCAAGATCGGACAGGACTTTCTCGAATTGCGCGACCTTCGCTTCGATATCGCGCCGCAACTCGACAGAAGGTTGCTGCACCTGCTGGGCAAGCAGGAAAGCGATATGATACGAACGCATGCGCTCGCTGCCGGCATCGTTAATCGCCGCGGCGCCGCCTTCCAGCCGCCAGGACACATACAGCGTCGAACTGATGGCGACCAAGGCAATGAGGAAATAGAACACCAGCAGGCCGGTGATTTTTTCCTGGAGTTTCAATACTGCAACCATGTGAGTCTCTTGGCGATTCTTGTAAAGTGGATTGGCGCTGCCCGAGTAAGAAATCTTAACTGCAGCGCGGATTGTTGCTTGGCAAAATGCTAACCGGCCTTACCATCCGCACGCGGCCGCCAACAGAACGGCAGGTAGCGCGACGCCCACGGCACAAAGCACGCCAGCCAGGCCGCAGCCGCGGCAATATACAGCCAATGCATGGCCTGCATCGGAAGCATGTCCGCCAGCACGCGCAGCAATGCGGCAAGCTGCATTCCGGCAAACATCAGCTTGACCTTGGTATCCGCCCGCATCGGCAGGCCGGAATGCCCCAGCGTGACGCGTGTGCCCATGCCGATCAGCAGCGTCGCAAAACAACCGATGGTCAGCGCGTGCAGCGGCGCAAGCCCCCAGATGAACATCTGGCCGTGGCTGAGGAATGACGCGAAACTTTGCACGGCGAACAGCAGCATGGCAATGCCCAGCCACGCAAAGCCGATATGCAGCACGCCGAGCATCGGGATGCTCAGGCTGCGGCGCAGCCCCCAGACATAGGTCAAATACAAGGCCGCAGCCGCCAGCGGCGCGTCACATAACCATAGCCAGGCGGCGGCATCGGCGAGCTGTAGCAGGCCGTGCATCACGCTGGCCGCCAGCATGGTCCACCATGCCCAGAGCGGGCGCGTCACGAGATGCTGCGGCAGCGCGGTGCTGGTGAAGAAGGGGATCATGCGGTGCGCGACGCTGGCGAATACCGGCAGCAGGAAAAACCACAGCCCGCCTTGTATGGCGAAGCGCAGCCAGGCCATGTTATCGCTCCCTAGCCAGACAAGATAGGCAACCAGGCTGCACCAGCCCATGCTTAGCGCGATGAAAATGATTTGCGGGTGGCGCTTGTCAGGATGCTGCGCATCGAGCAACACGCGCAATAGCGCGTACAGTGCCACGCCCCAGCCGGCCAGCGTGGCGAAAACAGCAGCCAGCAGCACGATGCGGCCCGTCAGCAATCCGGCATAAAACCCGGCAGCCCCCAGCATCAGCAGCACAAAGGCGGGTACATAACGCCGCGCCGGGATTTCCTTGCCGTTCATCCAGCGCGGGAAAGTGGTCATCAGGAAACCGAAAATGAAAAACGGAAACAGGCCGTAGATCATCAGGTAACTGTGCACGGCACTGGATGCAACAGGCCAGTCCACGGGGCGACCGGCTACGCCATAGCGTGTCGCCATTTCCACGAGCAGCCACAACATCACGGCGATGGATTGCAGCGCGCCTCCCAGGAACATGACGCGGTGGGGTGCGGCGGTAAAGGTACGCCACTGTTCTGAAATTGTCATGATTTGTATGAAGCGGCTATGCCAGATGAGCGAGGTAAAATGTTGCAGGCTGACCGCCTGTACGGCTTGATACAGCGGTTGACCAAGGATGTTGATCAAAACCTATTTTTAATTTTCGCTGATTCAACCTTGAAGCGCAACTTTTGCATTGCCGGAATTTTGCATTGCCGGAAACGGCAAGCCGTCAATCAAGTGCGTTCCCGTTCGTTAGCGGGTAATGTATTCTGTCATCCACCTGAAGGCTGCTAATCTCGATTTCTTCCAGATTATTGATAAGCGCCAATTTGAGACGATCCACCCATCCGCCTCCGAGATCGGCTCCTATCGATGCCAATTTGTCCGCAATCTGCTCGGCTGTCGCTTGCAGGAGGTCATACTGGATTTCGATTTTATCCCCCTCAATGTAAACCTCATGTATTCCCATCATCTCGATCAATGCCTGCTTTACCTGTTCGGCCTGTATCGCATCGAGCGGCGCCGATAGCAAAAGGCGATGGCGCTTGATGACTTCTTTCCCCTCCTGCGCGGGCGCTGGATTCCCGGGAAATCCAACGTATAAATGCGGGCTCGCCAGAAATCGCTCCTTGCACTGCGCCGAACAAAATGAATAATGAATGCCCGCGTATTCCGTGGCAAATGAGGTAGATGCAACATCCATGTGACAGACCGGATCTTTGACTATTTCGCTCATGATGACTCTCTCCTTTAATGTGATTCAATACGCCGTAAATTCCAACCCGCCTCCTTGCTGAATGGGCGGACAAGGGGTTGTACCATAAAAATTCTTTGGCTTGAGCAAAACACCACACGCTTTGCATTCGTAGAACCACTGACAAATGTGCTGTGTTTCATGTTGATCAGACATACCATCCTCCTTCCTGGCGATGCCCATAATTCATTCGGTACGCGCGCAACCCGAATCACTCTCCCAGGTCGCGCTTTTTCTGCTCGAATTCCTCGCGCTCGATCTCGCCTCGTGCATAGCGTTCTTTCAGTATGTCGAGCGCGGATTTTTCCCTCTCCCGTTTCTCGTAAGTGTTGGAACCCCAGGAGCATTTCACCAGCGCCACAATACCGGCAATCAGCAGCCCCCAGAACAGCAGTATCCCCAACCCCATGCCACCCCAACCATAGCCATCCATATATCCCCACATTTCGTTCTCCTTTCCATACACGGTTGTTGATAAAGTGTGACTATTTCACTCATGGCATGCCTCCCGCATGATTTTCCGGAAAGTCCTGGCGCATCTGCTGCGCCAGGAAGGGGTTGGTTATTTACCATCCTGCATGAGCATTTCCTGCCGCTCGAACATCTGTTCCATCATCATCTGCATCATCTCCATGCGATCTTCCATCATCTGATGCATCGGCATCATGCCGCCGGTTTTAGCCGGCCCCTTACCTTGGCCACTGCCCATCGTACCCATGCCCTGACCACCGCCCATCATGCCCATTCCCTGGCCACCACCCATCATGCCCATACCCTGGCCGCCGCCCATCATGCCCATCCTCATGCCGCGCATCATGCCCATGGTGTCACGCATGGCCTGCATATGCTCTTGCATAAGCCTCTTACGCTCAGCGGGGTCTTTGGACTCACGCAGCCTGGCCATCAGCGCCTGCGCCTGTTTCATGCGCTCCTGTGCCTTGGCCATCTGCGCATCAGCAACGCTGCTGCTCATGGCTTTGTCAGGTGCGCTCGCGGGCGTACCGCCCTGCTCGGGATGATGTGCATCATCGGCATAAGCCATTGGCGTACCCATTAACAGTCCCGCAACTATATGGCTAATCAGTAACTTTTTCATGACCATCTCCTTTCAGATTAAAGAAAAACACCCATGCACCTCGGATGTGTTGCTGGAACAACTCTGTGCGGCAAACCATTCATCAATTACTGCGATGCCAGGCAAGATGCTCGTACACCCCTGACCAATACGCCCCGACGCCAAAGCCAAACAATATCTCTTCGATTGGAAAAGCGCCAATCATCACACCGCTGAGCGCCGGAAGATTCCACACCCGTGCGATATAGCCGGGAGCCATTATTTCCAGCGCAATTAGAAAAATCAGGTAGAACCCGGCAAACAGCGCACCGCCGATCAAGGTTTTCCTGGCCAGGTCGGGGCGGCACAGCACACAGGACACCCCACCGGCAAGCAGTGCGGCTATCCCCGGATAGATTGGATTCCAGGGCAGAAAATACAGCGCGGCGAACACCACAAATGGCATACCTAATGCCACACGGTGGAAGCGATGACGCGGGCTGCTACGCTCCTGATGGTTCATCGGCACCAGGTGTTTTCTGGTCAATGCGTTGTAAAGCACCGCCCCTACTCCGCCGATACCAAAACAAAAAACCAGGCTTTCAATATCGAAACCGGTGCGCTGTGCCAGATCGAACAAACCGGGCGGGTTCCAATACTCCGGCACAAAAATCGGTTCGGTCAATCCGAATAGCGCGGTCAGCGAACTGCTCCACCACATCACACGGCGCTGGCCGGGAAAGGCCACATACAGCAATCCCCATGGAATGAGGAAGGCGAGCGCCCAAATCAACCAGATATATTTGTCACCACCCGGGATCATTTCACACCACCACCCTGCGATCCGGAACGAGAGTGTTCAAGAAATAATTCCGTGACAGCTACGACGAACAACATGATCCACCTCTTTGCTGAATGGGCGGGCAAGGGACTGTGCCATAAGAACAGAAAACACAACAATCCCCTCTCTTTGGTTTGAGCAACACACCACATGCTTTGCATTCGTAGAACCACTGGCAAGTATCCGTTGGCATTGTTTCCGTTTGTTTATGCCCGCACTCCGGGCATGTAATGGTTGATTCGAGAATAATTTTCTTGCTCATGAAACATCTTGGGCGCGTTGCGGAATAAATCTCGGGGTGCGGGCAGCATACTCGCGCCACTGCTCACCAAAGCGGGCCTCGACATCCCGCTCCTCGGTATGCGCCAGGCGCGCATAAATCCAGACCAGAATCGGGAACATCAGTAGCGTGATGATCGTCGGCCATTGCAGCAGGAAGCCAAACATCACCAGCACAAAGGCCACATATTGCGGATGGCGGATGCGCGCATATGGCCCGGTGGTCGCCAGCTCGTTTCGCTGCACTGCCTGGTAAAGCACAGGCCATGAAGAAGCCAACAGCCAGAAGCCACCAACGATGAAGATCATGCTGAATATATGAAATGGCCCGAAATGGGGGTTGGCGCGCCAGCCGAACATCATCTCCAATAAATGCCCGGCATCATGCGACAGCCAATTCACGCCTGGAAATGTTTCCGTCAGCCAGCCGGAAAGAAAGTAAATCGTCAGCGGGAAGCCATACATCTCGGTGAACAACGCCATGATAAAAGCCGAGTAAAGGCCGAACGTGCGCCAGTCGCGGCTTGAGCGCGGCTTGAAAAAACTGAAGGCAAACAGGATAAAGAATAACGAGCTGATAATCACCAGCGACCACAGGCCATAAGCGGGAGCATCCGCATTCATTTTGACTCCCCTTTCGATGGCTTATGATGATGTGTGTGCTGGTCATGGTTGCCATGTCCATGGTGCATGAACAGATGCATCAGCGGGCAGGCGAGCAGCAACAGAAACGGCAACGCACCGAACAGGTGGGCACGGTGTTCGGTGAGCAGAAAGAATGCGGCAATCGCCAGAAAAGCAACGAGAATCCAGTTGTATCCCCGTGGAGCACGATTTGAATCGTGCCCGGCATGTTCGGCATGTTCCATTACACCCTCCTTGCAGGAAAAAACTGCCGCTTGCCAAAACCGCTTTTCACATCTTCACGCGGTTCAGCCGCAGCGCATTCGTAATCACCGACACCGAACTGAAGCTCATCGCAGCGGCGGCAATAATCGGCGAGAGCAATAAACCGAAAACCGGATATAGCACGCCCGCCGCAATCGGGATGCCGAGCACGTTGTAGATGAACGCGAAGAACAGGTTCTGGCGGATATTGCGCATGGTGGCGCGGGACAGGCGCACGGCGCGCACGATACCGGTGAGGTCGCCCTTGATCAGCGTGACGCCCGCGCTTTCCATCGCCACGTCGGTGCCGGTGCCCATGGCGATGCCGACCTGCGCCTGCGCCAGCGCCGGTGCGTCGTTGATGCCGTCGCCCGCCATCGCCACGATGCGGCCCTCTGCCTGTAGTTGTTTGACAATGCTGGCCTTCTGCTCAGGCAGCACTTCCGCCTCGATGCGGTCTATGCCCAGTTTGCGCGCCACAGCCTCCGCCGTGATGCGGTTGTCTCCGGTCAGCATGATGACCTGTACACCCTCTTCATGCAGCGCGCGGATCGCGTCCGGCGTGGACGCCTTGACCGGATCGGCCACGCCGATCAATCCCGCCGCCTTGCCGTCGATCGCCAGTAGCATCACCGTCTGGCCGTCGCTACGCAGCGCCTCGGCGCGTGCGGGCAATTCGCCCGCTCCGATGCTCAACTCCTCGAACAATTTGAGGTTGCCCAGCACGACCGCCCTGCCCTCGACGGTTCCCGCCACACCCTTGCCGGTGAAGGAACGGAAATCGCCGACTGTGACGAGTGCCAACTTTCTTTCCTGCGCGCCGTTCACGATGGCCGCCGCCAGCGGATGTTCGCTGGCGCGCTCCAGGCTGGCGCCCAGCCGCAGCACTTCGTCGGCATCGAATCCGGCGAGCGGAATGACCGAGGTCAGTTTCGGTTTGCCCTCGGTCAGCGTGCCGGTCTTGTCCACCACCAGCGTGTTGACCTTCTCCATGGTTTCCAGCGCCTCGGCATTCTTGATCAGCACGCCGAGTGTCGCGCCGCGCCCGGTGCCGACCATGATGGACATCGGCGTGGCCAGCCCCAGCGCGCACGGGCAGGCGATGATCAGCACCGCCACCGCGTTGACGATGGCGTGCGCCAAGCGCGGCTCCGGTCCCCAGATGCCCCACACCGCCAGCGTGGCGAGTGCGGCCAGAACCACCACCGGCACGAAATAACCGGCAACGACATCGGCCAGCCGCTGGATCGGCGCGCGCGAACGCTGCGCCTCGCTCACCATATGCACGATCTGCGCGAGCAGCGTATCGGCGCCGACGCGCTCGGCGCGCATCAATAAACTGCCGGTGCCGTTCACCGTCGCGCCGATCAGGCGCGCACCCGCAGTTTTTTCCACCGGGATGGATTCGCCGGTCACCATGGATTCATCCAGTGCGCTCGCACCTTCCAGCACCACGCCGTCCACCGGCACCTTCTCGCCGGGGCGCACGCGCAGCACATCGCCCGGCCGCACTTTCTCCAGCGGGATGTCCTCTTCTTTTCCATCATCACGCACGATGCGCGCAGTCTTCGGCGCCAGGCCCAGCAGCAGCTTGATCGCCGCACTGGTCTGGCTGCGCGCGCGCAATTCCATCACCTGTCCGAGCAGCACCAGCGCCATGATCACCGCCGCCGCCTCGAAATACACCGGCACCGTGCCCATCATGCTGTGCATGGCGGGCGGGAACATTCCCGGCAGCAGCATCGCCACCACGCTGTAGCTCCACGCCACGCCGACACCGAGCGCGATCAGAGTAAACATATTCAGATGCCGATTAACCAGCGAAGCCCAGCCGCGCTGGAAGATCGGCCAGCCGCCCCACAGCACCACCGGCGTGGCCAGCGCGAATTCCAGCCATTGCAGCGCCACCATCGAAATTGATTCCGGCATGGCTTGCGGTAGCAGATCGGTTCCCATCGCGATGACGAATACCGGCAAGGCCAGCGCCGCGCTCACCCAGAAGCGCCGCGTCATGTCGTTCAATTCGGCATTGTCTTCCGCCGGTGCGTTGCGCGGCTCCAGCGCCATACCGCAGATCGGGCAACTGCCCGGTTCGCTGCGCACCACTTCGGGATGCATCGGACAGGTGTATTCGACCGCTCCCGGAGCTGGCGGGGATTCCGGCTCCAGCGCCATGCCGCACTTCGGGCAGTTTCCCGGCGCAGGCTGGCGGATTTCAGGGTGCATCGGGCAGGTATACATCACACCGCTCTTGGCAGCAGAAGGCTGCGCCGGGCGCGGCTCAAGGTAATCCGCCGGGGATGCCTGGAACTTGGCCAGACACTTGGCGCTGCAAAAACCATATTCGATGCCGCGATATTCGCAGCGATGCGGAGACTCGGGTTTCACCGTCATGCCGCATACCGGATCAATGTTGGGTGTCATGATCTACTCTTCTCCTTTGTGTTTGCGGGATGGCCGGGTCATGCGGCAGTAAGCACTTGGCGTCCACCATTTCGCGCAATGTTGTTTCCTCTGCCAGAAATGCCTGCACTGCTGCCGGATCGAATTGTGTGCCGCTCATCCTGACGATCTCGTCACGTGCCTGTTCAAACGAGTTTGCCTTGCGATAAGGCCGGTCAGAAGTAATTGCGTCCAGGGTATCTATTACGGCAAACAGCCTCGCCCCCAGACAGATTTGTTCACCACGCAGCCCCCGCGGATAGCCGCTTCCATCGAAACGCTCCTCATGACTGAGTACGATTTCGGCAGCTTCTTTCATTTCCGGAATTTGCACCACGATGCGGTATCCTTTTTCGGGGTGAGTACGCATCGCATTCCACTCATCTTCATTGAGCTGCCCCTGTTTCAACAAAATTGCGTCCGGTATCCCGATCTTGCCTATATCGTGAAGCAAGGAACCCCAATAAATTTGCCGCAACTTGTCGGCATCCGAGATAAAACGGCGCGCCAGCACCAGGGTATGACAGGCCACCCGTTTGGAGTGGTCGCCAGTTTCATGCTCACGTATATCCAAAGCCGCTGCCAATGCCTCGGCGAAGGCGGCATCTGCCTGTTCCAGAATATCCGCTTCTGCGTTCATCCCGTTCTCTCCGACTTCAATCCGAATCCGGTATTGCCGACATTTTTAACGATAAACTCCCGGCTCGCGACTGTGAACGTATCCATGCGGCGCCTTTCAAATATACCTCCCATGCGCGTCAATAGATTTCCACCGTGATGTGGCCAGGATCGCTGCGCCGGTTTTTCTTCAAGCCGCGCGCCAGCAATATTTCGGTCGTATCGTGCACCATGCCCGTGTTGCCGCACAGCATCACTTGCGAATTTTCCGGGGCAAGCACAACACCGGCCCTGGATTCCAGCCGGCCATCGGCAATCGCCTCCGGGATACGCGCGCGCAACGCGAAATCCGTTTCCTCGCGGCTGACGAAAGGCACGAAACAGAACTGTCCTCCGTGTTGTTGCGCGAAGTCGCGGATGGTTTCGCCGTAAGCAAGTTCACCGGCATGGCGTACTCCATGCGCCAGCACGATACGCTCGAAGCGCTGCCACGGTTCTGCGGTTTTGAGGATGGGGAGGAACGGCGCGATACCGGTGCTGGTCGAGAGCAGCCACAAGTGCTTTGCATTGGGCACTTCGGCAAGGGTTAGAAATCCAGCGGCTTGCGGTGAAACCCAAACTGAGTCTCCCGCTTCGAGCGCAGCCAGACGTGGGGTGAGCAATCCACCCGGCACCTCGACGAAATAGAATTCCAGGGGCGTTTCGCCGGGCGCGTTGATGAAGGAATAAGCGCGCCCGACCATCTCCCCGTTGATGTCGAGCGCAAGCTTGGTGAACTGACCGGCCTGGAACGGCGCCACTTTGGCGGCCACCTGCAGCGAGTATAACCGCTCGGCCCAGCGCCGCTTGCCTGCCACCGTGCCTTCCACAAATTTACTCATTTTTTCCATTTCCCCTTTACTCGGGTCAGCCACCACAGGCTTTGCCGGCCCCGGCGCCCCGATGATCACCGTGGCGACACCACACGCAACTGCAATTCACATGGTCGCAACTCGCATCCCGGCGCTGGGAGTGATAACGGCGACGCGCCCAAGGCAGCAGCAGGCGCTTGATCGGCCCCGGCTGATAAATCCAGTGCAGGACGCGGTGCGCATCCCAGCGTTGCGTCTGGTTTCTGCGCAGTATCCAGCGGTAGCCGCGATTGCCCAGCATGGCGAAGATCACCCGGTTGACCATGGAGCTCCACATCGGCGCTTCCAGTTCGCGCCGCCAGAGCAGGTCGTAGTCCTTGCCTTGCAGCAGGCTGCGCGCCGCCAGCACTCCGGAGACGATCGCGTAGCGCATGCCGAAGCCCCACAGGAAATCCTGAAAGCCGGTTTCCTCGCCCGCCACCGGATGTACGCCCGCGACGGCGTGCGCCTGGATACGGAAGTTGCCCGCGCCGCCGTGGGGAACGGGATTCACCATCTCCAGCCCCACCAATTTTTGGAAAGCAGCCACGGCGCGCCAGACATACAATTGTTCCTGCTTGAAGCCGGAGACGCACGGTGTCCGCAGTTATCCCTGCAAGTCTGGCGAGTTCTGAAACTGTCATATCTTCTTCTCCTTAAATATCCCCTGAATCCAATGGCACTAACTTAAGCGTAAAAACACCAGATGCGGCACGGATCAACATACTTTCCAACACCCCAAAAAAGCGGGGGAAGCTACCGTCCCTCCCCTTGAAGGGGAGGGAGTTTGCCATCATTACGCTTAAGTTAGTGCCATTGGATTCACGAGTCTGTTAATCATCTGTTCCGTCCAAAGTCTCGCGCTCGAGATAATCGGGTATGGTGCATGGCCAGCGCAATTCCTCTTCAATGCGGCGGCGCAGCGCGTCCGCCGCTTCCGGCTCGCCATGGGTAATGAAGGTGCGGCGCGGCGGCCGCGTAAATCCCTTGAGCCAGCCGAGAATTTCATCGGCATCGGCATGCGCGGAAAGATTTCCCAGCATCCGCACTTCGGCGCGCACCGGCACATATTCGCCGTGAATCTTGATCGCCTCCGCTCCTTGCACCAGGCTAGCGCCGCGCGTCCCGCCGGCCTGAAAGCCGGTAAACAGAATGGTGTTGCGCGGATCCGGCGCAAATGCCTTCAGGTGATGGGTCACGCGGCCGCCGGTCGCCATGCCGCTCGCGGCCAGGATGATCATCGGCCCATGCGACTGGTTGAGCCGCTGCGATTCCTCGGCACTGTTCACGATCCGCGCCGCGCCGCACAAGGCATCGCATTGCGCCGGGGTCAGGCGGTGCTCGCCGCGATGCTGATGGAAAATCCGCGTCGCATCGACGGCCATCGGGCTGTTCAGATAGACCGGATAATCGGGGATCGCCTTGCTCGCCTTCAGCAAATGAATGTAGTACATCAGCGTCTGCGCGCGCCCCACCGCAAAGGTCGGGATCACCACCACTCCTCCGCGCCCGGCCGTCCGGTTGATGATCCCGGCAAGCGCAACCAGCGGGTCGGCAGCGTCATGGCGACGGTTGCCATAGGTCGATTCGACCACCAGATAGTCCGCCTTTTCGATGCGGGACGGGGCGGGCATCACCAGATCATGCGGCCGCCCGATGTCGCCGGAAAACAGAATGGATGTTTGTGGCGTATTCAGTGCGACGAATGCGGAACCCAGAATGTGGCCGGACGGCTGCAGACGGAGGGTGAGGCCATTGCCGAGAGGAACTTCGCGGTCGAACGCAAGCGGACGAAACAGGCGCAGACAGCGTTCGGCATCCTCCCGCGTATACAGCGGCAGAGCCGGATGGTGCTTGGAGAAACCGCGACGGTTCGCATAGTTCGCTTCCTCCTCCTGCAAGTGACCGCTGTCCGGCAGCAGAATCCCGCAAAGATCGCGGGTCGCTTCCGCGCAATAAATCGGCCCGGAAAAACCGTTCCTGGCAAGCAACGGCAGGTAGCCGCTATGATCGATATGCGCGTGGGTAAGGATCACGCATTCGACGGAAGCCGGATCACAGGGAAACGCCGCCCAGTTTCTCAGCCGCAATGGCTTGTACCCCTGGAACAGCCCGCAATCGACCAGGATGCGGCGTGAGCCATGCTCGATCAGGTATTTCGATCCGGTTACCGTTCCGGTTGCGCCGAGAAATTGAATGGTAGTCATAACCTGCGGCCTCTCGTTCTCATAAGCCTTCTAACGGGCATGGCGAGCAGCCACCCCTGATAATGAAACTCGCCATGCCCGTTTCCCTCACCCCAACCCTCTGGTGGAACTACTAGCCATTCGACTAAGCCCGCTAGCGGGCAAGTCGCTGGTTATCCCGCAAGCGGGCGAGGGGGCGAACGAATCGCTGTGCGAGTTTCACGTTAACCGTTTGGATGCGCGGTCCCGCCGCGCAATCCGGTTATTTCAATGCTTCTCTTGCAGGTGGTCGTGCTTTGGCATGGGCTTCATCGCCTCCTGCTTAGTCGCGCCCGATGCCGGTTCCGGCATATTGGTTCCTTCTTCCATGGGTTTGTGCCCGAACAATTCTTCCCAGTCCCTCAAGAGCATCACCTTCGGCGCAGTGGTTTTTTCTTCCATGCGGCCGTCCCTCTTTACCGGTTTTTTTGCCTCGGATTTTTCGGCCTCAACTGCTTCGGCCCGCCGGGCAGGCTGCTCTTCGGCGGCGAATGCGGTCGCAGAGACTAACGCCAGAGCGGTGGCCAGCCCACTCCATCGCGGGATGCCGCCGATGATCAAGATAAGCCCTCGTTCATCGCGCGTACGCTTCCGTCGCATAGCGGCGCATCATGCGGTGGCTGTTGAAATACGACGCGTTCTTGCTGATCGCACCCTTCATCACCCTGAGCCACCCGCCGTCGCTGGAGCCGTAATACAGCGGCAGCACCACCTGTTCGAGCTTGTCGTAAAGCACGCGCGCGTTGCCGTCGCCCATTCCCGCCGTATCGCCGATTGCCCAGCCGGTCACGCCCTCGAGGCAGCCTTCAATCCACCAGCCATCGAGCACCGACAGATTGGGCACGCCGTTGAATGCGGCTTTCATACCGCTGGTGCCCGAAGCCTCGAGCGGCGGCAAAGGCGTGTTGAGCCACACATCCACTCCTGCGGTCAGCGTCTGGGCAAGCGCCAGATCGTAATCGGGCAGATAGACCACCGGTATCGTGCCGGCAAGGGCGCGCGCATGCGCATGCAGCTGCTCGATCAGATGCTTGCCGTTTTCGTCGTTCGGGTGCGCCTTGCCGGCGAGCACGATCTGGAACGGCTGGTTGCGCGCGATAGCCCGCAACCTCTCCAGGTCGGAGAACAATAGATCCGGGCGTTTGTACGCCGTCATGCGCCGCGCGAAGCCGAAAATCGGGACACCGGGGTTAAGCGCTACGCCAGTGAGCGCCTGCACTTTCTCGATGAGATGCTGTTTCGCCTGAACATGCGCTTCCCAGATCGCCGCATCGGGAATGCAGCAGTCGGCGCGCACCAGCAACTGCGGTTCGTGGCACCAGCCGGGGATGTAATGGTCGTAAAGCTGGCGGAAACTTTCGGCGGCCCAGGTATAAGGGTGCACGCCGTTGGTGATCGCATGCACCTTGTAGCCGGGGAACATCGCGTTGGACACTTCGGCATGTTTCCTGGCGACGCCGTTGACGTATTCGCTCAGGTTCAGCGCCAGCCGCGTCATGTTGAGGCTGTCCTCACCGGCCAGGCGCTTGACGGTCTCGATGTCGAAATCATTATCGAGAACACGCTGCACCAGATCATAGGAAAAGCGGTCATGTCCGGCCTCGACCGGAGTATGGGTGGTAAAGCTGCACAGGTCGCGCACACGCGGCAGATCATAGTGCGATTCGCCGGGCCGCAGGTGCTCGGCGGAATAGGTATAACGCCGCATCAGCTCCAGCCCGAGCAGCGCGGAATGTCCCTCGTTCATGTGGTAATGCCGGATCGTGAAGCCGATTGCATGCAGCAGGCGCACGCCGCCCAGCCCGAGCACCATTTCCTGCTTGAGCCGGTAGACGTTGTCGCCGCCGTAGAGAAATTGGGTAATTTCGCGGTCGTCGCTGCTGTTCTCATTCAAGTCGGTGTCGAGCAGCAGCACCGGCTGGCGGCCGCCCATGTGCCCTTCGAGCACATACAGCCAGGCGCCGATCCACACCGTGCGCCCATCGATCTGCACGGCAATCTTGGCGCCGAGGGGCCGCGCCCAGCGGGCGATGTCCCAGGTCGCCGCATGTTCCGTCTGCCGGCCCTGCGCATCGATTTCCTGGCGGAAATAGCCGGCGTGGCTTACCAGACTGACCGCCACCATCGGCAATTCAAGGTCGGCGGCCGAGCGCATGGTGTCGCCGGCGAGCACGCCCAACCCTCCAGCGTAGGTCGGAATTTCATTGCGCAGCGCGATCTCCATCGAGAAGTACGCAATGCGCGGTTCGTGAATAAATTCGTCCAGCATGATCGCTATCCTCCTCTCACGAGTCCAATCCCGTACCGTGCCATTCACCGCATCCGGATGTTAGCCCGCACCGGATATCAACAAGATACGCCGATTAAGGCCCAAAGCGCAACCTCGCCTATTTAATCCCGCGCGCCTTGATCAGCGCATAAATCACCGGGATCACCAGCAATGTCAGGATTGCCGAAGAAATCATGCCGCCCACCATCGGCGCGGCGATGCGGCGCATCACTTCCGAGCCGGTGCCAGTGCTCCACAGAATCGGCAGCAGCCCGGCCATGATCGCCACCACAGTCATCATCTTCGGGCGCACCCGCTCCACCGCGCCGTGCATAATGGCGTCATGCAAATCCTCGCGGCTCGGGAGCCGCGTGACGTTTGCCCCTTCCCCTTCAAGGGGAAGGTTGGGATGGGGATGGGTTGCACACTGAGCGAGCTTCTCCTGCCAGGCCTGTTCCAGATAAATCAGCATCACCACGCCGGTTTCCGCCGCCACGCCCGCCAGCGCGATGAAACCGACCGCGACCGCGACGCTCAGGTTGTAGTCGAGCAGCCACAGCAGCCACACGCCGCCGACCAGCGCGAACGGCACCGACAGCATCACGACCAGCGATTCCGTGACGCGTTTGAAATTCAGATACAGCAGCAGGAAGATCAGCAGCAGCGTGATGGGTATCACGATCTTCATCTTCGCTTCGGCGCGTTCCATGTATTCGAATTGCCCGCTCCAGGTCGCGTAATAGCCGGGCGGGAATTTCACCTGCTCGGCGACGGCCTTGCGCGCCTCCGCCACGTAAGAGCCGATATCACGGTCGCGGATATCCACGTAGATGTAGGCGGACAGCAGTGCGTTCTCGGTGCGGATGGACGGTGCGCCCTTACCGATGCTCACTTTGGCGATCTGTCCGAGCGGGATCATCGCCCCCTGGCCATTTTCTGTCACGGGCGTGGACACCAGCACCTCGCGTGCGATCTGCTCCGGTGAGCCGCGCAACTCGCGCGGATAGCGGATATTGACGCCGAAGCGTTCCAGCCCTTCCACAGTAGTGGTGACCATCTCGCCGCCCAGCGCGGTGGCGATCGTATCCTGCACCTCGCCCACCGTCAGCCCGTAACGCGCGAGTGCTGCGCGGTCCGGTTCGATATTGAGGTAAAAGCCGCCGGTGATGCGCTCGGCAAAGGCGCTGGTGGTGCCCGGAACATTCTTGACCACGGCTTCGATGTCCTTGGCCAGACGCTCCATCTCCTCCAGATTCTTGCCGAACACCTTGATGCCGATCGGCGTGCGGATGCCGGTGGACAGCATATCGATGCGCGCCTTGATCGGCATCGTCCAGGAGTTTGCCACGCCGGGAAATTGCAGCGCCTTGTCCATCTCGGCGATCAGCTTGTCGGTGTCCATGCCGGATCGCCACTCTTCCTGCGGCCTGAGATTGATCACCGTCTCGAACATCTCCAGCGGCGCCGGGTCGGTGGCGGTCTGCGCGCGCCCCGCCTTGCCGTACACCGAGGCGACTTCCGGGAAGCTCTTGATGATCTTGTTCTGCGTTTGCAGCAGCTCCGCCGCCTTGGTCACCGACATGCCGGGCAGCGATGCGGGCATGTAGAACAGCGTGCCCTCGTTCAGCGTCGGCATGAATTCGCTGCCCAGCTTCAGCGCCGGCCAGGCGGACAACGCCATCGCCAGCACGGCAACCGCGATGGTGGTCTTCTTGCGCCGCAGCACGGCGGCGATCATCGGGCGGTAGCTCCAGATCAGGAAACGGTTCAGCGGGTTCTGCGATTCCGGCATGATTTTTCCGCGGATGAACAGCAGCATCAGCACCGGAACCAGCGTGACGGAAAGCAACGCCGCGCCCGCCATCGCGAAGGTCTTGGTGAAGGCCAGCGGCGCGAACAGCCGCCCTTCCTGCGCCTCCAGCGTGAACACCGGCAGGAACGAGACGGTGATGATCAGCAGCGAGAAGAACAGCGACGGGCCGACTTCCTTGCAGGCGGCGAGGATGGCGTTGGCGCGCTCGTCGAAACCTAACCCCTCCCGGCCTCCCCTTGTCAGGGGAGGAGGCGTTACTCCCTCCCCTGACAAGGGGAGGGCTGGGAAGGGGTTTAGCCGCTCCAGATGCTTGTGCGCGTTCTCGATCATCACGATCGCCGCATCCACCATCGCGCCGATCGCGATCGCGATCCCGCCCAGGCTCATGATGTTGGAATTAAGCCCCAGCGAGCGCATCGCAATAAAGGCGATCAGCACGCCGATGGGCAGCATCACGATCGCGACCAGCGCGCTGCGCGCGTGCATCAGGAACACCATGCACACTGCTGCGACGATCAGCCCTTCCTCGAACAGCGTGTATTTGAGCGTGGCGATGGCGCGCTCGATCAGCTCGGAGCGGTCATACACGCCTTGTATCGAGACGCCTTCCGGCAACCCCGGCGCAATCTCGGCAATCTTGTTTTTGATGTTCCGGATCACCTCCAGCGCGTTCTGCCCGTAGCGTGCCATGACGATCCCGGACACCACTTCGCCCTCGCCGTTCAGCTCGGCAATGCCGCGCCGCTCGTCCGGCCCGAGTTCGACGCGCGCGATGTCGCGCAGCAGCACCGGCGTGCCGCGCTCGGCTTTCACCACCAGATTTTCGATGTCACCCTTGCCGCGCAGATAGCCCTTGCCGCGCACCATGTACTCGGTCTCGGCCATCTCGATCACGCGCCCGCCGACATCGCGGTTGGAATCGCGGATAACCTGCGCGACCTTGCCCAGCGGAATGTTATAGGCGCGCAGCTTCACCGGATCGACCGTCACCTGGTACTGCTGCACAAAACCACCGATGGAGGCCACTTCGGCGACACCGTGCGCCTTGGTAAGCTGATAGCGCAGATACCAGTCCTGCATCGTGCGCAATTCGGCGAGGTTGTGCTTCTCACTGAGCACCGCGTACTGGTACACCCAGCCCACGCCGGTCGCGTCCGGCCCCAGTTGCGGCGACACATTTTTCGGCAGGCGCCCGGCGATGCTGTTGAGATATTCCAGCACGCGCGAACGCGCCCAGTAGATGTCGGTGCCGTCCTCGAAGATCACGTACACGAACGACGCGCCGAAAAACGAAAAACCGCGCACCACCTTGGATTTCGGCACGGACAACATCGCGGTAGTCAACGGATAGGTGACCTGATCTTCCACCACCTGCGGCGCCTGTCCGGAATATTCGGTATAGACGATCACCTGCACGTCGGACAAATCCGGCAAGGCATCCAGCGGCGTTTTGACCACCGCGTAAATGCCTGCCAGCGTGACGAACAGCGTGGCGAGGATCACCAGAAAGCGGTTGCGCGCCGACCAGTCGATGATGGCGGTCAGCATGTCAGTGCCCCTCGTGAGACTCGGCCGGCTTGGCTTGCAGCCTGGTAATCACCCATTCGCCCGGCTTGCGTTCGACGATTTCGAACGTGATCGCGCTGCCGATTCTGGCGTTGTCTGCCAGCGATGAATTGGCGAGCACGAAGTCCATCGTCATGCCCGGCCAATCCAGTGTTTCGACCGGCCCATGGGTGATGTTGACCGTGCCGTCCGCGTTGACGGCATTCAGCGTGCCTTGCACCCGATGCCCCACCGCGGCGTGCTTGTTCTTTGGCTGCGCTGGTGTATCCGGCTGCTTCTGCTCCGCCGGCGCACTGCCGCCCTGCGCGACATGCTCGCCCAGGCCGCCCAACGCCGCCTTGAGATTGCTCTCCGCATCGATCAGGAAATTGGCGGAAATCACCACCTGCTCACCTTCCGCGATACCTTCCAGCACCTCGGCATAATTTTCGCCGCGGCTACCCAGCCTGACCACACGCGGGTCGAAGCGCCCCGGCGCCAGTTGCACCAGCACAATCTGGCGCGTGCCGCTGTCGATCACTGCGGAAACCGGCACGGTCAGCACCTCACTGCCGCCCACCAGAATTTCCACGTTGGCGAACATGGCCGGCTTGAGCAGCCCTTTGGGGTTGGCGATTTCTATCCGCACCGGCACGGTGCGCGTGGCGGCATTCAGCGTTGGATAAACAAGGCTTACCACACCCTCAAAGGGCTTATCCGGATAAGCATTCAATTTGATTTGCGCCTTGCTGCCGACCTGCACCAGCCCGATGTCCTGCTCGAAGACATCGGCTACCACCCACACCGAGGAAAGGTCGGCAATCTGGTATAGCACTTCGCCGGGCATGAAGCGCATCCCCTCCAGCGCCTTCTTCTCCAGCACGATGCCGTTCACCGGCGTATGGAACGCGTGGAAGGTCAGGCTGCGCTTGGCTGCCTCGGATCTAGCCAGCTCTTTCACCTGCTGCTCGGAAATATCCCAGTTCCTGAGGCGCAGCAGGCTGGCCTCGGCAAGCTGCTGCATGCTCCGTTTGGTATCGTCGTCCGCGTCTTTCAATGCCGCGACGCCTTGCACGGCAATTGCGTATTCACGCTGCGCCGATACCAGTTCCGGGCTATACACATCGAACAATGCCTGCCCTTTTTTTACCGGCTCCCCGGTGGTCTTCACATGCAGCTTTTCTATCCAGCCCTCGAACTTGGGGGCGATGTTGTGAATATGCCGCTCATCGACCTCCACACTGCCCACGGCACGCACCGTTTTATCCAGCATGCGTATCGCTGCCAATTCGGTTTTCACCCCCAGCTTCTGCACCTTTTCGACACTGATTCTTACCTGCCCTGAGCCTGGCGAAGCGCCCGGCTCCTCCCCTTCTTCGTATACCGGAATGTAATCCATCCCCATCGGATCCTTCTTGGGTACCGGCGAGGTATCCGGCAAACCCATCGGGTTGCGGTAATAAAGAATCTTGCGGGCAGGTTCAACCCCTCCCAACCTCCCCTTATCAGGGGAGGAGATAACATCTGTCTTCTGTCCGCTGTCCTCAGCCCCCCCCCACCAATAGCCGCCTGCGGCCGCCGCCACAACCAGCACAACGGCCACTATCGCGTTTGCCTGCTTCATAGCTCTTCTCCCAACAGTCGTTCGATTTCAGCCAAACGCATCTGTGCGTCCGCCTGAGCCTTCAGCACTTCCAATTTGGCGTTCAGGACTTGGCGTGCCGCATCCAGCAATGTCGCAAAATCCACCTTACCGTTCTGATAGCCAATCAGCGCGGATTCAAAGGTGACATTCGCCTGCGGCAGCAGACCTCCGGAACTCAGCAGCTCGGTATGCTGCGCCGCTTCAATTCCGGAAAGGTTTTCGGTTAGCGCGGATAGAATGCGGTTGGCGGTCGCCTCCTTGCGTGCTTTGGCCGCCGCCAGCATCGCCTCGGATTCGCGCTCCTGTGAGCGACGCGCCTCCTGCTGCAACGGAATATTGAGCTCGACCATCACGCCCCACTCGCGCACCGCATTGCCGGACTGGGTCGGGGAAATGCCCAGCGCAACATCCGGATAACGGTTCTTGTAAACAAGATCGCGATTTTTTTCGCCCGCACGAACCCCCGCCTCGTCCATAAACAACTCCGGGTTGTGCTCGCGAATACGATTTTCCAGTGCCGTATAGTTGGCCAGGCTGGCCGTTGCGGGAATGCTGCGCAGGCGTTGCGGAGTGGCAAGCGGCATGGTTGCCGGGCGCGACAACAAGGCATTTAGCCGCGCCGCGACTTGCCGCTGGGTATTGTTCAGCGCGACCAGTTCGGTTTTCCTGACCGTTTGTTCCACTTGCGCGCGCACGGCATCTTGCTGTGCGGCGAGCCCATTGGCATAACGAACCTGCGCAACTTTTTCCATCTGCATCACTAGGTCGAGCAGATCGCGGGTGATTTTTTGGCTGCCGGCAACGTAGTAATACTGCGCGTAGGTTGACTTGATTTGCGCCGACAATTCCGCCCAGGTTGCAGCGGTTTGTCCCCGTGCCTGATCTGCGCCGGCCTCGGCTGCCTCCCGCTTCAAATCGCGCTTGCCGAACCACGGCACGCTTTGCGTCAACAGATAGCGCGTGCTGCCAACCTGCGACGGCAATAAACTCGCGCCTTTGTTCGTGCCCTGATTGGTGACATCCATCAGTTCGGCGCGCAATACCGGGTCGGGCAAGGCAGACGCCGAATGCGCGCGTTGCGCTGCGGCATCGGCCTCGAAGCGCGTTGCCGCCAATTCGGGGTTATGCTCGCGCGCATACCCCAGCAGCCCGGTCAGATCGGAACCCAACATGCGATCATCTTCTGCATGGGCAGGCAACAGCCATGCACCCATTAACCCGCAAGCCGCCAACCTGACAACAAGTCGTATCTTCATAATTCGCTCCTTGTAGCCAATTACAAAACAACCGCCGGGAAATTCTCCGGACGATTGTGCCGGTTTAATGCCGCGCGTACACGCTGGCCTTGCCGTCCTTGCCGATCAGCAGGGTCTCGTAAGGAACGGGGGCATCGCTTTCCATACCGGGTGATCCGGGCGGCATGGCAGGCACAGCCAGACCGATGGCCTTGGGACGTTCCTTGAACAATCGCTTGATGTCCGCTGCGGGCACATGACCTTCTACCAGGTATTGCCCGGCCTTGGCGGTGTGGCGGGAGCCATATTGGCTGGGCATGCCCAGTTTCTTGCGCGTCGCAGGCACGTCGCCCACATCGTGCAATATCACCGTAAAGCCGCTTTTCTGGAGATGCTCCGCCCAAATTTTGCAGCAGCCGCACTGCGCGCTTTTGTATACCTCCACGACGGGCAGCGCCTGTTCTGCGCCCTTCGCGGCGGCCTGTGCCGGAACCTGCTGAGCGGCATGAGCCATGCTAGACAAGGTAACGGCCAATGTAACTAACAGCACCATGCCTTGCAGCATGACGTATTTCTTCAGATAAATTCCGGTCATGGTTTTATCAAAACTCACTTCGTTCGTTTTAGCGAAACTCGTTACTCTCGTTTTCATGATTCAAATCCTTAAAAAGTAGTGGGGATGCAGATGTAATGCGGCTGCCGGACGGTACGGAGCGAGGCTCTATGCCGAAAGAATCAGCATGCTTACGGCAAAAGACACTCGTCCCGCGTCAGGCGCGGGCGAGAGGCGGAGGGTCGAGCGGAGTCGAAGTGATGGATTGAAACTGTGTCGAAAGGAGTACGAACGGCTTGGCCGATGGTTGGGCCTCCATCACTTCGATAGACGCGGCAGCCATGTATCCGCAGCAGGCAAGATGGCAGGTACCGCAATCTTCGCCGGCAGGCTGGTCCTGATGACCGGCGGATTGATCCTCATGTGCGGCAGGCTGGGCATGGTGCGGGTGCTGCTGCATGGTTGAAGCGCAGTGCACGTCGGGCTCGCCCTGTTGCACAACGATAGAATGATGATCGCCGCCCGTCGACTGCATGGCAACCGAAACAGCCAGCGCGTTGCCGCTGAATAACGGCAACCAGATAGCCAGGATCACTGCAATAAATTTTCCAAAAGTATGCAACATGCGAATAGCTTGGCAAAGCCCGGCGGTTCTGTCAAATGTAAAGTATGCCGATCGGACACGATCCGACAAACAAAGTTCGCTGTAGGGTGCATTCCATGCACCATTGCCCTTGGTGCATGGAATGCACCCTACGATATTTCGCTTTCGGTTTAGAAATGGAATAAAAGACCATCCTGCCTGGCTGACAGGTTCAATTCTTGCCTGCCCGGAAGCCGCGTATCACGCTGCTGACGGTGCTCAGGATAAACAGCACCAGCGCCGCCGCATTCAGCAATCCGCCGAGGCTTTGCAGTTCCGGCAGCGCCAGCCCGCTGCCCGCGAGGCGCATCAGCAGGGATGCATGCAGTACCAGCAGCGGCAGATAGAAAGTCCAGTGATAAGGCATCTTGACCCGCACTACCGCAGGAAAAATGATCGGCGCGTGACCGAATACCATCGAGAACACGAAGCCGATCAGGATCGCGTGCAACACCGCATCGTAGGCCGCCCCGGTCAGGCTGCCGGCGGCGAGCAGCGCAAGGCTGCCGGCGGCGAGCCAGGCATAGCCGGAAAGCAGGCACACGGCGATGAACCGGGTCAGGCCCTGCTCCCTTACCGTACGGCGCGCGATGTCCTGGCGCAGCAGCCACAACGCCAAGCCGAGCAGCCCGGTGCCGTAGATGACAATACCGGCGCCGATTACGCTGAGGAAGCCGCCCGCCACGAGCACGACAAGGATGACCTTGAAGATTCGCTTGGCGCCGGACGAAGGGGGCAGGAAGCGCGACAGCTCCAGCCGTTCGCCGGCAATGGTCAGCACCAGAAAGTTGATCCACAGCGCCACTACCGCCGGTACCCCGGCGCCGGCCAGCCACAGCAGATTGCCGGCCAGCCAGCTGACTGCGCCGAGCGCCATCGTAACCATGAACAGTTCGCGCTGGCGCAGCGTGATCAGCATGGTTCCGGTGAGCAGCACGGCGCTGCCGAGCACCATGGCCGACGCGCCTATGAAAGCCGGAAAGCCGAGCAGGATGGCAACGCCGCCCAGCCCGGTCAGCAGCGGGCCGGCATAGGCCCAGCGGCGGCCCAGCGCGACCGCCCGTTCCAGGCCGATCACGGTGCCGAGGAAACCGCATACCATCAGCGGCCCATGCAGCAAGGCCAGTTGCGCCGAGGGAAGCGGCACCCCCCAGCCAAACCGCGCGAGGCCGGCCAATACGCCCGATGCCAGGGAAACAAACCCAAGGATCAGCAGCGGCAGGCGGAACGGAACACCCAAACCGCCGGATTGCGCAGTCATCCCCTGCTCCGTTGGTGCATGCGGCGGCCGGTGACTCCGGTGTTTGCAGTTGTCATAAGGACACCTCTGAAAATTCAAATATAAGGGAACCTCTAAAATATAGAGGTATTTTTTTATTGTAATATGCTGCTGGTGCAAGATTCAGCCCACAAGCAAAAAAACTCACCGAGGGAATGGCAATGACCAATGGAAACCCGACCCAGTTCAAAACGGAAAACCAGCTCCCCATTCTGAGTAGCAGCTCTCAGTCGCCATTATGGTTGCTTACTATCGTGGCGATCTCGATTTTCACTTCTGAAATAGCGGTGATGATTGCATTCGTGTGGCTACCGCCGCCCACTGTGCAGATGGGAGTCATACTGGATGGCGTGTTATTGACCATGCTGGTTTCCCCCGTTCTTTACCTGTTTCTGTTCCGCCCGTTAAATGTGCATATTACCGCACTCCACCAGGCGCAAGATTCGCTCCAGCAACAACGCGACCACCTGGAAGAAGAAGTACAGAAGCGCACAGCCGAACTGATCGAACGTAACCGGGAAATTGCGGATCGGGAGGTACATTATCGGGCAGTGGTCGAGGGTGCCACGGAAGGTATTCTCACGCTGGACAAGCAGGGCCTGATAGTGCGGGACAATACGGCTGCGGAAAAGATGTTTGGCTATGACCCGGGAATGATGGCAAACCTCCCTCTTGTCCAGATGTTAACCCCCGATAGCGCGAAGCGCTGCCTGGGATCGGACGGCTTGCTCTACCCTGTTTCCAACCTGTCGCTGGAAGCGCAAAACAAGGGCGGCAAAACCATTCCCATTCTGCTGTCGATCAGCACATTCAAATACGAAAATGACCACTACTTCACCGCAATCATCCAGGACATCAGTGAGCGCGTGATGTTTGAAAAGCGCTTGGCGCGGTTGGCATACTATGACTCATTAACCGGACTGCCGAACCGGCGCCTGTTCCATGACCGCCTCGGCCAGGCTATGGAACACGCCCACAGGAACGGAAAATTGGTGGGAATCCTGTTCCTTGACCTGGATCACTTCAAAGACATCAATGACACGCTCGGCCACCTCTTCGGCGACCGGCTGCTGCAGGAAACCGCAAAACGCCTGTCGGACCTGTTGCGTAAGGAAGATACCGTGGCGCGGCTTGGGGGTGATGAATTTACAGTTATTCTGGAAAGCATCAGCAATACGGCCGATGCGGAGGATATTGCCAAGAAAATCCTGCATTCACTCAGGCAACCATTCAATTTGGGGGAGCATGAAATTTATGTCACCAGCAGCATCGGCATCACACTCTACCCGCTTGATGATAACGATATAGAGCGGCTGATCATGAACGCAGACAGTGCCATGTATCAAGCAAAATTACATGGCAGGAATACCTATGAGCTGTATACCTCAAAAATGCTCTCTGAAACGATAGATCGGGTCGCTCTGGAGAAATCATTTCGCAAGGCTGTGGGAGCATCAGACTTTCTACTGCAATACCAGCCCGAATTCGTCTTGCACTACCAGCCCGAAGTTGACCGCTATTCGGGAGAGGTCGTGGGTGCCGAGGCATTGATCCGCTGGCAGCACCCGGAATTGGGAATGCTTGGCCCGGATCAGTTCATTCCGCTGGCGGAAGCAACCGGCCTGATTCTCCCGCTCGGCGAATGGGTGCTTCGTACAGCATGCATGCAAGCCGTTGCCTGGCGGGCAGCTGGCCTCCCGCCTTTTCATGTGGCGGTTAATGTGTCAGCGCTACAGTTGAAAAACCGCAATATCGTGCAACAGGTTGCGCATATTCTGAAAGAAACCGGCATGGATGGCCGCTACCTGGAGTTGGAACTTACGGAAAGCGTAGTCATAGACAAGAGCGAGGAACTGATCACCATTCTGCGCGAGTTCAAGGAGATGGGCATCACGATATCCATAGACGATTTTGGAACCGGACACTCATCACTTGCCAACCTGCAACTGCTGCCGGTTGATAAGGTAAAAATCGACATTTCCTTCATTCGCAATATAACCACCAGCAAGCAAGATACAGCGATTGTGGTAGGGATTATCGAAATGGCACATAAACTCGGCTTGAAGGTTGTTGCCGAAGGGGTGGAAACAGAAGAGCAATTGATGTGCCTGCTCTCACACCACTGCGACATCATGCAGGGATACCATTTCAGCAGGCCAGTGGCTGCCGAAAACTTTGAGGCATTGCTGGTAAATCGTGTCGAAATAACTCCTCTAAACCAGTCGCACCAATAATATCCGTCTCTGTTCCGGGCGCACAAATAAAATGGGGGCATTGCGCCGCCCACTCCGAGCGGAGACTGCGCTTACTCGATATTAAGACTTTTGGACTTGACCGCTGTTTTCTTCTGCAGGGTCAGTTCCAGCACGCCGTTGCTATATTTTGCCTGCGCGGCAGCCTCGCTTACATCCTGACACAGCGTAAAAGCATGCGAAACCCTGCCGTTATAAGGGCCGCTCCGCAGCACTTTCACGGATTCAGGTATCCCATAACTTACGACAACGGCCCCATTTTTGAGAGGTGTCGAAGGATGAACGGTGCAATGAATCACGGAATATTCGATAAGCGTATGCAAAAAATCACAGCGCCGCCAGTTGGCAACAGGTAAGCAAGATTTTTAAGCAAAACGGCGGCGCGGCTCTGGATTTCTGACAGGCTTAACCCCAGCCGAAATATTTGCGTGCGTGCTCGCCCATTTTATCCGGGCCCCACGGGGGTTCCCACACCAGGTTAAGCTCGATTTCAGCGCCTGCCGGCAGCAACGCTGCCAGCGCTTGCCGCGCATTATCGAGAATCATTTCTCCCATCGGGCAAGCCGGAGTGGTCATGGTCAGATCGACATGCAGCTTGTTGTCCGAGATTTCCACACCATATACCAGGCCCAGATCGACGATATTTAAACCGACTTCCGGGTCGATAACACTGCGCAGAGCCGTTCGAACATCTTCCTCGGCGGGCATTTTTGATTGCATAGACATTGCATGATCCATTGGGACACAAATATATTTTAAATCTACCACGGCAGCCCCAACTCCGAAGCACAATTTTTCAATTCAGCGTAACCACAGGAGCCGGCAGAGATGAAGATACCGCTGCGATGATGCCGTCATTATTTTTCCATTATCGCTGTTACCGCGCTATTATGTGCGCAACTTGACTATGCTGTGCCCTGTCCATGAGTACGTTCAAAGTCCTTCAATTCAATATGCAATTCGGCCAAGGTTGGGATGATGCAGATCCCGACCGCGCGCCCGTCGACCTCGAACTGACCATCTCGGAGATTCTCCGTCACGATGCCGATGTCGTGCTGTTGCAGGAAGTTGAGCATGCCCAGCCTGACGGCGCGCAACCCGATCCGCCGCGCAATTACACCCGGCTGAAAGCGGCGCTTAAGGGCTATTACGGCTATTTTTCCTATCCGAAACCCGACCCGCGCGAATTGCCTTTCGGTATAGGGCTGGCCATTTTTTCAAAAACGCCGTTGCGCGATACCTTCCGGTACGACCTGCCGTCACCGCCAATCGGGTTCGAATTCCTGGGCGAACAAAAAACCCCCACCGACCGTCTGCTCATCGGCGCAAAGACCACGCTTGCCGGCCACGAGCTCCAGCTCTTCAATACACACCTGCTGGCGTACTTCATGCTCAACTCGTCAAGCGAAGACCACATCAAACAGCGCCAGCTCGTCATCGAGCAGCTGCGCGGCACGAGCGGCCCTGCGCTGCTCGGCGGGGATTTCAACGTCAGCAAGCATGACTTGCTGGTGCGGCAGTTTGCCGAAGCCGGCTATCAGACCGTGCAGACGGAAGAAATCACGTGGCGCCGCCGTCCCTATGTGCTCGACCATATTTTCTACAACCGGCGCCTGCGGCCGGTGCGCCACGCGGTGAAGCCGACGCTGGCCTCGGATCACCATATACTTGTGGCGGAGTTTGAGTTCGTGGATCAGGCGTAAAACATCAATCTGCTGCACGCGCCTTTGGCGCCTTTGGCATCTTTCAGTTTTATCCTAAGCCGGACGAGCCGGAACCAAAAAATATAGGGTGGATAAAGCGCGCAGCGTGTATCCACCAATCTGCCGGGACCATCCATTGGTGGAAACGCTACGCTTTTTCCACCCTACATTAATCAACACCTCGCAATGTATTGTTTTATCCGTGTTTATCCGTGTTTATCCGTGTAAATCTGTGGCTAACTGAGGTTTATTCGTCGTCACCGCTGGGCAACGGCGCCAGCAGCGCGGCAATATCGGCTTCGCCGAATTTAACCAGACCGCTGGCATCCTCGGACAGGATGCCGGCGGCAAGCTCGGCTTTTTTCTCCTGCAGCGCCAGTATTTTTTCCTCGATGCTGCCGGCTACGACCAGCTTGTAGACGAACACGTTTTTCGTCTGCCCGAGACGGTGCGCGCGATCCGTGGCCTGATTTTCCACTGCTGGATTCCACCACGGGTCGAAGTGAATCACCGTGTCGGCTGCGGTCAGGTTCAGCCCTACCCCGCCCGCCTTGAGGCTGATCAGAAAAATCGGCACCTCGCCATCCTGAAAACTGCGCACCACTTCTTCGCGGTTCTGTGTGTCGCCGGTGAGCTTCACGTAGTCCAGTTTTTCGCGCGCCAGCTCCGCTTCGATCAGTTCGAGCATGCTGGTGAATTGCGAAAATACCAGGATGCGCCGCCCTTCGCTGACCAGCTCCGGCAGCATTTCCATCAGCAAATCGAGCTTGGCGCGTTCCTTGACTTTTTTGGCGGCCGTCAATTTCAGCAGGCGCGGGTCGCAGCATACCTGGCGCAATTTGAGCAGCGCATCGAGAATGATGATGTGGCTGCGCGCAAAACCTTTGGCGGCGATTTCCTCGCGGACGCGCATATCCATCGCAGTGCGCACCGTTTCGTAGAGGTCGCGCTGTCCGCCCTCCAATTCGACGCTGCGGATGATGAATGTTTTGGGTGGCAGCTCTTGCGCGACATCTTCCTTGCGCCTGCGCAGGATGAAGGGTTTGACGCGCCTGGCCAGCAGGTCGCGGCGCAATTTGTTGCCCTGTTTTTCGATCGGATTGCGCCAGGTTCTGGTGAACTGCTTGGCATCTCCCAGCAACCCCGGCAGCAGAAAGTCAAACTGCGCCCACAGCTCGCCCAGGTGGTTTTCCAGCGGCGTGCCGGTGAGACACAGGCGATGCCGCGCGTTCAGCTTGCGCACCACTTGCGCCGCCTGACTGGAAACGTTTTTCACCGTCTGCGCCTCATCCAGAATCAGCAAATGGTAGTCATGCTCCGCCAGCGCCTGTTCATCGCGCCACAGCAGCGGGTAAGTGGTGAGAATGACATCATGCTGCGGAATCATGGGGAAATGCTCCGCGCGTTCCTTGCCGTGCAGGGAAAGCAGTTTGAGTTGCGGCGCAAACCGTTCCGCCTCGCGTTTCCAGTTGAAGATCAGCGAGGTGGGCAACACCACCAGCGAGGGCTTGTCCATGCGGCCGCTTTGTTTTTCGAGCAGCAGATGCGCCAGCGCCTGCGCGGTTTTGCCCAGCCCCATATCGTCGGCCAGTATCCCGGCCAGCTCCTGTTCGCGCAGGTATTGCAGCCAGGACAAGCCTTCCAGCTGATAGGGGCGCAATTGCAGCGCAAAACCATCGGGCGGGTTTACCGCCTTGATACCGGCGGTATTTTTGAGTTTGTTGGCGAGTTGGATTACGGCATCCATGCCCTTGAACTGCCAGCGCTCCATCCCGGACAATTCACTGATGCGCGCCACATCATAGCGCGACAGGCGGATTTCGCCGTCCATCCTGCCGTCGAACAATTCGATCAGGGTGCGCGCCAGCGGCTTGATGCGCCCGGCGGGAACATGCACCCTGCCGCCTTCCTTGAGCAGCAGCTCGATCTGTTCATCGTCGCTCATTTTTTCCAACTGGGACGCGTCCAGCCAGCGCGGGTCGGTCTTGAACAAGGCATGCAGCATCGGCGCCAGCGGCAATCGCCGGCCGTTGACCACAATGCCCATGTTCAGGCTGAACCAGCCATCCTCCTGCTCGCCGAATTCCGCTTCCCATGCTTCCACTTCGAGAACATGGTGGCGGAAACCTTGCGGAATGACGATCTCCCATCCCGCCTCGCGCATCTGCGGAATCACCTGCTGCATGAAGAACGGCCAGGCCTTTTCGTTTTCCAGTCCAAATATCGGCCGCTCGCCAATATCGCCGGGCAGACCGAAATCCGGCACTTCTTCCAACCCGTATTTATCCAGCGACTTGAGAAAACGCTGCTCCGCTTTTGGATCGCGCGTCACGCGCACGGTCTCGCCATTTTGCAGCGTGACGAATTCGCCCGGATGATCGGGGGACAAGACTGCATCGCCATAACGGAATTTGACGCGCGCGAAATCCAGCTTTTGCGTGCCATAGCGATAGCCGCGAAAACTGCTCATCCATGAAGGTTTTGAAGTATCCAGCAGCAGCACCGGCACCAGCGGGCTCGCGATAGCACGCAACCGGTCGGTGCTGGGCGGCGGCAAATCCGGAACCATTTCGCGCAACACTTCGGACACCACCGGGACATCGACTTCGGCGAGCGGCGGCATATTCAGCAACTGCACAATCTGCACTGGTGTCTGGGCAATTTTCAAAAGCCCGATTTCCCCCGTGCCGACATCGGCGTACCAGGTTGCCTCATTGAACGGAAATACCTCGATGGCCGCGTTGCTGACGACTCTGGGGATCATCCGCCCGGAATCATCGGCTCCCCATTCCAGGTGCGCCTTGCGCACCTTGCCCTGCTTCAAACGAACCGGCTCCATTTTCAAGTAGCTGCTGCCCGCAAGCGCTTCCATGAAGAACAACCGCCCGCTCGCCAGCAAGCGCGTCAGAATCTCGTTACCCTGCGCGCCCCTGACAGGAAAGTAGTCATGTTTATCGCGCTGTTTCCACAGCAGGCGCAGGATGGTCAGGTCTTCTTCGGTGACAAACTGCGGCGGACGCACCAGGGCGCGCTCCACGTTGCTCCACTCCTCCAGCCTGCCCAGCAACCGCCCTTCGGCATCCAGCTTGCCTTTGTAGATGCCAATAACATGGCTGCCCGTATAGGCGGATTTAGTGAGCACGTAGCACAGCTTTTCAGGTTTCGGCGCGGGCTTGGCGGTTTTTCTGGGCGGCGTCTTTACCGCGCGCCGGAATGATTCAACCCACTCCAGCACGGCATGATTGATGGCGGGCGCGCGCGGCAAGGACAAGGCGGACAGCAGCACGGCTGCGGTGTGCTTGCACTTCCAGCGCATCGGGCAACTGCATGTCGGGTCGATATTCAAACCACCCGCCTTGTCGGCATCGAAAAATATCTCCACAAAATAAGGGCGCGGCGACGTCCCTTTTACCTGTGCGGTGATTTTGTCAGGCTGGATTTCCAGATGGCTGATCGAATTCAGATAAGCCTTGGCTTTCTGAATTTCGCGCGGGTCATACCAGTGAATGACATCCTTGACGCTGTAAGACTGTGATATTGACATGGTTAAAACGGCTTGGCCAGACTACCCATACAGCTTGCGCCCGCGTATCCGCGCACGATGGGCCTTGCGTTGTTCCGCCTCGGTGAGTGGCTTGGGCTTGGTCCCCTCGAACGGGTTCTTGCTGGACTTGTATTGGATCTTCATCGGCGTGCCTTGCAGCTTGAAGATTTCGCAGAAGGTGCGTTCCAGATAGCGCGAGTAGCTGGCCGGCACTTCGTCCAGGCCGCTGCCGTGGATCACGATCAGCGGCGGATTGCTGCCGCCCTGATGGGCGTAGCGCATCTTGGGGGTGAAACGCCCGCTCTTCGGCGGCATCTGCTTTTCCAGTGCGGCGATCAGCGCGCGGGTGAGTTTCGGCGTGGAAAGTTTCGCCATTGCGGCCGCATAGGCTTCGTTCACCGATTTCAGCACGTCCGCAATGCCGTTGCCGTTCAGCGCCGAGATGTAATGGCGTTTGGCGAAGCTCAAAAAATGCAGCTTGCGCTCGATATCGTTCTTCACCATGCCGCGCTGATGTTCATCCAGCCCATCCCACTTGTTCACCGCCAACACCAGGGCGCGTCCGGCCTGCAGCACAAAGTCGGCGACATGCGCGTCCTGTTCGGTGATCTGGTCGCGCGCGTCCACCACCAGCACCACCACGTTGGCGTCTTCGATCGCCTGCATGGTCTTGATCACGGAGAATTTCTCCACCGCCTCGTCCACCTTGCCGCGGCGGCGCACACCGGCGGTGTCGATGATGGTGTATTGCCTGCCGTCGCGCTCGAAGTCGATGTAGATGGAATCGCGCGTGGTGCCCGGCTGGTCGAACGCGATCACGCGCTGCTCGCCGAGGATGGCGTTCACCAATGTGGACTTGCCGACATTCGGGCGTCCGACGATGGCGATCTTCGGCGGTTTTTCCTCGGTGGACTCCTCTTCCGCCTCCAGAGGGAAATTCTCCAGCGCGATTTCGACTACTTCGGTCACATTGTCGCCATGCGCAGAGGAGATCGGCAGCGGTTCGCCCAGGCCCAGCTCGAAAAAGTCGGCTGCCACTTTGGCGCGCTGCATTCCCTCCGCCTTGTTGACCAGCAGCAGGATCGGCTTGCCGGTCTTGCGCAGCTGCTCGGCGATGATGGCGTCCTGCGGCGTGCAGCCCGCGCGGCCGTCGACCAGGAACAGCACCATGTCGGCCTCGTCCACCGCCTGGCGGCTTTGCTTGGCCATCTCGAACATGATGCCGTCCTTCGCGACCGGCTCCAGCCCGCCGGTATCCACCACCAGATAAGGTCTTTCCCCTACCCGGCCCTTTCCGTAATGGCGGTCGCGCGTCAACCCCGGCTGATCGGCGACCAGCGCATCGCGACTGCGCGTCAGGCGGTTGAACAAGGTGGACTTGCCCACGTTCGGACGACCTACTAAAACAAGTGTGGGCAACATTTAACAAAAACCTTTTTTGATAAGCTCAAATGAACTCATGAACCTGAATAGCGATCTTGTAGGTCGGGCTACGCCCGACATGGTGGGCACAGCCCACCCTACGGTTACTGAAACCAACATTGCAGAGACATCTAACGTATGGACAACGAATACAACCCGCCGTCGCGGGTTTGCACCAGCAATCCGTCGTCCAGCCCGATCGGCGCCGCCTGGATTGCGCTGCCGTCCAGTTTGATGCGTGCGGCGAAACTGCCGTCTTCGCGGTTCAAGCCGTGCAGGTAGCCTTCGTAATCGCCCGCCACCACAAAATCACCCAGGGCGTAGGGCGTGGCGGTATCGCGCAGGGACAGCTTGTCATTCTTCCACACCGTGCTGCCGCTGGTCTTGTCCAGCGCAATCACCGATCCATTCGCGTCGCTGATATAGAGATATTTGCGCAGCAGCATCATACCCTTGTCGCTTCCAATGTCGCGGTTCCACAACGGGCTGCCTTGCGCCGCGTCAAAGCACGCCACGCGCCCCTGGAAAGCGATCGCGCAAACCTGTTCGTCGTCCGCCACCGGATTGCTGGTGATGTCGCTGATGCGCTCCAGTTCGGTGGCGCCGCGCGGTTGCGACACCGAGACTTCCCACAATACCGCGCCGTCCCTGATTTTCATCGCGGCCAGCTTGCCGCCGGCAAACCCGGCGAAGGCCACATCGCGCTGCAATGTCACCCCGGCATGGCTGCGCACCACCAGGGCCGGTGTGCTGCGTTCGTACAACCACATGCGCTTGCCGTCCGCCGCGTTCAGGCCGGATATGCGCCCGTCGCCGCTGCGCACGATCACCACGCCTTCCGCCGCCTGCGGCGCGCTCAACACCTCGCTGGACATCCTGCTTTTCCAGCGCAGCTTGCCGTCTTCGCCGTAAGCCAGCACTTCGCCCTTGTCGCTGCCGATGAGCACCAGCCCCTCGCCGCCACCCACGCCGCCGCTGACTGCAATGCCGCTTTCGACGCGCCACACCGGCTTGCCGGTGGCGCGATCCAGACGCGTCAGCGTGCCCTTGCCGGACACGCCATAGATTGCATCCTTGGTCAGCGCGGGTTGCAGCAAACTTGCGCCGGAAGCGCCGAGATCGGCATGCCAGCGCACCTCGAATTTGGCGGTCTCGCCGAATTCCGCCAGCCTGGCCGGCGCCGTCGCATCATCCTTGCTGCCGAACCAGTCCTTCACGGTCGATTTCGCGGATGAGCAGCCGCCCAGCGCAAGCGAGGCGATCAGCAATAGCAGATGGACTAACTTCATTTCGCTTCCCCGAGCGCATCCATCTTCATCTGGATCAGGTTGCGGTACATGCTCTTGGCATCGGTCTTTTCGTAAGCCAGTTTGTATGCATTTCTTGCCTCATCCGTTTTGCCCTGCGCGCTCAACACATCGCCCCGCAAGTCGGCATACAGGCCATCGAACGAGGCCGGATGTTTGGCCTCCAGCAGCTTCATCGCATCGGCATAATTTTTCTCATCCAGCAGCACCGCGGCCAGCCGCAGCCGCGCCACGTCCTTCAGGCCGGCTTCTGCGGCATGATCGATGACCCAGTGCAATTGCGTCCTGGCGCGCGCCGTCTCCTTGCCCTGCTCGTTCACCTGCGCCGCCAGCAACGCGGCGCGCGCGGCATATCCGCTGGCGGCATATTTGTCCATCACCGCAGCGGCGGCGTCGTTGACGCGCTTCGCATCATTGCTTTCCAGTTGCTGGAGGAACCCCGCATACAGGGTCGCCGCTTCGCTGGACTGCTGGTTCTGGTAATACTGCCAGCCGCGCCAGCCGCCCATCGCGACCACGACAATCAGCAACATGCCGAGCAAGCGGTTGCCGTTCTCTTTCCACCACGCCTTGAGCGTGTCGAGTTGTTCCTGTTCCTGCAAGTCCAATGCCGCCATAATCCACTCCTACTTGATAATTTGATTAACTGTTGCGGTGAGATTCTGCACGCTCACCCGTACCTGTTCGCCGCCCTGCATCGGCTTCACGCTGACCTCGTTGGCCTGCGCCTCGTCGTCGCCGATCACCACCGCCACCGCCGCGCCGCTGGCATCGGCCTTTTTCATCTGCGACTTGAAGCTGCCGCCGCCGCAATGCAGCAGCACGCGCAGCCGGTCGTCGCGCAACTGCTCCGCGACCCGGCTGGCCAGCCGGCTGGCCAGTTCGCCCTGATGCACCACATACACGTCCACTTCCGCCCTGGGCAGCGCCATGCCGTCTTCCAGCAACAGCGCCAGCAGCCGCTCCACGCCCATCGCAAAACCGGTCGCGGGAGTCGGCTTGCCGCCGACCTGTTCGACCAAACCGTCATAACGGCCGCCCGCGCAGATCGTGCCCTGCGCGCCGAGGCGCGTGGTCACCCACTCGAACACGGTGCGGTTGTAATAGTCCAGCCCGCGCACCAGGTGCGGGTTGATCTCGAACGCCACATCGTGGCGTTTCAGCATCGCCTGCACTTCGTCAAAATGCCTGAGTGCGTCATCTTCCAGTTCATCCGCCAGCCTGGGCGCGGCGGCGACCAGTTCCTGCATCGCCGGATTCTTGCTGTCGAGGATGCGCAGCGGATTGCTGTGCAGGCGGCGCGTCGCATCGGCATCCAGCATATCCCGGTGCTGTTCGAAATAACTGATCAGCTTCGCGCGGTGGCGGTGCCGCGAGGCGCTATCGCCCAGCGTGTTCAGTTGCAGCGCGACATCGCGCAGCCCGAATCTGCGCCACAGCCGCGCGCACATCAGAATCTGTTCGGCATCGATGTCCGGCCCGGCGAAGCCCAGCGCCTCCACGCCGAATTGATGAAACTGGCGGTAGCGTCCCTTCTGCGGGCGCTCATGGCGGAACATCGGCCCGCTGTAATACAGGCGCTGCGGCGCGTTATACAGCAAATTATGCTGCAGCGCCGCGCGCGCGCAGGAGGCCGTGCCTTCCGGGCGCAATGTCAGATGGTCGCCGTTCAGCGCATCCTCGAAGCTGTACATCTCCTTCTCGACGATGTCGGTCACCTCGCCGATCGCGCGCCTGAACAACGCGGTCGGCTCGACGAGCGGCATGCGGATGTTGCGGTAGCCGTAGCTATGCAGCCAATCGCGCACCTCCTCCTCGAACCACAGCCACAGCTCCGCCTCGTCCGGCAGGATATCGTTCATGCCTTTTACGGCTTGTAAGGTTTCGTTGCTCATAAAATAACCCTGGTGAGTGGTGAGTGGGAAGTGGAGCGGCACTGCGTGCCTCAGTGGGAAGTGGTTTTCCTACTTCCTACTTCCTACTTCCTACTTCCTACTTCCTACTTCCTACTCACGTATTTCCGTTCCACATACTCGTCCACGATCCGCGTGAACTCCGCCGCGATGTTTTCGCCGCGCAGAGTCATCGCCTTTTCGCCGTCGATATACACCGGCGCGGCGGGACTCTCGCCGGTGCCCGGCAGGCTGATACCGATGTTCGCCATCTTGCTCTCTCCGGGGCCGTTCACAATACAGCCCATCACCGCGACAGTCATATTCTCCACGCCGTCACACTGCTCGCGCCACACCGGCATCTGGCTGCGCAGATGCGCCTGGATGCTCTGCGCCAGCTCCTGAAATGCGGTGCTGGTGGTGCGTCCGCAGCCCGGACAGGCGACCACCATCGGCGCGAACGCGCGCAGGCCCATGGTTTGCAAAATCTCCTGCGCCACCACCACTTCCTGGGTGCGCGACCCGCCCGGTTCGGGCGTCAGGGAAATGCGTATCGTGTCGCCGATGCCTTCCTGCAACAGCACCGCGAGCGCCGCCGTCGAAGCCACGATACCCTTGGAGCCCATGCCCGCCTCGGTCAGGCCAAGATGCAGCGCGTAATCGCATTGCTGCACCAGCGCGCGGTACACCGCGATCAGGTCCTGCACCTCGCTGACCTTGCAGGACAGCACGATGCGGTCATGCGCCAGGCCGAGCTGTTCGGCGCGCTGCGCGCTTTGCAGAGCGGAGGCGATCAGCGCGGCGCGCGTCACTTCGCGCACATCCTTGGGTTCAGCCTGCCGCGAATTTTCGTCCATCATGCGCACCACCAGATTCTGGTCGAGGCTGCCCCAGTTCACGCCGATGCGCACCGGCTTGCCGTAACGCACGGCAGTTGCGATCATGATCGAAAACGGATCATCTTCCTCGCGGTTGCGCCCGACGTTGCCGGGATTGATGCGGTATTTCGCCAAAACCTGCGCGCAATCCGGAAATTCAGTCAGCAGGCGATGCCCGTTGTAATGGAAATCGCCGACCAGTGGCACATCGCAACCGAGGCGGTCCAGCCGTGAGCGTATCTGCGCCACCGCGGTGGCGGCCTCCGGGGTATTCACCGTGATGCGCACCAGTTCCGAACCTGCCTCGGCCAATTCATAAACCTGCCGCGTGGTCGCCTCGACATCGGCGGTATCGGTGTTGGTCATGGACTGCACAACAATCGGCGCACCGCCGCCCAGCATCACCTTGCCGACCGCCACCCTCTGGGACAAATGGCGCCTGATAACGGCTTCACTCATGCTCACTCCAGCGTCAGCCGCGCCACTTCGTTTGAAGCGCTGATATGAGGCGTCAGGTCGACCTGCTTGCCGCGATGGTAAAGCCGCACCGATGCGGCATGGCCGATCACCAGCGAAAATGGCGCTTGGCCATCCACACGCAACTCGCTGCCGCGCGGATTGACCTGCGATAACAATATCTTGTCATTCTTGTCCATGATTTCCGTCCATGACTCCGCGCCGAACGCCAGGCGCAGCGTGGCGGTTTTCGGTGCCGCATCTGGCTGGGCCGCTGGTTTTGCCGATTGAGTTTGCGGCAAGGCTTGGGAAATCGGAGTCTTCGCTGCCGGCACCGAAGATTGCGCCGCCTGTGCGGCAGGCGGCGCGATTTCGCCCGTTTCAGCGACCGGCGATGCCGGAATAATTTGCATTTTATCAGGCAAGGAAACCGGCATTTCAACCGGCGTCATTTCGGATTTCTCAAGCGGTGTCGTGAAGTGCCACACCGCGAACGCGACAACCAGCACCGCCAACAGCAACGCCGCGCCCAACCAGACCAGGTTTTGTTGTTGCGGCGAATGCGCGCTGGGAAACGGCACCTCGACGGAGTCCGGTATCAACGGCATCGGAGGCGCATTTGTCTGCGGCAGGAATGCCAGTAATGGCTGCGCATCCAACTGCAACATCTTGGCATAACTGCGCACGAAGCCGCGCACAAACGGCATCTCGGGCAAATGCTCGAAATCATCGGCTTCCAGCGCCTCGATCTGGCGCGGCGCGAGCTTGGTCTGATGAGCCACATCCGCGACGCTCAGGCCGAGGCGCTCGCGTGCCTCGCGTAGCGCCTTTCCCAATGAAGCCGCAGGCATTGTCGCCGCCGGGCTATCGCCCTGGCCGTTTTCGGGAAGCTGTTCCATCATTCCCCGCGCATCAGCAATTGGGTTTCGCGCGCATCGGGGAAACGCTTGCGCAACTGCATGGCATAGCTGGCCTCGGCATTGCGGTCACCGGCCTTGCGCTCGATACGCACCGCCAGCCAGAGCTGCTCCGCCGTCAGGCTGTCGGATTTTTCCGAAAATCCCGCCAAGTATTTCTTGGCGGCGGCGTAATCGCCATTAGCGAAACTCAGTTCCGCCATCGCCAGCAACGCCTGCGGCAAGCCGGGCTGCGCCTGCAGCGCGCGCTGCAAGAACTCCTCCGCCTCCTTGTTGTTGCCCGCTTTTTTTGAGCACCGCCCGGCGCTCAGGTAAGCGAGTTCCGGAGTTTCATACAAGGGGTTCTTCAATGCCACCAGGAAATAGGGAATGGATTCTTTTTCCTTGCCGCGCTGGCACAGGAACCAGCCGTAATTGTAATTTGCTTTGGGGTCGGACTTGTCGAGGCGCAGGCTTTGCTGGAAATCCTCATCGGCCTCCTTGTACTCGCGCAATTCCATGCGGATCAGGCCGCGCATGTAATAGGCAGGCGCATAATTCCGGTCGGCCTGCAAGGCCATGTCTATCTCGCCCAGCGCGATGCCCATCTGCGCGCGCTCGTAATACATGCCCGCCAGTTCGGTATGCACCTTCGCGCTGGCGCTGGCGCGCGATTTAAGCTGCTCCGGCGCGGGCTGCCCGCCGCCGGATGGCGTGCCGCAGCCCGCCAGGACGGCCAGTGAAAACAACAAAGCGGTCATTTTTTTCATTTGTTCACCTCGGCTATTTTATCCATGCAATGCCGCCTGCCCTTGCACAGTCCGCCTGCTCTTGTCCTGCACCAGCCCGGCCAATTGCCCGCATGCCGCGGCGATATCGTCGCCGCGCGTCTTGCGCGTGGTGACCACGATATCCGCCTGCATCAGCACATCGCGGAAGCGGCGGATCGCCTCCGGCTTCGAGCGCCGGTAATGCGTCTGCGGAAACGGATTGAACGGGATCAGGTTGAACTTGCACGGCACATCGCGCACCAGCTGCACCAGTTCGCGCGCCTGCTGCTCGCTGTCGTTCACGCCGTCAAGCAGCACGTATTCGAAGGTGATGAAATCGCGCGGCGCCTTTTCCAAATAGCGCTTGCAGGCTGCCAGCAATTCCTTGAGCGGATACTTCCGGTTGATCGGCATCAACTCGTCGCGCAACTTGTCGTTCGGCGCGTGCAGCGACACCGCCAGCGCGACCGGGCATTCGTCGCGCAACCGATCCATCGCCGGCACGATGCCGGAAGTCGAAACCGTCACGCGGCGGCGCGACAGGCCGTAGGCATGATCGTCCAGCATCAGGCGCAGCGCGCTCACGGTGTTGTCATAATTCAGCAGCGGCTCGCCCATGCCCATCAGCACCACGTTGCTGATCTGCCAGTTGCCCTGGCGGCCCTGACACGGTGCGGCGGAGCCGTCAGGTGCGGGAAGGGCCGCCAGCGCCTCCTCCCGCAAACGGCCGCTACGCGGTAACGTGTCGGAGGCGCTATCCTTGCCGAGTTGGCGGTTCGCCCACCACAGCTGGCCGATGATCTCCGCCACGCCGAGATTGCGGTTGAAGCCCTGCTTACCGGTGGAACAAAATGAACAATCCAGCGCACAGCCCGCCTGCGTCGAGACGCACAGCGTGCCCCTGTCGCCTTCCGGGATATAAACGGTCTCGACCGCATTGCCGGTGCCCATGTCCAGCAGCCACTTGCGCGTGCCGTCGTCGGACAGCTCTTCGCGCATCACCTTGGGCGCCCGCACGCAGGCGATCTGTTTCAGTTTTTCGCGCAGCGACACCGCAAGGTCGCTCATCGCATCGAAATCGGACTCCCCGGCCTTGTAAATCCAGCGCAACACCTGCCTGGCGCGGAACGGCTTCTCGCCATGTTCCGCGAACCAGGCGGTCAATTGTGCCACATCAAAGTCGAGGAGATTTTGTTGCATCTACGTGACTACTTAACGGGAATAAACATTCATTGCCGGGAAGAAATACGCGATCTCCACTGCCGCCGTTTCGGCCGCATCGGAGCCGTGTACCGCATTCGCGTCGATGCTGTCGGCGAAGTCCGCGCGGATCGTGCCCTTGTCGGCCTTCTTCGGATCGGTAGCACCCATCAGGTCGCGGTTCTTCAGGATCGCGCCTTCGCCTTCCAGCGCCTGTATCATCACCGGCCCGGAAATCATGAAATTGACCAGATCGTTGAAGAACGGACGGGCGGCATGCACGGCATAAAAGCCTTCCGCTTCGGCGCGCGACAATTGCACCATGCGTGCGGCAATGATCTTCAGGCCGGCGTTCTCGAAGCGGGTGTAAATCTGGCCGATGACATTCTTGGCCACGGCATCGGGTTTGATAATCGACAGGGTACGTTCAACAGCCATGCTGCATTCTCCAAACAAAAGTTAATAAAAAACGGCTTGGCATTCTATCAGGCTTTGCTTGCGCTGGATGCAGCCTTCCTTCGCAAGCGATTCAAACTGAGGTGAAATTTAAGCTGCTTGCCAAGTCAATACTGCAATTGCGCAGAATAGGTTGCTCGCCCGGCTCAACCGGGAGCGCCGACGTCCTCGTCGGCATTCTTGTGGGCTTCACCATTTGTTGCCGACGAGGACGTCGGCGCTCCCG
>Ga0209317_1000453_pt1 | contig 49857 bp, 41 predicted proteins | sample RifGroB2_FD_183994 | JGI IMG/M metagenome (GOLD analysis project Ga0209317, IMG submission 183994) | Soil microbial communities from Rifle, Colorado, USA - Groundwater B2 (SPAdes) (version 2) | ecosystem: Environmental > Terrestrial > Soil > Unclassified | place: Rifle, Colorado | collected... | reverse complement strand
AATGTGTCAGTCACTTTTAAACAGATACAATATGTCCGAAGCTTAAAGACAGTATTCGCCTTAACTTAATGGCAGTGCCCCCAGCCCCTCCCATCAAGGGAGGGTAGCTTTGAGTCCGAAACCCCAGTCGATCCGGGGGGTGCTTTAAGTCGCCGGCCCCTTCCCAACCGAGTCGGAGGTTTAAATTCCCCTCTCCCTTCCCCTTGTGGGAGAGGGGCGATCTAGCTGACTGCAACATGTACCCTTGGAAAACACGAACCGCGACCGATCGCCGTCACCCCGAAATGAGCCATTATGCCGTCCGCCTCCACACCCCCAGAACTCGAACAGTCGATACTGCGCCACAAGCCGTTCCGGCTCTTCTGGCTGGCGCGGGTAGCGTCCACCATCGCCATACAGATGCAGGCGGTAGCGGTCGGGTGGCAAATTTACGCCCTCACCGGCAGCGCGCTGTACCTGGGGCTGGTGGGTCTCGCGCAGTTCCTGCCGATGTTCCTCTTGACGCTCGCGGTTGGTCACATTGCCGATCGTTACGACCGCCGCCGCATCGCCGCCATCTGCCAGATAATTGAAGGGATGGCGCTGGCCTGGCTTGCCTTAGCGAGCCTCGGCGGCTGGCTCGACAAGGAGGGTATCCTGGCCGCTGTCTTCCTGGTCGGCGCGGCGCGTGCTTTCGAAGGGCCGACCATGCTAGCGCTGGTGCCGGGACTCGTTCCTCAGGAGCAGATCCCGCGCGCCGCCGCCTGGTCCGCCTCAGCCAACCAGACCGCCAGCATCGTCGGCCCGGCGCTCGGAGGAGTGCTCTACATTCTTGGTCCCACCGCCGTCTATGCCACAGCAGGGGTGCTATTTTTCGCAGCGAGCTCCCTCATGGCGGCAATTCAGATCATCCGCGTCCCGGCCCGACGCGAGCCGGTCAGCGTCAGCTCGCTTTTCGCAGGTATTACCTTCATAAAAGGACGACCCGACATTCTTGGTGCCATCTCCCTCGATCTGTTCGCAGTGCTGCTGGGAGGCGCTACAGCGCTGCTCCCGGTCTATGCGAGTGACATCCTGCACACCGGCCCCTGGGGGCTCGGCTTGCTGCGCACGGCACCCGCAGTTGGCGCACTTGCCATGTCCGTGTTCCTGGCTCGCAACCCGTTACGACACCGGGTGGGGCGCATCATGTTTAGCAGCGTTTTCATCTTCGGCGTCGCCACCATCGTCTTCGCCGTGTCAACCTCCTTCGCCCTCTCTATCTGCGCGCTCGTCGTGTTAGGGGCGGCTGACGTAATCAGCGTCGTAATCAGGAGTTCACTGGTGCAGATCGAGACACCTGACGAGATGCGGGGCCGGGTCAGCGCGGTTAATTCCATGTTCATCGGGACCTCGAACCAGTTGGGGGAGTTCGAGTCCGGCGCCACCGCGGCCCTTTTTGGCACCGTGCCAGCCGTAGTCATTGGAGGTATCGGCACTATTGTGGTGGTGCTGCTCTGGATGCGGCTATTTCCCGGCCTACTGAGAGTGGACTCGCTACGGCATTAGGTTGGCAGCGGTCCCGCGGGGGGTCCCCCGGGAGCTTATCCTTAGTTCCCCCCCTCTCCCTAACCCTCTCCCACAAGGAGAGAGGGGACTTTCGAGCGTTGCGGGGCGAATTGGCGTATTACTGGGCGTGGCGCATGATGGGCGTATGGATGGATATGGAATGGTGGACCTGCGTGATGGGTGGGGGCCTTTGCTCCCCTCCCTTGATGGGAGGGGCTGGGGGAGGGTGTAAGCCGTCGGGTTACGCGATGAGGCCGCTAACCCGACCTACGAATATATGGGTCACGCTAACTTAATGGCAGTTGGGGCTGGGGGAGGGTGCAAGCTGAAGCTATTCTTTTGACTCCGCGCAGCCAAGCGCTCCGACCGGGCAGGCAGGCAAGCAGTTAAGACACCGCGTACAATGTGTCGGCGATTTCAGTACCGCATACTTGCGAAATCCTGATACCTCCAAGGTCAAATGCCGCTCGGGGCAAGCCGCCACGCAGCGACCGCAACCGGTACAGCGCTGCGGTTCTACTTCAGGATGAGGATTGGAACTTAAATCTGCAATAGACACTACCTATCTCCTACCTTCGGTTGATCCTGCCTAAGCCTCAAATTGAGCGCCGTGATAGCTTTAGCTTGGAAGTCGTTTCGACAGTCATGCATCTGGAACATTGTGGCATTTCATTGCAGGCCCAATTACTCGACAAAGTATAGACACAGCAATTGAAACTCTCAGAGCATTAAAGCTCTTGCACAGTGAAACTATCCCGCTTAGAATACAGCATCCCGTGCACGGGACAATAATAAGACCGGAGGCGGCTTATATGAAAAAGATTGGCGTAGTACTTTCTGGCTGCGGAGTTCGCGATGGAAGTGAAATACACGAGGCGGTGTTGACACTGCTCGCCATTGACAGAAACGGCGCCCAGGCGATCTGCCTCGCCCCTGACATGGATTTCGAAGTAGTGAATCACCTGAACATGAATGACACCGGTACCACGAGAAATGTCCTGGCAGAATCGGCACGTATTGCGCGGGGCGAGATCAGCGATATCAAAACGGCGAGCGCTTCCGACTTGGACGCCTTGGTGTTTCCGGGCGGCTTTGGTGCTGCCAAGAATCTCTGCAGCTTCGCCGCCGAAGGAGACAAAGGGAGCGTGCAGCCGGAGGTGCTGAGTCTGCTAAGGGAGATGGTGAAGGCAAAGAAGCCGATCTGCGCTATCTGCATCGCACCGGCCCTGATCGCACTGGCACTTGGCAAAGACCTCTCGCCCCAAATCACCATCGGTAACGACCAGGGAACGGCACAGGCGATTGCCGCGACCGGCAGCAAACATGTGGAGTGCGCGGTGAACGACTGCATCATCGACCGGGAGAATCTCATCGTGTCGACACCGGCATACATGCTGGCTGGTCGCATCTCCGAGGCTGCTGACGGGATCGAGAAGGCTATCAAGGCGACGCTGGAACTGATCAAGTAAAAGAAGATCTACGCGTCGAACTCGGAGAAACTAATAATAGAGGTGGTCCTACGGGTTGGATTAGAGCAGAGCCACCCTCCCCAAGCCCCTCCCATCAAGGGAGGGGGGAAATTCGTGCCTCTTCAAAGTCTACTCGCCATCAAATGCCCGGCGATACTCCCTTGCCAGGCGATCGGTGTCGCCTCCTTCAATGAAGCCCCAAGGCAGCAACTCATCGAGCGGAATATTGCGGTAAACGAAGCTGTCGCTGTCAAAGCGCGTCTCACGTAACGCGCCTTTCCAGCTCCCGTTTTGATCGGCTGCGATCATTAGCGGCGCGAGCCTGCGATCTCCCCGGGACAAAAGCGCCTGCTGGTACGCCTCGCGCGGACTCTCCATCTGCAGCTTCACGTTGGAAAGCTTCCCCAACGCCTTCTGCAGGAACTTCCACTTTTTCTCTACGGACTTCAATTCCTCCATGCCACACCACTGAAACGGCGTGAACGGCTTGGGAATGAACGGGTTCACCGACAGTTGTATTTCACCCAGCCGCTTGTTGGCCCGCGCTGCCGCCACTACCCTCTCCCGAATCCTGGTAACGAGCTGGACGAGTTCTTCCAGATCCTCGACGGTCTCGGTGGGGAGCCCTATGATGAAGTAAAGCTTCAGATTCAGGATGTCGTGACCGATCAGCATGTCGCAGGCGGCAAGTATCTGCTCCTCGTCAATCCCCTTCCTGATCAGGTCGCGCAGCCTTTGAGAGCCTCCTTCTGGCGCTAACGCAACGCTCTTCTGTCCGCTCGCCTTCAGTGCCTCGATCATGCTGGAATCGAGATGATCGATCCGGAAGGAGGAGACCGAAAATTTCCCCCCGGCAGCAAGGATGTCCTGGCACAGATCACCAATTCCTGCGTAATCCGAGACAGCCGCGGCAACCAGGCCGATCTTCCTACCTTCTGCAACGCCCTTCAGCACCTCGCGCCGGATCAGCTCCGGAGAGCGGCTCCGGTAAGGCAGATAGATAAAGCCCGCGGCACAGAAGCGGCAACCCCGCGGGCAGCCGCGCGATAGCTCGACCAGGTGCATCCCGGAAAATTCGGTGGCATCGGTATGGATCTCGGTGACGCTCGGCCGGCTCTCGATGTCAGGATCCCAAACGCGGCGCACTCGGGGAGGCGCACCAGGAAGCGGATCAAAGGAGACCAGCCGGGCTCCCTGGTAAACAGGCTCATACAGAGAGGGAACATAAACCCCTGGCAGCAATGCAGCGCTTAGCAGAAGTTCCGCGCGCGAGTTAGCCCGCTGCTTCAACAGTTCGAGCAGATCAGGAAGGATCGGCTCGGCCTCCCCGACACAGACCAGGTCGAGGAAAGGGGCGACAGGCTCAGGATTCAGGAAAAGTGCCGCACCGCCAGCCATGATCAGCGGCTGCAGCGGCGAGCGCTCGGCGGCAATGGGCGGAATTCCGGAGAGCCTGAAGATAGTCGGCAGGTTCAGGTAATCGCTCTCGAACGACACAGAAAAGGCGATCAGATCGAAGGTGGAGAGTGGGCGCTGCGACTCAAGCGAAATAAGCGTCCCCCCTGCCCGCTCCAATTCATCAAGCTCATCGCGATCCGGGAGGAAAGCGCGGTCGCAAACCACCTCAGGACAGGCGTTCATGATGGCGTAGACCGCCTGAAAGCCGAGGTTGCTCATGGCCGCATGGTAGCGATTGGGGTAGACCAGGCAGCAGGAAAGCCTGCCGCCGCGGTTTTTATGCTGGGCACCGCTCTCGCCGGCCAGCGTGCTGCGTCTTTTTTCTATGATTTTCCAGGACATTTCGCCAAGGTATCATCTTTGGGGAGAGGGATGGAACAAAAAAGGGCCCGCGGACGGAGTGATTTATTGTCAACGTATACCGAATTCGGATCAAGATTAATTTCCCCCCGCCAATATCGTGAGCCTTGCGTCATGATTGAGAATCTATGAAGCTAATCCTTTCGCAGCAAGATCCCTTGCGGGTGCCCGCTCTAGCTGAAAATCCGAGTCGTACCAGGGCGGCAATTCCATCCCCTGGACACCATACTAATCCGCGCTCATGAAACTACAATTAATTGAATTCACGGGGAAAATTTGCTATTGTTCCACGGTTCGAAACATAAGTTAAGTCAAGGAGCGGCAATGGTATTGAAAGACATGGACGAGGTCCGGCTGAAGGCGGACTGCCTGCGGACTGCGGAAGAGGTCGATGCGGCGCTGGCACGGATGGCACAGGAGATAACGGAGCGCCTGGATGGGACCGATCCCGTGGTATTTTGCATCATGAATGGCGGTCTCTTCGTATCAGGGAAGCTGGTAGAGAAGCTCCCCTTTTCACTGGAGCTGGATTATCTCCACGCCACCCGGTACGGCACGGAAACCTGCGGCGGGAAACTGCACTGGAAGGTCCGGCCTGAGCGCAAGCTTAAGGGTCGTACGGTGCTGCTTGTGGATGACATCCTCGACGAGGGGGTGACGCTGGCTGAAATCACCCAGTACTGCAAAGAAGAGGGAGCCGAGACGGTTTATACTGCGGTGCTGGTCGACAAGATCCACAACCGGAAGGCACCCGGGGCAAAGGCCGACTTTGTGGGGCTGCACGTGGAAGACCGCTTCCTCTTCGGATGCGGCATGGACATCGCCGGATACTGGCGCAACCTCCCTGCACTCTACGCCATGAAGGAGACCAAATGAAGTCCCGCATTGCCGCTTATTTTCAGTTCCAGCGCTACGGAACCAACTTCCGCCGCGAAATCATCGCTGGTCTAACAACCTTCCTCACCATGGCGTACATCATCATCGTGAACCCGGCCATCCTTGAAAATGCCGGCATTCCGCGCGGTCCCTCCACCACCGCGACCATCATCGCAGCCGTCTTCGGCACCGTGCTGATGGCCTTTTTCGCCAACCGCCCCTTTGCCATCGCCCCCTACATGAGCGAGAACGCCTTCATCGCCTTTGTAGTCGTCAAGGTTATGGGATACTCGTGGCAGACCGCGCTGACCGCCGTTTTCTTCGCCGGCGTCCTCTTCACCTTGCTGACGCTCTTCAAGGTCAGGACCTGGCTGGCGGAATCGATCCCCCTGTCGCTCAAATGCGCCTTCGCCGCCGGCATCGGCCTGTTTCTCACCTTCATCGGACTGAACGAGACCGGCATCGTCACCCTGGGCGTCCAAGGGGCCCCCGTCAGGCTTGGCGACCTATCGCAGCCGTCCGTCCTGCTGGCAGTCTTCGGCCTGCTCTTCACCGTGGTCCTGATGGCGCGCAAGGTCCTCGGCGCCATGATGATTGGTATCATCGTCACCACCCTCGCCTCTATCGTACTGAACGTGACGCCGCTGCCGCAAGCATACGTGAGCCTGCCGCCCGACATCACTCCGATCCTGTTCCAACTTGACTTCAAGGCGGCGCTGCAACCGGCGTTCTTCCCGGTCATCCTGACCATCTTCATCATGGCCTTCCTGGACACCGTGGGGACACTGCTCGGCCTCTCCATGCGCGCCGACCTGCTGGATGAAAAGGGCAATCTCCCTGAAATAGAAAAACCGATGCTGGCGGATGCGCTGGCAACAGTCGTGGCGCCTCTGCTCGGCACGACCACCACCGGCGCCTACATCGAGTCCGCCGCCGGGATCGAGGAAGGTGGGCGCACCGGCTTTACCGCCCTGGTCACCGCCTTCTTTTTCCTGCTGGCGCTCTTCCTGGCGCCGCTATTTACCATCGTCCCGGCACATGCGTACGGCATCGCGCTCATCGTCATCGGCTCCTTCATGATCAGTCCGCTCACCAAGATCGACTTCGACGACTACACCGAACTGATCCCGGCGTTCCTGACCATAGTGCTGATGATCTTCACCTACAACATCGGCGTCGGCATGACCGCAGGCTTCATCGCCTATCCCCTGATGAAACTTGCTACCGGCCGCATCTCTGAGATGAAGAGCGGCATGTGGGTGTTGGCGCTGCTGTCCCTCTCCTACTTCGTCTTTGGAGCGAAATAAGAACGCACAGCATCCGAACAGTGCAGCAGCTTAAAGTCCCCCTTTTGGCAAAGGGGGATTTAGGGAATTTGATTCTTAGTTGCCCGTCTGCACTTCGCAACCACCGAAGGCAAATCCCCCCCCGCCCCCCTTTGCCAAAGGGGGGAGTCGGAATCTTCAACTGTAGCGGAATGTGAAAAGGCCGTTGTGTCTGGGGAACTCCCTCAGATACAACGGCCTTTTTGTTATTGGTTATGAGAAGTACCTATGCGGAATGATTTGGCATGAGCGCGCGTTGCGCTAGTGGACTGACAATGCGGGGAAAAAAGATCAGCCGTAGACGGAGAAGCCGTGCTCCTTATTTCCCTGCACTGCCTGTTCTGCGATCATGTTGACCATCTGCATCTGGGCCTGAGCAGCTTTTTTCATCATACCCATCGTGGCAGCCTGCTGTGTCAGTGCCGCCGCGCCCGCTATCTGAACCGCTGCTATTTGACTTACTTCCATGATGATGTCCTCCTTGATGTTCTAATCGGCAGATGGCGGCGGAACTGGAGGGAATCTTTCCGACAGAAATCATAAACGAGCCGTTCTCCCGCCACAGTTACAGCACTTTCACCTTTCACCTTTTCAGATCTGATCACCACGAAATGACGCATGGCCTGGGCGAACTCATGATTCGCCCCTACCCTCCTATTTGCGTAGGGGCGAATCTTGTATTCGCCCGCCTTCACGTTTCCCCCATGCGCCCCAAAACCCTTCCTGATTGGCGCTAATCCTACGCTCAGGGAATTTCAAAAGTCCCCTCACCCCGAGAGGGAGAGCTTAGAGGGGCTGGCGGAAGAAGCGCTATTCTGGAAACCATTTAGAAGCCCGCCTGCACCCCTCTGACCGCCCTATCCGGCTAACCCATTACTCATTTCAGAAACTTACAGCTAAAGTCGCAACCAAAAAGCCCGATAGACAAGGGAGACTCTCGATACTAGGAAGGGTCTCGATCTCTTCACCTCACACGAACGAGCCTTGCAACCTTATTATGAATAGAGTTGTTTGTGGCACAACGAAACATCTCGAACCGTATCACGAAACAAGGAGAAGGTTTTATGTTGAAGGATATGAAGATTCGCACCAAGCTTTTCATGATGGTAGCAATACCTGTAGTCGGCCTGCTCATATTCTCTCTTTGGGATGTCAGAGACCACTACGTGCTCTTGCAGGGCCTCGTCCAGACCGAGAAACTAACCGGTCTTGCAGTCGATGTCGGAAATCTTTCGCACGAGATCCAGAAGGAAAGGGGCTACTCCTCGGGCTATATAAATGCCAAGGGTGAGAAATTCCGTGAAGATCTGGCCAGACAGCGGCAAAAAGTTGATGCCGAGATCCAAAAAGTCAAAGAATTCATCGCCAAAAACCAACAGGATCTCGAGGCTGTCAAAGGAAACCTGAGCGCGGCCAACGCAAGTATCGAGAAGTTGTCCGGCACACGTGCCGGGATCGACGCCTTAAAGACATCGGGAGCTGATTCGTACGCGTTTTACACTGGAATGATCAACTCCTACATGGATGTGGTTGCAGCAGTCGCCACGACCAGCGGAGAGCCCGAAGTCATGCGGCAGGCAACGGCATACTACGGGTTCGTTAAGGCCAAGGAGGAGACTGGTAAGGAGCGCGCCACGCTGAACGCGATACTCGCAGCAGACAGCCTGGACCAGCAAAAGCTACAGCAATCCATGGTGATCCTGGCAGCACAAAAAGACTATCTGGAGATCTTCAAGAAATACGGCTCGGCTGCTGCGCTTAAGGCGTATGACGAAAAAGGGCGCGCCCCTGTTTTCCAAAAGGTCGAGGAACTCCGTAACGCAGTGCTCGCTAAAGGTGTGGCGGGAGGATTTGGCATAGCTCCTGAGGCCTGGTTCCCTGTCATAACGGAGAAGATTGACGCCATGAAAGAGGTCGAGGATACCCTGACCGAGGAGATTCTAACGACAGCAGGGGGCCTGGCACGAGACGCCAAACTCGCACTGCTACTCAGCGTCACTTTCACCGTCTTGGCGCTCGTCGTTACCTGCTCACTGGGATTCATCGTCATGCTCGGCATAACGAGACCGCTTTCCCGCATGCTCCATATGCTAAAGGACATCGCTGAGGGAGAGGGGGATCTCACCAGGCGACTGGCAGTGGACCGCAAGGATGAACTGGGCGAGGTGAGCATCTGGTTCAACCGTTTTGTCGACAACGTTCACGACATCGTTTCGCAACTCTCCCGCAACACCCACCAGGTCTCGGCTTCCTGCGAGCAGCTCAACGCGACTGCAGTGCAAATCGCCACCGCGGCCGAGGAGGTCGCCTGCCAGTCCAGTACCGTGGCGACCGCAAGCGAGGAAATGTCCGCGACCTCAAACGACATTTCCAGCAATTGCGCGCTGGCTGCAGAGTCTTCCAACCGCGCCAGCAATACGGCAAAAGGCGGGGCGGATGTGGTACAGCAGACCCTGCTGGGAATGCAGAATATCGCCGAGCGCGTCAGGGAATCGGCCCAAACCGTTCAGAGCCTCGGGGCGCGTTCGGACCAGATCGGGGCCATAGTTGGGACCATCGAAGACATCGCGGACCAGACCAACCTGCTGGCACTCAATGCCGCCATCGAGGCGGCACGTGCCGGCGAGCAAGGACGCGGCTTCGCTGTGGTGGCCGACGAAGTCCGGGCGCTGGCCGAGCGGACCACGCGGGCGACCAAAGAGATCGGGCAGATGATCAAAGCGATTCAGAACGAGACGAGCGGCGCGGTGGGGAGCATGGAACTGGGGGTCAAAGAGGTAGAAAAAGGGATGGAAAGCTCGCGCAAATCCGGCGAGGCGCTGCAGGATATCCTTAACGTAATCAGCGATGTCACCATGCAGATCCATCAGATAGCGACCGCGGCCGAGGAACAGACGGCGGTGACCGGCGAGATATCGTCCAACATCCACCTGATTAACGACGTGGTGTCCGAGACCGCCACGGGAGCTCATGAGACGGCCAACGCCGCCGCCCATCTCTCCACCCTGGCCAACGACCTCCAGCAGATCGTCGGGCGCTTCAAACTGGCATAGCAGGTCCCAAAGAGGCCCCTGAGGGTCAGGATCGGAAGAGTGTTCTATGCGACTCTCTTCCGGTCCTGATCCGAATCCGGATCCTCCACCCAAGACCCGTTCCCACTCAACCATCCTCCCCATCCTCTTGTTTCCCTCACTCACACCCGCCTTACTGCTCCCTGTCCAGAACGCTCTTCAAAACGTCGCTGAACTGATTCAGGCTATAAGGCTTGCTGATCAGTCCGGCAATATCCTCACGCCCTATCTTTGAAGTGACGTCTGCATCACCAAAACCGCTGGAGATGATGATGGGCAGTTTGGGGTTGATCTTCTTCAATGCCAGGAAGAAGTCATGACCATCCATGACCGGCATACCCATGTCTGTGACAACCATGACAATAGCGGCGCAATTACTCTGATATAGCTCCAGTGCGTCCTTGCCATTCGCCGCCTCGACAACATCGAATCCAAAACTTGCCAGCATGGCTGCGGCTACCACGCGAATTTGCTCTTCATCTTCTACCAGCAGTACAGTGCCGTGACCCTGCCATGGCGCCAATGCAAGAACCTGACTCGGCTCCTGAAGGAAGAAAGATTCCTCCCGCGTAACGGGCAGATAGACTTTGAAGGTTGCGCCCTGCCCCGGCTGGCTGGATAGCTGTAATGCTCCCTTATGCGCCATGATGATGCCGAGCACTGCTGACATCCCCAGGCCCCGGCCAGTGAACTTAGTGGTATAGAAAGGCTCGAAGATCCTCCTCACGGTCTCATCATCCATGCCGCAACCATTGTCGGCGACTTCCAGACAGAGATAACAGCCGGCAGCGATGGGTTTACCGAGGTAGTCCCTGTCTGGTCCACCCTCAGTAACCTCATACTTGGCAAGCGCTATTGAAATCTCGCCCTGCCCTGTGCCAATGGCCTCGGAGGCATTGATGATCAGGTTCATCACTATCTGCCTGAGCTGGCTGGCATCGGCGAAGATGGCCGGAATCTCGGGGGCATAATCCAGCCGGATCTGCACCTTCGGGCTGATGGTCGGCTTCAACATCTTGGCCATTTCATCCACCAGTTCCTCTAGGCTCAACCTGACCTGGACAAACTGTGCTTTTCCTGCGTAGGCCAGCATCTGGCGACAGAGATCAGCGGCGCGTTCAGCAGCGCCCTCGATTTGAGACATGCTCTCTTCGGCACGAGCAGGATCCATTTTTGCCAAACCACAATGACCTATTATGACTGCCAGAATGTTGTTGAAGTCATGGGCAATGCCGCCGGAGAGAACACCGAGGCTCTCCAACCTTTGAGCGTGGTGCATCTGCTGTTCAAGTTGCTGTTTCTCGACCTCGGCCAGCTTACGCTCCGTGATATCGGTGTGGGTGCCGCTCATCCGGATGGGGCGGCCATCGGCGTCCCTTTTTACGATTCTCGCCTGGTCAAGAATCCACCTGTATTGTTTGTCTCTGGAGAGCATGCGGTATTCGGCTTGAACCAGCGGAGTGCGTCCTTTAAGGTGGTCCTCAATGGAGTTCCAGGCAGTATCCCGATCATCCGGGTGAATCATGCTGCTCCAGTGCTCGATGGACCGTTCAATCTCTCCCAGCGTGTAGCCGAGCATCTCCGCCCAGCGTTCATTGCGCGTGACCTCCCCGGTCTCGATATTCCAGTCCCAGGTTCCCAGTTGGCTCCCCTCCAGAACGAACTGCAACTGTTCGTTGCTTTGCTTCAACTGTTCTTCCATCTGCTTGCGGCCGGTGATATTTTGGAATGATCCGAAAATCTTTACCATCTTCCCGTCACGGTACTCAGCGTCGCCTTGGGTACGGACCCAGATCAGGTTGTTTTTGGCAGTAATAATTGGCAGTTCTATGTCGTAAGCAGTGCCTGATGCTATCAATGCATTGACCAGATTCTGGATTAACGGTCTAGCCGCAGGGGCATAAAACTCAATGGCCTCCGCCACAGTAATACTTGCGTCCGGGCTGACTTCATGTATCTGACGTACCAGATCGGACCAGAAGAGCTTCATGGTCGCCAGATCCAGTTCCCATCCGCCTACCAGCGCTATCTCGCCGGTTCTTTTGAGAAGCTGGCTATACCGGTGCGCCTCGATCTCCGTCTGTTTCAGGTTGGTGATGTCTCTGGAAATGCCGAACATGCCGGATACCAGACCAGACTTGTCATAGACCGGACCTTTGGTCGCGAGATAGACCCTCGATTCCTCAAGAGTGGTAATACGCTCTTCCTTGGTAACGACCTCCCTGGCCGCGATAATCTCCCGGTCGCTGGACATGAGAAATTGAGCCTCTTGCATCGGGAAAAACTCGGTATCGTCCCGACCCAGGATCCCGGCACGCGGCCGGCCGAATAATCGCACGACCTCGTCATTGACAACCACATAGCGTCCTTTGGTGTCTTTGATGAAGACGGCATCGGTAGTTCCGTTGATGATAGCCTCCATCAAGCTACCTTGTTCCTGCAATTCGGCGGTTTTCAAGCCCACCTTTCGCCTGAGCGCGACTATGAACGAAATGGCGAGGAGCAGCGCTCCGGAGCCCCCGAAGAGCACCCAGTATGCCTCCTCAGGTATCGCAGCGTCCTTGAGACCGTACAGATGTTCCAGCTCGTGATAATAAACGGAAGCCTGGTCGCGCTTCATCTCGGTAATGCCCAGGTCCAGTGCCGCGATCAGGTCAGCGTTCAGACCTTTATTGACGGCAAAACCCAATTTAACAGGGGTGAAGATAATGGGTGTCCGGTCCACCGAGTGAGCGGCCTCGTTCAATATCCCCGGGATATTCGAGGTTACACCCGCGTCAGCCTTGCCAGACTCAACAGACTGGAAGATTTCACTCACCTGGTCCAGCTCGACGAAGTTCACTTTTTTTAGCTGAAACTGCTTGATGAGTTCCAGGAATCCCGCCGAATAGACGCTCCCTTTGAGCCCGCTGACCGTTTTGCCCTCCAGGTCCATGATGGTGTTGATATTCGAGCCTTTGGCCTTATAGACCAGCCCCCAGTCCAGCACCAGGAACTCGTTGGGGAAGTCCAGGAATTTGGCGCGTTCTTCGGTGTACCCGATACAGAGAAGCAGGTCGATCTGATTGTTCTTGAGGTGGTCCAGGCCTTCCTGCCAGGTGCCCGGCACATACTGCACATCCCAGCCTTCCCTCTCCGCAACATGGTTCAGCATTTTCACGAAGAATCCCTGTGCGGAACCGTCTGCACTGGAATAGACCAGGGGCTTGAAGTTGTAAAAACCTGCCCTGACAACTCGTTTCGCGTCTGCGTAACCGGGATTGATGAGCAGAGATAAAACAAGCAGAAGTAAGAGGCGCATGGTCATCGTATCTTTACAAGAACGACAAACGCGCATGACAACATCTTTGTTAACAAAGGAACTTGATACTATCAGATATATTATGTGCATGTAATTTCCTGTCGGATCATAATCATTGGCAATACATAATTGAATCAAGCTAATGCAAGTAATTGTACTTAAACAGAGATAAATACTATTCGGATTGACAACGGAAATGATTATACCATAGCGAATAATAAAGTTACTCAGCTATCACAATGGCTATAAGGTCAAAATCTAAAACGCTGACACGGATGGCGGAATATTTATAAGGCATGATCAATAGAGGTGGGAATTCAGACAAGGAGAGCGAAGACTAAAGCTGCCAGAGTTAGGGCAAGCACTGCCGATCTTCGCTAAAGAAAAAGGCTGTTGTATCTCAGGATCTTTCCCGGACACAACAGCCTTTTTATACAACGTTGCCGCTACTAAATGGTGCGACTCTATCGGCAGACGACGTTCAGGTTCGGGTTTGCCGGACGCCGCAATCTACGCACCGGAAGCGGGCTGAGCCTCCAACGGGGCGCCTTGAGCCGGAGGTGCTGCCGAACCGTAGGTGGTATTGAGCAGCCCCTCTACTTTCAACAGGAAGCTGTCCACGGAGAAAGGCTTCTGGATGAAGTTCACGCCGGAGCCGGGCACGCCGTGGTTGACTATCACGGTATCGGTATAGCCGGACATAAAGAGGACGATCAGACCCGGATACTGTAGTAGAAGGCGTTCGTGCAGTTCAGGACCGCTCAGGTCCGGCATCACCACATCGGTTACCAGCAGGTCGATGCTGCGCCCCTCGGCCAGATTCATGGCCTGTTCCGCACCTTCCGCCTCGATCACCTCGAAACCGTAATTGGTCAAGAGGTCGCGCACCATGCACCTGAGCATCTTGTTGTCCTCGACCAGCAGGATGGTGCAATTGTCCGCGCTGAACTGTACCTGCTGGACAGCGACCGCCTCGTCCTGTGCAACCTTCTCATTCACAATCGGGAAATAGACCTTGAAGGTGCATCCCTTGCCCGGCTCGCTGTACACCCAGATGCTCCCTTCATGCTGCTTGACCAGGCCGTAGACCGTCGCAAGCCCTAGTCCCGTCCCCCGCCCAACCGGCTTGGTGGTGAAAAACGGCTCAAAGAGATGCTCCATGGTTTCTTCATCCATGCCGCATCCGTTGTCGGTAACCGCGAGCATCAGATATCTGCCCGGCTTTACGCTGAGGTGCTGCCGGGCGTAGCCATCGTCGAGGTACATGGGAGCCATTTCGATAGTGATGGTTCCTTTGGCACCGATGGCATCCTGGGCGTTGACAGCGAGATTCATGATGATCTGCTCGATCTGGTTCACGTCCGCACGGATGCTGCACTTTTCAGCCAACGGGTGCAGGTCGATTTCGATGTCCTCGCGTATGGTGCGACGCAGGATGTCGTAGAAAGAGGAAACTACCTGGTTCAGGTCGACGACCCTCATATCCAGCCTCTGCTTGCGTCCGAAGCTTAAGAGTTGCTGCACCAGGATCTGAGCCTTGTCGGAAGCCTGCAGTATCTGGTCCGCCATGTAGAAAATCGTGCTGGTCGGAACGGTTTCCTTCTTCACAAGCTGGGAATACCCCATGATCGGCGTCAGCAGATTGTTGAGATCGTGCGCTACTCCGCCCGCCAACCTCCCGATACATTCGATTTTCTGGATCTGATTCAACTGGTCCTTTAAAAGCTTTTTCTCCGATTCGGTCTCGTTGCGTTCCGTTACGTCCCTCACGACTGCTAGCGAGCAGCCTTCTCCCCCGATGCTCGTGGTGGAGAGCACCACCTCGGTCCAGAAGCTTTCGCCGTTTTTCCTGGTGCAGTTCCATTCGAAGAACTTCGAGACTCCGGGCAGAGCGTCCTTCTCCTCTTCGCCTCCCTTCTGCGGCAGGTAAGGAGATCCCTCGGAACTCAGGTCCTGCATGGTGAGACGGAGGACCTCTTCCCTGGAATACCCGTACATCAGCTTTACCGCATCGTTTGCCTCCAATACCCGGCCCGTTCCCGGGTCGTAGAGGATTATGGCATCCTTGCTGGCGTTGAAAATCTCCTGATAGTTCTTCTCGCTGGCAAGCCGCGCCTGCTCCCCCAGGGCAAGTTCGTTGGCGATGTTGTCGAAGGATTCGCCCAGGCTTCCCAATTCTCCGCCCACAACCAGACCGGATATTCTGGAATGCAGGTCCCCCTGGGTAATGAGTTGGGAGGCTTTTCTTAACAGGGAGATACGGTCGGCTATGGAATGTTTGCCGATCAGCCAGGCCGTACAAAGGGCCAGGAGAAGACAAGACATGAAAAGCGCGAGATTATTCCAAAGGATGCGGTTGGCATTAGAGAGGATTACGTCGGTCGGGATGCCCACCCTGATATACATGTAAGGTGTCTGCTCCCCCTTGACATGCATTTTACGAAACGAAATGAACTGCGTGCCGTCGCCAAAAAGGGTTCCGATTATCTGTCCGTCCTCCGGCCCATCCCGCATCTCCGTTAACTGCTGCTGGTCGAGCTTTTTCCCTAGGTAGCTCCTCTCCTTGTCGTCCATAGCGCCGCTCAAGATGATCCCCTTGTGATCGATGAGGAGATAGTTGCTGCCAGATGGCAGCTTGGCGTTGTCGAACGACTTCCGGTAGTAGCCGAGGTCATACCCGATTAGAATGACGCCGACTGTCTCTCCCTGCTGATTCTTGAGCGGGTATCCGAAGTTGAACACAGGCTTGAAGGTCGCCCTGCTTATGATGAATTCTCCCGAAGAAAATTCGCCGGTAGCCATGGCATTCTTGAAATAGCGCCTGTCAGCCACAATAAAGGGAGGTTTGGTCCAGACAGCCGAGGCCCACACCAGACCGTTTTTATCGATCATGGCGATGTTGGAGTATTGGGTATTGAGCTTCAGGATATCCTTTATCAGCAGTTCCACCTTGGCGCGATCGTGGTTCTTCACTTCAGGAAGCTGGGCCAGCGCGCTTACCAGTTGGTGGGCGGTGGTTACCATGCTCTGCTGCTGCAATGCCATGGTATCCGCCAGCCTCTGGGAATCCATGATTGCCAGCTTGACAGCCTCATTCCTGAGTTTGATGCCTGAATAGATAATTATGCCCGCCGCAGGCAGAGCTATGATCATTATGATCAGGATCAGCTGAGCCCTTATGGAAAGGGAAAAGCACTTGGTAATCGCTCGGGTCAGTATCTTGATCATTGCGGCACCCCCTTTGAGGAGTAGATACCTACGCTACCTATACCATCGGCACATTAACCAAAACTAAGAACCTGACGACTTTACCATGCGGCTGTTTAATTGCAATTGGAAGGGAAAGGGGGTGGTGATTGCCGGCCGGATTTCTGAATTTCGCTTCGGGGTGCTCCCTGGGCTCAGGTATTAAGCACCAAGCCGCCCATCTCGCTGTCCCCCGCCCTGAAGAACCGGTCGAAATCGGCCTCTTCCAGGGAAGCCATCTCACCGAGCGTTACCGTCTTTAAGGTGTCTATCTCGGTTTCGCAGCTATTGTAGGTCGTGTTGTAGAAGGCGATGCGCTTCTCTTTTTCCAGCCCCATCTGCAATAATTGCTCTGCTCCGGTTCGAATCAACCCGAATTTACGGTGCAGATCGTCAAGATCCGTTACCGTCCAGACGCCGAGGTAGATGGGGCTCTTGACGTTTCTCACGTCTCCGATCAATTCACCCCGCAAAAGTTCTTCCTTGGCGCGGCAAAGATACGGCACAAAGTCGAGATGTTCGGCAAGCTTGCGATCGGTGCAGAGAAATTCTCCCGTGCAGGGATCCATGGTAAAAACCATAGTGCGGTCGATAGCTTGGCCGTAGCTTTGGAACAGCATATCCTTGTACTCAGCAAACGGCACATGCTCCCTGATGTAGCTCTCATTCCTGCTGATGCGCTTGACCATTCCCAAAAGCCACGCCCTGATGGCGCTGTTGTCGATGCGGCACTTACCGAGTTCCGCCTTCAGGAATTCGAACGACTTGCCGCCGAAGCGGTACAGCAGCACGTTCTGGAAAATGTCGCGCACGTTGTTGTACCTGCTGAAATGGTAAATGAGATCATAGCTGAATAGCTCCATCTGCCTGAGCTGCCAAATGAAGATGGATATCTCAGTCCTGCTGCTCTCTTTGGTGAGCTCGATCTTTTGCGTGGACTTCATGAATCGCGCATATCGGGTGAAGAGATCCGCCAGCAGCGCGGTTTCCCTGGTTGTGCTTCTCTTAAGCGAGATGGTCCATCTGGTGAATTCCCCCTCCTTACTTTCCACTGCAATGCGCTCGGCACCGAACGTGGAGTAGACCTGTCTGGTCCCGATCCCCTCACCGGGGCTCCCTTTGGTTGACTTGCCGACAAAAAGGGGCAGTTGATCCGGCCCTAAAGCGAGCCGCTCCCCGGCAATACCGATACCGTTATCGGTAATGGCGAGAGTGACATCATCGTCTTCCTGTTGCAAAACGAACTCGACCAGGCCGCGTCTTTGTGCCGACTTTATGGCATCCAGGGCGTTGGAGACGATATTGATCAGGGCGCGGCTGTAACCGATATAGCTGCCGGTAACCGGTTCGACCTTGGTCCTCAGGATCAGCCTCACCTCGCAAGAACTGTCTACCGCCTCTATGAAAGGGATGATCCGTTCCGTAATCAGCTCCTTGAGGGAAACCTTGTGGGAAAGGTGGATCTTGTCCTCGTACATGTTCAGGATGTTCAGTAAGGTGGTGGTTTCGCGGTTGATGTTCTCGGAAACCTTGTTGAAATTATCAACCGACAGCATGGCAGCCATGTCGGAGAGGACCTTCAGGGATTTTTTCACGTCGTGGCGCACCCTGCTTAGCTCTTCAACGATGGAGACCTCAGGGCGTTTGGAGGAAGCCACCCTTTCCCTTAGCGTCTGAGCAGTTACCGACATCAGGAGAAACTTCATCCTCCGGTAGACGATGACATCCTCGACTTGGAATCCCTTGGTCTTGAAGAAGTCAATGGAGCTGATCAGTTTGTCCCAGACATAGAGGTAAACAAGCGAGTCCGGGTCGACCGTGTGAGCCAGGTAGCGAGCCAACGCCGTGCCGATTCCCTTCCCTCTGCCGAAGGGGCTGGTCACCTGTCGGTAGATATGGAACTTCTTCCGGTTCGGCGTTGCGTAGACCAGGAGATAGCCGAGCAGTTCCCCCTTTTCGTCCCAGACAAAGCTGTGCTCATAATCGATGTCGAGCGCCTTGTCCAGGATGTAGGGAGAAGGGATCAGCAGAGAGTCGATGTTTAGCAGCGGGAGCTGCTTGATCGCCGCTTCATACTCGGGGGTCAACCTCTGAATGTAAGGAAACTGGCCGGGCTGCCACTGCGCCGCGCCAACATCGCTTCGCTCATCGGTTGAAACATCGAGATCAGTCTGCATAGTCGTCACTTCTTTCCCCCTTTCTTTTCTGCACTATCGCACTATCTATCACAAGGGCTCCATTTATTGAGGTTGCCTCGGCTTCTAACGAGCGACCTGCTTTTTGTCAATCCGGGTTGACAGTGTTGTTGATCCGACCTGTGGCCTGCCGATATCCAGCAGAGCCTCGGGGTGCAAAGAAGCGATCCGCAAAAGTACCCGTGCCGGGCCTTCGGGTTTGCGACGACCCTGTTCCCAGTTACGCAATGTCCCCACACTAATGCCTACAAGATCTGCGAATTTGTCCTGCGAAAGTCCAAACTGCTCACGCAGCGCACGAACCTCCGTCTCCGGGAACTCAAATGATCGCGATGGCTGCATCTCGTCCTTCAGGATCGCAGCACCTTGTTTTACGCTTTCCAATAGTTCCTTAAACAGTTCATCTTTCATAGTATTCCTCCTCAACGATCTTCTTGAGCTGCTTGAGCTGGTCTTGGGTCAGATTGTCCTGCACATTTTTCGGGTACATAAACAAGAGCAAAATGGTGTCTTTTGCCGTAACCAGGTAATAGATCACCCTCACGCCACCGCGCTTGCCACGTCCCTCCATTCCCCATCGCAGCTTGCGCAGGCCACCACTACCTGGAATAACTTTGCCGGAATCAGGCCTGTCAAGCAAAGCCGCCTGAAAAAGACGGTATTCCTCTTCGGAGAGGGTAGCTAGAAGCTGCTTGGTAAAAATGGGAGTTTCTATAATCACCATGAGTCGAACTATACGCCATTGACTTAGTCGTTGCAAGATTTTGAGTCTAATTGTTACGGCGGTTGGCAGATACCGGCAGTTAGCAGTGCAGCACGTCCCACTGCCGCCTTCTTCCCCAGCAGAGGAAACTGCACCGCCTACTCTTTACCGGCTGTCCCCGCCGTTTTCTCGCCCTCGCCGCAGTTGTCACTTGACAACAAGACACCAAATGAGGCTTATTCCCTTGGGCTAACCGAGGAGGTAAAACCATGAAACTGATTGCTGTTATGTTGCTGGCCCTTGCCGGCGTCCCCTTGGTGGCGTTTGCCGCCGACATCAGGGGTGTTATTGAACTTCCCAACAAGAAGGGGACCGTTGCCTTCGATCACCAAAAACATGTAAATTTAGTACAGGAAGACTGCAAGGTCTGTCACGAGCGCCCGGGCGAGATCAAGGGTTTCGGCAGGGCCTACGCCCATAAGGTCTGCATCGGCTGCCATGAGCCGCAGGCGGGCAAAATGGATGGGCCGATCACCTGCGAAGGATGTCACAAGCGCTAACTGCTCCGGTGCTCCTCAACCCGCTTCGGTACAACGGACGTCCGGAACTCATGCCACGATCCCGGCTGAAGTTATTAAATCTTCGAGAACACTCTATGTTTAAGCACGTCCCGCGCCTGCTCCGGCTTGCCGGCCCCATGATCCTGTCAACCTCCGCAATCACGATGATGCAACTGATAGATGCCATCGTACTGTCGCGCCACTCCAGCGAAGCCGTTGCGGCCATGGGGCCTTCCGGCCTTGCCGTCATCCTGTTCCAGGGCTTTTTGTTCGGCACTTCCGGGTACGCCGGGACCTTCGTGGCGCACAGCCACGGAAGCGGCGATCACCGGGGGGTGCGCGCCTCGGCATGGCTCGGTATTTACACCTCGGCGATTTCCGGAATAGCGGCCCTGGTGATCGCCTGGCCGCTGGCGCAACTGTTCCTTTTGGCAGGCCACGAGCCGGCGGTCGCCAGCGCCGAGAGGACCTACTTCTGGATTTGCATGGTCGGCTCGTTTTTCCCTGTGCTCTGCGCGGCACTGGCCGGCTGGCTCTCGGGCATCGGACGCCCGGTAATCGTTACCGCTGTGACCTTCATCTCCTTAGCGGCTAATGCGGTGCTGGCCTGGGGGCTGGTACTGGGGGCATGGGGGCTGCCGCGCATGGGAATTGCCGGGGCGGCGCTGGCGACCGTGGCAGCGCAGATGATTGCCGCGGTTCTCTACATCCTGGTATTCGCCAGATCGGGCGGGCTGACCGATGCCGTGGCCAGAAAGCTGAGGTGGGAACCGTTCCGGCACTTCCTCTCGCTTGCGGCACCAATGGGTTTAAGGATCAGCGGGGAACTTTTAGCCTGGACCATATTCCTGGTGGTAATCGGTCGCCTGGGAACCGTGGAGCTGGCGGCATCCAGCATCGCCTTCAGGATCAATGGCGTCGCCTTCTTCCCGGCTCTGGGGCTGGGACAGGCAGCAGGTATCCTGGTCGGGCACGCTCGCGGAGCCGGTGCAGATCAGGAAATTCGCGCCATCGCCTGGCAGTCGCTGGCCGTTTGCGAGGCGTGGATGCTGGCCATGGCTCTGCTCTTTGCCACGGCCTCGGCACCGCTCATCTCCATTTTTGCCGGTAGCGGCCCGGAAAGTATCCGCATCGTAGAGGCCGGTTCGCAGGTTATGAAATTCGTCGCCATCTACTGCCTGTTCGACGCAGCCAATGTCATGATCGGATGCGTCTTAGCCTCCGCAGGAGACACCAACTGGCTGGCCCGCACCTTCATCATCTGTTCCACCCTATTCCTCGTCCTGCTCTGGCTGGTAAGCCAGTTCTTTCCCAGTCTGGTGGCGGAATGGACCCTCGCCACGCTCTTCGTATTTGCCACAGCAGTAATCTGGCTGCTCCGCTTTCAAGCAGGCGCCTGGGCATCGGCACAGGTGCTGCGAAAATAACAGCATCCACTTGGCCGATAGCCGCATCAGGAGGAGCCTCAAGCTAGGTCGCGCCGAGACCTAAGCTCAATTGACCACACCCTCCAGCAGTTGCCCCTGCAAAAATAAAACTTGCCGCCTGTTAAATCTTCATTGACATTCGAAAATATGAATGTATTGTATTGTGCATATACACATAACTAAACAGGAGGTACGGGATGAAAGTCTGTTTTCCGGTCATGGAGAATCGGGGTTTGGAGAGTCAGGTGTTTGGACATTTTGGATCGGCGCCGGAGTTTCTCGTGGTTGACATGGCCACCAGCGAGTTTACCGCGATCAACAACCAGGATCAGATCCACCAGCACGGGGCTTGCAACCCGGTAGCGGGTCTTGGCGGGCACCAGGTCGATGCGATAGTGGTCGGCGGCATCGGTGGCGGGGCACTGCAGAAACTCAACAGTGCCGGGATGCGGGTATTTCAGGCACGGGAAGGGACCGTTTCCGCCAACATCGAGCTGCTTCGAAACCAGGAACTGCCGGAATACACGCCGGGCCATACCTGCGGCGGCCATGGTCACAGTCATGGATGCTCCCACTGACCCATGACACGTCCACGAAAAGCTAGAAACTGCAGTTGCCCTCTCCGGGCGGGATTCGCGGCGGTCTTTAAACCGGCCGGAACGCCACTGAAAGATATGGAGATTATCCAACTCGCGCACGATGAGTTGGAGACACTGCATCTGTGTGACGGCGAAGGTAAGACCCAGGAGGAGGCCGGTATCTCGATGGGGATATCACGCGGCACGGTGCAGCGACTTCTGGCTGATGCCCGGCGCAAGGTGGCTCAGGCGCTGGTCGGGCAGAAGGCGCTGGCGATCTCCGGCAGCCAGACCGGAAGCCAGGAGATCACCGCCTGCCGGGAACGTGTGGCAATGGCTGAATCGAACCAAAAGGAGTCTCTCCAATGAGTGAAGCCTATTCCGCGAAGGTACTGGACCACGTCCAGAACCCGCGCAACGTAGGATCCCTAGAAGACGCAAACGTGGTGGTACAGGCGGGCGACCCGAGTTGCGGCGATGCCCTGGTCTTCTTCATCAAGATCGAAAACGACATCATTAACGACATCAAGTTTCTCATCAAAGGGTGCGGCGCCGCCATAGCGACCTCTTCAATAGCTACCGAATTGGTCATGGGACAGTCTCTGGACCAGGTCTGCGCCCTGGACGATTTTAAAATCGCCGCAGCTCTGGATGGCCTGCCTGAAGAGAAAATGCACTGCTCCAACATGGCGGCATCGGCCCTCCATGCTGCGGTGCATCAGTACCGGGCCACGGTGGCAGCAGAGATGCCGCCCGTTGCTTATCCTGGCAGCTAGGAGATATCCATGGGGGAGAGACCTTTATGAGTTGGCAATTGTCGCGCAAAGGTGCCTCGTCCTTGTTTTTACTGCTGGCAACCTTGCTCTTTAGCGCAGCATGCCAAAAGGACCAGGTGGTGACCATCGGCAAGCCCCCCCCGGCCATTTCAGGTGAAGACGTACACGGCAAGATGGCCAGCTTGGACCAGCTCAAGGGTAAGGTGGTGGTCATTTACTTCTGGACCAACTCATGCTGCGGGGGGAGTGTCAAAGAGTTGGAGCCGATTTATCGCGACAACAAAGACAGAGGGTTGGCTGTTGTGGCAATAAATGAAATAGACTCCCGACAATATGTCCAATTGTTTTCAAAAAACAACGACTTGACTTTCCTGATGCTCACCGATGAAGAGTCAAAGCTCCTCAAGCAGTACCAAGTTTATGTCTTCCCCACTATCTTTATCCTCGACAAGCATGGGATAGTAAGGAAAAAAATATTGGGAGATATCGGAAGCGCCAGGCTTCAAGAGTTGGTGCAGCAGCAGTTCGACATGCAAAAGAAGGCGGAGGAGTCATACGAAAGCATTCATGCTAATTAGCACTACTGCAGCATGAACAGAGCGATCTAAACCCTAGTGCTTTTGATACAGGAGATTGACATAGAAAAAGCCCCTGCAGTTTCACAGGGGCTCTTTTTTTATCTTGCAATGGGCGCCCGCCAATCATCTTGGCAGGCTAGATACTGCAACCTTCTTTGCAGTGCGATACAGGACGAATACGAAATCTAGCAGTCCACATTGGCGTAATCTCCTTTCGTAAATTGATTTAACTAAGCTATACACCTCTCCGGAACAACAAGTCAACAAGAAAAAGACCAAGGTGGTCTTGTTGGTTTTTTTGCCGACGCTCTCACCGTTTTAGCCCTATTCCACTTGGACCAGTCGGAAAAAACAAGCGGGGCGCCTGAAGACGCCCCGCTACCAGGCAACGTGTCAACGATTACCTGAATCTACTTCTTGTGACCGGTTTCGCGAATCATCGCGGCGGCATCAGCCTTAATCTCTACTAGGTCCTTTTGCATTTCCGCCAGACCGTACCAGGTGACGTAGTCGGGGTTCATGTGGAACGCCCCCTGGAAGGCACGCATGCGGTGCTCCAGGAACATCACGTACAGCGTCTGCTCGATCGGCGTCCTGGTGTCGTAAAAGGTGAGCAGGTCAGGATATGCCGGCTGCCCTTGGGCGGGCTTGATGATCCCTTTCTGGTAAAGGTCCGCGACTATGATGATCGCCTCGGCCATAAGTTTGTCGGCTTCCTTGATCATCTGGTCCGCGTTGCCTAGGCTGGTCTTGGCGTAAGTCGAGCTGTGGCACTTGCTGCAGATTGCCACCATCTTGTCCCGAGATGCCTGCCACTCTTCCTTGGACAGGCGGGCGACCTTGCCGGCCTTGACCAGATCCAGGCGCGCCGTCGGCTTGCCGGCGGGGTCAAGCACGCCGAGTCCTTTGAGGATCGTGACCCGGTACCCCATCCACTCCGCGTCCTCTTCGGGAAGCCGGAGGGCAAGGAAGCCCCAGGAGGTCATTACATTGTGGTCGCCATCACCCATGTGGCAGGTCTGGCAGGTGGGAGCCCGGCCGGTATCCCCTTCCATCTGGTAGATCGAGCCGTGTTTGGAGTTGGACCACATCTCCCACTGCGGATGATCGAAGCCCATGTGGCAGGTGCGGCAGGCTTCCGGTTTCTTGGCCTCTGCCTTGCTGAACTTGTGACGGGTGTGGCAGGAACTGCAGGGCGAACCGTAAGGTGCCTCGGCGCGCGACTTCTCGTCGCGGATGCCGACCTTGTGGCAGCCGCCGCACCCTTTCATCCCCTGGATGTAGGCGTGGGGCTGCAGCTTGTTGGTAGGCATGGCGTCCATGGCAACCCAGGCCAGCGCATGCTTGCCGGATGCGTACTGGTCATGCTGCTTGGTGTGACACTCTTTGCAGGTCTTTTCGGTCGGCATGCCGACCTTGGCCACGTCCGTTGCGCTCTGATGCGCCTTGCCGTGGCAGCTTGAGCAGTCGACGCCGCTTTTGCCCATCTCGCCGTCAAGATAATCTTTAACGATATTAGGGGTGATCTTCTTGTGACAGGTAATGCAGTTGCTCTCGGCGGCCAGGGCCGAGCAAGCCAGCATGAGCAGAAGCGCCAGCGCTCCGCCCAGCTTCTTAATACAGTGAGACATTTACTACCTCCTCGAAATTAAAAACATGGCATCATCTAAACCACACGATCGAGCATATTTCCTTGATTCAGGTCAAAAATAATAAAAGCGTCATCCTTTAATGGCTACCACTTTCTTGCCGCTTTTAACTCCGCCTCTCCCAAGGCCTTGGGCTCGCATTAGACGATTTGAGAGTTGCCGGTCGGGAGATAGCTAACAGTGGAAATACTGAAGGCCATATCCTCCCTTCGGATATGGCCTTTGATATCTGTAGAACGGATCAAAGTTAAGCTGAAATACTAATGGTACTGCTCTTTTACCTCTTCAGCCGCGGAAGAAAATGCTGATGCCTTTTCTTCGGCATATTCACGTCCCTTTTCCAGATTCCTATTCAGCTTTTCCTGAGCTTCCGCAGTCATCCCCTTCATTTTCGCCATGGCGTCGTGAGTAACATCGGACACTTTTTCTCTCATCTCGTGCCCTGTTTTCGGGGCATAAAGCAAAGCAAGGCCTGCTCCAACTATTGCACCAGCAGAAAAACTCACCACCTCAGCCGTCGTGCTTGCATGATGTTTTCTCATGGCATTCTCCCTTGCGATGGCCTGCATCGCCGTATTTTAGCATCTTGACCCAAGTGCCGGGTCACTCCAGGGACCGATCACTTCGGCATCAGACCCTGTGTCCTTTATGGCCGTACCAATAACTACTAAGAGCCCCGCCGATGGCTGTCGCCAACCCGCGCCAAGCCACCTTTTGCGCCGGTTGCGTCGTGCCTCGCTTTTCCGAGGCACGTCTGCCGCCTAAAAACGCCTGCGCCGCAGTAGCGGCCAAGGCCATCCCGGATACACCAGGTTTCTCGGCTCTGCTCTTTCTGCTTAACAACCAGAGTGCTGTCGCCCCTAACGCCTTCGCCGCAGTACCAGCCTGAGTGAGCTCTCGTGCAGCAGGCTTTTTGGGTGCTATTTTGTGACGCACCTTCTCGTTTCTCAGCAACATCCAGAGTGCAGTGACCCCAACTAACGATGCCTGCACCGCGGGTCGCTGCGCCAGTCCCAGCAACTTCGCAGTTCCTTCCCATGCGAAATGTTTTGCTTTGCGAAGGCCCCGCTCTTTTAGATAACGGGGAGACAGTTTTTCTTCAAGGCTCTGCACGGTTTCGGTTATATCGCTTTCCGTATAGCGGATCTCTTGGCGAAGCCGGTCCGCCGTGGACTGCTGCTGCTCGTTAGTTTTAATGTTTTGGCCCATTTTACGGTCTCCTTGAGAGTTTCCGTCGTTTGTACGGGTTTTTTCTCCATCTGCACCAGGTCCTTGCGTCCTTTCTGGACCAGAGCGAAACCGACTCCCATGATTACTGCGGCAACCAGCAGCGCAGCGCCCCACGCAGGCATAACAGTCGCTAACCCTAGAACCAACGCCGCCAGCAACCCGATAGCCCCCCAATACATCAGGACTCCACCTACACCGATAGCGACTGCGTCTTTGGCAACTATTTTCAGTTTATCTTTCATCTCAGCTGCGAACAGCTCCATCTCTTGCCGGAAAAGGGTTCGCACTTCCTGCGTCAACTCAGTGACTAATTCAGCAATTGATCTTTCTCCTCTTTCTGGCATGGCAGCCTCCTTTATTCACCCAGAGTGGTTTGACACAGACAGATAACTATTGATTTATCTTAATGCTATGAGATTTCCACGCGCATTGCAAGGACTCTTTCAGCAAGGGGATGCGCAAAGGCCACGCCTTACCAGGTACTGTGGCCCCGGTTTTAAATTAGCTTTGTCGGGGATAGCAGCTTTCTTAATCCTCAGGGCGATATATCAGCACGCAACTTGCTTTGCCATTTGAAATTACTTATGATACAATCCATCTGTTTTATCCAAAGCCGACTGACAAAGCTGCACTACAAGTTGCAATGCCAATATTGTTATAGTCTAATCCTCTTCGCCTACTACAGACAGCTTAATACATGAGAGCTCTCTTATGCCAGTCAAGCGACTGTCAATACTTATCGTCGAAGACGACGCTGACGCTCGTGCCAGTCTTTGCAACCTGATAGCCATGGAGTTTCCCGACCTGGCAATCCGGTTCGCGCTTGATGGGCACTCCGGGTTGGAGTGCTACCAACGACATCCCGCGGATATGGTTGTGACCGACATCAGCATGCCGGTCATGGACGGCATCAGCATGGCAGCCGAAATGAAGTCCTTGAATGGCGATGTTGTCATCATCGCCCTGACCTCATATTCTGATGCCAGCTCCCTGCTGCGCTCCATTGAAATCGGTATCGATCATTACCTGCTGAAGCCGCTGGTTTGCGAGAAGCTGTACGCTGTGCTGCGCAAAACCATCGCGTCAAGAAGGGAAAGGTCCCAGCGCCAAATGATGGCGCTGGCCCTGCGTAAGTATCAAGGGGATCTGGAAATGGCCAACGAGCGGCTTGAGCTGCGCGTCAACGAACGGACCGCTGAGTTGGAGGCATTAGCCAAGGACCAGGAATCTTTCAGCTACTCGGTGTCCCACGACCTGCGCGCCCCTTTGCGCCACATCAACGGCTTCAGCGCCATTTTGGTTGAGGAGTACGCCCATTATTTGCCGATCGAGGCGAGGCAGTACCTGGACCGGATCACCAGCGCGTCAAGCAAGATGGGTGCGCTTATTGATCACCTGCTGGAATTGTCGCAGGTCGGGCGGACCGAGACCAAACCGGGCCCGGTGAATCTGAGCGAACTGGCGCATGCCACCCTGACCATGTTGCGCGAGACCGATCCGAACCGGGAGCTGGAATTGCGGGTTGAGGAGAACCTGACCGTTTTTGGGGATCCCGCTCTGCTCAGGCAACTGCTGCAGAACCTGCTCGGCAACGCCTGGAAGTACACCTCTGCCAAGCCGTTGACGCGGATCGAGTTTGGGTTTCTTGCCGAAGCGTCAGTCTTCTTCATCAAAGACAATGGCGCAGGCTTTGACATGGCCTACAAACACAACCTGTTTCGGGCTTTTGAGCGGCTCCACGGTGCAGAGTTCGAGGGGAACGGCATCGGGCTTAGTACCGCGCAGCGCATCATCCACCGGCATGGCGGAGAGATCTGGGCAGAAGGAAGCGTCGGCCACGGCGCGACCTTCTATTTCACCTTGCCGACCAGCCAGGCTGATCATCCTTTCGAGGATGCCGACGCATCGGTCCAAATTCCCCCGGCCGTGTTCCCCGCTTGAGCCGTAAGTAATCCCAGCCGCCCAGCTTAGCGAGTTGCAATAGATCAAAGTCTCCCGCATCAGTTGCGGGCCGGAGGTTAGAATTGGAACCAGCGGCACCAGAGGGAGACCCTCTCCACGTGGTAGGAATCGGCGCATCCGCCGGCGGCCTGCTTGCGCTGCAGCAGTTCTTCGACAGCATGCCGCCTGAGAGCGGCATCTGCTTCGTCATCATTCAGCACCTCTCCGCCGACTTCGAGAGCCAGATGGATGAGCTTTTAAGCCGTCACACCACCATGCCGGTCAGCAAGGTTACGCAAACCACCATCTTGAAACCCAATCATGTCTACCTGAACAGCTCTATGACGCAGATGGAAGTAAGGGACGGCAACCTGTTCCTGACCCCGGTTTCCGCCGACCAGCATGTGGATCTGCCGATCGATGTTTTCTTCAGGTCGCTGGCGGGCGCAGCCGGAGCGCGTGCCATCGGAGTGATCCTGTCCGGCACCGGCATGGACGGCTCAGACGGTATTCGGTTCATTGAGCGAGCGGGCGGGCTGGTCCTGGCCCAGAGCCCAGAGTCAGCCCAATTCGACGCCATGCCAAGAAGCGCCATCGACACCGGCGCCTGCCATTTCGTGATGAGCCCCGAAGAGATGCCCGCCATTCTGATCGATCACGCCGCCCACCCGGCACGACACCCGACTCAGCCAGGGCAAGCTCTACAGCTACCCGAGCAGGAGGCCGACTACCAGGATGTGTTCAAACTGCTGCAGCGCGAGTACAACCTCGACTTCACCAGGTACAAAACCGGAACGGTGGGGCGTCGTATCAGGCGGCGCATGGGATACCGGCGCATCGGGGAAGTGCCCGCCTATCTGAGGATCCTCGGGTCGGACAAGCAGGAGCTTGACGACCTGTACCACGACCTGCTGATCGGGGTGACCGAGTTTTTCCGGGATGAAAAGCCCTTCGAACTCTTGCAAGCGACCATCATACCTGCTCTCTTCGCCGCCCTCTCTCCGGGAGAGGATATGCGCGCCTGGTCCGCCGGCTGCGCCACCGGGGAGGAGGCCTACTCCCTGGCGATCCTACTGGCCGAGCAGGGCTCCCAGCTAGATTTCACCGGCAAGATCAGCGTCTTCGCAACAGACGTGCACAAACGCTCACTTGACGCGGCAGCCCAGGGGATCTACTCCCCAGAGGCGCTGGCCAACGTGAGCCAGGCACGCCGGGAGCGCTTCTTCACAGAGCTGGACAGCGGACACTTCAAGGTGAAGAGCGAACTGCGCAGGATGCTGACCTTCGCCCGTCACGACCTGACCCGGGACATGCCGTTTTGCAAGCTGGATCTGATCTGCTGCCGCAACCTGCTGATCTACCTGCAGCCGGCGACGCAGAAAAAGGTGCTGTCGCTGTTTCATTTCGCATTGAAGATGCATGGGGTCCTCCTGCTCGGCAAGAGCGAAGGGATCGGCAGCCTGTCCAGCGAGTTCGAGACGATCTCCACCCAGCACAAGATGTTTCGCAAGATCAGAGAACAGAAATTGGCGCTGGATCTCGACTCCAGCCGCAAAGGAAATACCTTGGTGATACCACGCACAGACCTCCAGTCCGTACCGCAACGACCTGCCACCCTGGACCGCCGGATCCTAGCCGATTACGACGCCCTTTTGGAAAGGCATATGCCTCCCGGCGTCCTGATCGACGAAAAATTCCAGGTGATCCACTACTTCGGTAACGTTGCGCAATTACTGAAACCGATAAGAGGCCGGGTGGAGACCGGCGTACTCAGTCTGGCAGAGGGCAATCTTTATCTCGCCCTGAGCACCTCTTTGCAGAAGGTGAAAAAGAGCGGTCAGACTGTAGTGACACGCAACATACGCATCACAGGAGCGCAGGAAGAGTATCTTGTCGATGTGACCGTCGATCCGATCCCCCATGACAGTAGCGACACTCTGCACTACCACATCTTTTTCGAACGGATCCAGAAAGAGCCTGCTCCGCCGCAGGAGTGGCACGCAGATGAGGAATCCAGCCATTTCGAACCAAGCATCTATTACCGCCAGCATCTGGCGGATCTGGAGCTTGAGCTGCAAAGCACCAGGGCGGACCTCCTTGCCACCCACGACAACCTGCAGTCCACCAGCGAGGCGTTGCACGCCAGCAACGAAGAGCTGCAGGCAGCAAACGAAGAGCTCCAGTCCACCAATGAGGAACTAAACAGCGCCAACGAGGAGTTGCACAGCACCAACGAGGAGCTCTACTCCGTCAACATGGAGTACGAGCGCAGCAACGTGGAGCTGAAGCAGCTGAACGTCGACCTCACCAACCTGCTGACCAGCATAGACAGCGGCATCATCTTTCTCGACAAACAGATGTGCATCCGCAAGTTCAACCCGGCAAGCTCCGCGTACTTCAGGTTGCTGCCCCAGGACGTCGGGCGCCCGATCGACCATATCGCCTACCAGCTCGCCGATCAGAGCGCGCTTTCCGAGGACATCCGCAAGGTATTAAGTGACGGAGACGTGATCGAAAAAGGGATCGCAACCAGAGGGGGGGCCTGGCTGCTGAGCCGGATCATGCCTTTCAAGTCAGAGGAAGGAGCGCGTGAAGGGGTGGTGATCACCTTCACCAATATCTCCCAGATCAAGGAAGCAGAGCTGAAGGTCAGCAGGCTAAATGAAGAATTGGCAAGTCGGATCAAGGAACTGGAAGAGACTTACCTCAGGCTGGAGCAGGAAACCGGGGAGCGCATCAAGGCCATGGAGGAGCTCCGGCAAAAGGACCGCTTGATGCTGCAGCAGAGCAGGCTGGCTGCCATGGGTGAAATGCTCGGCAACATCGCCCATCAATGGCGCCAGCCGCTTAACGTTCTGGGGCTCCAGGTTCAGGAACTGCGCATGTCCCATAAGCACGGCAGGTTCACCGAAGAACTTCTGAACTCTACCGTGGACAAGGTGATCGAAATCATCCAGCACATGTCGCAGACCATCGACGATTTCCGGGATTTTCTGGTCCTGAACAAGGAAAGGCAATTGTTCCAGGTCGACGAAGTGATCAGGAAATCCGCATCCCTGATCGAGGGGAGCCTCAGGGATCGCAACATCGCCCTAAAAATAACCTGCAGCGGCGATCCGCGGATAACCGGCCGTCCCAACGAGTACGGCCAGGTGATCATCAACCTCTTGATGAATGCCAAGGACGCCTTCGGGGAGAGGCCCAAAGCGGATGCCAGGATAACGGTCAGTTCATGGGAGGAGCATGGGAAGGCCGTGGTGACCATCACCGACAACGCGGGGGGGATCGAGGAAGAAATCATCGGCAAGATATTCGATGCCTACTTCACCACCAAGGCTTTGGGCAAAGGGACCGGCATCGGACTGTTCATGTCCAATACCATTATCGGCAGCCTGGGCGGCCGTATATCGGTGCGAAACGTGGAAGGCGGTGCGGAGTTCAGAATCGAGGTGTGACGTGAATGACCTGCAGAGGGGAAAAAAGCGGATCGGCATTCTGATCGTCGAAGATGACGCCGAGGCCGGCGCCATTGCCCGCCGGCTCATGGCACTGGAGTTTCCCGAGGCAACCTTATACTCAGCGGCCGACGGCATCATTGGTATAGCACAGTTTAAGGAACACAGACCTGACATCGTCATCACCGACATCGGTATGCCGGGGTTAGACGGTGTCGAGATGGCCAGAGCCATCAAAGCGATGCGCCCCGAGACAAAATTCGTGGTGCTGACGGCCCACAACGAGAAGAGCTTGATCGATCAGTTCAAACAGATGGGGATAGAGATCTACCTGCTGAAGCCGCTCAACTTCGATCTTCTGGTAGCAGCCATTAAAAAATATATCGAGGAGATCGGCTCAGGAGCGAGCGGGAGCCGACCAGATATTCCTTTGAAGTAGCCCAGGTGACGCCTCGGATCGCGAAAAGGTTTTGATATTTTCCGATCAGTGTTGTCTAATGTTAGATAGCAAAAGGAGGCCTAATCATGAAAACAACCAAAGAAGAGTGCGGGAAAATCGGTCTTGTAACGCAGAAGTTTGACGAGTCGGAGTCGGTGGTGACTTGCAAAAGATGTGGTGCTTCAGCCCATGATCCTTCATTGCTTTGCAGCCCATCGGAGACAGTTGCTTCGAGCACCAGATTGACGGAAACTCCAAAAAAATGATCGGAGGTGCGGTCAGTAGCGCCGCCTAAAGAGCCTGGGATATCACCAGGCTCTTTTTTATGCAGGCGTTTTTGATGTGGGAAGGTAACTGAGCCTCTCTCCAGCTATTCCCATCTAGGCATAACCGCAACGAGTTAGATTAAAGCACGATATCTTCGATTTTCCTGAAGAGCTCTCCGCCGCTGACATCGATGAAATACAAAACCTGCAGGTTGATCGGGATCCCGGGGAGGTCTCCGCAGGCGCGAAAGTCAGTCCGAAGACCAAAGCACTTCTTCCCGATACCCGCCCCGAAACCGACCTCGGACGCCGTGCCGCTATCCGGCTCCATGCCGTCCAGCACTGCCAAAACCAGATCCGAGGAACGGATACCCTCGGCATTGACTGCTCCGGTGAAGAAGGCCGCCTCCTTGATGGCTTGGTCACGCGCAAGGGTGTCACCTATCGACATAGCGGCTTCGATGCGCCGGATAACTTCAGCCCGCTCCCAGGGATCAAAGACAAAGCAGTGCAGCTGGCGCAGGCGCTCCTTGATCCTGTCACGGTAGTGGTTGTTCTCGATACTGAACCCCAGCGGCGAAGCCAGGTATACCTTTAACTGTTTGTTCTGCATAAAAATCTCCTCGAACAAGATGACTCTGTCGCGCTGCCCCCTGGACCGCCCCGAGTCTTGCAGTTTCCTAATACTCTATCCTCTTCAACGCTTACTTGACTCGGCGCCGGCCCTTGAGAAATAGGGCAGACAAGGAAAGGTGGGCAGGCGTGAACAAAAGATGGTTTAGATGCCTTGCGAGGCGGTTTTGGAGGACAGTGACGACGAACTATAGATGTCAGTGAGGGCTTAATCATCGTGAGACGACAGACGATCACGCCAAGAACTTGGTTCTCGCTTCATGTGCATGACTGAGACAATGAGTATTCGATCTTTTCGTACTTGATAGACAACGGAATATGGGAATCGATTGATGCGGCAACGGCGGGTTCTTTTTGATAGGGCACCCCAAGCATCTGGATATAGTACGATACGCTGTATGGTCCTGAAAGACTCGGCAGCGAACTCAAAGCCGAGGCCCTCACTTTGCTCGTTGTACCACGCAATGGCTTCCGAGAGTTCGGCTTCAGCAGCGGCCAGAATATCAACGCCGGCTATTTTTTCCATCTGTTGATTTTCTCGAAAACAGATTCCAGTGGGGTGGCATGAAGTTCGCCACGTTCATAGGCAGTGATGCGGCTCTCACTCTCTACGCCCCAGAGGCTGTCTATGCGTTCCCGTTCAGGAAGCTCGAAACTGGAGAGTAGTTCTTCTATCAACTGCGCCCTTTCGATTGGCGGCAGATTTAATGCTTCAGCTAAAAGTTCGTTTTTTCTTTGCATATAACTCCCCTCTTTTCAAACCTGATCTAGAAATTAGCATGTGAAGCAAGTCATGTCAAAAATCATCAGGTCTCCTTCGGTGCCGCCTCCCTTAGACTGGCGGGAGATGAAGTACTTCTGCTAGAAGCTCCGTCACCATGTTGCGAGCCAGACCGCGAAGATGGTGAGGCATGGGCATGAGGGGACTAGCCGGCTACGCCTCTGCCACCCCCCCCCTCCCGAATTATGTCGACCCAACTACTAGTTGCTCGACTCACTGAAGTAGGTCAACTAAATCAGCAGATTTTCCACTCGGATCTCCTACTACAGCTCTTCCCCGAAGGTCAAGGCTGCTATAAAAACCGGCGCCCCATAAACATTAGCCACCTGCGCCAGTCACCTGACTGAGCCCTCCCTTCCATTTGCTGACAGCAGCGCTCACTAAGAGATAGAAATGCCTGAAAAAAGAACTTGGGAACTGGCACGGCCCAGCGCTTGACATCTCCAGAATGCACTTTATAAGTTAACAGTTATTTTTGAAATATCTTTTATCTTGTTGTGCAATGCAGGATGCAAACCGGAAGGGCGTGACAAGTCATAGCGAAAATTCAACAGTATAAAAAGGAGGTTTTATGAGTAAATTTGGAGCAACGAAAGCTTATTTGTCAGTCTTTTTAATGCTGAGCGTCTTAGTTGTCCTGTCGGGTTGCGGTGAAGGCCTCTATGGAGGCGGACATTGGAATGAACCGCCCGCCCCGGCCCCGTCGCCGGCACCTGTCGTGACCGCCACAGTTCCAGCCACGACCATTCAAGGTCCGACTCTCGCTGTCTCCATCAATACAGAAGTCACCGTGGCCTTCGATCAGGATATGACCCCGGCAACGATCACCGCACCGGGAACCTTCACCTTGACGGGACCCGGCACGACCCCGGTACCAGGTGCCGTCCCCGCCGTGACCTACGATGTCACATCGAGAACCGCCACCTTTCATCCGGCGGCAGCGCTCACCCCCGGGGTTACCTATAGCGCCAGGATTAGCACCGCGGCGCGGAGCCTGGCCGGCACTGCGCTGGCATCCGACTATGTATGGACCTTCACCACGAGCTTAACACCGGACACCAGCAGGCCCACAGTGCCCTCCACCGTCCCGGCCACGACCGTTCCGGGTCCCACCCTGGGGGTGCCGACCAACACGGCAATCACCGCCGTGTTCAGTGAGGACATCTCCCCGGCAAGGATCGTCGCACCAGGCGCCTTTACGGTAACAGGTCCCGGCACCACACCGGTAGTCGGCGCCTCACCGGCCGTGACCTACGATGTCGCCTCCAGAACAGCGACATTTCGCCCTGCCGCAGCACTTGCTGCCGGCGTGACCTATACCGCAACGATTAAAGGAGTCGGCGCCGCTGCGGTCACCGACGTGGCAGGCAACGCTCTGGCGGGCAACCCGGCCCAGCCGCTGCTGGCAAACGACTATGTCTGGACCTTTACCACCAGCCTGACAGCGGACAGCACCCGGCCACAGGTCACCTCCACCGTCCCGGCCACGACCGTTCCAGGTCCGACTCCCGGCGCGGCTACCAACACTGCAATCCGCGCAACCTTCAACGAGACCATGCTGCCGGCATCCATCACAGCACCGGGAGCCTTCACGGTGACAGGCCCCGGTTCAGCAGCGGTGCAGGCGGCCGTGCCCGCGGTGACCTACGATGTCGCATCCAGAACAGCTACCTTTCGTCCGTCGGCAGCGCTCACCCCCGGAACGACCTATACGGCCAGGATCAGGGGGATCGGCACAAGCCCGGTCACGGACGCGGCAGGAAATGCGCTGGCAGGCAATCCTGCCCTTCCGCTGGCGGCCAATGACTATGTCTGGAGCTTCACCACGGTTGCACAGGCCCACCTGGGCCCCAATCCGGTTGATCTTGGCAGAGCCGGCACCTTCCGGGTTCTGGCCGGTTCCGCGATCACCAATACCGACATCGTTACCAACCGCACCACAATTAACGGCAACGTCGGGGTTTCTCCCGGGTCCACGGTAAACGGACTGACGGCACTGGACAACATAGTCTTACCGTTTCAGCTATTCGCAGGCGTTCCAACCGCAGCCGATGCCAAGATCGACCTGCTCGCCGCCTACAACGACGCCGCGTCCCGATCCACAGCCGCTATCTCGTTGCCCGGCCAGCTGGGCGGCCTGACCCTCGCCCCCGGCCTCTATGTCAACTCCACATCAAGCGGGATCTCGGGAACCGGACCGCAGGCGATTCTGACCCTGGACGGCGGTGGCGACCCGACAGCCGTCTGGATCTTCAAAATGGGATCCACGCTGATCACCGATCCCACCACCTCGATCGTCTGCACCAACGGCTGCAATGCCGAGAACATCTTCTGGCAGGTCGGCAGCTCGGCGACGCTCGGGGTCAACTCGATATTTTACGGGACCATACTGGCAGACGCGTCGATCACGCTGAACACCGGCGCGGTGCTGCACGGAAGAGCGCTGACCCGCTCCGGCGGGGTCACCATGGACACCAACCAGATCGTCCCGTAACGAGAGCGCCAATACCAGGCCGGATCGGAACAGGAGAGAGGCTGCATCTTTGGTATCGGCCTCTTTCCTGCTCCGGTTCTCTGACGCATCGAGCAATAAGAACACCCAGACAATCGTTCTCTCGACAAGGAGGTTTTAGATGAAAAAGATGTTTCCCAGGGCCACAATGGTTACCAAAATGGCGCCGGCGCTGCTGATGGCGGCTTTGTTGCTCCCCTTCGCGGCACAGGCCGAGACCAAAGCCGGAAGCGTGGAAATTAGTCCCTTCGCCGGCTACAGTTTCTATGAGAACAGACAGAACCTGGAGCATAGTCCGGTATTTGGCGGACGCATCGGCTACAACTTCACCAATTTTCTGGCTATCGAAGGGACCGGGCAATTCACCAGAACCGAGGTCGATGATCGGACCGAGACTTTTTCCCGGCAGGGGGAATTCACCAGCCCCATCGATGACGTCGATATCATCAGGTACTTTCTCGGCCTCACCTATACGTTCATGCCGGAGAGCAGGTTCAACCCTTTCATAGTGGCCGGGTACGGCGTCTCCCACTTCGATCCGAAGATCAACAACAAAAGCCTGTCGACTCTCAACTATGGCGTAGGAGCGAAATTCTGGCTGGCGGAACGTTTCGGCCTGAGACTCGACGTCAGGGACAATATGATCTTCGACGAGCACATCCACAATCTGGAAACCACCCTCGGTCTGGTATTCGCCATCGGCGGCAGGTCGAGCGCCGCACCAGTAGCCGAACCGGTTGCCGAACCGGTGAGACGTGAGCCCCCCCCTGCGCCGCCGGTAGTCCAGGAAGAGCCGCAGCCCCAGGCGGAAACGCCGATTGCTCCGATTCCGGCGGCAGAACCGACCCCGGAGCGGATGAAATACTGCGTCACCCTCGATATCGAGTTCGACATCAACAAAGACGACATCCGTCCCGAGTACATCCCGGAGGTGGCGAAAGTCGGCAACTTCATGCAAAAGTATCCGACCACGACCGCAGTTATCGAAGGATATGCCGACGAGGTCGGCAGCGACGAGTACAACATGAAGCTCTCCCAGAGCCGAGCCGAGAGCGTGGTGAAAACCCTGGTTGCGGATTACGGCATCGATCCCGCCCGACTATCCGCCAAGGGGTACGGCAAAAACAGGCCGATCGCCACTAACGCCACCGACGCAGGAAAGCAGAAAAACCGTCGCATCGACGCCATCATCGACTGCGCCATGGACGTCAAAGAGCTCGCCGCGCCCCCGGAAAGGCTCTGCATTGCGCTGAAGGTGGAATTCGCTTCGGACAGCACCAAGATCGAGCCGAGGTATTATGACGAGATCAACAAAGTAGGCGAGTACATGCAGAAATACCCCAGCACGACCGCCCTCATAGAGGGGCATACCGACAGCGTCGGCAATGCCGGGCACAACATGAAGCTCTCCCAGCAGCGTGCCGAAAACGTGGTGCAGTACCTGGTGGATAAATTCGGCATCGAGCGCTCCCGTCTAGCCGCCAAGGGGTTCGGATCCACCCGGCGTATCGCCTATGACAACACCCCCGAGGGGAGGCAGAAAAACCGCAGAATCAATGCCGTCATCGACTGCGTAGTGAAAAGGTAAGGCAGGGTAGGGTAAGGGGGCGAGAGAGCCCAAACCTGCGATGGACTCATTGGTTGCTCCTGCTGATCTGGAAAGCGCAACGCAACAGGAGGGTCAGGCCGCACACCGAAATCGTGCGGATCTGGCCCTCCTGTTCTTTCTCACGTTTCGCTATTTCTTTTTTTAGTTATTTTCCAGCGCCAAAATCAAACCCTCCGAGGGCGAAACTCACAGCCGACGCCTTCCACTGTTCGTGCCTGCACTCCCTCAAGAAGCTCCTTAGTCTTTAGAGCCGGTTGCTGTTTCTCCAGATGTTCATCTCTTCAGCCTGCTTTATCAAATCGTCGCGGAAATCCGGGTGGGCTATCGAGATGAGTGCTTCAGCCCTCTCCCAGCTGCTCATCCCTTTGAGATTTACCTTGCCGAACTCGGTCACCACCCATTGAGTACAGCTGCGAGGGGCGGTGACGATGCTGCCGGAAGGGAGGGTGGGGACGATGCGCGACTTTGCCTGCCCGTCCTTTCGGTAGGTGGAGGAGAGGCAGATGAAGCTCTTGCCTCCCTTGGAGAGGTAGGCGCCGGTAACAAAATCCAACTGTCCCCCGGTGCCGCTGATATGCCTGGTGCCTGAGGACTCGGACGAGACCTGGCCGAACAGGTCGACCTCCAGGGCGTTGTTGATGGAAATGAAGTTGTCCAGCATGGCCACATTGTGCACGTCGTTGGTGTACTCCGCCGAGCAGCACAAAAGCTCCGGGTTGTCGTCCATGAAATCGTACAGCTTCTGGCTACCGACCGCGAAGGTGTAGACCTGACGCAAACGGTCGATGCTCTTTTTGGAACCGGTGATCTTGCCCTGCAGGGAAAGGTCGACGAAGACATCGGTGTAGAGTTCGGTGTGAACGCCGAGATCGTGCAGATCGGAGTCGGCGATCAGCATCCCGACAGCGGCAGGCATGTCCCCGATGCCAAGCTGCAGACAGGCGCCGTTGGGAATGTCCTCGATGATCAGTTCCGCGACCTTCCGGTCCACCCGGCTCGGGGCACATCCCTTCAATTCCGGCAGTACAGGGTTATCCCCCTCCACCACGTACTTTACCCGTGAGACATGTATGGCCTGCCCGGCGCCACCCACGCAACGGGGCATGTTCCGGTTCACCTCGACGATGATGTTGTCGGCCCGGTCGCAGACCGCCATCAGGTGGGACCCCTGGGGTCCGAAGTTGAAGTAACCCTGCTCATCCATGGGGGGGACCTGAAAGATGGCGGTATCGACGGACTTGATGTTCTCGCGGTAGAACCGGGGCAGTTCCGAATAGCGCATCGGGCTGAAATAGCCGCACCCCATCTCGAGGATCTTGCGATCCACTCCGGTGCAGTGCCAGGTGTTCCAGGTGAAGTGCTTCCCCGGCTCGGGAATGGCACAGATGGCCGGCATCCGCATGCTGACCGCTCCCCTCACCTTGACGCCTGATAGTTCGCCGGCGCGCGCGGCCAGCGCCTGGTCCGTAGCCACCGGATGTCCCAGGCAGATGCCGTAGTCCACCCAGTCGCCCGACCTGATGATTTTTACCGCTTGCTCCGCGCTAGCGAGTTTGTCCCGATACTGCTCGAATACCATTTTGCCTAGCCTCCTTGCCGGCGTATTGCCCTGGAACCTGCCACCACAATCCCTGTAAAAGAGTCAGTTGGAACTGACCACCGCCAGTATCTGTGCCGCCCTGTCACCCAGGCCGCGGAAGGTGTGCGGGCGGTTCGCGTCCAGATAGGCGCTGTCCCCCTTCCCCAGTTCGTGGGTCCGTCCGTCGTAGAAAAGCTCGATCGCGCCGTCCAGCACGTAGACGTATTCCTGGCCGTCGTGGGTGATGGGGACGCCGGGCTCGGTGGCCGGATCGAAGCTGAGCAGGAAGGGCTCCATCAGGTGGCCGGCGGTGCCGGGACGGGTCAGCGATTTGTAGGAATACCCCTGCTCGGTGTCCCCCTGCTCTCCGGCCAGCGAGTCGCCGCTGCGACAGATGGTGAGCGCCTCGGAAACCACGCCGCCGCCATGCAGCAGCCCCTCCACCCGCGAGCCGAAGACCCTGGAGAGCTTGATCACCGCCCCGATCGAGGGGACCGCGGAGCCGTCCTCGAAGGCGCGCAGCCGGTCCGCCGGCAACCCCGTCAGCTTGCAGACCTGGTCCAGCGACAGCCCCTGGGCCTCGCGCAGCTTCTTCACCCTTTCGCCTACGTATTTGCGCATGTCATCTCTCCTTCGAAAAAATTGTTGTCGCTACCGTTCGCGCCGGGCCGGTACGATCCGGCCGCTCAGGGCGCGCAGGGTTTGCCAGTGCTGCTCGATAGCGGGCCTGAGGTCGGAGGCTCTGATCCCCGAGCGCTGGAAGCGGCGCTGCAGTGAGAGGTACATCTCCAGGGCCTCGTCGGAGAAATCCGGCTCGATGTTGATCTGGTGCCTCTTGCCGTCGAACACCTCCAGAATCGGGAAGAGCCCGGAGCGCACCGCGAGCCGGACCAGCTCGATCCCGAGGGCTGGCTCAGACTTCCAGCCGGTCGGGCAGGGCGAGAGCACGTGCAGGAAGCGAAATCCCCTGAGATCCAGGGCGTGCCTGAGCTTGCGCAGTGTGTCATCGGCGTGTGCCAGCGACAGGGAGGCCGCGTAGGGGATCCGATGGGCCGCCATGATCGCCATGATGTCCTTCTTCTGCTCGGATTTCCCCCCCGGGGTATTGGTGGTGACCGCTCCGGCCGGGGTGGCCGAGGAGCGCTGGCCGCCGGTGTTGCCGTAGATCTCGTTGTCGTAGCAGATGTAGAGGATGTCCTCGTTGCGCTCGGCAGCGGCGGAGAGGGTGGCGAAGCCGATGTCATAGGTGCCGCCGTCTCCTGCCAGGCAGATGACCCGGGTCTCCTCGCCGTTCAACTGGGCCACAATGGCGGCCCCGGTCGCCGCGGCAGCCGCCGAGGCGAAGGTGCTCAAAAGCGTGGGAGCCCCGTAACCGGCCTGGGGAAAGGAGCCGGCGCTGATGGCGCCGCAGCAGGCGGGAATCACCATCTGCACCGGCCGGTCGGCGATGGCCCGGCGCATCATCTGCAGCAGGTTCGACATGCCGCAGCCGCCGCAGTTGGTGTTGCCTGGGCGAAGCAGTGGGGTCTGGCGGTCCACGGCGCTTTGCGCCATGCCGGAGAGTTGCGGTTCGTTGCTCATAACGCCTCCAGGAAAACCGGGCTGCCCGGCAGCTGACGCCCCTTAAGATCGGCAAGGACCTGTTCCAGGTGCTCGGGACGGACGTCCCCTCCCCCGATCCCGGCCAGATAGTTCTGCGTTACCACGCCCGGAGCGGCGAAGCGGGCCAGTTCGCCCCAGAGCACGCCGCCGAAGCCTAAGCTGATGTCCCGGTCCAGAATCGCGATGCGGCTCTTGCCGGCGAACTCCCGGGCAATAGCCGCAGCCGGCAGCGGGCGCAGCATCCTGATCCTGAGTGCACCCACCTTCTCACCCCTCTCCCTGGCCTGGTCCACCACCCGCTGGGCGGTAAGCCCCATGGTGCCCAGAGAGACGATCAGGGTGTCGGCATCCTCGGTGCGGTAGGGAACCAGCGCCCCCTGCAGCTCGCGCCCGAAGATCCCGGCGAATTCGGCACGCACCTCCTCGAATACCTGCTCCGCCCCCAAAAGCGCCTGGTGGTGCTGCCTGCGGTGCGCCGCGGTCTGGGCCGGGAGCTCGATCTGCCCCAGGGAATGCGGGGTCGCGCCCAGCTGCTGCGGGATGCGGGTGAGCGGCAGGAAGCGGTCCACCTGCTCCTGGCTCGGGATCTCGGTCTGAGCCACCGTGTGGGACAGGATGAACCCTTCCATGCATACCATGGCCGGCATCAGCACGCGCCGGTCTTCGGCTAGCCGGAAGGCGGAGAGCACCGTGTCGAAAAGCTCCTGGTTGTCGGCGCAGTAGATCTGGAGCAGCCCCAGGTCTCTCAGCATCAATGAGTCGCCGTGGTCGGCCCAGATGTTCCAGGGAGGTCCCATGGTCCGGTTGGCGATGGCCAGCACGATGGGGAGCCTGAGGCCGGCGGCGGCCACGCAGTTCTCGGCCATGTAGGCCAGGCCGTTCGAGGCGGTGGTGGTGAAGGAGCGGGCGCCTGCGGCCGCGGCCCCGATGCAGACACCCATGGCGCTGTGCTCGCTCTCCACCCGCACCACCTTCCCCTTCTCGATCTGCTGGTTGCAGAGATACTCCATGCACTCGGTGGAGGGGGTGATCGGGTAGACGCCGCTGCAGAAGCCGCGGCCGGTCCGGTTGGCCCTTGCCGCCAGGGTGGCCGCCAGAGCGGCGGCGTGGTTCGCGCTTAAAAGTTCTCCTCTCATCGGCTCCCTCCCGGCATTACTTTCTCGTTCATCTCCATGGCGCTTCTCGGGCACTCCGCCACGCACATGCCGCACCCCTTGCAGTGCTCCAGATCGACCCGGTATCCCTGCTCGCTGCGATAGATGATGCCGTCGGGACAGTAGATCAGGCAGGTGTCGCAATTGGTGCAGTGACCGCACGAGAAGCAGCGGTTGGCCTCCTCCGGTCCGGCCAGCCCCAGATTGAACTCCTGAAAGCCGGCGCGCGCCTGGTTGAGAGATAGGTGCCGGTCCTTGGCGGGGGGATCGGGCTCGAAATGAGAGAAGCGGATCTGGGCCGGAGCGACCACCCGGTCGACATCGGCTGCGCATTGCACCGACTCCCCCTCCCCCTTCATGTGGGAGCTTCGCAGTGAGGGTGCGGCAGCCGCCAATCCCGGCTCCAGGGCTGCGGGCGGCTCCAGTGTGGCAAGCGGTTCCAGTCCGACCAGAGGATCCTGTGAGACCAACGGTTCCAGTGCGGCGAGCGCCGCCAGCGCTATCCTGCGGCCGTTGCCGATGGCGTGGGTCACCGTCCCCTCCCCGGTCGAACAATCACCGGCGAAAAATACCGGCAGCGGCTTAGCCCCGCTCCAGGCGCGCCCGGCCTCGACGCACCAGTCGGCTGGCAGGAGTTCCAGTCCGTTTTGCTGCCCCAGGGCCAGGATGACACGGTCGCAGGGAAGTTGAGCGGTGCGGTCGGTGACCACCGGGCGGCGACGGCCGCTGGCATCGGGAGCGCCCGCCTCGACCTCGGCCAGCAGCACGGCGCTGACTCGCTCGCTCCCCAGGCAGGCTACCGGCTGGCGCTGGGTCATCAGGCGCACCCCTTCGAGTTCCGCCTCGGCAATCTCTTCCTCGATGGCCGGCATCTCCTGGCGAGTGCGCCGGTACACCAGCCGGACAGATGCGGCGCCCAGGCGCAGGGCGCTGCGGGCACAGTCGATGGCCGAATTGCCGCCCCCAACCACGACCACGTGACCTGAGATCTGCTCGCTGCCTGCCTTGACCCGATCCAGCAGGGGGAGCCCCTGCTCAACGCCGGCAAGCTCTTCGCCGGGGACACCCAGATCATGAGCCGCGCCGAATCCGGTGCAGACGATCAGGGAGTCGTACTCTTCAGCCAGCCGAACCAGATCCTTAGGTCCGAGGGGAGTGCCGCAGCGGGCGCTGACGCCCAGATCAAGGATGCGGGAGATGTCACGATCCAGGACATCGAGCGGCAGCCGGAAGGCCGGGATTCCGTAACGCAGCACCCCGCCCAGAGCGGGAGCCGCTTCGAAGATGGTGACCTGGTGCCCGCGCAGGGCGAGTTGGTAGGCTGCGCTCAGCCCGGCGGGTCCCCCCCCCACCACCGCAACCCGGCGCGGATTCGTGGCCACCGCCTTGACGAGCGCGAGCTCAGAGTGGTCCGCGATCCAGCGCTCCAGACTGCGGATGTTGACCGCTCCGTCGAAAGCCTTTCGGTTGCAGTCGCTCATGCAGGGTGCGGGGCAGACCCGGCCGCAGACCGAGGGAAGGGCCTGGGTGCGCAACAGGATCGCCGCCGCCGCTTCCGGGCCGCCTTGTTTCAAGGCCTGGATGAAGCCGACTATGTCGTTACCCGCGGGACAGGCTGCGTTGCAAGGGGGGATGTACTGACAGTAGGAAGGGGACTGGTTGCTCCAGAGTCCGGTGTGCAAATCGATGGGGAGATCCAGCATTCCCTGAGTGATCGGGGCGACGGCTGCCATCCCTACAGCTTCAAGAGCGGCGGCCTGAGCGGACGGCGGGTTGGCCGAGGCTTCCCGGAACAGCACCCGCTGGTAGGCGATCTCAGCAGCGGCCAGGTCGCCCAGCACTCCGAGGGAAGCGTAAACTTCCTCAAGCTGCTCAAGCGGGAGCCCCAGTAGGCGGGCGTAGGCCCCCACTATGGTGGTGTTGATGATCACCACTGAGCTGGAGCCGATTCCCAGTTCACGGGCGATATCGGTAGCGTCGACGGTGGCCAGGCGAAAGCCGTGGTAGCGCGGGCCCAGATCGGCCGTTGCGGCGGTGGAGTTTAGCAGGATGAGCGCTCCGGGTGCGACTCCCGAGAGCACCGGGGTCTCCAGAAGTCCTGCGTCGAGCACCAGCAAATGGTCCGGCCGGTACACCTTGTTGCGGTTGGTGATGGCTAGCCGATCCACCCGGGTGAAGGCCTGCACCGGCGCGCCGGAGCGCTCCGAGCCGTAATCGCCGAAGGTCTGCACCGCCAGTCCCATACGCGCGTACAGTGCCGCGATCAGCTTGGCGCAGGTAACCCCGCCCTGTCCGCCGCGGCCGTGCACCCGGATCTCCAGCGGTAGTTCCACTCCATCCGGTATTGCCACGCCGTCGGCACTCTCTGAATTTCGCAAGGACTTCATTGCCACCTCCCTACCAACTGCTCTTTCGGTCTGGTCGGGGCGTATACAGCAAGGCGCGTGCCTTTCGGGGGCAGGCCAGCTAAGTAATTGAAAGTAGAGGGGATATACGGGAAGGAAACAACGAGGGGATGGCAAGATGATGCGGCAAAGTGGAAACTTTAGTTACCATTACAATCGAATTAATTGTTAAGTTACTGAATCAGCGCCTAACAGCTCTGGTAACTTTTGGCCGCATTGGCAACCAAAGTTACCAGCCTAATCAGCGGACTTTTTTCAGCTTTTTCAGTAGGGCGGTGTGGGAGATCTCCAGTTTGAGGGCGGCCTGGCGGATACTTTTCGAGGCGGAGATTGCTTCGTCGATGATCTGCTGCTCGTAGCGCTGCAGCTTGGCGTGCAGCGACTCACCGGCAGAGGAGCTATGGCCTTGGTCTTTGATATCTTTTATGGTCCGGTCCATGTCGAAGCTGAGCTGGATGACGCTGCTGTCGATCTGCTCGCCGGTGCAGAGAATAGCCGCTCGTTCCATGACGTTGCGCAATTGCCTGACATTGCCCGGCCAGCTATGGCTCCCCAGCAAGGTGAGCGCTTCCCCGGTGAATCCAGCAATCGGCTTGTCCAAAAGAGCGTTCAACTGCATCAGGAAATGCTCGGCCAAAAGCGGAATGTCCTCGCGACGCTCGCGCAGGGGGAGGATGTGAATCGGCAGCACGTTGATCCGGTAGTAGAGATCCTCCCGGAAACTCCGCTCCTTCACCATCTGCTCCAGCCTTTTGTTGGTGGCGGTGATCAGGCGGGCGTTCACCGCCAACTCTCTGGTCCCCCCAATCCGGCGCACGGTTTTTTCCTGAAGCACACGAAGCAGCTTGGACTGGAGCGCTAAAGGGAGCTCGGTGATCTCGTCCAGAAAGATAGTGCCACCCTGGGCCACTTCGAAAAGCCCCGGTTTTCCCTCCTTGCTCGCTCCCGTGAAACTTCCCCCCACGAAACCGAACAGTTCGCTTTCCAGGAGGTGCTCCGGCAGCGCGGCGCAGTTCACCGGCACGAAGGGGCCGCTGCGGCCGCTGGCGGAATGGATGGCGGCGGCAAAAAGCTCCTTTCCCGTGCCACTCTCCCCCTGGATCGAGATGTAGGAATCGGTCCGGGCTATCTTTTGGGCAAAGGAGAGGGCATCCTTCACCGCGCGGCTCTCCCCGATGATGTCGCTAAAGGTAATCTGCCGGGGCTGGAGCAGCGCATGGGCCAGGCTCTTGATCTCCTTCATGTCCTTCATGATCTCCACCGCGCCGATGATCCTCCCTTCCCGGTCGGTGATCGGCTTGCAGGTGACGAAGAACTGGAGGCGCCCCTTTTTGGTGATGACATCCTTCTTGACGTTCAGGAAGCTCTTGCCTGACAGGCATTCCAGAACCGTGTAGTCCGGCAGTTGCAGATCGGTGATCCGTTTTCCCGGTCCGAGTTCCGGGCTGATTCCCAGCACCTGGTGCGCCACGCTGTTCATGAGGACGATGCACCCCGCCTCGTCGATGAACAGGATGCCGTCACTCACGCTGTCCAGCAGGATCTGCATCCGCTTCTCCCTCTTTTCGTGCGGGAGCGTCTGGATCACCGCGATCTCAAGGAGGTCGGGGAGCTCTGAGATCGCCTCAACCAGCCTTTGGCGGCCCCGTTCCATTCCCTCGGCTTCCAGGTAGAGAGTCGCTTTCCCCTCCTCCCTTTCCACATCTAGGGCGGAGATATTGAACTGTTCCGCAGCCAATAGCGCAGCGAGGCTCGCCAGGATGCCGGCCCGGTCCTTAAAGAGCAATTTCAGCTTCAGGTTTATTTCCACGCGCGAACCCCATACCACAGAACTGCCAGAGTGTTGGTGTAACCGCCGCTGCTCCAGATAAAGATAAGGCTTGATGACCTGAGCTGGCCGTAAGCGCGGCAGGCGAGTGTCTCACATGGTCGCAGTCGCGTCAATCGGCTAAAGGGGCGCAGGGATCAAGTTCGCTATCACCTTTCACGTCATTCAACAAGCTCCCTCTCGTCCTGCGGGAGAGGGCCGGGGAGCACTGCCCTTAAGTCAACCAGTCTGAGCTAAATCCTCCTGTTTCTCGTTCCCAAGCTCCAGCTTGGGAACGGAAATGCTGGAGCTTGGGAACGAGATGTTTGACGCAGGGGATCATGAGGTAGGCGGGAAATAGTTTGGCAGATGGTGCTTATGGACTAACCTCTTACATCAAATGACGCAGCACCCCTGCAGAGGCAATACCGATAACAACAGTGGGAAACATCGACAGTCGCATCGCGGCCAGGAGCGTAATCGCCAATGCGATCAGATCAGCTGGCTGGTCCGAGACAAATGCGGGAGCGATCACGGAGATGAGAACGCATCCGGGGACTGCTTCCAGTACCGCCATGGAACGTGCGCTCAGTTTGCGGTTGCGCAGGGCGACGTAGCCGACAGTACGGGTCAGGTAGGTTGCCGTTGCCATAAGGAGAATGGTAAGGACGGTGTGGAATTGTTCCATCATTTGTGCTCCACCCAGAAAAAGGCTGCGATGATCCCGGACAAAGCTCCGGCAGGGACGTACCAGCCCCCCGGTAGCAGCAGGAAGGTCACTGCTGCGACAACCAGGCTGACCAGCCAGGGGCGAGCGGCTCTTGCACCGTGCCACATCCCTTTGAGCAGCACCAGGAACACCGCCGGGAACGCCATGTCGAATCCATAGGTCTCGGCGTGGCCAATGGCTGGTCCTATGAAGGCCCCCAACGTGGTGCAAAGCACCCAGGTGAGGTACATGCTGGCCGAAGCGCCCAGGTAGTACGGCAGGCTGAAACTTGAAGAGATGCCAGCTGAGGCTCGCCGGCGGGCATCAGCCATTCCCATGGCCCAGCTTTCGTCGCACATGAAAAAGAGTGCGGGGAAGGCCTTTCGTTTAGGGAGATGCTTGATATAGGGGGCCAGCGCCGCGCCCATCAGCAGATGACGGCTGTTCACCAGGAAGGTCATCGCGACAATGAGAAGCAGGTGAGGAGGAGAAGTCCAGAGCTTAATGGCCGCGAACTCGGAACCACCGGCGAAGTTTAGCCCCGTCATCAAAGGGACTTGCGCCAGAGTCAGCCCTTTCTGAGCCGCCTGTGCTCCGAGCACCAGGGCCATGGGGACCACCCCAAGGATCAAGGGAGCCGACGCCACCACGCCGCGCCACATCTCGGTTTTGGCAGAGAGCTCCGCCGGGTTCTCTGCTATATCCATTTGCGAATTTCCCACAGCAACTCCTGAACCGACTTTTTCGGGGACTAGCGGGACGGATGCCTTATATCCCTTGCCGATCTGCAGCTCGCATCAGTAGTGTGAAAAGTCCCCCTTTGAAAAAGGGGGATTTAGGGGGATTTGCCTTAAGGTGCCGTCGGTACTCCGTAGCAACCTGGGTAAAATCCCCCCCGCCCCCCCTTTTACAAAGGGGGGAGGTCTTATGCTGCAGATCAGCACTTCAGTTATCCCTTTCACTCGGCTCTTTTGTCAGCACCTTACACCTTAATGCACGGCCAGTACAGATGCAGTTAGCCGCATTTACAGCCATGACAGTTCACCCTGCTGTCGTAACTGCCGTACCACTTGATCGCTGGGCAGGCATTACAGTAGAATGACCTCAGGAGGTAAATTTAATGCGACGTCCAAAGCAGATAAATAGCTCCGATCAAACGATGCGGTTCGTGCCTCACCGCATCCTACACTCTACAGTCACCTATCACGGTAGGATGCCGGTGAACCAAGTGAACCGCATCGATCACACAGCCTACGTGCCTGAAGCCATTATCGGCGCCTAAACAGTACTCGGGCCGACGGAGCAGGCAACGTAGCGAAGTAGGCACGGGAGGTGCACAATGGGAGTCTTAACGTGGATTCTGTTAGGTTTGGTCGTTGGTGCGCTGGCAAAGCTGTTTATGCCTGGTGATGATCCCGGAGGAATCATCGTCACTATTTTGCTCGGGATCGTGGGAGCTTTCCTGGGCGGGTTCATTGGTTCAGCCCTGGGAGTAGGTACAGTAACCGGATTCAACATGATGAGCATTCTGCTAGCCATAGTGGGTGCCGTCATTCTCTTGGCCATCTATCGACTTGTTGTAGGACGCCGGCATCATTTACACTGAAAACGAGCGGAGATACCACAAGAAGCTGATGCCTTTTCCCCAGGTTGAACGCAATTCAGCTGGGGCCCAGTTTGCAACTACGTATCAGGTGAAGAAGAATAATTCAGTTCAGCCACGGTAGCTGCCATGACAAACATATATACGGCCTGGTATGTGATCCACAAACGGTCCCTATAGTTAAGGGGCCGTTTTATTGCCCCAGCGCTAACGACCATCATTAAACTCAATCAACAGTAGTTGATTTTCTTGCACCCGAGCACCATATCGGGTACGGTCCTGCATTTACTCAGCGTTCCGATGGGGTGACCTAGGCCAATTTCTATCCCTGTCAGAGAGGCCATTACTGTAATTCACATTTAAGATGGAGGTTTTACATGGAAATCAACCTGAACCTGCTGCGCAATCTGCTGAGCAAACGAGCCGAAGAAATCACCGCACGCGTTTCCGGGACCGGGTACCTGCCCAAAACAGTAATCGGCGTCGCCACCTTCCTCCTGGATCATGACGGGAACGTCGATCTCCTGACCGCCAAGCAGCGGGTGGTGTTTGAAAAATTCATCGAGCCGCTGCTGGACCGGCCTTCTAACAGATAGCGACGAGCCGTTCCCGCTACACAACCTGCACGCTGAGGCTAGCGCTATCTAAATCGTAGTGCACCTGCCACTGTTTCGTTTACTCACTGGCTTCATCCTCCCGCTTCATCCGCCCTTCTTCTTTCCTGCCAACTCTGCATCGGCTCGTTCAGTGTCCCGGTCGTCGTCGGCGCTGTCTCGATCTGCTAATTGTATGCAGTGTTGGCAGAAAACCACTGAGTGAAATCAGGGAAGAGAGGTGGAAGCTGTGGGAGGCGTTCCTTTGCTTATAATCTTAAAAAAGGTCGCTCAGCCTCTACGTTTTAATCTTCTTGTTGTATGCATCGCAACCACGCAGGTGCAAAAAGTCAGCGTATTTAAGCAGAAACTGCCACGGAGCCCCCCCATCGGAGGTTGGATCCTGGTCGCGTAAACCAACGATGCACGCTGTGGCTCAC
>Ga0209317_1000452_pt1 | contig 49874 bp, 37 predicted proteins | sample RifGroB2_FD_183994 | JGI IMG/M metagenome (GOLD analysis project Ga0209317, IMG submission 183994) | Soil microbial communities from Rifle, Colorado, USA - Groundwater B2 (SPAdes) (version 2) | ecosystem: Environmental > Terrestrial > Soil > Unclassified | place: Rifle, Colorado | collected... | reverse complement strand
CCAGCAGGATCCTCCCATCGATCTTCTTCTGCGTTCCGGCGACGCTGTGGCGGGTCACCAGCTTCCCTTCCACCGCCGGGTCCCGGATCCCCATGACCGCGGCGATGCTCTCGTACAGGACATCCCGGCGGACCGGCTTCGTCAGATAACCGGAGATTCCGGTCTCCCGCGCCTTTCGCCCGTCCCCCCGGATCCCGACGGAGGAAAGCATGATGAGGCGGACGCCGGAGAGGGAGGGATCCGCCTTGATCAGCCCCGCCAGTTGCAGGCCGTCGATGTCGGGCATGTGGTAATCGAGGATCGCGAGGTCGAAGGGCGCCCCCTCCGAATCCGCCGAGCGCAGGAGCGTGAGCGCCTCGTCCCCCCCGCCGGCGCCGCGGCAGCGTATTCCCCAGATGTACAACTGCTTCTCGAGGATCTCGCGGTTCGTCCGGTTGTCGTCCACCACGAGCGCCTTCAACCCTTTCAGGTTCAGGCGGGAGCTCGACGGCATGAGGTCCGACTCCATCGCCTTGCGGAGCCGGACGGTGAAGATGAAATCGGATCCGCTGCCGGCATCGCTCTCGACCCGGATCGTCCCGCCCATCATCTCGACGAGCTGCCTGGAGATGCTCAACCCGAGCCCGGTGCCCCCGAACTTCCGCGTGGTGGATCCGTCGGCCTGGGTGAAGGAGATGAAGATTTTTTCCAGGGCCTCGCGGGGGATGCCGATCCCCGTATCGCGCACGGAGAACCGGACGGTCACCGCGTCGCCGTTCCTGGAGTCGAGGGACGCCCGGACGACCACCTCTCCCCGCTCCGTGAACTTGACGGCGTTTCCCACAAGGTTGACCAGGATCTGCCGGAGCCGGCAGGGGTCTCCTCGGAGAAAGGCGGGGATCCCCGGGTCCACCTGCGACGCCAGCTCGATCCGCTTGGCGTGGGCACGCTCCGCGAGAAGCTCCGTCACCTCCTCGACGATCCCTCCGAGATCGAAGGGGGCGTCGTCCAGTTCCATCCTGCCGGCCTCGATCCGGGAGAAGTCGAGGATGTCGTTGATGATCTCCAGGAGCGCTTCCCCGGAGCGCCGGACGATCTCAACGGACCGGCGCTGTTCGCCCGGCAGGCTCCCCTGGAGGAGGATGTCCGCCATGCCGAGGATCCCGTTCATGGGGGTCCGGATCTCGTGGCTCATTTTCGCCAGAAATCGGGACTTCGCCCGGCTCGCGGCTTCCGCGGCCTCCTTGGCGTGAACGAGCTCGACCGTCCGGCGGGCGACCTCGGTTTCAAGCTCCTCCCGGTGGTGGACGAGCTTTTCATCGCTGGCCTGGATGTGTCCGAGCATCTCGTTGAACCGTTCGATCAGCTCCCCGATCTCGTCGTCTCCCCGCTTCTCGCAGCGGGCCGAGAAGTCGTGGTTCTCCGAAACGGACCGCATCGCGCGCGCCAGATCCACGATCGGGCGGGAAATCGCGGGGGCAAATCGCCGGGCGAGCAGGTAGGCCCCGAGGAAGGCGCAGAGCAGAACCAGGCCGGAGAGGTGGAGATACCGCTCCATGCGATCCCCGAACTCGTGGAACGAGGACCGCAGGACCACCGTGCCCACCCGCCGCCCCTCGATCGCGATGGGCGACACCGCATCGATGGACAGGAAATTCCAGGAGTCGGCCTCCCTGCGGAGCGATTCGACCGCCGCGGCATCCACCTTCCGGCGGCCGGCGGCAAGCTCGTTCCCGAAGGGAAGGTCTCCCGGGGCCGCTCTCGGGGAAACGTAGGCGGTCAAGATCTCATTGTCCCCATTGAGCAGATGGGCGGAGAGGATCGATGGATTTTTTTCAAGCCCCGCGAGCGACTCGTCCGCCGATTTCGCGTCCATGGACGTGACCGCGGAGGCGCTGTTCTTGCCGATCGCCGCGGCGGTCGATTCCAGCGCCTTCCGGGCATCCGTCCGGAAGGATAATGCCTCGTTGACCACGAACGTGATCGTGGACCCGGCCAGTACGAACCCGCTGGTCAGCAGAATGATCGCGACGAGCTTCCTCTGGATGGGGACGTCCCTGAACGAGCGGATCATCCCCGCCGCCCCCCGAGGGAGCTCCCGTAGATCCTGCCGGTCATTCCCTGCTCACGACCTTTCGGGCATTGTTCCGCCATGAACGCCGCATGCACGCCATGCCGGTGGATTTCATCGGCAGACACAGGAAGAACTTTAATGAAAATGGCAAGATGCACGGATCCGGGGTATATTTCCCTTCGAGATGAGGATACCGGAATCCCGATGAACCCCCTTTCACTCCCAAGGCCCGAAGCGGTCATCTTCGATTTCGACGGGATTCTCGTCGATACCGAGCCGATGCATTACGAGGCGTTCCGGAAGGTGCTCGAACCGCGCGGCATGGGATTCACGTGGAAGGATTACGTCGAGACCTACATGGGATACGACGACCGCGACGCGTTCCGGGAGGCGTTCCGCGCAAAGGGGACCGGAATCGATGCCGTGAACCTTGCGGAGCTGGTCGTCGAGAAGTCCCGGGCGTTCCATGACGGCCTCCGGAACGGGGTGTCCCCCTACCCGGGGGCGGTCCCGATGATCGAGTCACTGCACGCGGACGGCCTGCCGCTGGCGCTTTGCAGCGGCGCGCTCCGCTCGGACATCGACCCGATCCTTGCGCGGTTGGGCGTCGCCCGGTGCTTCCCCGTCATCGTCGCCGCCGACGATGTGCGGAAGAGCAAGCCCGATCCGGAAAGCTACGGGCTCGCCTTCCGGAAGTTGTCGGAGACATACCCCTCCCGCATGACGATCCCGGAAGCATCGATCGCCGTCGAGGACACCCCCGCGGGGATCCGTTCGGCGAAAGGGGCCGGGCTCCGCGTGCTCGCCGTCACCAACAGCTACGGCGCGGGAGAACTCTCCGGGGCCGACTGGATCACAGATTCGCTGGAGAACGTCCGAATCGACGGATGACGACGGACCCGGCTTAATTCGTAACCGCGCCCTTCGACGCGCTGCCGACGAGCCTGACGTATTTCCCAAGAACCCCGCGCGTGTATCTGGGCTCCGGGGGATTCCACTCCGAAAGACGCCCCGCGATTTCCGCATCGCCCACATCGAGGGAGATCGATTTCTCCCCGGGGCGGATGGTGATCCGGTCGCCTTCATGGACGACGGCGATCACCCCTCCCGCCTGTGCCTCGGGGGCGACGTGCCCGACCATGATCCCGTGCGTCCCGCCCGAAAACCTCCCATCGGTGACCAGCGCGACGTCTTTTCCCAGCCCCGCGCCCATCAGGGCGGCCGACGGGGAAAGCATCTCCCGCATCCCCGGCCCGCCTTTGGGGCCCTCGTACCGGATCACGATCACGTCGCCCTTCCGGATCTTCCCTCCCAGGATCGCGTCCAGCGCATCCTCTTCCCGGTCGAAGACGCGCGCGGGTCCGGTATGGCGGGTAAGCTCCTTCCCGCTCAGTTTCAGGACCGCACCGTCCGGGGCGATGTTCCCGCGAAGAATCGAGATGTGCCGCCCGGGCGGCGCAAAAGGTCGGTCCGGCGAAGCGAGGACGTCCTGGCCGCCGGGGAGGAGCGGGACGGTCACCAGGTTCTCCGCCACGGTTTTTCCCGTGACGGTCAGGCAATCCCCGTGGAGAAGCCCGGCGTCGAGCAACGCCTTCATCGCCATGGGGATGCCTCCGATCCGGTCCAGGTCCGCCATGACGTACTTACCGAACGGCTTGAAGTTGCCCAATAGCGGGACATCTCGCCCGATCTCCTGGAAATCGTCCAGCTCCAGGGGAACCCGCGCCTCATGGGCCAGCGCGAGGATGTGAAGGAGGCCGTTCGTCGAGCCCCCGAGGGCCATCATCACGGCGATGCCGTTCTCGAAGGCCTCCCGTGTCGCGATGTCGCGCGCCCGGATCCCCCGGCGGAGCAGCAGGAACAGCGCCTTGGCGGAGTCGGCGCAGTCCTTCCGCTTTTCCCTCGAAATCCGGTTCCTCCGGTCGACCGCCGCGTGGGAGGCGGAACCCGGGACGCTCAACCCCATCGCCTCGATCACCGACGCCATCGTGTTGGCCGTGTACATCCCCCCGCACGAACCCGCCCCGGGGCAGGAGTGGCACTCCACCTGGTGCAGCTCCTCGTCCGCCATCTTTCCCGCCGCGTGGGCGCCGATCGCCTCGAATGCGCTCACGATCGTCAGGTCTTCCTCCTTGTACCTGCCCGGCAGAATGGTGCCTCCGTACAGCGTCAACCCGATGCCGTTGTTCCGCAGGATGGGCATGACCGCGCCGGGGATGCTTTTATCGCAGCCGGAAAGCGTGACGATTCCGTCCGCCGCGTACCCCTCGTGCATGGTCTCGATGCAGTCCGCGATGAGGTCCCGCGACATCAGGGAGTATTTCATCCCTTCCATTCCCATCGTCTCACCGTCGCTGATGACGGGCGTTCCGAACAGGAACGGCTTGCCGCCCGATGCGACGATCTCCCGGAAAAGGATGTCGCCCAGCTTCCGGATGTGATCGTTGCAGGGGGTCGCGTTCGTGAAGGGGCAGGCCATGGTGACGATCGGTTTGGTGAAATCGTCGTCCTTGAAATCCACGGCGCGGAGCATGGCCCTGGCGGCAGCCCTCCGGGCCCAATCCGCCCCTCCCGGTATCCCGGTAAGCAGGTTGCTGCGATGCTTCAACGAACGATCCGCCATGGGATCCCTCACCCGCTCGATGCTTCGCGCCGAACGCTTTCCTGATGGAATTCGATGGAACGGCTATGCCGTCATCGTTATTCCCGTTTCCATTTGGATGCATGTTTCGACGCTGAGTTTACCCAATGGGGGAAAAGGCGGCGCGCCATACCGGACGAAACCGGGCACCGATGGGAAGAAGCTATCTCCTTGCAATAAATGCTTAGACGATCGGGGGATCCCCCCGGCGGAGGTCATTTCTGCGAAACAGGCGCGGCAAGGACCTTGTCGATTCGTTTCCCGTCCATGTCCACCACCTCGAAACGCCATCCATGCCATGAAAAATGATCCGCTACCGCGGGAATCCTCCCCAGCCGCATCAGGATGAAACCGCTCAACGTATGGTAGGTGCCCGATTCCTCCTCGGGGAGTCCCACGTCCGGAAACAGTTCGCCGAATTTTTCCATCGGAAGCATGCCGTCGAGCAGCCAGGAACCGTCTTCCCTTCGGACGGCCAGGGCCTCCGCCGGTTCCCCCTCCGAAGGAATATCGCCTACGATGGATTCAAGGACATCATTGATGGACACCAACCCCTGGACGTCCCCGTACTCGTCCACGACGAACGCCACGTGCCGGCCGCTCTTCTTGCACATTTCGAGCAACTTCATGGCGGTAGCGTTTTCCGGGATAAATAGCGGGGACGTCAGCAAGGAAAGGAGGTCGAAGGATTCCCCGGAAAGAGAACGGCGGAGAAGATCCTTGGCGTGGACTATGCCCAAGACGTTGATGATTCCCCCTCGGCATACCGGCATGACGGAATGAGAGCTGTCCAGGATCTTGCGTTGAATATCGTCGGAGGAGTCTTCCACATCGAGATAGACGACGTCCGCACGGGGGGTCATGATGGCCCCGACCTTCAGGCGGTCCAGCCGGAACACATTCGCGACGAACTGCTGTTCCTCCTGCTCGAAGACCCCCGCTTCCGCTCCTTGTTCCATCATGACCTTGATCTCTTCCTCCGTAACAGGAGGAGCTGACACGGGGCGGGAGCCGAGGAGCTTCAGCACGGACTCCGTTGTAAAGCTCAAGAACCAGACGAGAGGATGGGCGGCTTTCGCGAGCAGACGCATCGGCCGGGCAATCATGACGGCGATCCCCTCAGGGTTCCGGAGGGCGAATCGCTTTGGTGCGAGTTCACCGAGGATCAGCGAAAGAAACGTGATTCCCAAGACCACGACGGCCAACGCAATGGTCTCCGCATGAGGGGCGAGGGACGGCACTTGGGCGATTCGATCCGATATTCCCGTGGCGATGGTCGCTTCTCCAAAGGCACCGCTCAAGATGCCGATCAGGGTAATGCCGACCTGGACCGCAGAGAGAAAATGTCCCGGTTCCGCGGCAAGCTCCAACGCCACCCCGGCCCCGCTCTTGCCTTCGTCCGCCCATTGCTGCAGTCGTGTTTTCCGGGACGAGACGACAGCCATCTCGGACATGGCGAAAAGCCCGTTCACCAGGATCAGGAGCAGAAGAAACAGAAATTCCATGGAGGCCGCCTCGAAAGAAGGAGTTGGGATGAATTATATCGGGCTTCGTCGCCCCCTTCCGGACAACCGGACCCTAAATCTGTATTAGCCACGCATCGTAACTCACCTGGCGGTCCCGGCGAGGGTCAGCCTTTGGCGGCCTCCCACATCGTGTCCCAATACAGCAACTCGAACCCTTGCAGCAGGCGGGCCGCACGCCGGATGCGCACGGGATCCGCTCCCTGTCCCAGCCCCTCCTCCACCACTGCCAGGCCCTGTTCCTCGAATCCGGGCGGTGCGCTGGCAAACAGATCGAAGAAGGCGACGTCCTGCCCGGAGAGACGGTAACCCGTCTGGAGCGCCCGGCTGATCCGGCCGCAGTTCTCGCCCCAAGCCTCCAGGTTGACCAGAAAGGCCCCCACGAATTCCGCGGGCGTCCCGTACGTGGCGAGCCAGGTCACGTACGCACTGTAGGCGAACGCGCCGGGGAGCGGCTCAACCGCATGCAGCTGTTCCGGCGATAGGCCCAACGCCTGCCCTAAGGGCCCCAAGGCCTCCAGGGCCGCGCGTTCCCCTTGCAGCATCCCGCCGAGAAAGTCCCGAGCACCCTGCGACTCTGCCCGGGACACGATCAGCGCCACGCTGCGGAGGTCGCTCTCGATGATGTGACACTGCTGGCCCGCGAACAGCGCCAGCTTCCCCTTCTCCACCCGCCGCGCCTCCAGGGCCTCCAGGTACGGGTGGCAGCGAATCCGCTCTTCGGTCGATGCGATGGCCTTGCGCGCCTCGTCCAAGAGATGTCGTGCCCGATTAGCCAAGGCCTGCCCTCCTCCCCTCCCATCGTTTCTCCCACCGCCTCGGCGGCGACAAATTCTATTCTAGTCTCTCTTTTCGGAAATCCGCACAACAGATCGGCGGGCTTAGGGGCGGCCAGAACGCGCCGGGCCACACCCGGCCTCCGGCCTGGTATCCGGCAATCGGCTTCGGTCCCCAAACAGGGGGCAGGTCAGCTCTAAGGTATTGATTTTGAATGGCGCGCCCCATCTGAAAGAATTCGAACCGCCTCCGAAATCCCCATCGAGGTGGACCTGACGGATGAAGACGCCGTTCCGAGTTACATGAAGATTTCGGAAAAAGTGTTACATCTCCGAAGGTTGGGGATGTCCTATACCAGCATCGCCGATCGCCTTGGGATCAACCTGTGGATGGCCAAGAAAGCGGCGCGGTGGGGCAAGAGCAACCAGGAGATGAGGAAGTGTGTTTCGCGTTAGCCATTTTCGGGGTGAAAAATAATCTTCTCGGTTCGTACACTGGGACGTTTGGATTCCCACAGGGCTATCACTTACTCCTGAACGACCATAGCCAATCTTTAGTTCATAACCCGGACCTCGCAGCCCTGAATTGGTTCTACCTCTCCTTGGCTAAAGGATGCTCCTCCCATTTATAAACCGATGGACAGACCTCCGTCGACAAAAACCACTCTTCCGGTTATGAATTTGCTCAGATCGGAAGCTAGAAATACCGCAACGTCAGCAATATCGCCCGGGGTACCAAGTCGCTTCAGAGGCGTTCGTTGGCGACGTAGTTCCCACTCATCTTCTGTGAGGAGGCTCTTTGTGCCTGGTGTCGAGACCGGGCCGGGCGCCAATGCATTAACACGAATATTCATCGGCCCAAGTTCAGCAGCGAGTTGTCGGGTAAGCGAACTTACCGCGCCTTTTGCAGCGGTGTAAGATGCTGCCGCGGGCAACCCGATTTCCGCAACCGGTGAACTCATATTGATAATCGAGCCGCCTCGCTTAGGCACCATAAATTGTATCGCAGCTTGCACTCCCCAAAAAACCGCCTTTATACCAACCGCCAATATATGGTCGAGTGTCTGTTCAGAGATGTTACTTACCGGTTCGTAGCGGATCCACATGGCGTTGTTTATCAGAACGTCCAATTGGCCGAATTCCTTGGCAAGAGCCTGGCAGACTTGATGATATGCCGCTCGATCCGTCACATCGCAGCGGCAGCCTACGGCAGTGGTGCCTTCTGCTCGAACAACCTCTACTGCCGCATCGACCAAACTCGCATCGTGATCGATAACCCCGATGACGGCACCGGCGGCCCCAAGCCGGCGAGCCATTTCTAGCCCCAACCCCCGGCCGGCTCCTGTTATTGCAGCTACCCGCCCTTCCAATGGTTTCCACCGCTGCAATGCGGAAAGGTCAGTTTCTACCATAGTATTCTCCTATCATCATGCTCCCCCCTCTCTCGAAATCCGTTCATCTCTCCCCCGCCTCCTTAACATAGTCTTGTATTGGCTCCACATCTGGAATCCGTAATTTCTGTCGATGATTGTCGTGCCCCAAGTTAATCCCTGCCTATTTCGCTACTGGCTGGGACATAACACTAATGTCTTCATGTCGAGAAGACGACGGTACGATTACAGAACCGGTGGAGATCCGCAGTGCAATTGGAAATAATAATATATAATACTGTTGCTCAAGACCGAGTTAACTTATACCGAATTAGGAATAATAGTTTTTAATCCGCTATAATTCATCTATGTGATTTTGGGACCCCGTTTCTGTCTGCTCCCGATCGTCTCTTTTTTTTCTATTGGATCGGTTTATATTTATAGGCCTCACGGTATCCTTTCCCTAAATCAAAAAAGTTTCCTAATCCTCCATCCACCTGTATGACGGATCCAGTTATGTAATCCGCCTCGTCAGATGCGAGGAATGCTGCAACACCGGCGATATCTTTGGGAGTCCCCCACCTCCCCTTGGGAATTTTTTCTGATATTTCTTTTTCCAAGCCCATTTTTCTCAAAGATTCACTGATCGGAGTGGCAATAAATCCGGGGATTATTGTATTTAAATTTATATTAAAGGGGGCGAGTTCCCCTGAGATCGCTCTGCCCATGGAAATGATGCCGCCTTTTGACGCCGTATATACCGGCAATCCGAGGCCAACCAAAGCAGTCAATGAAGATATATTGATGATTTTCCCCCCCCCATTCTTTTTCATTTCCGGGGCCGCATATTTAATGCATAAGCCAGTCCCCGTTATGTTCACGGACAGCACCTTGCTCCACGCATCGTCTTGCGTTTCCAACAATGGTTCCCGTACTCCTGTGCCGGCATTGTTTACGAGAATGCTGATTTTGCCGAACGCATTTATCGTTTCCCGAATCATCGTTTTTATGTTTTCCGGGTTGCCGATGTCCACCTGCAAAGGAAGGGCGTGTGCGCTCATATTTTTTATCAAATCAGCTGTTTCGTTCGCGGCTTCGAGGTTGATATCCGGGATGACAACCGATGCGCCCTCCTTGGCGAACCGCAGAGCGATTTCCCGCCCGATGCCGGATCCCGCCCCGGTTACGATAGCGACCTTATCCCTGAACCGATTCGAGATAATCAACTCCTGATAGGACATTTATTGCTTTCTCCATTCTTGCAACGCAAGATCTTTTCCGCGGCCGTTGCCCGTGGCAGCAAGGCAGCCAATAGGCATGCATTTCTCATATGGAACGCGCCGCTTCCGTGGCGTTGAGCATCCTGGCTAACAGTTTGACAAGCAGACACCCCGCCTGAACTCATCCCACCGAGTCCTTGTATTTTTCCCGCAAGACCCTCTTGTTCATCTTGCCTACGCTCGTCTTTGCGAGCGAATCGACAAATATAATATTTTCCGGGATCGCGAAGCTTGAAATCACACCCCTATCGGAATACTCCTTAACATGGGCGTGGATTTGCTCCTTCCGGGTTTCGCGCGCAGAATTCGGCTTGAGCACGATCAGCGCCGCCGGACGCTCCCCCCACTTGGGGTCGCTTACGCCGATCACGGCAACCTCGCTGACCGCCGGGTGCAGGGAGATGATGTCCTCGAGCTGCACGGACGATATCCATTCCCCCCCCGTCTTAATGACGTCCTTGATACGATCGGTTATTTGCAGATATCCTTCCCCATCAAAGATGCCGATATCGTTCGTATGCAGATACCCGCCGGCCCATAAACGTTCCGAGCCCTCCGCGTCGTTCTGGTAACACTGAGCCAGCCACGGCGCACGCACGACCACCTCCCCCATGGTTTTCCCGTCGTGCGGCACGTCATTCATACATTCATCAACGATACGCAAATCCACCAGCGGGGCCGCCAACCCAGTCTTCGTCCGTATGCTCACCTCCTTGTCCGGATCTCCACCAAGAACTGAAGTCCCTACATGGGCAATGGTCAAAAGGGGACAGGTTTCCGACAGGCCATAACCGGAAAAAACGTCGATTCCCCGCTCGAGTGCGGCTTTCGCCAATCCCTTCGAGAGAGGCCCCCCACCGATCGCCACCTTCCACCTGCTCAGATCGACATCTTGAGCAGCAGGGCTTTCCAGAAGCATGTGTAGGATCGTCGACACACAATGGGAAAAGGTAACCCCCTCCTTTTTTATTAGTCCGAGCAACGATTCCGGTGCATAACGGCCCGCATAGACTTGCTTCACGCCCGCCGCCGTCGCCGCAAAGGGCAATCCCCATGCGTGCACATGAAACATTGGCGTGATCGGCATGTAGACATCATCGCGGTGGAATCGTCCCTGGCATGCCGACATTCCAAACGCCGCGAGTAGCGCCAACGTATGCAGGACCAGTTGTCGATGGCTGAAGGATACTCCCTTCGGTTGCCCGGTCGTGCCAGTCGTATAGAACGTAGTCGCACGTGTATTTTCGTCGAAGTCCGGGAAAGGATAATCCGGGGAGCCTGCAGCCAACAACTCCTCGTACTCCGCGGCGAACATCGATGAGTATTGCTGGGAACTGCGCTCATCGGTTACGAGCACTACTTTTTTAATCGTCTCGAGTTTGTCTTTTATCAACTCGAATAATTCGAGAAACTCTCCGTTGATCAGAAGAACGACAGGTTTTGCATGATTTATCGTGTAGAGAACCTGCTCCGGGGAGAGACGGAAGTTGACAGTCTGGAGGACGGCGCCCATCATGGGGACCGCAAAAAAACACTCCAAGTAACGATGACTGTCCCAATCCATCATTGCCACCGTATCGCCTGGGGCGATCCCCAGTTTCGCTAGGCCGCTTGAAAGTTGCCCGATACGGCTACGTAGAGAACGATAGTTGTAACGCTTAAGATCGCGATAGACGATTTCCTGCTCCGGAGCTTGCACCAAGGGGGTGTGAAGGAGATGCTTGATCAACAACGGATATTCGTACGCGGACGGTGTAGACGGAATAAGCCTCGCCGACATAATCGGGCTCCTTTGGATGGTTTAGGCGAACTCCAGCGATTTCTCTCGCAGTACCAGTCCCTTGGTATCCACGCCGATGCTCAGCACAACTATGGCCTCTCGCATGTACCGTCCCCATGTGGAAATCCATTGGAGGAATGGGCGAATCGAATTGCCGATCTCGCTGCCAACGGCTTAGTTCACACTCCGGGCAACGCTGCAAAGCGCCTCTTCTGGAAGGTCCTCTACCCTTCGCTTTTTTCCAACCAGCGGAGACCCGGTTTCCAGCGCTTCAGGGTAGGAGGAATGCGGCCTTTCATGGGCTTCGGCCAATACTGTGGCATATATTCCTCTTTGCCGAAATTCGGGTTCTGGGAGCATCTTGTGCTTCCCGTTCCGGACTGGATCATTGACAAACAGAGATTACATTTCGTGCACCTTGTAATTTCGTCCAATCGTCCTTCCTTCACTTTGTTGGGCCAATCCGGATCGGCAATTGCCTGTCTGCCAAGCGACACCAAATCGGTTTCGCCATTCTGGACTGCCATCTCTGCCACTTGCGGAGTGGTCAGACCTGGCGTAATGACAGGAATCTTGATGGCTTCTTTTAGCTTCTTCCCTTGAGCCTTTAACAGTTCCATGTTGTCGGGAGTACTACAGAAATAGTGCTCAAGATCATCGTAACCCGACCCATTGGAGAGTTCTATTCCGTCAGCCCCGGCTTCCTGGCACAAGTATGCCGTCTTGCGCATGTCCTCCGAGCTGATTCCATCCTCCTGATACTCACGCCCGCTCAGCCGCACGACTAAGGGAACCACATCTCCAAACGTTTTCCTGCACAAGGTCACCAGTTCCATCAGATATCTCGACCGGTTTTCAACCGAGCCACCATATACATCCGTGCGCGTGTTGGTCCTTGGCGACAAGAATTGATGAAGAACATACCCATGACAGGCATGGATCTCGATGCCATCGAAGCCAAGGAGAATGGCCCGCTCTGCGGCCCACAAAAAGTTCTTCTGGGCGTCGCTGATTTCCTCAACAGTCATATTTCGCGGAGCGGCGAGCAGGGACTCTGTCCAGTCGGCAAGATGATACTTATTCCAGGCAAGGCTGGCCTTCGGTATCCCATCGATCAAATCCTCTTTCATGAAGGGGATTGCTGACGCACCTGCCGCATCCTTCATTCCGGTCTGCCGGCCAAAGCCGGGACTCAGTTGCGCGAACACCTTTGTATCCTTGCTCATGGAGTGGATCGATTCCACGAAATCCGTGTAGTAGCCATAATTCATGCTGCCCCTGTACAGGTTGGGTGGACCTGATGGTGACTCGTCGGCAGCCATTTTACTGGTGAGTATCGCACCCGTTGTGATCAAACCAAATCCGCCCAAGGATCTCGCGTTGAAGAAGCACATATATTGCTTTGTTGGATGACAGTCTCGCTCACCCATCTTGTTCATGGGGGCCACTGCGATTCTGTTTTTTATATTCACTCGGCCTATCGTGATCGGTTTGAATAGCGCGTCAAACACTGCTTGTACCTCCATGCCGTCTGACTTGTGGTTCGCCATTTGGAGCATTGGCCGACGAATCACCTAACATAAGGACCGCTAAAGAGAGTATTGAAGCCCGAATATGTCCCTCCATTCGTTCACCAATGCCTCTATGGCTAGCGAAAATTTTCGGTAATCATCTATTCCTCAGATAGAGGGGAATCTCTTCCTCGGTTTTATTTTGGTGGAGGCACCACTTGAAAGATCCATCGAGCCATTGACCTAATGGCTGGGGCGTAGCGCTCTGCGGGCAAGTCTCGCAAATTCCTTTCCGAGTTGTCAAAGGAGGTTCGCCTTTTATCGATTCTACAATCTCAATAGCCTTCTCGATGCCCTGAGACTCTCCTTCGGCAACCAGCGTGACAGCTCCTTCGGAGCCGCTGCTTCCCCCCGATGCTACGTGGAAACTCTCGACTCCGGCGAGGATCTTCAGCGCTTGGATCTCTGTAATCACCGTCGCCCCTGACAGTGGAAGCATTCCCACTTTCAATCCTTGGCAATAATCGAGGGTCCGCTGACCACACATGGTGACCGCCTTCCTCACCGAGGGGACCAACTTCTCCAGTCCAACTGGAACGATGAGACGGATGCCGCGGGCAAGTATTGTCCCGATTGCCCATCCGATTGTCCCTCCTTCCGGATTGGCCATGAAAACAGCGGCATTACCCTCGGCGTCGATTGCATTTGCCCCTTTAATGAAAACAGAACCCCTCCCAAAATCGTGCAATATTTCCGACATCGTGTTTGCTGGCGACGCAATGTTCCCACGGCGAAGCAGAAGGAGGGGAGGTTTATCCTTCCCTAAAATCGAACAAAGTGTTCCTCTTAGGATCGCACCGGATAAATAGTTGTTACGATTGAACAACTCCGATGCGCTTTCTTTCCCTAAGATTTCCTCTACCACATAAACGTTTGTTGAGCCGTGGCCGATGAGAATATTGTCGTTCTCCTTGGCCTTCTTAACCTCTTCCATGTCGGCTACGGCCCTCCCGATCAATCTCTTTGCTTCTGGAGGAGTTAGAACGAAAAGAGCACGCATCGCTATGTTCCTTTCAAAATTGGATTTATTGATTTCCTGGCGTAAGTCCGACGATTCCTTATACCGTACTCGCGGGCGAACTCCCGCATCAACTTCGCCTGCTGGCGGACCGGATATCTTTATTGGGGGCGAACATGCATTTATTTATAAGTTGTAAATTCTTTATAATGGAAACAGTACGCAGTGGGGGGACGTGGAGCACCCACGTCCCCCCCCACGAGGCGACCAGTGTATCGTCGCCTTTCGCTGGCGGAGGGGATTACCGGCAGCGAGCGTACAACCCCATACATGCAATCGCGTAGTGGACTTCTTTATGGCGCATTGCAACATGATCTGGCCTCACTATGATCACCCAGGGCTTCTAATAATTCTGGTAGGCCCGGATGGAATTGCGCCATCTCTTTCACGCCAACTCCTTCTTCATCAATTTTTAATCGACCCCATATCATTGAAAACCAGCAATTGTGATGATATTGGTTCTCTTGAACCCATTGATAATCCTTCTCTTAGTTTGTTTCAAGAGCAATAACCGGGCCATATAATTCCCATCCACCCTATGCAGGTTTGCTAAACCTATTATATATATGATAATAAAGGTTATTTATTAATAATATTGGACAATATTAAGCTACTTTTCTGTATACGATCGATGATATTTACCACAAATGAAAAACTATTGTTGCAGTATTGAACTGCCTTGTGGTAAGGTATATTAAAATGATGTTTGATGGTGCCTACTTGAAGCCGATGTCTTTTTTTGTAAATAATATTAATAAGTTAGCCTTTAAGTGGGCGATAATTTCTTGTTTGCTTATTTCGCGCTTCGAAAAAGGAGGAACCTGATTTTCATGAGCGCAACCTCTTCCACTAGACCAAGAATTTGCATTATGAGCCATATTCGAGCGAGTCGCATGTCCAACCTGGTCATCCGGGACTATGAACACCTGGCAGATATTAGAATCATCAACAAGACCTTTGACGATGCGCTTAATGCGGCCAAGGAGCTTGAAAATGCCGGAGAAGTGGATGTTTTTCTAAGCGCTGGATCTAATGGAGAGTATCTACGAAATAATGTATCAGCTCCTTTAGTATTAATTAAAATTACTGGATTTGACATTCTAAACGCTCTTCTAAAAGCTCGCAGAATTTCAAATCGTATCGCAATCGTCACTTATAAACATACTATTCCTGAACTTGAATCTATAAAACAGTTATTAAGTATAGAACTTGAACAGAAATATTATCTAACCATAGAAGATGTAAAATATTGTTTTCGTGAACTTGCAGATATGGGATATAAAGTGATTGTTGGTGGCAGCATTATTACAGAACTTGCAGAACAACATGGCTTGGCTGGTGTATATATGTATTCAGTTGATTCTATACGCCATGGGATTGAGGATGCCATACAAATCGCACGGTTTGCAAAAATCGAGGAAAATCGCAGAGAAAGATTGAATACGATATTACACAATTTAAATGAAGGGGTTGTTTCGGTTGATACAGAAGAGCGTATTCAATGTATAAATCCATCAATGGAAAAATTGCTTAATATAACTAACGGGCATCAAAAGACAATTGGAATGCAACTAAGTAAGATATCCGACTTAAATTTACAAGATACCTTAAAATCCGGATTGCCAAGTTTAAATCAAATACAAAAAATCGGGTACAGAACGGTAGTTACTAGTCGTATCCCAATTTATGAGCAAGGGATCCAAACTGGTGCAGTATTGACTTTCCAAGATTCTACATCTATACAACAAGTTGATAGAATCATTCGTTCTCAAAGGAAAGGACATAATTTTTCTGCAAAATATAAACTATCTGACATTATTGGAGACTCAATTGTAATCAAACAGGCAAAACAAATGGCCACTCAATATGCAAAAACTAATTCCACGATTATAATTACTGGAGAGACAGGCACAGGAAAAGAGTTGATTGCACAAGGGATCCACAGTGCTAGTTCTCGAAAAGACAACCCATTTGTAGCAATAAATTGTGCCTCGTTTCCTGATTCCTTGCTTGAAAGTGAGCTGTTTGGGCATGAGGAAGGCTCATTTAGCGGTTCAAAACGCGGGGGAAAGCTTGGCTTGTTCGAAGCAGCCCATACTGGAACGATTTTTCTCGATGAAGTGGGAGATATGTCTTTCCCACTTCAAACTCGTTTACTTCGCGTCCTCCAGGAAAAAGAAATACTTCGAGTCGGTAGCAATGAACCAACATCCATCGATATTAGGGTTATTGCTGCTACTCACCGTGACCTAAAGAAAAGTATCGCTAATGGTAGTTTCAGGGAAGATCTTTATTATCGTATTAATATACTATGCATCAATCTTCCCGCATTAAGGGAGCGCATTGATGATATATCACTACTATCAAAAAAATTACTGAATAATTCATTCAATCGTATTGGTTCAAATAAAGTTGGCGATAAAATTCTTAAATATTTACTCCCATATTTTAACAATTATCATTGGCCAGGAAATATACGAGAGTTAGAAAATGTACTTGACCGCATGGCTCATTACTATATTGATCGAGAGGATTTAGACACCTTTGACATTTCCCAAATACGAAGCATAATTCCAGAAATATTCCATGGTGTAAACCAAAACACAACCATCAATAATGAAAATAATTTATTGAAATCTTTTCATAAAACTAATGAAATGATACATATCAATAGATTAATGACAGAATGTGAGGGAAACTATTCTGAAGTAGCTAAGCGATTAGGAATCAGCCGGACGACGCTGTGGCGGAAACTTAGCAAGTCTCAGTAACCGTCATACTTTTTGATTATTATTTAGATTGCAATGGAATCCGTCTGTTGTGCCCTAATACCAACCTTTGATCCACTCTAGCATTTTTCTCTTAGGACCCCCACTATTCCACTCCCATTCGCAACATTGCCGTCCATCTCGAGCGACGCATCTTCAAGGACCATACCCTTGGTCTCTATACCCATTGCCAGTACGACTATACCTGCAGCAAAGCTGTTAACAGCTAAGAGAATGAAAACACTATAGACATTCGCGGTCACCATAAATCCTATTGCTATCGGCGCTATTATCGCGGCAATTCGTCCGGCGCCGCTGGCCCAACCAACACCTGTCGCTCTCATACGAGTAGGATAAAGCTCCGGTGTATATGGGATGATTGCACTAAAACATCCATCATGAAAGAAAGCTGTTATGTAGCCATAAAGCATCAGCATGTGCAGTGTATTTTGTTGCCCGAAGATCAGAAGTCCACATGCAGCACAAATGGCATAAATTGCGATGAGGGGTTTACGGCCGATACGATCAATCAATAGCGATACCACGATTCTTCCGGCAATGCCCGAACCCATATACCCGACGATAAAGGGATAGACTTGGGCACCAGAGATTCCTTTGTACCCGGTCAGTAATGCCGGAAGCCACATGATCATCCCATAATAAGAAAAACTAGTTGTAAACCATATTGCCCATACCAGCATTGTGCGCTTACGATAGGCCTTAGAGAATAGCTCACGGACAATGCGAGGACGGTCGCGCTGATCCGCAACGGGCGAACTCGAATTAACGATGGCATTGGCGAGAGCTGGGAGTTTCCCCATCGCAATCCATGCAATTGATTTTTCAGCTTCGGCAAATCTTCCCTTCTGAAGTAGGAATCGAGGAGTCTCCGGAACATACAAGCGCACCAAAAAGATAATGATTGCGGGGAATACACCTACAAAGAACAACGCGCGCCAACCGAGGCTGGGTATAAATGCCGAAGCTACCCATGCTGCGAGGAGCCCTCCGAGTGGAAAACATAACGCCGCAAAAGCCATAACGCGTCCCCTGCTCTTGCTTGGCGTAAATTCTGCTATAACCGCGGTATCGATCGGGAGAAATCCACCAATACCCAACCCTGCAAAAAACCGTAAGAGCATTAATTGATTCAAATTTTGAGCAAGTCCACAAAGTCCACCAAACACAGCAAACAAGGCCACCGTGACCTGAAATCCAACACGTCGACCAATACGGTCCGCAATTGCAGCAAACACATATGTGCCGATAAGCATCCCGACGACGGTCGCCGAAAGGACAGAACCGAGTACTGTAGGGCTAAGCTGCCACTCTTGGATCAGAGATGGAGCCACCAAAGCCATAACCTGGAAATTCAATGCGTCGAAAAGGAGGCCTCCCCCACACATCAGGGCCACGAGCCAGTGTCGACGATTGAATGGCAACTCGTCTAATAACGTGCCGAGTTGATGAGAGCGACCAGGGTGTATTTTGCTCATACAGTGTCCTCTCTGTTTCGTTCGGTCTTCACGAATTTCCCTTTTGCTCAAGGTGAATTCGGCTGCTGACGTCAGTCAGCTCTTCGTAATGGCTCTTCTGTACATTGACCGGGGTCCCAAGGAGGAATTGAGAAAGCGCGGGGATCAGAACCAGAGCCCCGATCATATTCCAGAAGAACATGAACGCAAGTAGTATCCCCATGTCAGCCTGAAACTTGATGGGCGACCATGCCCAGGTAATAACACCCGCCGCAAGCATGAAGCCGACCAGCACCACGACACGGCCGGTGAAACGAACCGCCTTGGAGTACGCTTTCCCCAAGGTCTGCCCGGCCCGTTGGCCCGCCAACTGGACACTGAGAATATAGAGCGCGTAATCGACGCCGATGCCGACTCCGAGCGCCACCACGGGCAAAGTCGCGACCTTCACCCCGATGCCGAGCATCACCATGAGCGCTTCGCACAGAATGGAAGTGACAATGAGTGGGACCACTGCCACCACGACCGCACGCCATGACCGGAAGGTAATAAAGCATAGGAATATGACCGCTGCATATACGTACCCCAACATCTTCCAATTGGCTTGCTTTACGACGATATTGGTCGCGGCCTCGATGCCTGCGGTCCCTGCAGCCGGGAGGAACAGCAGGTTCTTGTTGCTGTGTGTCTTGGCGAAGTCCTCGACGACTGCCATGACCTTGTCCAGAGTCTCCGCCTTGTGATCAGCCAGATACGCGGACAACGGCATGACTGAACATTCGTTGTTGGCCAGTTCGGGAGAGTAGCGCAAGGCATTCTGAACACCGTAGTTGAGGATATCCTGATTGCGGGATAGCGTCAGCCATTTCGGGTTTCCCTCAAAAGATCCGGCAGTAATTTGCCGGACTCCGTCCGCGAGCGACGCCGTGGCATGCACCTGCGGCACCTGGCGCAGTGCCCAGCCCAAGCGGTCCGCTTCAACCAAGGTCTCGTAATTACCGCAGCCGTCTTGAGGGGTTTTCACAATGACAGCGAAAATGTCGCTGCTAAGCGAGTAGTGCTTGGTGATGTAGCCGACATCAAGATTGTAACGTGAATTCGGGCGCAGTTCCGGGGCACCTGGATCGAGATCACCGGTTTTAAGATTCAGACTTACAGCAAAACCGGCGACGGCCAGTACGAGGACTACCGCAATCACTACGACCGCCCACCGGCGATTCACGGCGAATTGCTCGAGCAGGTTCCAGATGCGACCGATCCCTTTCCGGGACTCCCCGGTATGCTCTTCCCGGAGGCTCCACTCGGCCGCCTTCGGATTAACCCCGGTGTATGAAAGAAAAACCGGGAGCAGCAGCAGGTTGGTGATGATCAGTGTAGCCACCCCAATGCTGGCGGTCATCGCGAGCTCCCGGATTACCGGAATATCGATGAACATCAGCACCGCGAAACCGACCGCATCGGCAAGAAGCGCGGTCACACCGGGTAAAAACAGACGACGAAACGTATAACGCGCGGCGACAAGTTTGTGCGTCCCGCGACCGATGTCCTGTGAAATACCGTTCATTTTCTGGGCGCCGTGGCTGAGACCGATCGCAAACACGAGAAACGGCACCAGTATCGAGTAGGGGTCCAACTCGAAGCCGCACAACGTAACAATGCCCACTTGCCAGATCACAGCCACGAGCGTTTTCCCCAATGCCAGCAGTGTGCTGCGCAGACATCGCGTGAAGGCGTACAGGGCAATCGCAGTAATTATGAACGATATCGCGAAGTACAGTTCCATCCATCCCAGACCTTCGATGATATCCCCGACAACTTTCGCGAATCCGGCAATGTGGACCTTGATCTTGCCCGTTTCCTTGGCGAGATTGTTGTTTCCCGGCGCTCGCACCGGGTGTTCGTACTTTTCTCGAATCTTATCCAGGGATCTTGACAGTTTCGAAAAATCCAATGCCTCCCCCGTCTCTGAATCCCTGTCGAGAAGGGGAACAATGATCGTTGTTGAACGGAAGTCGTTGCCGATGATATTGCCCACAAGTCCGGCGCGCGCGACATTCAGCCTCAGTTGCTCGATGGTCTTCGGGGATCCGTCGTAGTTGTCCGGCATCACTGGGCCGCCTTGGAAGCCGGCCTCAGTCACCTCCGTCCACCGTGTCGCCGGAGTCCACAGCGACTTCATCCAGGCCCGATCGACGCCGGGGGTCAGGAAGACCTCGTCGTTGATATTCTTCAGTACCTCCAGGTAGTCGGGGTCGAACAGGTTGCCGTTTGTGTTCTCCACGACGATACGTAAGGAATTGCCCAGACCGCGCAGTTGATTCTTATTGTCGAGATAATTGCGGATGTAGGGATGGCTCTGCGGGATCATCTTCTCGAAGCTTGCGTTGATCCTGACCTTCGTTGCTTCGAAGCCTAATACCGCTGTGACGACAGCGCAAATTATGACAAATAGCAAACGGTTGTTGAAGACCAGGCGTTCGAGAAAATTGCCGGAACGCTGGTCGAACTGTGACAGGTCCCGGATGACTGGCATCTGGTCTATATCGTGGGAACCGTTGTCCATGCTCTCTCTCCGACTTATGGTTGGTTGGCTGCGATCGTGCGCGTGCCGCGAAGTCCGACAATCAGGAGTTTGTCGCTCCCTGCTTCGACGACCGCTGCCAGCGGCATTGACCTGTTCACGGGAACCGCGCGGAAACTGCGACCGTTGTCGGTGCTTTTCAGGACCTGCCCGGATTGGCTGACCAGCACAATCCCACCGTCCCTCAATACAGCCCCGCCTACCAGAGCCGCAGGCACGGCAACTTCTACCTTCTGCCAGATGGCGCCGCCGTTATCGCTGCGGAACACGTTGCCGCGCAATCCGTAGGCCAATACCATGCCCGGTTTTCCAACCAAACCAAAAAAACTTCCGTTATATGGGGACTGCAGTCTGTCGAAGCGCTGCTTGGCGGAATCCAGCTTGAGCAACATACCGCCTTCGCCCGCGATATAGAGCATATCGCCCGCCGGTCGGATTGCGTACAGGTGCATTCGACTCGGGTTGTCGGTCCGATCGAACCAGGACTCCCAGGTCTTGCCTCCATCGGTCGTCTTGAAGATAAGATTGAAGGCCCCGACGACATAGCCGTTTTTCTCGTCTGAAAACCAGACATCGAGAAACGGCTTGTCGGGGCCCTGCTCTACAAAGCGTTTCGACTCTTCCAACAGATTGGCATCGGGTGCCGATGCCTTCCTCTCCTTGGATTTGTGCTCCAGAGATTCCATCAAGAGGCGGTTCGCCTGTCGGCCGTCGAGTTGCTTGGTCCACGATGTGCCGCCGTTATCGCTGGATAATACGATACCGTCGTGGCCGACCGCCCACCCCTTTTTGGGCGTTGGAAAATAAACACCGGTCAGATCCGAGCTTACGGGAACCGTTGCCTGCACCCAAGTCTGCCCCCCGTCGTCGGAATACAGGATGTGACCACGCTGTCCCGCAGCAACTAACCTATCCCCTGCGCGCGTTACGGCAAGAAGGGGACTGGAAGCAGCGAGTTTGCTCATCTGCGACGGCACATCGAGATTGTCGCGAAACTCGCCAAAAGAAGGAGCTGCCGCTGCAAAAAGCACCAGTACGGACAGCGCAATCACCTTTTTGATCAAACCATCCTCCCTCTCAATGGCATAGCTTCCGCAGGTTCCGAATTTCTCGAGAATACCAACTCTTAATACACATATCTTCCACCACGTATATAACAGAGGCCCCGTCCGGCAAGTGGCAAACGCTGGAGGTTCCGAACCTGGCGTCCCTCCCGCTCTACCTGACTCCCGATCCCGCTAGATACTCAGGTGTCCATTCCCTGGCTGGCAGCCCCCCGGGAATCAAGTGCTTGCGGTCACCTGTAAACTCACCGGCAGCGGTATAACTGTTGGCGACCAGATCGTAAAATACGCTTATGTCGTTCAAGGCTGACGCCGGCACGTCGTAAACTGGTGCCGACATGGAAAATCCGGCTCGATACAGCTTTCCTCTGGCATCGTACGAGTCCACCGCAATGGCTCCCCAACCATCCTCGTCGACATAGAACACGCGCCGATGGTAGATATGTCGTTTCCCGGGCTTTAATTTCGCCTCCACTACCCAGACCCGGTGCAGTTCCCAGCGCATGTAGTCGGGATTTACGTGATGCGGCCCCAATTTCTTCGCAATATCCGGCTCGTTTAGGTGCTTGTAGTTGTTGTATGAAACAATCATCTCTTTCTTGCCCAGAAGCTTCATGTCGTACCGGTCCATCGCGCCATTGAAGATGAATGAGTCGTCGAAGGTGGTCATGCCCGCATTTGTGGAATTCGGCGTGTCGTAGGCGATCTCCGGCGCGAGTTTGACCCGACGCTGCCCAGGCAGGTACTGCCATGCCATGCGCCCGTACTTGAGGGGATTCATCGAATCAAACGCCAGTAGCGCTCCCCCGACCTGGCGTGGAGGGCCCGTGTACAAGATCTTAATTTTGTAGTACACATCGGTGTCATTCGTTTCAAGTGTCTTCGCCGGGTTGTAGTACGGAAATTCCTCGGAATAGAGTCCTCGGCTCGCCAAGGCCCGATGGCCTGAAGAATCTACATTCCATATAGATTTATCGGAAGTGGCACAATACCCCGTGAAACGCAGCAAATGATTCCACATCACCTCATAACCGTTTTTCGGGATCGGGAACGGCACGCCACCGTACGCCCCCTCGATCACCAAACCTCCGTTCAGCGTTTTAGCCCGTGTCGCATTCTTCAACGTATTTTCGATCACGTACTTCGGGTACGCCACCGTCCGGTGGGTCGGGTAGACGTCGACGCGGAAGGTCGGGTATTTCCTCATCAATGTTTTTGTGGCTTCTGTGAGTTTGCCGGCGTACTTGTCCATGTTCTTGGCATCGATCGAGTACAGCGGTTTCTCAGCCGCGAACGGATCGGGACGAATTCCCTTTTCCTTGTTGTAGCCGGGCGGCGGCGTGGTCAGGCCGCCGGTGTATTCGGGAATCGTGCCGTCCTTGTTGCCTGCCTTCTCTGCACCGAACAAGGTCAGTGTAGTGCCGAGTTGCTTTACCTCCTCGGGCGTTACCGCGGCAGGCGCGGTCCCGGCCAAAAACGCAGCGATCGCAACAACAAAAATTATTCGCTTGAACATAAACCCTTCCTCCCTATCTTAGAATGTAGTCTTGGCAGTAAAGACGACCTCGTTACGGTCCTTCAACAAAGCGTTCGTCCCATTGGCCACCGTGATGGAACCGTTAGCGGCGGTCGCGTAGTCACCAAACCAGCCGATGTACCTAAGATCGAAGATGTATTTTGTGTAATATACGTCTGCAGACAAACCGCCGCTGTATGTGCCGGAGCCCCTGTTCCCGCCGAATGTCACCGCTGAGTTCGTTCCCAACCCCATCGAGTAGCTGAGTGGAAGCGAGAGACTGACACCCGGAAGCACCTCGTACCACGTCGGCGTAAAGTTAAGACCGACAGCAAATGCGTCCTTGCTGACCTTGTCGATCCCTGTGTAGCTATCGCGTCCCCTGAACACGAAGGGGTTCTGGGTGACCTTGTCCCAGCGGTTCCAGGTAAATTCCGTGTTCCATGATGCACCGTTGAAGAGCATCGTCCTGGGCAGTACACCGAGGAGGTTGACCAAGCCGTGCCAGGTATTTCCTCTTGCACCACCCGTTTCACCACTTCCCGGTAATGCGGCGATGGTGCCCGGCGGCCCGCCCGGCACAACGCTGACCGTATCGCTTACAAGAGGCATGTTCCAGCGATAGCTCAGTTCTGAACCGACACTGATGCCTAAAATCACTTTTGACAGACTGACGCCTAGCAAATCGATGTCGCCGCCATAGTTTAAAAAATACGAGCGAGTCGCCGGGCTCACGATTACCTGGGGCAGAATGTCCGAGGTTTTTCGGTAGTAAGCGCCTAAAGTGCCATTGAGCCATTCGGGACTCCATCGAGCCGCCACCCCCCATTCGCCACTATTTGACGGGGTGATGAACCCACCCTTGCCGAAACGTACGCCCGGTACTCCCGGTGCGATAACCAGCGACTCGCCGCCGAAGAGAGCCGGGTCACTTGTCCCGAGGTAAGTCCCCCCTTCGGCCAGATGGGCAGCCTCCCATTCGAAGAAATACTGTGCTGACACCGATAATGTTTTCGTCAGCTGGCTCTGGATATTTACCTGGCCACGAGGGCGAAATAGTTCCTTGGCTTCAGTGCCAGGCATCGCGAATGCCTTCTGTGCGTCGATGGATGACTGGCCGTATGATATGCCATGAATAATCCCACCGAGCAACAGGCCCTCGCCCCAAAAGAGCGTAACCCGCCCGACTTTGACATTAACCGGTATTGCGCCGACGTCGAAGCCCGTAAACACGAACGCGTCGAGGATTTCGCCGCTTGGTCCTCTGTAGAAACGTTTGGCGTAAGAACTCAATCCCAGGGCAGGTTGGCCGTTTTCATCAAGGTGGTTGGAGGTGGCGAGCGACGAGCCGTCAAGCTGACCTCTATATGCATCATCGTACCATCCTGCCCCGCTGACCCGGAAACCATGGAGGCGCTTGTAGATCAAGTCGAATTCCGACAACACATCGAGACGGTTTTCGACGATGCCCATCTTGAAGTTGCGGTCCCCATCGTCGTTGTTGGGACTCGCAAGGATATGCGGGTTCTGCTTTTTTACACGGTCGGCAACCGTGTAGCGCAAGGTGTTCTCCCATCTCAGCTTCAAGTCCGGATTCCCAGAATCGATTTCAAATGCCAGAACTTGTGCGGGCAGGGAAAATGCGAATAGCAATACCGCGATCGCATACCACCGCATCTTCCCCCTGCACCCTTCCCATCTTCTTCCTTCCCGGTACCTGGTCATCTCCTCCCCCCAACCCCCTCGTATTGTGTTGATCCTACGTCCCCGAAACCGAAACTCAGCCTCGGCCATATCGCCCAAAATCAACCCCTGCCCGCACCATCGCGGGCGACATTGAATTCCTTGATCGCTTCGCGCGCCGTGCGCGTGCCGTCGGCAGCAGCCGGGACCCCACAATAGATCGCGCACTGCAGAAGTACTTCCATGATCTCCTCCGGACTGCACCCGTTGCGCAGCGCGCCCCCGACATGAAGCTTCAACTCGATGGGACGATTCAGGGCGGTTAATAGCGCAACATTGACCAGGCTGCGTGTTTTGCGCGCTAATTCCGGACGACTCCAGACCCGTCCCCAGCAGTACTCCGTCACAAGTTCCTGCAGCGGCCGGGTCAAATCGTCCGTGTTCCCCATTGATTTCTTCACATACTCGGCTCCCAGCACCTCGCCGCGAACCACCAAACCTTTTTCGAAAATCTCTTGGCTCATATATTTATCTCCATCGTCCTTACATTTATTTAGTAAAATCCCGTAACTTTTAAATTCCTGTTATAAGCACATATATACAGAAATATAACTTATATTTTTATTAAAACATTGACATATAAGCATTAAATATTGCATCTTTAAACACATTCAATTAATTATATATAAGCAAATTTCAAATGTAATAATACAAGCAACATATATTACATTAAATACTACTATTAAACTTTTTCTCCATATCTATGCTCTAAACTATTATAATGGTTTGCCCCAAGAAAATTATTTATCTCGTTAAAATCTTTTATCATCTGTCCAAAACTTTCTTGTTTTCCTGTATCTTTTAATTTTTTTATTTCACTAATATAACCATTAATTACACCATATAGACATATTCCTGGATAAATAACTACCGAATAACCCATATCTTTTATCTCATTCATTGATAAATCAGGAGTCTTTGGTGCCATATTCAGGAGGAGGGGCTTCGCTGTCAACACCTTGGGAATTCTTTCCACTTGCTCTCGATTTACAGGCGCCTCAATAAAAAGAATATCTGCCCCTGCTTCCGAGAATATATGACCGCGTTCGATTGCCTCGTTAAAACCGTGCGTTGCAAGCGCGTCCGTTCTGATGATGATGAGAAAGTTTTCATCCTTGCGCGAATCAACGGCTGCCTTTATTTTTCCAACCATTTCGGATGAATCGATTATTCTTTTTCCCTCCATATGACCGCATTTTTTTGGCCATACTTGGTCTTCGATATGGATAGCGTCAACGCCAGCTCTTTCGAATTCCCTAACTGTGCGAACCACGTTGATTGAATTACCATAGCCCGTATCCGCATCTGCTATAAGTGGAATTTGTACAGCAGCCGCGATGCGTGTAGCATTTTCTACCATTTCTGTCAGAGTAAGAAGACCTATATCTGGATAACCAAATTGCGAGGCTGCTGTCCCAAAACCAGTCATATAAACAGCATTAAAACCGTTAGACTCAACTATCTTGGCGCCTAAAGCATCGTATACACCAGGCGCTTGGATAAACTCACGTTTATCTATCATACGTTTCAACTTAAATTTCATTATAAATACCCCATAAAATATGTTTTATACAGTTAATAATAATATAATATTTATAATTAACTTTATATTAATTACAATAATAATTTGTTCTCAGTTCAGCATTAGAACAATATAGATCATAAACCTAAATATCTTATATTTGATATCCGACTATATTAAATATCCCACTTTTAATTCTATGTTTCTATCCATCCGTAGTGTTATCTCGCAACAAGCGGGCCAAATTATTTCCATTTGCTCTCGTCACACCATCTCAAGCAGCTAACCACGTAATATACTGATATATAAATGTAATTTAACTGCAAAATAAACATGGGCCAGTTATTCCTCAACATCCCATTTGAGAAAAGTTCCATCGATGAAAATATAACGTTTCAATCATGGAACCATAAAACGGTAGAACTCGAAGAAGCTGCGAGAAGAGCTAAATCTGCGCGAATGGATCTGATAGTTGGACATCGGTGGCTGCGGTTCGATACTGGTGACTGATCGTGTTGCTACGATTGGAAGGGATTGATATCACCCATGGGAAGGTGTAGTGGATCGCCACCGATGAAGCCCTGAAAGTTCGCAGGAAACAGAAGAAAATCCAGTTCTGGGTACGACCTATTCCATTGTCGGATCCGACCAAACCTCACTAGCGATGGTCGATTGACTTCACCCATGTAGGAATGCCTGCCGGGTGACAATTGATTTCTGATACTGACGAACGTGGATGGCGTCACGCGGGGGTGTCCTGCCATCGAGGTGGATATGTCGCTTACCGGGCCCTAGACAGTCCTTGTTCTGTAAATGTTATATCAATAGAATACAATTCTCACATTAATAATATATTTAATACGGCTTTACGAATATACATCTTTTTTTAGTACACTCATGTCATGGCCTGGTATAATTTCAGCATTTATCTTTGCGACTTTTTCTAAGCTTTGGTGATATTCTCTCAAGTTTACGAAGAGTCCGTTCGGCCAAGGTGGATTATAATTTAAACTCTCGTATAAGGCGACACAATCACCAGCCAAGAAATAACTTTTTTGCATAGCCTCAATTTTAACTCCTTGGAATCCTTCGGTGTGGCCTGGTGTAAATATTACCGTTACACCTTTAATAATTTCCTCATCCCCATCAATCGTAGTATAATTTATATCATCTATATACTTTCGCAAGTAAGCCACGGATAATAGCGGAATGGGATTACGAGCTGATTCCAACTCTTTTTTCTGCACAATAATTTCTGCATTGGGAAATAAATCATTTCCTGAACAGTGGTCCCAATGAAGATGCGTATTGATCACAATATCAATTTCGTCTGGACTTACTCCAACCTTGCTTTTTAATGCATTAACTATCTCTTGCTCTTTAGTTCTTGAATACGGGGCTCTAATGTACTTAACTTCCGACTTCTGTTCTGTATCTTCAGGGGCACATCCACCTGTATCAACTAATATTTTTTTATCAGCTCCTTCTATATAAAATGCCAATATTGGAAGATCAATCCTTATGCCATATCCTATTTTAAACATAAAGCTATCCTTATACCTATTAATCGTACCAAGATGCAGTGGATGAATTTTAATTAACGACATCATTCCTCCGTTTATTCTTTATGCGATAAATGATTTTCCAAATCCAGCTTTCCTGCCACATCAGTTAACACAACCAAATAATTAATATTTATGCCTTCTCTCTATTCATTGCTAATATTTTTAATAATCCATCTATACCCCCTGATTCTATAATATCCCACATATTTTTATGTAACTTTGAGGTCTGAAATTTCTCTCCACTAGGATTATGAACTGCTTCACCAGTATCAAGATATACGCTTATTTCATCCAATTGTTTTATATTTCCTTCATGATTCTTCATCAACAGCACCGGTAAACCAATGGCAATGGAGTTGCGAAAAAATATCCTGGCAAAGCTTTCAGCCAATATACAACTGATACCCAAATACTTGATTACCTGGGGGGCACTATCACGACTCGATCCGCAACCGAAGTTCCTGCCTGCCACAATAATATCGCCATGCTTTACGTCCTTAGCGAAAGAAGGATCATTTGCCTCAAAAGCATGCTTTGCAGCATCTTCAACAGGCAATTCCAAATACTGTCCAGGCACTATGAGATCAGTATTAATATTGTCTCCAAAAATCCATGCTCTACCCCGAATTTGCATTTTATCCTGACTCCCTTGGGTCGGTAATACATCCGGTAAGGGCCGATGCTGCTACTGTCGCGGGAGAGGCAAGATACACATTCGCTTCCGGACTGCCCATCCTTCCCTTGAAATTCCTGTTAGTCGTTGAAATGCAGGATTCTCCAGATGCGAGCAGTCCGCCGTGGCTCCCGAAGCATGGACCGCATGAAGGGGGACAAATAATAGCGCCTGCGGAAGAAAGAATCTGGATAAATCCTTTCTGCATCGCCTCACTTGAAACCTGCCTGGATGCAGGATAAACGTACATTCTTACAGAAGGGGCAACCTGCTTCCCTTTCATTATTTCTGCGGCAGCCTCAAGGTCCTCAAGTCTACCGTTAGTGCATGATCCCAACATGACTTGTTGGATCGGTCTCCCCGATATTTCTCGGACCGGTTTCACATTTTCTACAGAATGTGGAAGTGCCACCATCGGCTCGAGATTCGTCACATCAAGATCATATGAATGTGCATACTCTGCTCCCTCATCAGGACCAATGATTTTTACGTTTTCAACTCCAATCGATTTCAAATAGGCAAGCGTGACATCATCTACGGCAAATAATCCAAATTTTGCTCCGAATTCAATAGCCATATTGCTAAGAACCATTCGAGATGCAACAGAAAGTTCCATTACCAGCTCACCCCCAAATTCGATCGAGCAGTACTGCGCAAATTCAGTTCCAAATCTGCCTGCAATCGTAAGGCATATATCCTTTGCACTTACTTTATTCGGCATTGTGCCGTACAACCGAATCAGAATTGATTGAGGAACTTGAAACCACAACTCTCCAGTTGCAAGCACAAGGGCCATTTCAGAGGTTCCTATTCCGGTACCCGCCGCCGCCAAAGCGCCATAGGTGCAGGTGTGGGAATCTGCACCTACAATGAGTTCTCCTGGTTTAACATGCCCTTTTTCCACCATCACTTGGTGACAAATGCCTTCCCTTTCTCCATAATAATGAACAATCCCGTATTGCATCGCCATTTTCCGAATCTTGGCAAAGCCCTCGGCCATGCGAATACTCGGAGGTGGAACATAATGATCCATTATTACAACCACCTTCTCCGGATCCCAAACCTCAACAATCCCTGATTCAATCAATTTTGAGCATGAAAATAGAAAAGCTTCATGGCACATTGCCCTATCAACAGGTACGACGACATAATCTCCTGCGCGCACATCCTTACCTGCTTTATATGAAAATATTTTTTCCGCTATTGTCTTGCTCATATAATTATCCTATATCTATTCCATTTAGAATTATCATACAAGGTAATTAACGTTTGTTATTATTATAATATTCCACTATAGAACATCCCTCTTTACAAAAGCATACCCTTCCATCAATCTTCTTGCAGTACGATATACTATTATTTTATTAACCTTAATACCACCATCCGTTTCTTGAATTTCGATCCCTTCAAGTTCCGCAATTCCAGAAGGGTGACCCATACGAACCCTTTTATTCCTCTTTAAATCAGGCACGGCTACCTCGTTCACCACTGTTCCGGGAATCACTGCCGCTGTCCCGCAGCAGTTGATCATCGATGCGGCAAAAGTTTTATGGGTTTTACCCAATAAAATCATTCTGACAAGAAAATCTGCTTGATCGGCTTTTACATCTTCCCCAGTAACATAATTTGTATATCTCGTAGATGGTGCCACATACGTTAGAAGCGCAATATTACCGACCTTGTTCGCTGCAGCTTTCGCAATGGCTTCACTGAGTTTGAGCAGCTGAACATTTGCGTCTATTTCATCTGGCGATTCAGTGCCCTTTAGGCCCATATCCGATGCCTTCACAAACACCCCTGTATTACCTACATCTACAATTGAAACCATGACCTTCCCCAAACCTTTAACATCAAGGATATCTTTTACGTTTCCGGTAGGCAGTAAAGCCCCAGTATTCGCTCCGATCATATCGGACCAATTTAGTCCTATCCTGGCACCATTCCCGGGAACTCCATCAATTGAGAATTCACCACCTACTTTGACTTGATTGCCTAACACCGGGACCAAGGCCTCAATGATCCGCCTATTATTTGTGCAATGAATCCGAACTTTTGTTTCTGGTTCTACAGCCCGCACAAAACCTTCATCAATCGCAAATGGACCAACTGCAGCAGATACGTTTCCACAAACAGCTCCGTAATGAATCAACGTGGAATCAATGGAAACCTGACCGAAGGTATAATCTATATCTGAATCCGGACGAGAGGGCGGACCAATTATGGCCAACTTTGAAGTCAACATATCGGCCCCGCCAAGACCATCAATCTGCCGTTTGTCCGGGCTTCCAAAAATGGCATTTATGAACTTATCTCTTTTTCCCTTGTCTTGGGGGAGGTCATTCTCCTTTAAGAATATTGCCTTGCTTGTACCCCCCCGATATATAACCGTTGGAATCCGAATCATTTCTTCCATATCCCCTACCCCTTTTTGCAATAGGTTGTTACCTTATGAGATCAGCTATGATCGAAATATCGTTGAGTTGCTCAATGGTTTTTACTGATTCAATTATTTTATTCCTCTTACTTGCATCCATGTACCTCTCGGTTAACTGATTGAATTTAACTTCAATTTCATCGAAGCTCACCGGGTTTTCAGGGTCACCCTTTGGATAGTCGACATGCGCTGTCAGTGCAGTCCCATCCTTCAATGTAGCAATAATTGTAGCTGGATAATATTTTGGATAGACCTTATCCGCCTCAGGATCTATTTCCGCAGTAACTTTGGCTGCAATTCTTAATATTTCAGGATCAGTGAACGTTTCTTTCTTAAATTCATCAATTCCAGTTCTATTACGACAAATAGCGACCGCAGTTGTATATGGAAGGCTAAATTGCGCATCAACGTGAGTTTTCGGTTCCCATTTCCTATCCCTTGGTTGCGTTAAACCTTGCACGGTAAAACTGCAAGTTTTAACTACAATTTTATCAACATTCTCCGCTCTTACGCCCTGCTTGTATAGATCAATGGCACAGTCTGCTATCGGTCCATTGAACCTACAACATGCGTGTACCTTTATACTTGTGTCCTTCATTTCCCATTTTTTTCCAAGATTAACCGTCATCCGATTATAATCATAGACGTCTTTATGGGAGTGAGCTCTTATAAATCCCATAGGTCCATCGAATATCGTGCGGGCACCAATGAAATTCTGCTGGGCCAGAGAAGAAGATAACACTCCCGACATTGCAGGTTGACCTGCCTGGATGGGTTTCTGCATTGAACCCTCCGTAGACCATTCCAGCGTACCCGCTGAGAAACTACCTGCCAATCCGAGCGCCCAGGTTATCTGCTGTGAATTTAATTTCAGGATCAATGAAGATCCCATGGCTGACCCAAATACTCCGCATGTTCCAGTCGGATGAAAACCCTGATAGTAGCTTTTACCCAGAAATGCTTCGCCGGTTCGAATCATCACTTCCAGGCCACTAATAAGAGCCGTGAGAAATTGTTTCCCATTCACCCTGTGTTTTTCACCAAGTGCGAAAACGGCCGGAAAAACCGCAACGGAGGGGTGCATGGTTCCCTCCCGATGATCATCGTCAAAATCATAGACATGTCCCATCGTTCCGTTGATGAACGCAGCAAACATTGGGGAGGTTTTAAAACCGCTTGCAATAACAGAAGAATCCTGATTTCCACCTTGGGCTTGCATGACTTCCACAACTGCTTTTACCTGTTTCTCGCCCCGGGCCCTCACGGCACAAGCTATAACATCTATGATGAAGATCTTGGTCATTTTTATTACATTATCAGGAATATCATTATATTTAAGACCTACGAAATATTCAGCAAATGTTTCCGCAATCGGTTTCTCGACCTTATTAAATATTATTTTCTCTGGTTCGTTAACTTTTGAAGTTTCCATTACGCTCTCCTTAATATAATTATTTTATTACGCACATTTTACATCTGCTACAAATATTTATTCCCTAGTATTGTGTGTAGATTAAATTATTCTATCCAATATGATATCCTTTCTTATATTCCGGATTTACAGCACAATATATTGGAGATCCCTTTACAAAAAGGGACTGCACGCAGATATTACAGTGGAGACATTTCCTTACTCTATCTTCATCCCCTTTCGCTGATTTAATAACAATCTTTGGATCTGCCATATGTGCTCTCCCCATTGCCACTAAATCCGCTTTCCCATCTTTTAATATATTTTCTGCTTGTCGTAATGAAAATATCGATCCGACGGTTATAATTTTTGTTTTCGAATAAGATTTAATATTTGCAATCATATCTACGTAAGGGGTTTCTCCTAAAGCCTTAATAGGCACTTGTTTATCCATGGATTCTGCTACCGTACCTACTGATATGTTTAGAATATCAACACCAGCTTCCTCTAACATAGGTATAATAATTTTATAATCTTCCGGCTCAAGACCTCCTTTAACAAATTCCTTTATACTAAGCCTGACAGAAATTATAACATCTTTGCTTTTTTGTCTAATGCCATTTATAATATCTACGAGTATACGATTCCTTTTTTCAATAGAACCACCGTATCGATCTTTTCTTTTATTAAACCGCGGAGACAAAAATTGCATAAGCATATAACCATGAGCAGCGTGTACGTCGATAACAGTAGCACCTGCCTCAATTCCACGTACTCCGGCTTTAATGAAATTTTGTATGCATTGCTTTATTTCATCAATTGTCATTATTTTCAATTTATATTCTGAACTCTTGGCCAAGATAGGCGCTATCGGTATCCCACTTGGAGACAATATTGCGTCAAATCCCGGACCAGGACTCGGTACCTGAGCACCACCATGAGCCACTTGTATTGCCGGGACAGATTCTAATCTTTTTATCTGATCAAATAATTCTTTTAATTCTGGAATATAACTGTCATTATCAAGGCGCATATATGTTTCATAACCGCGTGCAACGGCATCTAATGAAACCGCGGCGGCACCTGTATATATTAAACCACAACCGCCTTTAGCCATGTCTATATAAAATTTTATTAGCTTATCTGTAAGATATCCTTCATTGTTGGCATATCTTAATCCCCAAGGTGGAAAAACAATTCTATTATTAATAACAGATCCCCTTATTTCAAGCGGGTCAAATACATGGGGATAATTTCGTTTAGCATGCGGTAATATATTTAAATGTTTTATATTGATCATTGTGGCACTTTATTCCCTTCCGTTATCATACAAATAAAATTATTGCATTAATATTCGCAACACATAATATGACATTTTATGGCAATAAATCAGTAAACATATTAATACTATCAATATTTTCTAAATTATCTGTAGCTTCAATTAACTTAATTCTTTTTTCATAACTTAACGTCGATTCTTGGGCTAATGTGTTAAATTTGTTTATGATATCTTCTCTTGTAAAAGGATTCTCTGGGTCTCCTTTTACATGTTCTACCCTCTTGGTAAACCTTTCCCCATTATTCATTAATACTGTTACCCTTACGGGGTATATTCCTGGAGCATCATTATCCAAATCAGCATCATGTTTAACGATGATATTTTTCATGAATTCCCGCACATCGGGTCTTTGGATCGCCGCATCGCTGTATTCTTCTAAAAATGCCTTCCCTTCAATACAAGCTATTGCTACGCTGTATGGCGCACTGAACTGTGCATCAACAACATTTTTGGGGTTGAACTTTATATCTGCGGGTTGTCCTACAATGTCATAATATGTTTTTGTTAACTCTATTATGATCGACTTAATTTGTTTATAATTAATTTTATGATTCGAACATATATCTAAAATACCGTCAATTGGTCCTTGATTTAATCGGCAGCAGGAATAAGGTTTAAAACTTATCGTTTCTATTTCAAAACCGTCAATTATATGTAATGTTTCCGGTTTTGGATTTTCACAATACGCATGAAAAAACCCCCTTGGCCCCTCAAGAATACTTTTTGGACCTGTAAAATTTTTGCTTGCTAATATTGCTGCAGTAACCCCAGATGAAGAAGCAATCCCTGGATGCAGCCTTTTTGTAAAACTTCCATCACTGTAACATTCCAAGTTTCCGGCAACGTAACTACCCACAATTCCCAAGGCATTGGCGGTTTGGATCGGGCTCAAACCCATTAATCGTGATGCGGTTATAGCCGCCCCAAACATGCCACAGAGAGAAGTCGGATGATACCCACGGGCAAGCAATGCTCGAGGATTGCTGGCTTGTCCCACTTTAATGCTCATTTCGTAGCCAGCGATTATGGCAGTTAAAAGATCCTTACCCCCCAATCCCAAATTTTCGGCAATCGCCAATGCTGTTGGAATAACAACTACTCCAACATGCAATCCGCTTTTCATACTTGTGTCATCCAGTTCGGGGGCATGCCCAGTCGAACTATTTACTAGGCAAGCTCCAACCGGAGCAAGCTTCTCCTTACTGCCTATTACAGTGCATTTTCCCCTTGCATGGTTTTCTAATGTAAAATTATATATAATTTTGCTTGAATCAAACAATAATCCAGCACAAGTACAGCCAACATAATCAATTATGCATTCTTTTGCTTTTTGTAATGCATTTTTAGTAAACATATCATAACTAAATTTAGAATATCGCTCCGCCAACAAAACAGTATGATTCATATTTTAAAATACCTTCCTTCAATAATTAAAGGTTCCAGTAATTGCAGTTCCTTTTATAGTATCTTTTTATACCTTTCTCATTCCTACAAGCAATTACCAGGCCAAAATATATTATTTTGTACGGGAATACCCCAAAAAATTGAGTATTCATGTAACAACTTAAAATGATAGCACATTTTTACTTCGACGGACCCGCCCCGATGATGTCCATTATTGACCATGTGAAGCTAATTTCCATTAATGAAAATACCTTGTTGCATTTATGAAACATAAGAAAGGTGTAACCGCAGGATTGGGCGGGATCCTCACACTTCGAATACGTATTTCTCGCTCTCTAACGCGGAATCCGCCAATTGACGTTTCGACTGTAGAAGTCCTGTTGCGTCGTATCGGGTAAGCCTTTGGATCCCATCCAGTAGTTGTTTAGGCTCTCCAAGGAAAAAGGCCGCCTTGCGCGCCGCCAAGGCGACGGCCTCCGCAGCGTTCCACGAAACGACTTTAATCACCGCACCCAGACAATTCCTTCCCCTGCCATCGAGAGTTTCCATCACCTTCCCAGCCCGCAAAACAGCGCTCTCGAGAGCGAAGATATTTATGGCGACATCCGCGAGTGTCATCAATATCTCCTGTTCGTCCTTCAGTCGCCCTTTAATCTTCTCCGAAGCCATTCCGGCAACCGACAGGAAGACCCGCTTCAGGTTTCTCGATAGTTTCTTTTCCGCGGCCAGAATGCCGGAGTCATCTCCCGCGTCGTCCTTCGATCCTGAAAGATATTCCAAAGCCCTTCCCGCTTCGCGCGACAGCGGAATCTCTCCCTTCTCCGCGCGCCGAAACAGGTTCCCCGCTATCAGGATGCGGTTGATCTCATTGGTGCCCTCGAAAATCCGGTTGACCCTTTCGTCCCGGAAGAATCGCTCCGCGGGGTACTCCTGGATGAATCCGTATCCTCCGTGGATCTGCACCACGTCATCCACCACCTTGGCCAGCACCTCGCTGCAAAACACTTTGGCGATGGCGCACTCGACCGCGTACTCCTCGATCCCTCGCATGTACGCGTCGTAGTAATCCGCTCCCCCTTTGGGGATGGTTTCCAGGTGGTCGTCGATCATCCCGGCGAGGCGATAGACCAACGACTCGGAAGCGAAGATGGCGGCTGTCATATCCGCGATCTTCTCCCGGATTGCGCCGAACATTCCGATGGGAACGCCGAACTGTTTCCTCAGGTTTGCGTACTTCACGCCCTCGACCAGAGCGGCCTTCGCCGCGCCGGTCACCACGGCTCCCAGTTTGAATCTCCCGACGTTCAACACGTTGAAGGCGATCTTGTGCCCCTTGCCGATCTCCCCCAGAACATTTTCGGCGGGTACCTTGACGTCTTCGAGGATCACCTGCGTTGTGGACGACCCCTTGATTCCGAGCTTCTTCTCCTCCGGCCCCGGAGAGATCCCTCCAAACGATCTCTCGACGAGGAAGGCGGTAAATTGCTTCCTGTCCACCTTCGCGAACACGGTATACAGATCGGCGAATCCGCCGTTGGTGATGAACTGCTTGGTCCCGTTCAGAATGTAATGCTTCCCGTCCCCAGAGAGCGTGGCGGTGGTTTTGGCCCCCATCGCGTCACTTCCGGAATCGGGCTCCGTGAGGCAGTAGGCGGATATCCACTTGGCGCTGATGAGTTTCCCGAGATACTTCTCCTTCTGCGCGGGGGTCCCGTAATACACCAAGGGCAGCATGCCGATTCCGGTCTGGACCATGAACGCGGCCGTGAAGCTGGCGTATCGGGAGATCTTCTCCGCCACAAGGATCGCGGTTGCCTTGCTCAAATCAAGTCCGCCATACTCTTCGGGGACCTCGAGCATCAGCAATCCAAGTTCGCCGCACTTTTTCAGCAAGTTGATCATCAGTCCGAAGTCTTGATGCTCAAGCTTTTCAACGTTAGGAAGAATATCTTTGGAAACGAACTGGTCGATCGTTTCCGCAAGCTGTTTCTGCTCCGGACTGAAATCCTCCGGACTGAAGACATCCCAGGGGGAACATTCCGCCAGCAGATATTGCGCGCCTTTTAATTTCCCAAGGAGCATCCGATCACCTCAACCTGATTAATTTTCAAGTTCCAGCAGCGTGCTCATCCCCATTCCCCCGCCCACGCAAAGCGTTGCCAGACCGTACCTCTCGTTCCGCCGGCGCATCTCGTGCAAAAGGCTAACGACCAGACGGATCCCGGTACATCCCACCGGGTGCCCCATCCCGATCCCGCTGCCGTTGACATTGACCTTCTCACGATCGAGGCCAAGCCCCTTCTCGCAGGCGATGTACTGTGCAGCGAAGGCTTCGTTGACCTCGATCAGCCCGATCTCCTTCAGGGGAACGCCGGCACGGCCAAGCAATTTCTGTGTGGCCGGAACAGGACCGTACCCCATGATCTCCGGCGAAACACCGGCGCTGGTCTGTGCAACGATGCGGGCCAGAGGTGCAATCCCGAGGTCCCTGGACCTTATCCGGCTTGCCACAACGATTGCGGCCGCCCCATCGTTGATCCCCGAGGAGTTGCCGACCGTGACAGTCCCGTCTTTCCGGAATGCCGGCTTCAAGGCAGCCAACTCCTCCATGGTCAGCCCGATCCGCGGATGTTCGTCCGTGTCGACGTTCGACATCCCTTTTCCGGAGTTGACGGCCACCGGGACGATCTCCTCCCTGAACGTTCCGTTCCTCACGGCCCGCTCGGCATTCCGATGGCTGCGGAGGGCCACCTCGTCCTGCTCCTGGCGGGAGATGCCGTACTTCAACGTAAGGTTCTCGGCGGTTTCCCCCATGATCATCCGGCGACCAAGGAGGCCACTGCCCGAATACAGCAACTCCCAGATCGCGTCGGTCAACTCCCCGTGATTGAGGCGTTGCCCCCAACGGGCTGTCTTCAGGACGTATGGTGCGTTGCTCATCGACTCGACCCCGACAACAAGAACAATGTCCGCATCCCCTGCCAGGATCTGGGTCCGTGCGCAAGAGAGAGCCTGCATGGAAGAAGAGCACTGTTTCTGCACCGTATACGCCGGCACTTCGACGGGGATCCCTATCGAAAGTGCGGCCGTACGAGCGGTATTCGCCTCGTCGACGCACTGGATGCAATCACCAGCAATAACTTCGTCGACGGCGGCCTTCTCGACTCCAGCACGGGCAAGTGCCGTCTCCATGACCGCTCCCGCCAACTGGTACGCCCTGAGATCCTTCAAACTGCCACCGAACTTCCCTATCGCCGTACGAACCGCGCCGACTATTACGACATCCTTGTCCTTTGGGTCCATGCTATTCTCCTAGTAACCCTTCGACATAAGGGCAAAATATCACTTCCCACACCCTTTCCTACAGCAACCGATAATGGCGAAATTCACTATTATTATGTTGAGATGTACTGGCCCTATTTCATACAGCATCTCCATCGAAGGGTCGAACAATATGATTCGTGGCAGCAAACGGCAGGCCGAAAATCTGTGGTTACTTGAGATGCTTAACGACTTCCGGCGTAATTAGCTATTTTTATTAAATAATTTTCCGATATATCTGTTTCACATGGTCGCTGCCAACAAAGCATCCGTACCGTATTTTTCATTTATGAAACACCCGGTTCCTGTACTGAAACGAAAGTGGCCGGACTCATTCCTTGGAAAATGTCGAAGATCGGGGGACCTTTACTCTTTTTTAAGACGCCCTTATGGGGAGTACCTTCCCAATCAGGGACAGTTGTATATTCGTATTCGGGTGTACAGAGAGGGAACCCCATACCTGCCCCCCTTCAGCAGCCAACCCGCTTTCGCCGTGGGAGTATCGGAAGACATCAAGCTGAAGAAGATACGAAGAAGGGCATGCTCATTGGTTGCCGGCTACAATCGTTCCTCTAATCAATCCTTCCAGAAGTTCTTGAATCTATCAGGCGACAACTCCGTGTACCGCACCGTGTGCGGATATTCTTGTGCCCCATGTACGCCTGGATTGCCCGGGTGTCATGCCCCTTGGAGGCAAGATAGTATCCGGCCGCGCACCGTAACATGGGGGGTGGACAGGAAACCCGATCTCCGCCAGTTCCCTGGCCCGAGAGACGATCTTCCGAGCCGTCGCAGCTGTCATTGGACCTCCGCGCTCAGTGGAGAAGACAGACGGCGAGTCCGGGTTTTCCCGGAACAGCTTCCTTAACGCCCGGATCTCATGGCCTCGCAAGAGATGCACTGAGGGTGTTCCGTTCTTGAGCCGGTTGACGTGCAACACGCCCTGTCCAAGGTCCACCTGATCTCGCCGCCAGGCGGATCACCTCCGATACTCGGCCCGCGTGTCGGTAGGTTAGAAGGATCAGTGCTGCGTCCCGGTGGCCGTGCCGCCGGTGTTCTTCGCAGCTGCGATCATCGAGTCGACCTCAGCAGGGGAGAGATACTCTCGGGAGCGCCGTTCGATGTTTGGGACCCTCTTTGGGGGCAACTTTCCCATTTTCGATGTATGCGGGAGTCTAATAACCCGGCCCATTTCCCTTGTCTATCCTGTATTGGCCTAGGGATACTTCCCCATAAAGGATCATTTATGGGAAAGTAGCCCTCACTCCTTTTTGACCGTACACGCAAGCGGTCTTACTCCCCAGAAATCTTCTGGATGGTCCCTCCCCAATCCTAGGGAAAGTGCCGCCCGAACAGTACTACCTTGCTTTATGCCACTGGTTTTTCGAGTAGAGGACGTATATCGTTCACATCCCACGCCGCAATCCGGGGGCCAAGCCGCCTCGTCGGTTTTGGATACCGGCCATCGGCAATACCTTTGTACCACGTAGATTTCGAGACCGGAAAGATCGCCAACACTTCCTTCAGGCGGATATATCCAACTTGGGGCAAGGTTCGTTGCCGATCCTTTTACTCTTCACCCCTTGATAAAGTAGCGAGAGCGTTGGCGATCTCCACTGGAGATTCCAGCCGATAGGAAGCGAATGGAGATCTGCTAAGCGACGGCGCTCCTTCCTTGAACGTAATGTTCCAATATCTTGATGAGAACTCCCTCTCCTACACACAGTCTTCACAAGGCTCATTCCATCCCTCATCAATTGACGAATATAATGCCTAGTGCTATTTATTGGCATGGGTAGTCCACAGATCGCCAATTGTCATAGTGCATGCCGCATTCTGTTGTTCCTGTTATCTACGGCATCCAACCACTCAATTCTTCGGCAAAAACAGGAACACGCGATCTGAATCCGAAAGGTCACCGGATGACTTCATCACCAAGAGCAGAGAGAAAACCGGATGTCCCCGCGCAGATCTTCGAGAAGTTTCTTGAGGACCTTGAAGAAGTCAGCGTGCCTGTCGAGTTGGTCGCCCGGCTTCGCAAGGCGCTCATAGAAGAAAAATCGTTTACCGAGCGCGCGTTAAAGATGGCCATATTTTCCGAGGAACCGCTGCCGTGATCCGGGTCGATTCGATCACGATAAAGCAGTTTCGCGGCATCCGCGATCTAACCTTGGATTTCAAGGGCAAGAATTTCGCCATTTGTGGGTCTAATGGGACGGGTAAGAGCGGCGTGGTTGACGCTTTGGAATTCGCGCTTACTGGAAACGTGTCTCGTCTTTCTGGAGAGGGAAGAGGCGACATCTCCCTCAAACAACATGGGCCCCACGTAGACAAGCGGAACGATCCCGATAAGGCGCGCGTGACAGTCAAGGTCGCGATTCCCAGCCAAAGCAAGACCATCACCATCGAGCGAACCTTAAAGTCCCCAGCGTCCGTCCATGTTACTCCGCACGATCAAGCGGCACTTGAAGTGCTGCGGCAACTGGAGACACATCCCGAGATCGTTCTCTCGCGCCGGGAGTTGATCCGATACGTGCTTGCGACGCCCGGGAAGCGCGCGGAGGAAGTCCAGGCGCTACTCCACCTCGATCAGGTGGAAAAGGTCCGGGCCTGCCTGCAGAAGATCGCGAACACTTGTGAAAAGCAGTCGACCCCGCTCGTGGCAGCGGCAACGCATGCTCGAGACAACCTCCTGCGTGCGCTCGAGATATCCGAACTAATAACGGAGAAGGTGATCTCCGCCGCAAACATCCAGCGCGCGATCCTTGGCCTCCCGATACTTGTAGGTATGACTGAGACAACATCTCTAAAGGACGGGATGGCGACGCCGGGTCCGTCGAAGCCCCAACGTATTCCCAAGGCCCAAGCTCTAACGGATATTCAAGCTGCCCACGACGCAGTCACGGAAATCGTTAGCTCGCCGATCGGCGCTCGTGTTGCCGAGGTGATGGCTGATCTCACCGCTCTCGCCGACGATCCGATAGTTGCGGCAAGTATGAAACGAGAGACCTTCTATGCAACCGGGATGGATTTCATGGAAGCCAGCGCATGTCCGTTTTGCGATACCTTTTGGGATCTTGGCGAACTAAAGAAGCACGTTCAAGCCAAGATCGACCACCTGGAGGAGGTATCGAGAAAGCGCAAGGCAGCGGAAACGAAGATGGCTCCGTTGGTTACGGCCCTCAGGAAGGTGAAGACCTCGACCGATATGCTGGTTCGTTACGGCATGCTCGCGACGCCGCCTGTGGACATGCAAACCGCCCGCGACTACAGCGCCATTTGCGAGGCTGCGGTTGAAAGGCTGACCACCTTCCTGCCGGTGGTGGAGACGATCACGGTCCTCAGGAACATCCCGACCGTCCCGCGCCCCGTCTTCGACGCGATTGGGGCGCTTGAAAAGGCGGTCGCAGTGCTCCCGGAACCGACAAAGCAGGACGCTGCCCGGGAGTGGCTCACGGTCGCGCAGGAGCGGCTTGAAGTCTGGCGCGAGGCAATGCGGAAGCAAAAGGCGGCCAAGGCGCAGGCGCAGCAAGCGCGCAAAGTATTCGAGATCTACACTGCTACAAGTGACAGCGTCCTCGAGGGGATCTACTCGGATGTCGAGAAGGACTTCGCTGCCTTGTACCGTTGCGTCAACCGCAACGATGAAGGCAGGTTCGAGGCTCGTCTCCTACCGTCAATGGGAAAACTCGGTTTCGACGTCGATTTCTACGGTCGCGGCTTCTTCCCGCCGGGCGCATATCACAGTGAGGGGCACCAGGATGCCATGGGTGTGTGCCTGTATCTCGCTCTAATGAATTACCTGCATGGCACACAGTTCACCTTCGCGGTGCTCGACGATGTCCTTATGTCTGTGGACGCGGGTCACCGTCGCGAGGTCTGTGCCCTGTTGAAGAAGGAGTTTCCGAACACGCAATTTATCATGACCACGCATGACCCGGTGTGGTTGCGCCACATGAGGACGGAGGGGCTTATCGGCGGACGGTCAGCGGTACACTTTAGAAGCTGGAGCGTTGACGAGGGGCCGATTCGATGGGATGAAAGGGATGTGTGGACAGAGATCGACGACGATCTGAAGAAAAACGATGTGCGGGCGGCTGCCGCTCTTCTTCGGCACTACCTCGAATACGCGTCGACGGAGTTGTGCCACCGTCTGCGCGCTCCGGTAGAATTTCGCGGTGATGCCCAATACCAGCTTGGCGAGCTTCTCCCCTCAGCGGCCATGCATATGCGAAAGCTGTATGCCCGTGCGAAGGAAGCTGCGAATTCGTGGAACCAGAGGGAGGTCATCGACCAGATTGCCGCTCGAGAATCCGCGTTTGACATCCTAGCCAAGACCACGAACGCCGAGCAGTGGCAGGTAAACGTCGCAGTACACTTCAACTCCTGGGACAATTTGTGCAAGGAGGACTTTGAACCCGTGGTAAAGGCGTTCCGGAATTTCCTGGATGGTTTCACCTGCTCGGATTGCAACGAGTACCTCCGAGTGTCGCCGGATCGGGAAACTCCCGAGTCGGTCCGTTGCGAGTGTGGCAGGACGAGCATCAATCTGAGAAAGAAGGGTATATAGCCGGGCGCGCTGTAGGCACCGTCGCCGCGAACAGGCGTCGAGTATGCCCGCGAGTTACCTTAGCCTTTAATAGATGGCGTGAAAGTAGGCGCTTTTTCGCCCCTCTGGCTCCCTAGGCCGATCTTGTACACATACCGATTCTCCTCCTCCAAACCGTATGATTCCCGCACCATTTAGAAACATGATCCACCTCATATATCACTGAAATAATTGATATTTTATGGCATGAAGCATGCAGGAGGACAATGGAAATACCCAAGCCCCTATGCTATCATCCGTGAAAACAGACGATGGAGAAGCGTAGGTGCGGATAGGACGGCGAGCCTTGAAGCAAGTGTGTATTGATGAGGAAAGCGTTTACCGATCACGCCTCCAAAATGAGATTCTCCAGAACGGAATATCTTTCAAACTGATTGACCTGTTCGCCGGGGCAGGCGGCCTGACTCTCGGCTTCACCAAGAACTTCGGTCATAGTTTCAAGTCGGTATGGGCGAATGACTTCGATAAGTTTTCCGTGGACACATACAACCGGAACTTCGATGACCGCTGCCGGCTTGGCGATATCGTCGATCTGCTCAATGATCCCGACACCCCTATCCCCAAAGCCGATGTGGTAATCGGGGGGCCCCCTTGCCAAGGATTTAGCCTTCTCAACAAGAATCGGGAAGGAGACCTCCGCAAGCAGTTATGGCGACCATTCCTTGAGGTCGTTAAGCGTGCCAAGGCTCAAATATTCGTTATGGAAAACGTCCCACAACTGCTTGGCTCGTCCGAGCATAACGAGATTCTCGAGGCGGCGAAGGATCTCGGCTTCAATCTCGCTTGGGGTAAGCTTTGCGCTGCGGACTATGGTGTGCCGCAGACGCGCTGGCGCGCATTCATCATTGGTTGCCGCTTCGCCGATCCCAAGGTCGTATTTCCTCCAAGAAAGACCCACTACAATCCGAATAACGGGAAGCCGCTCTTTGCATCGAACGGCAGAGGATACGTGTCATTCCCTGAGTGCTGGCGCAATGTACGCGATGTCATCGAGGATCTTCCCACTCCGGTCGGAACCGAGATTCGCGATGAACCGCCTCCGCTCGACATTCACTTCGGTCGCAATCCTACCGACGTCAGCGTTATGCGATACAAGGCAATCCCAAAGGAAGGGATGAACCGATTCGATCTCCAGCGCAGGGCGCCGAAACTGACTCCCGGGTGCTGGATCCGGAAGAAGTCCGGCGGGACCGATCTTTTCGGACGTCTCTGGTGGGACAAACCCGCGTTCACCATTCGAACCGAATTTTTCAAGCCCGAAAAGGGGCGTTATCTGCACCCGGCGGAACATAGACCGATTACTCATCGCGAGGCGGCAAGATTCCAAACCTTTCCGGACTCGTTCCGCTTCGTCGGCCCGAAAACCGAGATCGCCAAGCAGATCGGAAACGCTGTTCCCCCTATGTTGGCGGCACGCGTAGCCGATTGCGTATATGCGCTTCTATTGGGGAATAGTGGATAGATTCTCCAAGCAAGAACGTAGTCGTATAATGTCACGCGTCAAGGGACGTGATACGGCGCCTGAACGGATCGTAAGAAGCATCGTGCACAGATTGGGGTTCCGCTTTCGTCTTCATGTGCGGAGTATGCACGGAACTCCCGACATCGTCTTAGCTCGGCATCGGAAGGTCATCTTAGTTCATGGCTGTTTCTGGCATGGCCACACCCCATGTCCGAGGGGAATGCGCCCGCAAAGCAATGTTGCATTCTGGGAGAAGAAGCTCTCGGGGAACATCGAGCGTGACAAGCGGATCAGGCGTGCCCTGTCGCAAGCGGGGTGGCGGTCCCTCGTGATATGGGAGTGCCAAGTAAAGGATGAAATGTTAGTAATCCGGAAGCTAAGGCGATTCTTATGCGGACCCGACAACAGAAAGGATGACGCCGAATGAAAAATGGCCTCCTCCATGACCTTCGAAGTGATTTCCATCGAGTGATATCCAGAGACATATTGGGGCCAAAGAAGAATGGAAAAGGAGGAATCGTATACTTCGTCGATAAGACCTTAAATGAAAAGACCCCTGCCTACTCATGCGCAGACAAGGACAGCAAGGCAAGTGTCCTCATTGCGTATCGACTTTCTCAAATGCTCGGTTGCCCTGCGTGTGAAAAGCCACCGGAAGGACAGACGGCCGGAACTTTGTTTGTAAACCACACGGCGGGTTTTCTCCGCGAAGCCTTTAACAAGTTGGGACAAATTCGTCCGGGGAAGTGGAAATTTGAGATAAGGCAATTCGCGAACGGTATCGCTCGCTACGAACAATATGAGCATCTGGGGGACTTAGACCGATTTTTGAAAGAATATCCCAAGCTTAAATCGGCGCTCGGCGGCGACTACTTAATCACTCCAGATATTGTGGTGTCCAGGTCTCAAATTAAGAATGAGGATGTGAACCGGAAGGAAGTCCTGATCAGGAGAGGCGACAAAGCGGCAAGGCTAACTCCGCTGCTCGAAGCAAACACTGAAAAGCCGCGTGATATTCTTCATGCAAGTATCTCTTGCAAGTGGACAATGAGAAGTGACAGAGCACAAAACACCCGGACAGAAGCGCTCAACCTCATCAGGAACCGAAAAGGGAGAACCCCCTGCATTACAGCCGTAACTTTCGAGCCCACACCTTCAAGGCTTGCATCAATCGCTATGGGAACGGGCGATATCGATTGCACCTACCACGGCGCCTTGTACGAGCTACTGGAAGTTGTTGAGGAACTGGAGCGTGAAAGAGGCTTGGGAGACTCGTGGGAACTCCTTCAATCCCTTGTAGAAGGCCGTCGGCTTCGGGACATCAGCGACTTACCGTTCGACCTGGCAATATAGAACGGGAGCCTTCTCGGATACTGTGTTTTAAGCGAAACACTCTTATCCTTATCGGCAATAGCACGCGTTCTTACGGATCCAGGCCTGCATATCGTCGAAGAATAAGTGGATTCGGATGTCATGCATGGAAGCGATTCTCATTTCGGTAGCGACGGTGCCTCGAATAAAGACCTTCTTTTCTCTCTCACACCTTCGGCACGTTTTTTTATGACGGATAGGTACATCACAAGTTCTTCAACATCCCCAAGAAATTCGTCCGGGGGTGGCACAGGCATCTGTAGCTCGCGGGCGCAATCGTGCTCGTAACGAGAGCATTTGGAGTGGGCAAAATAGATCGTCTTGACGTCAGGATCGTCGACAAATACCGGGCGCAATCTCTTCGTTTCTACCCCCCGGCGAAACCGCTGGACGACGTCGTTTAACAATACCTCTTCAACCATGCGTTCCCAGCTATCCCGGAGCAGGCCGTATCCAGAGCGGACAAGGTATTCGTACCCGTCCGCGTCTCCCGTTCGGTAGAGCTTTTCCACTCGCTGATGGATGTCACGAAGGTATCCGATGCGACTCACAGAGCTTCTTGCTATAAATGGCAGGTCTCGCCGAACGACGCCGAATTGTTTCCCTTCGGAGACAAGGCACTGCGCTAGAAAGGGGACCTCTTTTTGCTCACATGCCTCTCGCAGGCAGAACAGGAAAACGACGTCATGAGTGAAGATGATGACCTGTCTTTTTGCCGCTTCTGCAATAAGGCGCTCTGCGACATACTGGCGGTATTTGTGATCGAGGGAGGACACGGGATCGTCGAACACCAGTCCCGATCCGTGGTGAGCGAGAGACGCCTCCGCCAGAAAGGACGCGATCGCCAGGATCCGCTGTTCGCCCTCGCTCAGGATCGAGGAGATTTCTTCGGCGCCGGGGGGCGGAGACGGAAGGTCCAGCTTCAGTTTCTGAAGCGGCTTCCCCCGTTCGGTTCGTGGGGCCAATACCACCCTCAAGTGTCTTGCCCCTAACCCGACAAACTCACGATTGAGCGCCGCTGAAAGGTCGGCAGAAATTCGCTTCTGTTGCATCTCCGTGGATTTCGTTGAAATTGCGGTAGTGTCTGCCGCCCGGAAGCAGGCCTGCAATTTCTTTAGCATCTGAAGCTTGCCGATGGCGGCCAGGACCGCGTCTTTGCGGGCGGAAAGTTTGCGTCGCGCATCGAGCTCCCGGTATTCGGCTTCGATCTTCTTCCTTTCCTCGCCTACCACAGCGCGTTCCAGTTCTGCGGTTTCGGACGTGAGTCTCCCGGAAAGAGCACGGAGAGACGGAATCGGGTCCGACGGAAGCACAGGAAGGGATGTCCATTGGTGTGATTGCAGGGCGGTCAGGATGTGCGCCTTCCGCTGGACAAGTGCGTCGACAAAATCGCGGATGCCCCGGGGAAGCGGTTCTTGGAGATCCTCGATTTCCGTAAAGAGAGCTTCATCGGACAATACCGTCTCCGGCGTTAACACGGCAATCTGCTCTTGGGCCTCCTTGACCTTTTGTTCAGCATTCCGTGCTGCCTGCTCGGTTTCCTGCTGGATGAAGGCGAAGAATCGGGAAAGTCTCGGCCCACCGTCCGTCAGCGGTTGCTGGCAGAGGACGCAACGTGCACCATCGGAAATCACGGGGAAGGGTTGATTCGGGTAGGCGTCGGATTCGGAAAACTTCTTCGCCGCAGAGAAGAGCACTTTCCAAACCTGGCCGCCGGTGCCGGGAAGAAGTTCTTCTCCCTCGAAAAGCGCAACCGCGGCGATCCTGGCGGCGTCTCGTGCCACCGTAAACGACGTGTCCACATCGCGTACGCGGACCAGAGACACGTCGGAAAATGCTTCGACCAACGACGCAAACGCAACGCCGAAGCGGTCAACTCGGGTCTTCAAACGCCGGAGTGTTTCCGCTTTCCCCTTCGGATCGTTTTCACGAAGGCTCTTGTCCAAGATATTCAGCCGGGCGTTTTCGTCCTCCGAGAGGTTCGCAAGGCGGTTAACGGACGCCGGAGTCGTGGAAGGTGACAAGCTTGATATCAAACGACCAACGGCCGTCTCGCCAGAGAGATCGGAAAACTCGCCCGAATTGACCGTGCAAAGCTCCTGCTCCTTCTTCAGGCGATTCCGCAATCCATCGAAGGCTTTCGCCAACTCCCTGAAGATGCCGAGCCCGTACGGGATATAAGCGACGTCGTGCTCTTTATCGAGATACGTCCGCGCACAAAGATTGTCGAAAACCGCGATCGCAGAAAGCGCTTCGTCGCAAGGAGTTCCATCCCTCCATGCAGCGGATTGCGCACGCCCCTCGGCCTCGAATTCGAATACCGCCTGGGGAGTTCCCCGTTCGGCTGGCGGAGCGAAAGCGTTTGGCAAGACGTTCCTGCCGCGGTCGCGCGCGCGGCACGCTCGCTTCAGGACTCGTGAGTAGCCCGACTTGCCGGAGCCGTTGTCGCCATAAATGACGGTCAGGCCCAGGGAAGCAAATTCAATCCTTTGATCAGGAGCGATGGCGTTGACGTTCCGAATTTCCTTGATGGCCTTCAGGACCGTCCTGCTGCCTTCCGTAGGCGTAACGGGGATCAGATCGGCGGTAAGACGTCGTGCGGTGCGACCCCGCGGGTCAGAGATGCCGTGCGTGGTCTTGAGGAGCGCGAGGAGATCATCCAGGTCCGGTTCCGCCATCTCATCCTTATCAAAGATGCGGCGGATGGCGTCCGACTGCCAATCTGGCAACCCCTTGGACCATTCGAACACTTCTCGCAATGTCCCCATCGTCCCTCCCAATTAAAGAAAGGAAACAACAGATCCGGTATTGGCGATTGTTCATGGGTAAGATCTATTTCTTTAGCAACCTCCTCAATGCCGGATAAATTTCTCTCAGCGTTTTCCCATCTACCCGCAGGATTGTTTCTGTAATCCAACTTTTCATCTGACTCTCACTGATCGGCTCCGTCCAAAGAAATATTGCTTCGGAATCAAGGTCGGTTCCGGGTGGCAGACCGAAATACTTGCCGATCTCCTCCAACTTTTTCTTCGTCGGGCGCTGAGCGCCGCCGATCCAGCGGGAAACCGTCGTGACATCGACTCCCAGCTTGGCGGCGAACTCTTTCTTCTGCCCATGTGGAAGGCCGTCGATAAGGTGACGGATGTTTTCAACGAGGATATCCACGTCATGCTTCTCAAGCAGATTCCCGGAAAATTCTTCAGGAGCAAGCCCCGTTGCTTTTTCCAGAGCCTTCTTCTCTTTCGGTGTAAGGTTTTTCCCTTCTCCCTCCAATAAATCCTCCGCTCTCTGGAGGGGACAGCCGAGCCGCTCGGCCAGTTTAGAGGGCCAGTCTTTTCGCTCCGTACCTTCCTTCCAAAGAAGGTAGCGGATGTTCCGCTTAAGCCTGTCCATGTACCCAAGTTTGGCACATGCCGAAGACGTTGGCAAATAATCGGCGTTTCTCCTGTAATACGCATATAACGCTTGACATAAATTAGCGTTATATGGATATAATGCCAATTAGCGGCACTCATAATCGGCGTTAAGTCGTTATGGCGACGACCTTCGATGGTGAAGAGACAGGCGGCGGGTGGCTGAGAGGCGATGGGCGGCGTACCAGCGG
>Ga0209317_1000451_pt1 | contig 49878 bp, 28 predicted proteins | sample RifGroB2_FD_183994 | JGI IMG/M metagenome (GOLD analysis project Ga0209317, IMG submission 183994) | Soil microbial communities from Rifle, Colorado, USA - Groundwater B2 (SPAdes) (version 2) | ecosystem: Environmental > Terrestrial > Soil > Unclassified | place: Rifle, Colorado | collected... | reverse complement strand
GGTCTTGATGATTTGCACAAATCCGAACGTCTGAAAGCAAATGACAAAATATTACTTTTGGTTCCTGAGAGTGGTCGTTTTTCATACGGAACGGTTTTGTTGACAGTGGTATAGGTATAACAACCTAATTACAAAGTACATCAACCTGCAAGGATATATTAACAATTGATTTGGTTTCAAAAACGATCAATTTATAAATTTACACAAAAAAGTCCTTCATTCCAATTCATATGGAAGAGCAAAACAGTATTGACACAATAATTACTTGTAATAGTGCCGACTCCGGATAATTCCATAACAGATACAGTCGCTCAGGGAATTGGTTCTTCTATATTTTTGAAGTTACATTCCCATTAACAGTAACGTCCTGTACAAGTAAATGCATAGGTAAAAGCCAAACAAACAGGGTGAAAACTGAAATTATATGTCTTCTCATTACAGCCTTGTTTTTGGTTCTTATTTAATTTATTTTCTTAGAAAATATGCTGATGCAGTGAGCTTTATCTCGTTGTCATCAAACTCTGATACCTTAAAGTTAAGGACCAAATAACGTCATTTATTTAGAATCTTGGTCCTATTCTTAGAGTTGAAGGACCTAATCTCTTTGGATTTAGTTCACTGAAGCTCAACTTCGTATTTAAGACTTACTTCCAAGAGATGTCTCGTCAGATCTACAATGAGCCAGTTCATTTTTAATCGTAAAATAGAAATCTCTATTCCTCAAAAATAATATTGCAAGATTTGCAAATCAAATCACGGATAATGCTAATTACTTTTTTTGCGATGTGAATTCCTTTGTGTCAGATTTTTTTTTACAGTAATTATTGCTGCACTTTTAGTCAGTGTTATTGGACTTTCGCGCAAAAAAGAAATATAGACAAACATCAGTTCTTATGAGCCATCAAAATTTGGCTCCCCCAAACAACATTTTCCTACTTTCCTGTTCCGTATGTAACAACTACAGAAACCAAAGTGGCTAATTACAGGTTTCACAACTATTTCCGGATGGACATGTAACAACTACAGAAACCAAAGTGGCTCCATGATTCATCAACTCAACAGAGTTGCTATTTGAATAAGTATTTCGAAATACTACAACTTCTTTCACATTAAATGTGTCAATACTTTTTTAAATCGGCATCATTCTTTACTATTTGTTTAACAGACACGTTTATACCCACTTTAAATTATTTGTCAGCACTTGGCAACTCACCTTAATAATTCTCAAGAATAGCAGAATTACATGAAGTAGCTACACTTTGACAGACTTATTTCTCAGACTGCTTGGGCAAATAAAACCTTGAAGTGAACCGATCACACTTTGGATTATTTATGCCATTTCAATTCATTCAAAAACAGAATTTGCAATTTAAAATGTCTCTGTCAATATGTTTTAAGCAATACGCACGAATAAAATTAATGGATTATTTTCTTTAGTTTTGTGCTTGTTGGTTTAAAAGCAGATGCCATGGCTAAACTCAAAGATGGGTTTAAAGGGGAACGGTCAATTGTCCTTCCTCCATTTGTGGTTGAAGAATTAAGAAAAGAAACTCTCAGCAAAGAGCTTTTTATTACCGATATTGGTTACTATCCGCAGGCCAAATTTCATTTTCGGGAACGAACAGTTAAAGAAGCCCGCCAATATATTCTGATTTATTGTGTCGAGGGTGAAGGTTGGTTTTCGCTGAACAATCAAAAACACATCGTCAGGCAATTTCAGTTTTTCATTCTTCCAAAGGGTTATGCCCATTCTTACGGAAGCAATGCCGACAATCCGTGGACTATCTACTGGTTGCATTTTGACGGCGAACATGCCCAGTTTTTTGCCCAGGGATTTGACAAGCCAAAAGACATTTCGCCCGACCTGAATTCACGGATAGAGGAGCGTATAGACCTTTTTGACGAAATATTCAGCACGCTTAGCAAAGGGTATAGCAAAAATAATCTGATCTACGCAACAACCAGCCTGTTTCACTTTTTGGGATCCATGAAATTTTTGGGAGAATACCGGGAAAATTCGAAAACGCCGGAAAAGAACCAAAAAACAATTGATGTGGTTGTTCATTACATGAAGGAAAACATCGAACGAAAGTTGACCCTTCATGACATTGCTGATCATGTCGGTTTTTCATCGTCCAGATTCTCACTTTTATTTCAAAAGGAAACAGGTCATTCTCCTCTTAAATATTTTAATCAGCTAAAAATCCAGAAGGCTTGCCACTACCTCGATTTTACCGAAATGAAGATCAACCAGATCAGTCCAAAACTTGGGTTTGAAGACGCTTTTTACTTTACCCGGATGTTTACCAAAATCATGGGAGTTTCACCAACTGATTTCCGGGCAAAGAAAAAAGGGTAGCCAACAGGCATTCCGAATTTATCAACCTCGACATGCTATTTCTTAGGATAGATCCGGATTACAAATCCGCCACCCGAAGCCAAATGAAATTTTAATTCCGATTGTTTCGTTACACCGATGGTTTCACAGATATAATTTCGGGTATTCACTTCTGCATTCGGACCATCTTTATATATTTCAGCGGTATAGCTTTTCCCTTTGTCCAGAAATGAAAGGTCAAAATTTACATCCCGGGCCGTCCATCCTGTCATTCCACCTAGGTACCAATCGCTGCCCCGTTTTTTGGCCATTACGGCGTATTTACCCAGTTTGGCATCAATAACCACGGTTGACTCGAAGGAAGTCGGGACATGCGACAAAAATTTCGTCACATCCGGATATTTCCGGTACTCGCCGGGTGAATCGCAAAGCATGCCCAAAGGCTGGTCGAAAACAACAAACATGGCCATTTCGTGGCAGCGGGTGCCTTGTGTTGACGGCAATCCTTTGTCAATTGGTTTGAACGTGGATCTGGATTCATTCCGCATCGATCCCGGGGTGTAATCCATTCCTCCGGCCAACATCCGCACAAACGGAAGCTGAACGTGATAATCAGGATTCGATGTTAAATCCCACTTGGAGCATTCGTTACCGCGAACTGCTTCGAAATTGATGAGATTCGGATAGGTACGTTGCATTCCTGTTGGTTTGCTGCATCCGTGAAGATCGACCATCAAATGTCTTTCGGCAGCTGCTTTGGCAATCTTTTCGATTAGCCGGATTTCCAACTGGTCATCGCGGTCAAAAAAATCGACTTTAATCCCAACGGCACCCCACGATTTAATCAAATCGAGATTGCCTTCCAGATCATTGTTCAGTATAGGCGCCACGCACCACAAAAATACGCCGACACCTTTCGCCTTCGCATAGTTGATGATGCCCTGAATATCAACGTGCGGCTGTACTTTTTTAACATCGTACACATTTGACCAACCGGCGTCAATCATCAGGTATTCCAGTTTGTTGTCGGCGGCAAAATCAACATAATGCTTGTATAATTGAGTATTGCGGTTGTCCATGCCGGTCGGGAAACCCGAATCTTCAACAATGGCATCGTGCCACCATTCCCAGGCTGCCTTGCCGGGTTTTATCCAATCCGTTTCTTTGAACGATTGCGACGCCGCCAGTTTGTAAATTAATTCATTGGTAAGCAACGTTTTGTCGTCGTCGGTAACCATCACAACTCGCCAGGGAAATTCGCGTGTTCCGCTTGTTTTGGCTATGTAATTTTCCCGCTCTTTAACCACCGATACAAAATTCCCCCAGCTTCCCATCTCTGTTTTCGCCGGATAGGCTGCCCAGAAACCACTGATCGAACCACCCGTTTTTTGAACGTACATCCCCGGATAATCGCGAACGTCAGATTCAGCAACTATGATCCTTAACTTGCCATCAGCGGATGAAAACAATCCCGGGGTAATTGCCCTTTTATGATCAGGAATATCGGAAATATGGTCGTAATTTTTATATACCAATTCCCACGAGGTCAACACATCGGTCTCCTGAATCATCGCACTGCAAGCGCCGTCCAGAACAAAATTCGATTCTTCGCTATTGACGACAATCTCTTTATTTATATTCGTTTTGAACCGGTATGCAAAACCTTCATTATACATCCGGAATACCATGGTGAAATTTCCTTCAAAATCAACAGTCAACTCATTGAACTTATTCTGAAGCGATTTAAATTTTCCATAAACCGGATGAAGCACCTCGTCAAAGGATCTTTTCTTACTGCCTGTAACTTTTGGCGAAGAACACAAAGATTTATTATCCACAGTCAAATTCACCGACGAAGGTGAAATGATGGTTTCCCCATCGAACGAAAGGCTGTAGCTGACTGAAGTTCCAACGCTCACATTCAAATTCATCCGTGAATCGGGCGATGAAAGCTTATATTCCTTTTGCGCCCACAATAACGAAGGCAGCAGGATGAGAACCAATAATATTAAACGATTCATATTAAGTTGATTAAGGTTTATTTGCCAATATTTCTTTCAGCTCTCCGTTCACCTTCACTTTAACTTTTTGAGGCGAAGGAGATGTTATCGTGTATCGTGTGATTTTTCCTTTTTTCCAGGTGAAACCAACCGTGAAATTACCTCTGGCCTTTAATCCTGAAACGGTTCCTGAATTCTTCCATTCGTCAGGCAAAGCGGGAATCAATTCTATGAAGCCATCATGACTTTGAACCAGCATTTCGGCAATACCAGCAGCGGCCCCAAAATTTCCGTCAATCTGGAAAGGCGGCCCAGCTGACAGCAGATTGGGATAAACACCGCCACCTGCGCCGTAATTCATGCGTGTGTCCAAAGTTGGTTTCAGCATTTCGCGCAACAGTTTGAAAGCATGGTTTCCGTCGTGCAGGCGCGCCCAAAAAAGAAGTTTGTATGCAATGGTCCATGCGGGACCGTCATCGCCTCGAACCTCCAGCGTCTTCCTCGCCGCTTCGGCCAAATCAGGAGTCGCTTGCGTCGTGATTAAATTGGCTGGATATAGTCCATATAAATGTGAAATGTGCCGATGCTGCAGGTCGGTTTCCTTGTAATCTTTCAGCCATTCCTGAATACGTCCATCCTTTGAAATTTGAGCAATGGGTGGAATTTCTCTGAGCTTTTGCTTTAGCGTTTCCCTAAAACCAGCATCCTTTCCCAGAATTTCTGAAGCTGTAATAACATTGGTAAACAATTCCCGGATAATCTGATTATCAATGGTTGGCCCCATGCACACATTGGCGGGTTTACCGTTGGGAAGAACGAACGAATTTTCTGGAGAAACGGATGGCGCGGTTACAAGCCAGCCGGTTTCCGGGTCTTTGAGCAGCATACTTCTGTAAAATTGTGCCGATCCTTTCAGGACAAGGTAAATATCGGCCAGATAATTTTCATCCCGGGTAAAATCGTAATGCTGCCAGAGGTTGTTGCACAGCCAACCCGATCCGGCATTGGTAATTCCCCACGAAGCGCTTTCGCCGGGTTCTGTGAATCCCCAAATATTGGTGATTACGTGGGCCACCCAACCCTCGGCATGATAATATGCTTTTGCGGTTTTCTCGCCGAACGGGACCATTCGTTTGACCAGATCAGCCAGCGGCAAATTCAGTTCTCGCAGGTTGGAAACTTCCACAGGCCAATGGTTCATCTCGACGTTTATATCCAGGTGATAATCACCGTTCCAGGGCGTGTGAACCTGATTGGCCCAAAGTCCTTGCAAGTTTGGAGGCAATAATCCGGGACGGGTGCTGCAAATGGTCAGGTAACGCCCGAATTGGTAAAACAAGGCAGGTAACGCCAAATCTTTTTCATGAGCATTGTGAAACTTCGCCAACCGCTCATTGGTTGGCAACGAACTATTTTCGCCTGCGCCCAAATCTATTTTTACCCGATTAAAATAATGCTGAAAATTCCGGATGTGTTCTTCTTTCTGCTTTTTGAATCTCCGGGTGAAGGCTGCGGTAAGGTCATTCTGAACAGATTTTGCATAGTCCGGATTCCTGAAATTGGTTCCCGCTGAAACATAAATGATCAATTCTGAAGCGCCTTCGACACGAATCAGGTTTTTGCCAATCGTGATTTTTCCATCAGTGGCTTTGGCTTGGACTTTGGCCAGGTATTTCATGCCCGGATCGCTGGTTCCGCTTTCCAGTTCGCCAATCATTTGTAAAGTCTTGCCATCGTTGCTTATCGCAGCACGTTCGGCACGGTTGATGCCAATTTTGCAACTGATCATTCCTTTTTTATCGGCGCTGATCTTAATGACATCCACATCATCACCGAAACTGGTAAAATATTCGCGTTTATAATTTACTCCTTTAAAAGAAAATGAACAGCTGGCAACGGCAGTATTTAGATCAATTTCCCGATAGTATTTTTCAACCTGATCATTTTTAATCTTTTCACCACCATAAAAATATTGGATTTGAAGGTTTCCAAGGGTTTGAAAGCATCCAAACGGCACATCATCGCTGCCTTTCCCCAGGCAAACAAAGTCTTTGTCAATTAACCGCTGTGCTTCGTCGTTTTTTCCGTCAATCAGCAATTGCCTGATTTCGGGAAGTTTTTTGTAGGCCTCATAATTATTGGCATCCTGCGGGGCTCCTGACCACAAGGTAATATCATTCAATACAATGGTTTCATCGCTGATTCCGCCATCAAGCATCATTCCCAGCCGGCCATTTCCCAAAGGCAAAGTCTCTTCCCATTGAGCGGCAGGTTTATCGTACCACAACTTTAGCACGCCAGGTTTTGAAACCGGATAACCTTTCAACGACAAAATAAATAGGAACCCGATTGCTAATCTTAGGCAGGTTTTCATTATTCCTTCATGATTTTTTGGATATAATGCTCACCATTATTACCAACAGCAGAAAACAGGTACATCCCGCTCTTCAGGTCACCAACAAATAAAACTTTGCTGGAAGAATCGAAAACCTTTACCGGCTGACCAACCAGGTTATAAACAGTTAGTGTAAAATCAGTTTCCGAAAGATGATTGAAATACAACTCGTCTTTACATGGGTTTGGATAAAAATTAAGTTCGGATTGTTTGATGTTCTTTCCAATTGAAGTTAGTGTTCCTTTATAAATTTTAAACAGCATCACATCACGCCTCGGAACTAATACACTCCAGTCGCCTGATAGTTGTGCCTTTGTTCCTGACCATAACTCATGGACAATGTAATTAGTACCAGATATCAAACCGATTCGATCAAAATGAATTTCTCTGGTTGCAGACGCGGCATCGTAATTGAAAACAGCCAGGTAAACGGTATCTTGTACCTGTTGTGTAAACATAGCAGAAGCCTTGCTTCCATCTGATGATTCAACCGGATAAAATGCTTTTGAAAGCCGGGCAATCCTATTTACTTCCAGATTGGTCAAATAAGCTTGGGCTCGGGTTTTGGCCGACCCGTATCCTGCTGTACTAAAATCGTCGCCAACAATAAAGATCCCGGTAATTACAGAGGAAGTTGCCCGTGCCCGGTTTTCGCCGATCGAAACGCCATTGAAAACCACATTGTCTCCATCGTTATAGCTGTAGGCATGATCGAGCCACCAGCCATAACTCAGTGAATTCAGGGTATATTCCGTATCAGTAATGCTGGAATACGCATCACAGGCAATCCTCCGGCTATGAGCATATTGGGTGGGAAACAAAGGAGAAATCGAAAAATTAATGAACATTTCTCCTTTCAAGAAATCGGCAATATATTTCAATCCCTGATTGTAGGCTTGAATTCCCGTAGTCACGTTTGGATCGTAATGCGAATCGCTTTCAAGTGAACCGTGAGTCATAAAGTCAAGCTTCAGGAAAGTGAAACCCTGATCAATGAAACGCTTCAAATACAAATTTGCGCGTAATTTTGAAGCCGGATGTGTCGGATCAATGGCATTAGCCCCGGCGATTTGCTGTGGTTTGCCGTTTGCATAAAGATAGATATCGCGATAATAGTAACCCGAAGCCCCTTCAACAGCTCGGTTTGGGTCATTGCTCCAGTCAACAAATGGGGTCCAGTAAATCCCTGCATTTTGGTTACGGCTTTTGCAGCCTTTCACAAATTTGAACATATCTGAATAGGAAATGTTCGTCCAGTACGAATCGAGGCCAATATAAACCGTACTGTCGTTTGAAAAGTTATTGTTTTGGAGGTTGTTATAAAAATATTCAGAAACCTCAGTAGCATTGGTATATGTCAGATTAGTCTGAATTGCGCCCCAACTGTTCCATCCGAATGGTTTGCCTTTTGCCCAGAGAAGTTTGGGGGCTAAAGCTTCATTTGCATCAGCATAAGTTTCCATTCCCCGACGCCAGTCGTCAAAATACCCGATCATTATTCGAGGCGATTTGATGATTTTATTTTTAACCTGTCCATGGGGCAGGACATCTCGCGTTTCGCTTGAAGTGACCCCACCAAATACCTCTAACTGCGTCAGTGTATTTCCTTCAGTGGTTGTTGCTTTGATCCCAGTTTTCCATACATCATGTTCAATTGATCCGACGACCATTCCCTTTCGGGTTTCATCATTAAAAAAAACGCTTACTTCATAGCCCGAAACCGGGAGACCAAATTTCAATGTATTATACCTCACCCATTTGTCATTATCAAAAGGCACCCAAAGTGATTTATTGGTCCCTGCTGGTAAAATGGCAGAACTTGAAGTCGAGTATACCGGAGCCATGTAGTTTGAAGAAAGTTCTTGTGTTGACTCGATGGTAAAATCCGTTAGCACAAAGTCTTTGCCAGCATACAGATAATAGTTTTGCTTCACCAGGATTTTATCATCCAATGTTTTGGCATTTATTTGTATTTGTTTTCCGGAACCAATCGAATCGGACAAATCCACTTCGATTATATTTCGTTCTTTCAGATTTTCAGAGAAAAGAAGCTTCGAAGATTCTTTAAAAGCAACCTGAGTTTTTAAAATTACCGGTAGTCCATTATAAATGAAATTTGCTTTCCCCGTAACCTGATCAACCTCAATATTCCATTTGCCAAACAAAAAAGACCGAATGTCGTCCGATCCCGGACTTCCGGTTTCTAATGGATTGACGATGATTATATCAACATCAGCAGCTTTTAACGAAAGTGTAAAAACTGCCAGGAATAGTACAAAATATGTCTTAAATAATGAAACCTTTATCATCATGTCAATCATTAACAATATGAAAAAATTAACGGGAGTTGAATTCTCCCGTTAATTTTAATTAAAAAAAAGAACAATTCTTAATAGACCATAACCTTTTCGACCCTGGTTGAAAACTTATCAGAAACCTGAACCAGGAATATTCCACGTAATGATGTAGACAATTCACTGGTGCCATTTGCATCACAAACACCAGCCATAACAGCCTGTCCATTCAAGGTGAATACTTTGTAGGAAAGTTGAGTGTCTTGCCGGTTGTTAATGATGATCATTCTTTCGCGTCCGTAAATGGATACATCCATCTTCTTCAAAATTATTGAAGAAGTCACTGTTCCGACAGTAAACGCGCTGCCCAGGTTGGCATTATCAACTGCCTGAACACCAAATGTGTAGTTTGCCGTACTCATCCCTTTTAAAGTGATTGTTGTTCCTGAAATAAACGGACGAACCCCGCTGGCACTCAACAATCCGGTTTTAATATCTGAAGGGAAATAGGTAAATACTTTTGTTCCGGTTTTTGCCTTGGCATAAACGTTATACCTGATCGCATCGGCCGGTGTCGAATCATCAGTTGATTTTCCCCAAGTCAAAACTACGTCAGTACCACTATTGGCTGCAACCACGTTCAGAGGAGCTAACGGCGCCTTGTTGGCGGCAATACCTGTCCCCAAATTGTTTTTCAGGATATAATCAGGCCATGTAGGATTTTCTGCTGTACCTGCACCACCATCACGATATCCGAAAACAGTGAAGTCAAGGGTTCCGTCTTTATTGAAGTCGACAAAGTTAATGCAGCCAGCCCGAGCCCGGGCTTTGTCCGGATCAATTGGTGAAGCCAAAAATGTGTTGTTGCCTTTGTTATAGAAGAAAGTCATATTGGGGCCCCAGCCTGAAGCCGCAATATCAACTTTTCCGTCATTATTGATATCGCCAGTAGCTACAACAGCTCCGCCTCCGAGAAGACCGGTTACACCACTTTCGCTTTTTGTGAAGGTGAGATCTTTGTTGTTGATGTACAGGTTGGCAAAACCAGCCCATCCCTTGTTTACATCGCGGCCAATTTCAACAATGTCCATCCAACCGTCGTTGTTAATATCAGCAAAGAAAGTCTCGCCCTGAGTATGACCAGTGAATGTAGTTCGTGAGTTGGCATAGTAGGTAAATGTTCCATTGCCTTTATTAATGTACAGGTCGGTCACAGTTTGAATTGTGCCGTCAACATAACCCGACACGATCATATCAACAAATCCGTCATTGTTGACATCACCGCAATGAATACCGCCACCATTCATGGACACAAAGTTTTTTGTTCCATCAACTACTTTGTCCTGCAAAACAAATGTACCCTGGTTATTTTTATACAAAGCAACTGCCCTTGAATTACCGGATACACTCCATGCAGATCCGGCATTACCACTCATGAACACATCCAGCCATCCATCGTTGTTATAATCAACGGCTTCAAGCAAACGGGTATTGTTATCACCACTTTCACTCGAGATTCCAAGAAAATCTGCTTTGTCATTAAGAACCAGTTTATAATCAGGCGCTCCTGAGTTGCGATACAACTCGGTTAAGGTAGCACTTGCAGTTCCATCCACTGACCCTGCGATTAACAGGTCAAGATTACCATCGTTGTCGTAATCAAAGAAAACTGCCGAAGATAGGGTGAGCATAGTTACATCAGTCAAAACTTCAGTAAACGTTCCGTTTCCGTTATTCTTATATAAGGCAGAAAATGGGTTGCCCTGTCCGGCAACGATAAACATATCTATGAAACCATCATTGTTGTAATCACCCCAGATTTCCTGTCCGCTGGCAGTCATCGGAAGATCACCAAGCGTCAGAGGTTTTTCTACTATACTCCAATTTACAACAGCAGGACCCGAAACAATTACACTGGCAGTCGTGAACACGCTTCCCATATTACCATTATCGATGGCCTGAACCCCGAAAGTATAGTCTGCTGTACTCATCCCTTTCAATGTAATTGTTGTTCCTGAAATAAAAGGACGTACTCCGTTTGCACTTAAAAGTCCAGTGCTAATATTTGCTGGGAAATAAGAAAATACTTTTGAACCGGTTTTTGCCTTGGCATAAATATTATACCGGATAGCATCGACAGGTGTTGTATCGTCGGTTGGCTTTCCCCAGGTAATGACAACATCAGAGCCATTATTTTTTGCAGACACGTTTAACGGTGCTGATGGCGCCTTGTTGGCAATAATACCAGTCCCCAAATTGTTTTTCAGGATATAATCAGGCCATGTTGGGTTAGTGGCAGTGCCATCGCCGCCATCTCGGTATCCGAAAACGGTGAAATCAAGGTTTCCGTCTTTATTGAAATCAACAAAGTTTATACAACCAGCCCTTGCACGGGCTTTGTCTGGATTAACCGGTGAAGCCAGGAATGTGTTGTTGCCTTTGTTATAAAAGAAAGTCATACTTGGACCATAGCCTGAAGCTGCAAGGTCAACTTTCCCGTCATTATTAATATCGCCGGTTGCTACAACAGCTCCACCTCCGATAAGACCGGTAGCACTACTTTCTTTTTTAGTAAATGTGAGGTCTTTGTTATTGAGGTACATGTTGGCAAAACCAGCCCAAGCTTTATTAACGTCACGGCCAATTTCAACGATATCCATCCAGCCGTCGTTGTTGATATCGGCAAAGAAAGTCTCACCCTGAGTATGGCCTGCGAAAATAGTACGCGAGTTGGCAAGAAAGGAGAATGTTCCGTCGCCTTTATTAATATACAGGTCGGTTGCTGTTTGTATGGTACCATCTACGTAACCCGACACGATCATATCGGCAAGTCCATCGTTATTTATATCACCGCAATGGATCCCACCGCCATTCATTGAAACAAAGTTTTTTGTTCCATCAACAGCTTTGTCCTGCAATACAAATGTTCCCTGGTTGTTTTTATATAAAGCGACTACCCTTGAATTGCCTGATACACTCCATGTTGAGCCAGCATTACCGCTCATAAAGACATCCATCCATCCGTCGTTGTTATAATCAACTACTTCGAGCAAGCGGGTGTTGTTATCTCCGCTTTCACTTGAAATCGCAACCAGAGCGACAGTACTGTTAAGAACAAATTTATAATCCGGCGCGCCAGAATTATGATATAACTTAGTCACCGGCGAGGTGGCCTTGCCATCTGTAGATCCGGCAGTTAACAGGTCAAGATTACCATCATTGTCGTAATCAAAGAAAACTGCCGAAGCAAGGGTGAGCTTGGTAATGTCGGTCACCACTTCAGTAAAAGTTCCGTTCCCGTTATTCTTATACAAGGCAGAAAAAGGTGAGCCCTGTCCTGCGGCAATGAACATATCAATGAGGCCATCATTGTTATAATCGCCCCATACTTCCTGTCCGCTGGCAGTCATCGGAAGATCGCCAAGTGTCAAAGGTTTTTCTACTACTTCAAAATTTACCACGGGAGGATCCTGGGCAAAAACTGAAAACGTAAAAAGCATTGCACAAAGGCTCAAAAGAGTAAATTTTTTCATAATGATAAAGTTTTAAATGTAATGGAGATATTGGTTTAATTAATAGCCGGGATTTTGATCTTTTTCAGTTAGTTTTATGTTTTGTTTTATTTCTACTAATGGGATAGGGTATAATTTGTGTTTTTCGCTGATCGTTGCATTTTCTTTTGCCCAGCGGTTTCGAGCAGAAATGAGCGGCACAAATTGGTTGGTCCGAATCAGGTCTAAACGGCGCCACCCCTCGAAACACAATTCCCGCATCCGTTCATCCAGGATTCTTACCCTGAACTCAGATTGGGACATTCTCTCCTGCCATTTTTTATCGGACGGAAGGTTTCCCCCCCATGCCCGGCTCCGGATGTTGTCATTGACTAAGGTGACGGCACCGGAAGTGCTTCCCAGTTCGTTCATACATTCGGCAAGAGAAAGTAAAATATCGGCATATCGGATATAATACACATTTTTCCCGGTGTTGTAAAAACTCTTTAGCATGTTAATCCTTATATCTTCGTACTTTTTGATGTGCGGCAATAACTGATCTTCGCCAAATCCGGCATAAACGGAAGGAACCAGGTTTCCATTTACAAAATTGTAACGGACACTTTCATTTTTACGTAAATCTCCATCTTCCCACAATCCTCCCATACTTGCATCAGTACGGCTATATTCGGTTGGAAGGATCAAATCGTACCCACCCAGATAATTGGTCGGATCGCTTGAACATGCCCGAGACCCGGTGTACCATTGTAGTTCGTTGGTGTCGGGCCAAATATTGTTGAAATAAAATGTCAGGATGGATTCTTTGCCTGAACTTTTTAATGGATCCCATAAATCTGAGAATTTAGGGACAAGGGAAAATCCGCCATTGGAGACAATATCCTGAAATAGGGATTGTGCCTTTGCAAAATCACGAAACCCGGTTTCAACAGGTGCGGACATGTACATTTTTCCCAAAAGTGCTTTGGCTGCCCAACTTGTCGGTATCCTTGGGTCCGACGAAGCTTCCGGTTTCAGCAGGCTTGAGGCTTTAAGGAAATCCGTTTCTATCATTTTAAATATTTCGGCAACTGGCTTCCTGCCTGAAAGGATGATTTCCTTTCCATTAATTTCAGGAACAGGAAGTCCGCCCCAATAGCTGGCCAGCTCAAACAAAACCGCAGCTCTAAAAAAAGTGGCTTGTCCGATATATAAATTTATTTCTGCAGCTTCGATTTCAGAAGCTGTTTTCAGTTTTTCATCGAGGTAAGACAACGCCTCGGATGCTTGCACCACGATTGGCCAACGAATATTCCAGATTTCAGCAATTGGTTTATTGTTTGGTTCATAAAATCCGCTGTACTTATCGAGTCCGCTCTGGTCGGCATCGGTCCTTACCTGGTATTCGCCCTGCTGGCTTTCATCGGTTCCCAGCATTAGCAAGAATCCTTTCCTGTTTACCCGTGTACTTCTCCATTTAAAATACAACCCGTTTAGAAACGGCTGTACATTGTCCATAGAGCTAAAAAGTTGTTCAGACGATAAAGAGGTTTGAGGGTCCTGATTCAAAAAATCTTTATTGCAGGAAGTCTGAAAAGCGACAACTGCAAGGAAGATACCTAGAATACCTTTTTTTATTGTTTTCATACGTTTGAAATTTTCTTTGTTCATTTAAAAGCTAACATTCAGACCCATCACATACATGCGCGACGATGGATACCAGTCTCCGCTGTCAGGATCATACCCTTTGTAAGGGGTGAAAGTCAGAAGATTTTTTCCTGTCATATAGAGCCTCAGGTTATCAACTTTGATGAAGTTCATCCAGTTTTTCGGTAAAGTGTAGGAAAGGGTTGTTTCAGAAATACGTAAATAAGAAGCATTCTGTACTGCCCAATCCACATCTGACAAATTAAACCTTCCGCCATCAGAAAAGGCTCTTGGAATGTTGGTATTGGTATTTTCAGGGGTCCAACGGTTTAGCAGGTCGGAATGTGCCCCTGAATTACCAATACTGCTCATCAATGTTTCGTATAAATAACTGATCCGATGGGCACCAACGGAATAAACCGCGTTTACATTCAGGGAAAGACGTTTAAAACTTACTCTGGTTGAAAGGCCACCGTAATAATCCGGGTCCTTTTTCCCAACAACCAATCGGTCCAGGTCATTAATTATCTTATTGCCATCCCTGTCAATCGGAAGGATATCTCCTGGTTTAACAATTCTGGAACCCAAATCAAGCGAATTCACATAATCCATGTCTTTTTCCTGGACAATCCGATCGAATTTATAAACGTAAATTGTATTCAGCGACTGACCCAGGAAAAGGTTACCTTCCCGTTGAATTTCATTGTTCGAATAGCCGCCAAGGTTGAATATTTCGGTCACATCGCCATAAAGTTTTGTAATCTTATTCTTGTCGGAAGCGATGTTAAAAGAGATATCCCAGTTGAAGTCATCCGATTTAATTGCGGCAACATTGACGGCAAATTCAACTCCCTTGTTTTCCAGCGCTCCAACATTGTCAATTTGTTTCAGGTAGCCCGAAGATGGAGCGGTGCTTCTTTCCATCAGCAAATCCTGGTTGTTAATGTGAAAGTAATCCAGCGTAAAATCAACCCTGCCTTTTAAAACCGCCACATCCAATCCGACATTGACCTGCTTCTGTTTTTCCCAGCGCAGATCAGGATTGCCATATCGTCCCCCATTGGTCAGGATATTCGACCCGAGCGAAATAGATGGATTGTAAATCGTCATGTAACCGTAATTGGGAATATTCTGGTTTCCTGCTATTCCGTATCCCACGCGAAGCCGGAGGTTGTCAAATATCTTTTGGTTTTGCATAAATTTTTCGTTGACAATATTCCAGGAACCGGCTACCGATGGGAAAAGTCCCCATTTGTTGGAAGGCCCGAATTTGGATGAACCGTCATACCTGCCTGTCAATGTGAGATAATACCGTGAATCGTAGGAATAATTCAGGCGCGTGAGGTATGACTGCATAGAATAAGTCGAAAAATCAGAGCCCAAATAGAAATTTAACTTATCAGAGGCGCCTTGTGAATATTTATAGGAGAATAGGTCGTTGTTATAACCATTGGCATTTTGCTGGTTATAGTTGAAGCTGAAAAAAGACATGTTTGAACCAACCATGGCCGAGACTTTATGCTTTTCGGAAAATGTCCTGTTATACGAAATAGAGTTGTCCCACTGCCAGTTCAAGCTCTTGCTTTTGACCTGGACCGATTGCCCGTTGTAAGTTGATTTATAGGATTGTGTCGAAGTGGTCGGGTAATAGGTATAATCTTCAACCTGCTGCAGATCTGCAGAAAAAGTAGTCCGGATATCCAAACCCTTAATTGGATTTATATTCAAGTAGTTCGAACTTAGGAATCGGTTTGAATATACATCTTTATCAATATTAAGGTCACGTAGTGGATTTGTGGCGCTTTGATTATCAATTTTACCTTCTCTCATGTACCAGTATTCACCTGATACTGGAAGCAGTGGGCAAGCCCTTAACGCCGTGATAAATGTATTCCCGTTAGCCACAGGCTGTTCATTTGAACTGACAAATGTATTATTGGTGCCAACCTTCAGCCACGCTTTTACATTTTGATCGAGATTGATTTTTCCTGAATAGCGTTTATATGCCGAATTTGCAATCTGGCCTTTCTGATCATTGTAGTTCAAGCTAAGAAAATAACTGCCTTTATCATCGGCTCCCGAAAAACTTATTGCATGATTTTGTTGAAACCCGCTTCCTGTAACCTCATTCAGCCAATTGGAAGAAATGCCAGTGGTATAAGAATTCAATTCATCTTTTGAAAATATCAGGTTCTTAAGGGGGTTTACGTTGGTAAGGCTTTTTTCAATATAGGCTTTGCGATCTTTCGTCGGATTTTTATCCATATAAGTATTCGCGTAAGCATCAACCCGTAAATCATAAACCTGACTGCCGTTCATCAGCGGCATTTCTTTGCTGAATTCCTGAAACCCGATCCAGGTATCGTAAGTTACCTTTCCCGCGCCTTTTTTTCCTCTTTTTGTTGTTACTACAACAACTCCATTGGCGCCCCGCGATCCGTAAATCGCAGTGGCTGAAGCATCTTTTAATACGTCAATCGTGGCAATGTCATCAGGATTAATCATTTCGAACCCACCATCGATGACCAGTCCGTCGATTACAAAAATCGGGTTTGTTCCAAACTGAATCGAATTGTTTCCCCTGATTTTGATAGATGATTTAGCTCCAGGGGCCGGATTGCTCTGAATATAAATTCCGGGGACTTTTCCTTGCAAAGCCTGAATTACAGAAGACGTGGGTATTTCCTTCAAATTCTCGGCTGAAACTCTGGATACGGAACCGGTAAGATCGGATTTTTTCATTGCCGTTCCAACAATAACGAGTTCGTCAAGCTCCTTAATCTCTTCTTTCAATGCAATTTGAAGGAATTTGGAACCAGTTACTTTTACGGCTTCAGTAGCACAACCGATAAACGAAAACATAAGGGTTGAACCATCGGGCGCTTTGATCGTAAATTTTCCATCTTTATCGGTTATTGTCCCTACACCTTTAATATCCTTAATCGTAACCGATACGCCAGGTATTGAAACTCCTGAAGCGGATTCGACCACCTTACCACTCACATTGATTCCCTGAGCAAACAATAATGTGGGCGACAGCCACATAACGGCGAGTAAAATTTGAATTGCTAATTTTTTCATTCTGTCTGTTTCACGTTAAAGATTCTGTTACGATTTCCCAATTGCTATTGCGCTTTTAACCGTATAATTTTACTGTCGAACTCGTTGTACATCGTAAAACGAAGCCCGTATTTCATTAAAAAATCTCCGGAATAAACTTTCCCTTCAAGGGGCGTTAACCACGAATAAGTGCTGGTATCATTATTGACCTCGGTAACCTGATACATCTTCTTTGGATCAAGCCCTTTCAGAATTAGCGGCTGGGTATTCCCGTTTATTGTTTTCTTCAGCAGATATGAAAATACGACTGCGTTGTTTGTGTCTGCGCTAACGTACATCATTGCTGTGCGATCGCTTTGATAAGGCGACAAAAGACGGTACAAATCGCCAAACTGAACAATCTCCCGAATGCTGGAATACGCCTGAATGGCCTTTTTCGAAAAATCTTTATCAGCAGGGCTCATGTCTTTGGGCTGTACGTCCATTCCCAGTTTGGCCGACATGGCCACGTCGAAACGGAATTTTAAAGGGGTAATCCGCCCGGTTATGTGATTGGGCACCACCGAAACATGGCTGGCCAAAGCCATTGCAGGGAAGAAATAAGTCGTTCCCCATTGGATATAAATCCGTGCCAAAGCATCGGTATTGTCGCTAATCCAGAACTCGTCGAAATAGGGCAATGTGGAATAATCAATCCGGCCGCCACCTCCGGAACAAACCATCATCGACACATCTTTGTATTTTGCCCTGACTTGATCCAACACCGAATAAAGGCCACGGACATATTCAATCCAAATGTGTGATTGTTTTTCAGGAGCCAAAAAGTAAGAACCGGAATTGGTGACAAACCGGTTGCAGTCCCATTTGATGTAAGTTATCCCCGGATTTTCGGTCAGGGTTTGGTCAATAACCTGATACACGTATTCCCTGACTTTTGGATTCGACAAATCCAGAATAAGCTGGTTTCGGCTTAAATCGAGTGGACGATTTGGCTGCCCGATTACCCAGTCAGGATGTTTTTCGTATAATTCGCTTTTCGGGTTAACCATTTCCGGTTCAAGCCAGATGCCGAACCTGATTTTATTCAGTTCCGCTTCTTTGACCAACTGGCCAATCCCGTTGGGTAATTTTTTCCGGTTCACCATCCAGTCGCCCAAACCAGCCTTGTCGTTATCGCGTGGATATTTATTCCCAAACCACCCATCATCAAGAAGGAAAAGTTCAAAACCCATATCTGACGCGTCATGGATAATGCCTTTCAGAACTTCTTCGTTGAAATTGAAATAAGTCGCTTCCCAGTTGTTCAGCAAGGTTGTCCGGGTGCGGTCGCCCCTGTAAATGCCATAGGTTTTGGCCCACCGGTGAAAATTTCGTGTCACATTACCGGTTCCTTCTGTAGAAAAAGAGTACAGCATCGAAGGCGTTTTGACTGTTTCTTTGGGCTCAAGTTTATACTGCGCAGCATAAGAGTTAATGCCTGAAATAACATGCAGGTTATTGAGCTGATCAACATCGAAAGTCAACTTCCAGCTTCCCGGCCATGCCAGAGTCCCGCCAATTACTTTGCCCGCATTTTCCTGCGCCGGGCCGTTTAAAGAAAGCAAAAAGCAAGGATGTGCAAACTGATCAGACCTTACCCCAAGTTTAGAATCAAGTACTTTTTGTCCTCTGGTCAGAGGCACTTCAGCCATTTTCATTTCGTCGGCCCAGTTTCCGAAAAACTGCGTCAGGTAGTAAGATGGCTCTGAAAAAATGAGGTGAGAAGAAGCGTAGTCATAAAGCATTACCGCTTTATTTTCAGCATTGGTAATTTCGGTCCATTGCTCAATCACGTTCTCATTTGTGTATGCTTTAAAACACAACTTGACCTGAAAAGAAAAAAATGCGTCTTTGGTTTCGATAACCGTTTGGGTAACATTATCAGAAATTTTCTGTTCCGAGTGGTTGACATAAACTAATTCTGTCGAAGTATTCCCATCGGCATGAACTACCCGCATGGCTGCTTCGTTGACGTATGAAGTACCAAAGCACGGATATGCATCGGCATCAGTTTTAATCATCCCCTCCAAATCAGCCTCTTTCAAATTCTCACCGAAATAGCATTGATGCAGCTTTTGATTTTCGCCAACTTTGAATACCAATTCACTGTTATGGGTTTTAACTGTAATCAAACCTTTGGACTGGCCTCGTAAAGATGCTGACAGGACAAGGCTTGCAACACATCCAATTAATATTTTAAAAGAAAAATTCATAAACATTTATTTTTTTGATGACTCCATTGGCAATTTTTAATGAATCATATTGGCTACAAGTCTTTTTACCCAATAACTTAAAACAAAATAAAGAAAACGGATAGCCAACATACATAGACAAAATTATTTTGTGCATGGATAATTCAATACATTTTCAGTTCAATCCAGTGTGGCTATTTTGGGGCGAAAATTTAAAGTCTGATCATACAAATGCAAATGGGCGCCTTTGTGAACACGGTTGGTCTTTAATACCTCATTAAAAAGAACAGCCGCTTCTTTTTTATTATCATTCCCAAGTTCACCCAATCCAATTAAATACTGACATAGCTGCCGGTTGCGGACATCCAAGTCGTCATTCCAAATCAATAAGTCTGGCAATGAGACCGCAAAATAATCGATTTTAACATGGTCGTTCAGATGAACTTTGCCATATTCGACAAGTTTGTCAAACCGTTTTTTAGCCTCGTCGTGCGCCCCTAACTCGCAAAGGGCCAGACCCTGATAAAAAATAGTATCAGGTTGTTGGTCGTTATAAAATATGGCCGAAGAAGGCTCTGTCAGTCCGGTAGCGGCTTTTAGCCAATATTTCCGGGCATCGTCAGTTTCACCCAATCCGTGACAGGCGATTCCTATCCAATAATGCAGGTCGTTTTCCTGCGCACCAGTAAGTTTTCCTTCGCCAAGGTTTTCAGGATACACTTTTGCTACGTTCAATAACTGTATTGCAGCAGCATATTCACCTTCTGCAATGGCTCTTTTTGCCATTTCAGTCAGGCTCCAAACGTACTGTTCTGCCACCTTCCCTTCGCCGCCTTCCCATGGATGAAATTTACGGGACATCAGCAATTCATAAGCTCTCGCGTATTGCCCGGTAAAATTGTACAAAGAGATCCGCTCCAAATACAAATCATCGCGGTATTCCACCACTGGACCATAGTTTTCCAGAATTTCCAATCGTTTTTTCGGTTCATGATTCAACCGCTTATACAACTGGTCAAGTTCCATCAAAATTCTGGAATCTGTTTTATCAAGTGAGAATGCTTTTTCAAGTTCGTCCAATGCTTTTTGTGCATCGTTCTGCTGGTTGAAATAAGCCAGAGCCAGATTTCTGTGGGCTGTCGCGAAGTTATTATCCAATTTGCACGACTTTTCCCAACAGGCAATGGCTTCATCGTAATTCTTCGTACTATACCAGAAGTTTCCCAAATAATAGGGGGCTTTTGAATCGCCCGGGTTTTGAGAAATAGCCCATTGAAGCACAACGACTGATTCGGCCTGATTCGGGAAACAGTAATCCGGACAAGCCTTTGTTGCTTCCTGAAGTGTTTTTCCTGAAGCCGTTTGATCGCCTTTTTGAGCTTCGAACCATGCTTTATAATAAAAGGCCATGGGATAAACTGGTTTGCCTTTTTGTTCGCCAATGCCCATGCTGATCAATTCAACCGCTTCGTCAAACAATCCGGCAAATGCAAAATCGAGGGCAAATTCGATGTAAGTATGGATATTGGCACGAATGCGGATGGTCAGTTCTTTAATCCTGTCGGGTTTGATAATACATTTTTCGAACAAAACACCAAAGTTGAATTGATCCAAAGCCAGCGAATCTTCGATTAATTTTTCAACTTCAGCAGTTTTACCCAGTTTCCGGAGAATACTTACTTTCAACTGCCGGGCTTTATGGTTGTGCCAGTTGCGGATAAGCGACCGGTCGATCAAATCAAGCGCTTCTTCCCAATTTTGATTTTTCGCCGAAATGCGGGCTAGCTGAAAATAGCCGTTATCCATCCAGGCGGCATTCCATACCGATTTATAAAACTGGTTGTATGCTTCTTTGTCACGGCCAATAAACCGTAAAGTCAAACCTAGATTATAGAATGCTTCGCCGTCTATCGGATTTGGATTCCTTTCTCTAAGCGTTTCGATGGCTTTCCTGAAATAAGATTCGGCCTTATTAAACTGACCCCTGCGTAAATGCCACAAACCAAGCGCATTGCTACAACGGCTGTCTTTCGGATCACGGCTGAGCGCCTCCTGGTAATAATCGCGGGGGTCGTAAGTTGCGTGACGGTATTGCTCCAGATGAAGCCCGGTCAAGTACAACTGCTCGTTACTTTTAATATCACACGGAAATTCAGTTGCTTTGGCCGGCTCCGGAATTGCTTTTTCCACTTTTGACTCTTTTTCCCAGTTAACCAGAATATTTCCTTCAGCTGACACTACCGATATTTCCAAGTTTTCTGGATTTATTTCAGTGGAAAGTTTTACCGTCCGTTCATATGAATCTCCGGGATGAAAATCAAATGATTCATCCAATAGAATTTTATTTCCTAAACGAAGCAAAACTTTTGAACCTAGATAAGCAGCTGTGGTATATATTTTTACAATCGCATTTTCACCCTCTGTTTCCAAGTTTACCATGGCCTCCTTCGTTGCATTTTTTAGTACGCCCAGATCGCGGTAAGGCATAAAATACTGGTTAAAGGACTTTTCCTCGCCCGGCATGATCCACGAAAAATCAGGCTGGTTATCGGTATAAACGCCACACATCAGCTCAATGTACGGACCATCTTCGTCAGTCAGGTTACGATCCCAGGCACGGCCAAAATCACCATGGCCCCAAGTCCATTGCTTCTTGCCGGGCGATACATGGTGATTGGCCACATGCAACAGCCCGCCTTTCGTATCATTTTCGTATCCACCCACAAAATTGTATTCCGAATTAACGGCCATGTATGAAGTGGGAACCGGAATATTTTTATATCGCGAAATATCAGTCCCCGGCGAATAATCTACTTTATAATAGGTTCCTTTTGCAATCGGAAATTCAGACACGTCGCGCTTGCCATGATCGAAAACCGCATGAACATCAGGCGGGAAAACCGACTGGTAATCGTCGTTCACTTTTACGGCAGGATTGGCCCACCACAAAAATGACTGCGGGTAATTGGTGCGGTTATAGAGTTTTACTTTTATTTCCATGTAGGCTTTATCCCGATAAAGCGTAAACCCAGCCATTCCACGAGTACGGAACATGCGTTCCACTTCGCTGCACCAAACGGTAATACTGCCGTCAGCGTTTTCTTCGATGCTGTGGTCAACCGGTTCGAAGGTGGAAGGGCGGTGGTGCTGCGGCCAGTTAAACTCAATCCCTCCTGAAATCCAGGGACCGGTCAAACCGACCAAAGCGGGTTTAATTACCTGGTTATAATATACAAAATGACGTTGTTTGGTTTTGTCGTAAGCCATCTGGATACGCCCACCCAATTCCGGCAGGATCATAATCTTCAGGTATTGGTTTTCAAGGAAAACAGCATTCCATTCCCGATCGACTTTTTCATCCAAAATCTTTTCGATAACCGGATGCGGATAAACGACACCGCTGCTTCCCTGGTAAACCCGTTTTTCCAGAAACATCGGATTTTTCTCCGGTTTTCCTATCCCGTAAGTCGGAATGATTACTTTTTCGTACCAGGCTTTTACTGAAATTTGTTCCACTACTTAATTATTTTATGTTTTTGTATTTTTTATCAAAAAATTCTTCGACTTCTTCCAGACTTTTTCCTTTTGTTTCGGGCAGGTTTTTCAGGACAAACAGGAACCCTGAAAGGCAGATAAAACCATACAACCAGAAAGTCCCGCTGGCATTCAGTAATTTATTCAGGATTGGGAAAGTATAAGTAAGCACAAAACAGGCAACCCAAAGGGCCGTTGTTGCAATTGACATGGCAGCGCCCCTGATTTTGTTTGGAAATATTTCGGATAGGATTACCCAGGTGATGGGCGCCAATGTCATGGAGTAGGTAGCAATGGCAAGCATTACCAATACCAGAATAGCTAACCCTTTCACTTCAAAGAAGTAACTTCCGCCCAAAAGGAAATAAATTACGGCTAACCCAGCTGCCCCCAGAAGCATCAGCTTGCGGCGGCCCCAGCTGTCGACCATGCGCATCGCCAAAAAGGTAAATACAAGGTTTACAGTTCCGGTGATCACAATATTGAACAGCATATCGCCAACCGAATAACCTGCGGACGTGAAAATTTCTTCGGCATAATTGAAAATGACGTTAATCCCGCACCATTGCTGAAAAACAGCCAGTACAATGCCTAAGATAAGTACCGGACGAATGCCTTTTGAGGATAACGCTTTCCAATCAATTTTTGAATCAGAGTCATGCAGGGTTTCTGCCATCTCTTTTTGTTCCTGTGCAGCATACTGAGTTCCGCCAATTCGTTCCAGGATAGCATCAGCCTCTTTCCATTTTCCTGACTTGGCAAGGAAACGCGGACTTTCAGGAATGAAAAAAGAGAAAACGAAAAACAGGACTGCCGGAACAGTCCCTGCCCAGAACATCCAGCGCCAGCCTTGCTGACTGTTCCAAGAATTCAGGATAAACTCATCGGTTGCGCCTGCCGGTATTTTCTCTGCAATCAGGTAATTTACTATCTGGGCACCAAGGATTCCGATTACAATAGTTAACTGGTTGATCGAAACCAACCGGCCACGCATGGACGCCGGAGATATTTCGGCAATGTACATCGGCGAAATGGCCGAAGCCAGGCCAATTCCAACCCCTCCGATAAGCCGGTATATAATAAATGGCGTAAACTGATTGACGGATCCAGTTCCAATTGCTGCAATTGTAAAGAGCGCTGCTGCTGCAATCAATGGTAACTTACGGCCATACCGGTCGGAAAAGTAACCGGATATCATGGCGCCGACCAAACAGCCGATTAATGCACTGCTCATAGCCCAACCTTGTAAATACGGTGAACCAGTAATGTCGAAAAACCGTTCATAAAATGGCTTCGCCCCACCAATAACTACCCAATCGTAACCGAATAATAAGCCACCCATTGCCGAGACTAGGGTGATCCCTAAAATAAACCGATGATTAAATTTGATATTTTTCACTGGTAGCTTGTTAGATTTTAATAGGTACAAAAATATTTGTATGTACTTCAAAAAAGAATGAACAATTTTCATAAAGGCATGGACTATTTCTTTTTTTTGATCTGATTCGGTGATCGTCATTTGAAAAAGTTAAGGTTTGATAAAAATGCAAAGTTGTTGTCTGCCATTTCAATGTAGATTTCAGAATATTTAAAACTGATGTATGTCAATTTTGGAAAGTGCAATAATTGTTAAGACACTGAACAAGAAGTTGTTTTTTGCGAAGTTTAAATCAATAATACACTACAACATTTCAAATCCAACAAAAAATCAAGATTCTATTGATTGCGAAATGTATAGTGATTAATGATTTGTTCCCAATTCACATTAATTTTCCAAATATTTTTAGCTTTGCGAACAACTAACAAACTTGACTTGAAAGATCTTTTAATTATAGAAGGACTCGGACGAAGAGAAAAAGTAGTATTTGATTATGTTTTCAACTATTATTACTCTTCACTTTGTGCCTTTTCTTTGCAGTATGTAGACAACCGCAATGCAGTTGAGGATCTGGTGCAGGATTTTTTTGTTTATCTCTGGATAGAATCCCCCCGCTTACAAATCAAGACATCATTGAAGTCATACCTCTTTGCCGCGATTAAAAATAGATGCCTCGATTATCAAAAGCATCATAAGATTACAGAAAAGTATCGGACATTTATCCTCTTTTCCACTGAAAAGGAGGATGATGCATTTGAACATTATTTTGCTGAATCTGAACTTCGACAGGCTATTCAGGCAGGTTTGGAAAAGCTTCCTCCCCGCTGTCGTAAAATTTTTGAATTAAGCCGCCTTAACGGATTGTCAAATCAGGAAATATCAGATAAGTTGGGTATTTCCAAGCGAACAGTCGAGCTACAAATCAGCAACTCGCTGAAAATTCTCCGGAAAGAACTTGCTGAATTTCTTCCATTTTGGTTACTTGCTTGGTTGATAGGTTAAAATACTACCAGAAACAATATTTCAAAAGCTGTTATCAAGAATACGCAAATACGTGTTAACTTGATCGGCAATTTCTTCAATTTAAACTTTTAAGGAATTGATTAATCGGAAGACAGTTTTAAAATTGAATTTATTTGAATAGCGATTATTCAAATCACTAAAATTGGCAATGGAAGATCGGTTGGGATAAAAAAAAACGATCTTTATATATGTGTGCATTCGTCTTTAGTCGTCTTAACACTAAAGATGAAAATACACTGATTATTTTTTAAAATTTAGAATAGAATGATGAACAGCGGTTATAAAGAAATTGAAAAGTTGTTGCCCGGGTATTTATCAGGTGAGCTACCCGATAAAGACCGGGCGATGATTGATAAATGGAGGATGGAGTCTAACGAAAACGAAATTCTGTATCTGGAGAACAAGAAAGCATGGGATGCAATTTTTTTGTTGCATGAAATGGAACAATTCAACTCTTTTGAAGCATTAAAAAAAGTCAACGAAAGAATTTCGAATCAAGAAACTACAAATTGGCGGGTTTATATTCAAAGGGTAGCCGCCATCCTACTGCTCCCCCTGTTAGTCTATTCAGGATATGTTTCAATACGGAACATTTCATTAAAAAAGCAGCAGGAAGAACATGTGGTAATGCAAACCATTTCATCCCGACAGGGAATGGTTACTCAATTTGAACTCGCCGATGGGACCGAAGTTTGGCTGAATTCAGGTTCTTCGTTGCAATTTCCAACACGCTTTACAGGTGACTTGAGGGAGGTTAAATTAAGTGGAGAGGTATTTTTCAAGGTTAAAAAAAATGAAAAACAACCTTTTCAGGTCAATACGAAAGGTCTAAATATAGAAGTTTTAGGTACTTCGTTCGATGTAGTGAGTTATGATAACGAAAAACAGACTGAGGTTATTCTTGTTGAGGGGAAGGTCAAATTATCTACAGAAAGAGATCAAGTGAAAAAAGAAATTGGTACTATGCGCCCTGGACAAAGGGTTGTTTACAAGGAAGATATACAAAAAGTTGAGGCTGAAGAAGTGGTTGTTGATAAATATATTGCATGGCGTGATGGCAATCTAATTTTTCGTGATGACAAAATGGAAGATGTTGTTAAGCGTTTAAGCCGTTGGTTCAATGTAGAAATTGTCATTAATGATCCTGAAATAAAACAATATGAATATAAAGCAACATTTAGGAATGAGACCCTCATTCAGGTATTGAATTTATTAAAAATTTCAGCACCAATTGAATATCAGATTATCGGAAACAAACTATTGCCGAATGGGGAACATACGAAACAGAAGGTTTGCCTTATGAAAAAGAAAATATAAGAAATACCGGGGAAGATGTTTAGCCACATCAGCCCCGGCATAAAATGCGGTACTCTTTTTAGCAGAAAGATTACCGGGATAAATAGTAATTAACTAAAATCAATTCAAAGTTATGAAAAAAATGTTCCGTTTAATGCGGGGGCGTCAAAAAAATGCACATCTCCGAAAAATCTGGATGACTATGAAGTTAACGATTATTCTGTTCTTTCTCGCCATCTCTCAAATCATGGCCATGGAGACGTACTCTCAGAGTACCCGTTTGTCGCTTAATCTCAAATCAGTCGCAGTAAAGGATGTACTCGACAAAATTGAGGAAAAAAGTGAATTCGTTTTTCTCTACAACAGCAAGCTGATTAATGTCGATCGAACAGTATCGGTGGACTTTGAAAATCAGAAAATCAGTGAGATACTCGACAAATTATTTCAGAAAACAGATGTAGTTTATACTGTGGTTGACAGGCAAATTGTATTGACTAACAAGGCTGACCAAGCTGGTTTTTTGGGCCTTGCTAATGGACAGCAAGCCAATAAGGTTTCAGGGAAAGTAACCGATGTTTCAGGTATTTCGCTTCCTGGAGTTTCAGTAGTCGTAAAAGGCACTAATAACGGCATCGTTACTGATGTGAATGGATTGTACTCTCTTCCCAATGTTCCTACCAATGCAACTCTACGATTTTCTTTTGTAGGGATGAAAACTCAGGAAATCATAATTGGAAGCCAAACTGCGATTAATGTGGTTTTGGTGGATGAATCCATCGGGATCGAAGAAGTCGTAGCAATTGGGTATGGTACTCAAAAGAAAGTTACTTCAACAGGTTCGATAGTTTCTACACGTGGCGAACAGTTAAAACAATCACCCACTACGAACTTGACCAGTAATCTGATCGGTCGTTTACCTGGTTTGACGGCTATTACAACAAGCAGCGAACCTGGAAATGATGGAGCTATATTGCGTATCCGTGGTTCTAATACTTTAGGAGACAATAGTCCTCTTATAATTGTAGATGGTATTGCAAACCGCGCGTTGGGAAGTATCGAGCCTGCCGATATTGAAAATATTACTGTTCTGAAAGACGCTTCAGCCGCCATCTATGGGTCACAGGCGGCTAATGGAGTTATCTTAGTTACAACCAGACGTGGTTTAACTGGAAAGCCCAAAATCACAATTGGTATGGATGCTGGATTCAACCAGCCAAGCCGTATTCCCAAAATGTCTGATGCAGCTCAATATGCCACAATGCTGAATGAAAATGCTTATTATAGTAATCCGGTTGGTGGCCGTAATCAGAAGTTTACTTCGGATGATATTCAGAAATTTGCAGATGGTTCAGATCCTTGGGGACACCCAAATACTGATTGGTTCAAAGAAGTATTAAAGACTTGGTCTAATCAAAATCACGAAACTTTTTCTATTTCTGGCGGAACTTCCGATTTGAAATATTTTCTCTCGCTAGGTGCCAGATACGAAGACGGTTTTTACAAAAATAGCGCTAACAATTATAAACAATACGACTTTCGATCCAACATAGACGGTAAGATAAATAAATATATCAGTATTGGGTTCAATCTTGCTGGAAGAGAAGAATTGAGAAGTAACTTAGTCCGTCCGGGAGTAGACAACCCTAGCAGCGTATGGCGCAGTTTGTTGCACTCTAAACCAAATATGCCAGCTTACTGGCCTGACGGAACGCCTGGGCCTGATATTGAGCAGGGCGATAATCCCGCAGTAACGACAACAAGTGTTACGGGGACTAACATTAACAAAACATATGTACTTGAAAGTAATTTAAACACTACTATTCTTATTCCTTGGGTATCAGGGTTATCGATCACGGGTAATGCCTCTTTTGACAAATCATTTGAATTCGATAAAAAATTCGCAAAACCTTGGTATCTATATTCTTGGGACGGTAATGCCGATCATATAACAACGCCAGGAAAAAGAGGTTACGACACTCCTCAGTTATCAGAAAATATGTCCGACGGGCAAAAAATCACTTTAAACGCATATGTTACTTATGAAAAGGCATTTGCTGAAAAACACAATATAAAAGTGATGGCCGGTACCGAAAGGCGAACTGGAAAAATTGATATTTTTAGTGCTTTCCGAAAAAACTATATTTCCAGTGCTATTGATCAATTGTTTGCCGGTGCTGCAGATCAATATATGTCTAATGATGGGTCTGCAAGCGAGTATGCCTACTTGAGTTATTTCGGCCGTGTCAATTATGATTTTAGTAAAAAGTACCTTTTAGAATTTGTTTGGAGAGAGGATGGTTCTTATATGTTTCCACAAGGCAAACGTTTTGGATTTTTTCCAGGTATTTCTGCTGGTTGGCGTATCTCAGAAGAAAGTTTCTGGAAAAACAAATTATCTTTCTTTAACGATTTTAAAATTCGTGGATCATGGGGACAAACCGGAAATGATCGTATTGCGGAATACCAATACCTGGCTTCTTACGCTTTTCTTAAAGACCGAGTATATGTGTTTGGAGCGACAGATTCCAAAATTGCATTTGAAACAAAAGTTCCTAATCCAAATGTAACCTGGGAAGTAGCTAATCAGATTAACTTGGGATTTGATGCTAATATGTTAAATAATAAATTATCAGTTTCGGCTGATTATTTTAATAACCTTCGAACTCAAATTCTTATTCGCAGGAATGCCTCTATTCCAAGTGCTGCCGGATTTACTTTGCCTCCGGAAAATATTGGAAAGGTTCGGAATGCTGGATTTGAAGGAGTAATTGCTTATCATGCAAAAGCAGGCTTTCTTGATTTTGATTTGTCAATAAATGGCAGCTATTCGAAGAATGAAATCGTTTTCTGGGATGAAACACCAGGTGTTCCAGATTATCAGCAATCTACAGGCAGACCAATTGGATCTTCATTGTATTATCAGGCAATCGGTATTTTTAAAGATCAGGCAGCAGTAGATGCTTATCCTCATTGGGCAGGTGCCCGTCCAGGGGATATCATTTTCAAAGATGTAAACAATGATAAGGTTATCGACGGATTAGATCGGGTAATGGATGAGAAAAATAGCATGCCTCGGTTCGTTGGAGGTTTTATGATAAACCTTAAATATAAGCAATTCGATATGGCAGCTCTTATTCAGGGAGCAGCTGGTGCCCAACAGTATGTTGTTTCTGAATCAGGTGATGTTGGTAACTATTATAAGGATTTTGCTGATAAAAGATGGACACCAGAAAATATCAATGCCGCATATCCTAGATCATATAACCGGGCAGACCAATATTGGATTGGCCAGGCAAATACTTTTTGGCTTAGAAGTACAAATTATGTCCGCTTAAAAAACTTTGAATTAGGATATAGTTTACCATCGACCTTAAATAATGCCTTGGGTATTGATCATTTTCGCATTTATGTGAATGGACTTAACCTTTTCACCGTTGATAAATGTAAAGTTATTGATCCTGAAGTGGCCACGGGCGACGGGCAGTCGTATCCTCTTCAAAGAGTTGTTAACATTGGTTTAACTCTAACATTCTAAAAACAACAACAATGAAAAAAATATTTAATATATTGATGATTGCGTCAATCATCGTAATCTCGTTTTCTTGTAAAAAGAGTGATGAATTTTTGAATACAAAGCCGTTAGGAGAATATTCTGAAATAGATTTTTGGAGCGAACCCGGCCTTGTTGAAACCTATGTTAATGGTATGTATAGAAATGCATTGGGGTTTCCATTTGCTCTTGAACGCCTTTCTTCTTATGTGGATGAATCTCATTTTACTCATGACTGGGGTGTAACCGACTTTAATAAAAGTTTGTTCACTTCCGACGATTTATTGGGTTGGTCAGTTAGCTGGGCTACACCACAGACCTTGAATTTAACCTGGGCTCCTTTGTATAGCAATGTTCGCAGTACAAATATCTTTTTCTCAAAGATTAATTCGGTAAAAGCGGACAAATCTACAATAGACAAATTGAAGGGAGAAGTGTATTTTCTCCGTGCATGGACCTATTTTAATTTGACAAACCTTTATGGTGGTGTTCCAATTATTACAAAAGCATATACATTGAATGACGATTTACTTGCTTCCAGAAATACTTATGAAGAATGTATCAATTTTATTGTTGGTCAGATCGATTCTTCGTTAATGAATTTATCGGATACATATCCCACTGACGGTCATATTTCTAAAGGCGCTGCTATGGCATTTAAATCAAGGGTATTACTATATGCTGCAAGTGATTTGCATAATCCTGCAAAAAACAGTTCGGTTACCAGTGGGTTCTCAAATCCTGAATTGCTAGGATACAAAAGTGGCGATGTAACTGCCCGGTGGACTGCTGCCAAAAATGCAGCAAAAGCGGTAATTGACCTCGGTAAATACAGCTTATACAAAGCGGTACCTGCATCAGGTGATTCTGTTGCACAGAATATTTCTGAATTTTTTCTTTCATATGGAACAAGTGAAGACATCTTATTGCACTTTTTTACCCCAAAAGTAAACGAGGATTGGGATGGATATAACCCAGGATTATTTGAGTCACCCAATGGATATCATGGCTGGAGTTGCAACACACCAATTGGCGAATTAGTCGATGACTATGAGATGAAGGATGGTAGCAAATTTGACTGGAACAATCCTACAGAGAAGGAGAATCCATATAACAAGCGCGATGCCCGTTTTTACGCTACGATTCTATATGAAGGTGTAAAATGGAGAGATCGCCCAGGCGATGCTTTAGTAATGGACCCATACAGTAAAATTCAGGTTGGGCACGTATTTGATCAAGCTGGTAATATTATTAAATCTGGTTTGGATACACGTCAAGGACCTATCGAAGACTGGAATGGTGGTTACACTGGATATTATTTGAGGAAATATATTGACCCTTCAGTTAATGCGTTATATGTCAAACAAGATATTCCATTTAAGCACATTCGATATGCCGAAATTCTACTGAATTATGCAGAAGCATGTATTGAACTAAATCAGGATGCAGAAGCTAGGAGCTATATCAATATGATACGCACCCGTGCAGGTCAGCCGAATTTATCTGCTTCTTTGACAGGAGATGCTTTACGCAAGGCATATCGTCACGAGCGCCGTATTGAATTCGCTTTTGAAGACCATCGTTTCTGGGATGTTCGACGTTGGTTGATAGGAAATACTGCCTATTCCCAAACATCAAAAATTGATGTCCGTTATGTAACGTCAAATACATCAGTAACTTCTTACCGTCAGCCTAACGGCTCTACTTGGAGTAAACCTGTTTTCTCAAAAATTGACGTTCCTGGTGATGCCAGGGCATGGGACAAAAAAATGTATTTTTTCCCTATTATGCGCGATGAGATGAACAAAAATAATAAGCTTATTCAAAATCCTGGTTACTAAAGAGAATAGGAATCATTTTAGTTGAAAATCAGAGGGCTGGTTTTTACCGGCCAGCCCTTTAGATTTATCTATTTCCAACCAGTTCAGATGGAATTAGTTTTGTGGGATAACTTAATCTGGACATTAATGAAACAGAAGATTTTTTATTGCCTTTATTTTTGTCATAATACAAATTGCTGTTCATTCCAATTGAATATATGAGGTAACTGATGACGTAAAGTATTTACAAATTTTTAGGCCAGCATCATACTCATTTCTTCTCAACCTCATATAAAACACGCCGGGAAAATGAATAAATAATCGAAAGGCACTAGTGGAAATTAGCTAGGAATCTGGATACTTTCTCATTCGAGTTGATGAAAACTTAATACAAGAAATCTGTTAAAAATCTAATATAATATGAAAAGATCTGAAATTAATCGCATCATGCAGGATGGACTGGATTTCATTGAAAAAGAAATGCACTTTCTTTTGCCTCCTTTTTCTCGCTGGACTCCCCAGCAATGGCAATCCAAAGGAGCAGAATCTCAGGATATTGTGAAACAGCAACTAGGTTGGGATATCACTGATTTTGGCTCGGGAGATTTTTCAAAAGTTGGCCTGTTGCTCTTCACGATGCGCAATGGCAGTTTTGAAGAACTGAAAAAGCCTAATGGGAAAATTTATGCCGAAAAAGCAATGATTGTAATGGAAGAGCAAATAACACCGATTCACTTTCATTATCAAAAAATGGAAGATATTATTAATCGTGGTGGGGGAGAATTGATTATTCAACTCTGGAATTCATTGGCGAATCAGGATTTGGACGGAGTGAGCGATATTATTGTTAGTGTTGATGGGGTAAGAGTTAAAGTTAAGGCTGGAAATACAATAACATTAACACCAGGAGAGTCTGTTTGCCTGCCACAAAGAAATTATCATAAATTCTGGGGAAAGAAAGGGACCGGGACAGTCTTCGTTGGAGAAGTAAGCCGGGTAAATGATGACTATGTGGATAACCATTTTTATGAGAAAGTCGGGCGATTTGCAGCCATCGAAGAAGATGTTGCACCGAAATACTTATTGTACGGCGATTATAAAAACTATTATAAGATATAAAAGCATGCCATTAGTTACTGATAAAAAAGAAGTTCTTGAAATATATGCGGAAGCTGCTCAACGTAAGTGGGTGATACCATGCATTTGCGGTGAAAATCTGACAACAGTTGAAGCAATACTTGCTGCGGTAAAAGACTATGGCGAGAAGATTGGAGTCAATAATCTTCCAATAACAATTGCAATAACAAATTGCTATGCCCATCGCAGCCAGAGTATTAACTATACATTTACCCGGAACTGGGAAGTGGGATTAAGATTGTTTATCGAAGACCTTAAAGTGCTGACTTCATCGTATAGCCCATACAAGGATTTACGTGTGATGTTGCATCTCGACCATATTCAGCACGACGTTGATTTGGATTTACTGAGTTGGGACATGAAACAGTTTTCGTCTGTTATGTTTGACGCTTCAACCTTAAGCTTCGACCAAAACATCGAAGCTACCCGGAAATTTGTAAATAAGCAATCTCAAAACATTGTGATTGAGGGTGCCTGTGATGAGATCATTGATTCCGGTTCCGGAGGCAACGAATTAACGACACCTGAATGTGCTGAAAAATATATACTTGAAACCGGATGCGATTTTATTGTGGCCAATTTAGGAACAGAACACAGGGCAAGTGCTTCGGAATTAAAATACTACGGAAATTTGGCCCGGCAGATTAAAGCAAAAATTGGGACCAGGATCGTCTTGCATGGAGCCTCATCAGTTGGTACAGAGCAAATTACTAAACTCTTTGATGACGGAGTGTGCAAAGTGAATATCTGGACTATTCTGGAACGCGACAGCACAACAAAACTATTTGAGCAGATGGTTACTAATGCTTCAAAAATTATTGGCACAAAGCAGGTAGTTGAGTTGCAAAAACAGGGTTTGCTAGGTCATAATGTTGATAACAGTAGCGAAAAATCCATTCATTATTACACTAACCTCTATCGTCAGCAAATTATATTTGAAGAAATGAAAAGGATTGTTACCAGCTTTCTGTCCATTTGGTATGTATAGTTATTACATCAACAGGTCTTTCCAATTTAAGTAATAATTACAATGAGTTATTTAGGATTAGATATTGGGACCAGCGGATGCAAAGCTTTAGTCTTCAATGACTACGGCGAGGAGCTTGCATCAGCCTATCGTGAATATCCGTTAATTACCTCAAAGAATGGATGGGTAGAACTTGATTCCGAAGAGGTTTGCACGAAATGTTTCGAGGTCATTAAAGAAGTTGCCCTAAAAACGAGTGCCGATCTGGTTCAGGCAATGGGAATATCTTCGCAGGGTGAAGCGTTCACTCCGGTTGATAAAAATGGTACTATTCTGGGAAACGGAATGGTTTCCTCAGATACCCGTGCAACCGGAATTGTGAATGAATTCTGTACTGATTTCGGACCTAAAAAATTGTATTCCATTACAGGCCACACGGCTTACCCAATGTTTTCGCTGTTTAAGTTAATCTGGACTAAACAAAACAGGCCCGAACTATGGAAAAAAGCAGCTAAATTCCTGTGTTTTGAAGACTTGATTCATCTGAAACTTGGGCTCGATCCTGCAATAGGCTATCCATTAGCCGGAAGAACGATGTTGTTTAATGTAATCGATCATCGATGGGATAAACAAATTTTATCGGCGATTGGTCTGGAATCTGATCAATTGGCCAGACCATTGCCATCTGGCGCTGTTGTAGGTACTATTCCGGCAAGAATTGCATCTCAACTTGGGCTGCAAATTGAGGTTGTAGTGGTTGCCGGAGGTCACGATCAAACATGTGGTGCGTTGGGTGCTGGCATTGTTTCGAAAGGTATGGCGATGTATGCCACAGGAACGGTTGAATGCCTAACTCCAGCGTTTGAAAAGCCGGTTTTTGGAGACAACTTGTTTAAGAACAATTATTGCACGTATGATTTTGCCATTCCGGGCATGTATACCACCGTTGCGTACAGCCTTACAGGAGGAAATATTTTGAAATGGTACAGGGATGAGTTTGCATTCAGGGAAAAGGAAATTGCATACCAAAACAGGAGAAATATCTATGATGTCATTCTGGATACTTTACCTTTAAATCCATCCAGATTATTGGTGCTTCCTTATTTTACACCAACCGGGACGCCGTATTTCGATAGTCAGATCACTGGTGCGATTATTGGTCTTCGGTTTAATACCACGCGTGAAGAAATATTGCGGGCTTTGCTCGAAGGAGTAGCGTTTGAAATGCGCCTGAATTTGTCAATTCTCGAAAAATCGGGCATTGTAATCGATGAATTGCGGGCTATCGGCGGCGGTGCTAAAAGTAAAATATGGACTCAGTTAAAGGCCAATGTACTGAATAAGCCCATTACAACAGTTTCGGTCACTGAAGCTGGCTGTTTTGGTGTGGCAATGCTCGCTAAATCTGCCATTACAGGTATTTCCACGAAGGTAATTGTTTCTGAATGGGTTAAAACATCTCAAACGATTTTTCCTCAGCATGAGTTTGCCGAACATTACGAAAAGCAATTTCATACGTACCTGAAATTATATCCGGCATTAAAATCTATACACCCTGAACAATGATATTATTTTACCATCAATCAATGTTATAAAGCTTTCAAATGAAAAATCAAACTACCTCAAATTTTAGGGTAGTAAAAAAGGTTCTTTAATCAATTAATTTGTGTGTTATGAAAATCAGGATATTATTTTTCTCTTTGATGCTGATGTTGACCATTCAACAGTCGTTCAGTCAAAATTCCATCAGTTTAAACGGTAAATGGAAAGTCGTATGGTCGGGTGGCCATGTGTTTAGCAAAGAAGCATCGACTTTTATTCAATCCGATCCTTTACTGGATTCTGTAAGATATGTGGCCGTCGATGTTCCAATGGATCTGAATCTGGCCATGCAGAAAAGAGGCATGTTTGGCGACATCAACTTCGGAACCAACACCTTTGCCGCTTACTGGGTGTCGGAGCAGTACTGGAAGTATTACCGTTATATCAGCGTTCCCAAAGAAGCATTGAATAAACCGGTCTGGCTCGTTTTCGATCAGCTGGATTACAATGCTACCATCCTGCTTAACGGACAAGAGGTGGGCACGCACAAGAATTCGTACACTCCCTGCCGGATTAATGTTACAGGCAAGCTCAAAGAGGGCCGAAACCTGCTCACAGTTGCCATCGAAGGCGGTTTGTACGATGTGGCCGACAAAGAAGGCGGCGCTTATACAACGGAGATGACTTCACTCGTCAGCAAGAGGCAATGGCTGCGCAAACCACAGTACCAGTTTGGCTGGGACTCAAGTCCCAAGCTGATTAATGTTGGGATAACCGGAAATGTAAGGCTTGAATGGAATGAGGTGGCACGGCTGGACCAGATTGTTGCGTTTGCAAAAATGAGCGATGATTTGTCGTCTGCTGAGTTGACTGTCCGTGCTTTTGTGGAAGGACTGGCTGATAATTCGGATCTGACGATAGAAGCGACGATCGTTGAAACCAATCAGAAAGTCACCATAAAAGATAACCTGACCAAAACGATTTGGCCGTTCGAACTAAAAATGAAAGTGGATAAACCCAAACTGTGGTGGCCGGTTGGATATGGAGATCAGACACGGTATACCATAAAAGTAGAAGTTAAAAATAACGGAAAGGTGATTGGTTCAGGAACGCGCCGTTTCGGTTTTCGTAAGGTGGAAGTTGACAAATCGGCGCATCCTGTCGCCGGAAACTATTTTACAGTAAAAGTGAACAATCAAAAGATCTTTGTGAAAGGCGGCGACTGGGTTCCGGCTGATTTGATTTTCAGCAGCGTTACCCGCGAAAGGCACGAAAATATTTTAAACATGGCCGTTGCAGCCAACTTTAACTTCTTACGGATTTGGGGCGGCGGACATTATGTAGGCAACGATTTTCTTGATCTTTGTGATGAAAAAGGGTTAATGGTATGGCACGATTTTCCTTTTGCCTGTGTTGAATATCCTGCCGATAATCTTGAATTCTACAATTCGGTTAAAGATGAAGTCACTTGGGCCGTGCGTGAATTTGCTCACCATCCTTCACTTATACTTTGGTGCGGAAGTAATGAAAATGAACTGTTTATGGGTGGCTATGTTTCCAGGGGAAAAATTGCTCCTGACTATGTTATCTACCATTATCTTTTACCGCTTGTTGTCAAAACTGAAAGTCCCGGAATGTTCTACTGGCCAAGTTCTCCCTATTCCGAAGGCAATGAAAATCCGAACAGCCCCTTGACCGGAGATCAGCATCCCTGGAGCGTTTCGCTAAATTTCATGGGCTCTGACGGTCCTGATTTTTATGGTTACCGACAGCATGTAGATCGTTTCCCGACCGAAGGAGGATTTATGGGAGCAAGCTCCCCTGCAACATTGCGACAGTTTTTACCCAAAGATGAGCAGTACGTGCGGTCCGTATCGTGGGACCATCATGACAATGCTTTCTGGAAACCGGAAAATATAACCTACTGGTTTGGAAAGACATACACCAAAATGACGTTTGATGAATATACATTTGCTAGCTCTTTGCTGCAGGCCGAGGCTTTGTCGGAATACATTTCAAACTATCACCGTCGGATGTTTAGTTCTTCCAGCGCTATTTTCTGGATGTTCAAAGATGGCTGGCCAGCATCGCACGGTTGGACAATTTTGGATTATTACAATCGGAAGAAACTGGCTTATCATCCGGTGCGCAGAGCTTTTGAGCAAATTAATATAGTGGTCGCCGAGGAAGGAGATAAAGTCAACATTTACGGGATCAACGATAAAACGACTGCATGGAAAGGCAATCTACAATATGGTATTTTTGAAAATCAGGGAGGCTATCTGATCAATGAAAATAAAAAAGTGGCGCTCCCTGCAAACGCCTCAACCATCATTGCTTCGTTTGATAAGAGCGTTTACGAGAAGGCCGGCTATACAACACATGGCGCTTTTGCTGTGCTCAAAGACAGCGAAGGTATTCCCGTTTCGCAGTATAAGATGCTGAAGGAGAAGTTTATGAACATGATACTCGAAAAACCACAAATCAGCATTGAACAGAAGGACGACTATGCAATTCTGTCTTCTCCGGTTTTTGTGTGGGGCGTTTGTATCGATATTGACGGTGAGTCATCGGTGAAAGACAACTGTTTTGATTTACTTCCAGGCATTCCTTACTATGTGAAGCTTAACCAGGGAGAAAAGGTGTCAGTTAAGCAAACTGGTAGCGACCTGATATTAAAATTAAAGGTAAAATAGCTTTTACTAGTTAAATTGAGTTCTCGGACTATTGATCTTCGACTGATAATGCTAAAGTAAACATCACATTATTAGGCTTATTTTACTAATGGTGAGTAATTTGCTGGGCATACTCTGAAATTTTATTTTTCTATTATGATTTGTTGTGTACAGTCTGTTGCGTGAGTTAATGGAATTTCCTGAGTTAACTTACTGCATCATACCTGTCATAATTTTGAATGATAATATAATGTAAAGATTTATTTATCAGAATCTTACTATTGATTTTCATACCGTAAAGAATCTAAAAATAAGGTACCTGCTCTTAATTATGATCCAAAATATCTTCAAAATCCAACAGGCATTTATTGCTTAAAACACACGTAACAATTGAAAAATAACAAAACTGGCAAACTGGTTCTATTTGGGGCCGGGAAAATTGGACGGTCTTTTATTGGCCAACTATTTAGTCGAGGGGGCTATGAAGTTGTTTTCGTTGATGTTAATAAAATAATTATCGACGAATTAAATAGGAGGAAAGCGTATAACGTAGTTATTAAAGGTGAAAAGGAGGAATTCCTGAAAATTGAAAATGTTCGTGGAGTTTATGCCGGGGATGAACAAAAAGTTGTCAGTGAAATTGTAAGCGCTGAAATTATTGCAGTTTCAGTAGGTCAAAACGGTTTGTCCGAAATAATACCACTCATTGCTAAGGGTTTATTTGCACGGTTTTCATTGGACAAAAATATTGCGATTGATATCATTCTTGCCGAAAATCTACGCAATGCGGCAGAATATATGAGTGAAACCCTTCGGATACATTTACCCCAGGAATATCCTTTAGAAGAAAGAGTTGGACTGGTCGAAACGAGCATTGGGAAAATGGTGCCAATAATATCAAAAAAAGACATGGAAACCGATATCCTTCAGGTTTTTGCTGAACCTTATAACACGCTCATTCTTGATAAACTGGCTTTTAAAAATCCGATTCCTAAAATTGAAGGACTTGCTCCTAAGGAAAATATGAAAGCTTGGGTTGACCGGAAATTATTTATACACAATCTGGGTCATGCCACTGCGGCATATCTGGGTTACCTGACTCATCCTGAATCGTCTTTTTTATATGAAGTACTTTCCGACAGCCAATTAAAAGACGAAGTTCGAAAAACGATGTTGCAGGCAGCACATATTCTTCTTCTAAAATACCCCGGGGAATTTACCATAGAATCACTTACCATTCATATTGATGATTTACTTGAGCGCTTCCAGAACAAAGCATTGGGCGATACCCTTTTTCGGGTAGGATGTGATTTACAGCGGAAACTTGGGGCAGAGGATCGCCTGGCCGGAGCAATACACCTTGCCCGTGAGCTGAATCTTTCTTACCATTTAATTCTTAAGGCTTTAATTTGCGGTTGTCATTTTCGGGCTACCGATGAATTGGGCTATCGTTTACCTTCTGATAATGAGTTCATGGAAATTTATTCACGGGGGATTGAAGCGGTGCTGACTTCCATTTGTGGCTTCAACAAAATTATTCATAAGGAGATAATTGCAGATGCCATCGTATTGAATAATTTTATAGGTTTTAATAGTTATAACCCGTTGTCCGATTAAATATGCTCTTACAACTTAATCTTCAGGTTTATTGGATTGGGCTGATCAGTTTTATGCAGCCTATGTTTTTGGTGATCGGAATAATTGAAGCCGTATTGGGGTACCTGATTCTGAAAAAAACTGAATAAGATGGAAATTATTAAAATTCAACCCGATATGGGTGCAGCCAGGTTTGGCTACTATATTTCGATAATTACTGTAATCCTGACTTTAATTACTTTTGGAATAGCCATTAATACACCACCATTATCAGGCCCTTTTTGTTCTGGCTCCTGTTTCGAATATCCATATACCGATATTGCCGACAGATTTCCCAGAGATTATTACTGGATGTATTCAGCAATTCTGTTGTTATTTTCATATCTGATGATGATGATAAGTGTGCATCATATTGCTTCGAACGAAAAGAAGCTGTATAGCATGATCAGTGTCGCGTTTGGGCTTATGTCAGCATTTGTTTTGTCTGTCGATTATTTTATCCAGTTATCAGTTATCCAGCCAAGTCTTTTAGCCGGAGAAACTGAAGGAATAGCCTTATTAACTCAATTTAATCCACACGGCATATTCATCGTACTCGAAGAATTGGGTTTTCTTTTCATGAGTATTTCATTCGTTTTTTTAATACCAGTCTTCTCCAAAACCAATGCGCTCGAAAAATCGATTAAATGGATTTCTGTGATCAGTTTTTTATGCGTTCTGACCTCCTTTGCTTTGATAACAATGATTTACGGTATTAACCGGGAATACAGATTTGAAGTAGCAGTTATAACAATAACATGGATTGAATTAATAGTTATCGGTATTTTATTTTCCAGATATTTTAAAAGAATTAAAATTAGTTCTGCTTGCTGATTTTTCATTAGGCTTACTTATAGTCTTCAGTAATTCTTGGCAAAGTAAAATAAAACGTACTTCCTTTTCCCACTTCAGACTCAAGCCAAATTTCGCCCCCCATTAACTTTACGAGACTTTTTGAAATAGCTAATCCAAGGCCATTTCCACCATATTTGCGTGTTTTCTCATCTTCGACCTGAGTGAAACGATCAAATATTTTTGGGTGAAACTCGTACGGAATGCCAATACCTGTATCTCTGACGTAAAATTCCAACATTCGGTCATTCAGTTGGTATCCAATTTCAATTGAGCCAATCGTAGTGAATTTTAAGGCATTGCTTAGTAGATTGTTGAATACCTGCATGAGTCGGTCAGTATCAGCAACAAATTCAACATCATTGTCAAAACCATCGTTCATGACTTTAAATTCGAGTTTCTTGCGTTCAACTTGCATCGCAAATTGGCTCTTTACTTTTGAGAGAAATTTTTGCGCAGTCTGGTGACTTTTATAAATATTTACTTTCCCAGATTCCAATTTCGAAATATCCATGATATCACTAATAATTGTCAGCAGATTATTTCCATTCGAAATGATAAGTTGAATAAATTCATTTTTCTGCTTCTCTTCAAAATCTGGATCAGTTAGTAATTCGGAAAAACCGATGATGCTGTTTAACGGAGTACGCACTTCGTGCGACATATTGGCCAGAAATGCAGATTTTAACCGGTCGCTTTCTTCAGCACGTTCTTTTTCCTTTATCAAATCAGAATATAATTTTTTCTTATCCGTGATGTCTTCTTTGGCGGCAACATAATGAGTAATTTCTCCATTGGTATCAAGAATGGGTGAAATGATTGCATTTTCCCAATATAAATCACCATTTTTTTTCATGTTCAATATTTCCCCAATCCATGGATGACCCGACAATAAGGTTTCCCACATCTCGGTATAAAAAATTTTATCGTGAAATCCGGATTTTAACACACGGGGGTTTCTTCCCAAAGCTTCATCTTTGGTATAACCTGTCGTTTTCGTGAAGCTGGGATTAATATACTCAATCGTTCCTTTGATATCAGTAATCACCATACTTACCGGGCTCTGTTCAATCGATTTACTCAATAAACGGAGTTGCTTTTCTGACTCCTTTTTCTCTGTAATATCTATGTTTACACCTTTCAGAAATATCAATTCATTATCACTAAAAGTTGGGATGATCTTATTTAAGATCCATTTGATTCTATCATCGGGGAAGGTAATCCGAAATTCCTGCTCGACCGGAGATTTGGTTTGAAGTATGGTAGTATGTCCTTCATCAATTAAATGTAAATCATCAGGATGAATCCTGCTTCTGAAATAGTCAGCGTTTGGAATAATTTCAAACGGTTCCAAATCGTAAAGGCGGTAACAATTTTCTGACCATTTTGACGTGTTGTTAATCAAATCATATTCCCAATCACCCATATTCGCTATTATCTGGGCTTCTTTTAGCGAATTTTCACTTTCAACAAGTGACTCTTCAATCTTCTTCCGTTCAGAAATATCGTTAATCATTACCATCCTTGCAGTTCGTTTGTCAAATTCAATCAGGTGCGACGTAATTTCCACAAATATGATCTCCCCATTTTTTTTGATGTGACGCCAGATTCCGGCTTTGTTGAATGGTGTGACAGTTTGCTCAACATCTTTTAAAAGGGTGTCAATATCCTCTTCAGGCCGAATGTCCTTAATGGACATATTCAGAAATTCTTGTTTAGAATAGCCATAATAAAAAATGGCGGCTTCGTTAACTTCAATAAATTTTAAGGTTTGTAAGTCGTATATCCACATGGGGAGTGGATTGTTTTCAAACAGATAGCGATATCTCTTCTCGCTTTCAATTAGTGCTTCCCGGGCTTCAACCTGTGTGGTAATTACTTCTGAAAATAGGATGATACCACCAATTTGGTTATCGGTCTCATACCAGGGATGGATTTCCCATCGTACCCAGTCGGTTTTCCCATCTGCTCGTGGAAAGGAATCCTTACTTTCTTTTAATGTTTCGCCAGCTAAGCCTCGCCGATGAAATTCTTTCCACCGTTCAGATATTTCAGGAAAAACCTCGTAATGCGAGCGGCCAATCAGGGTTTGGTCACCCAAATTGTAATCAGCTATAAAGCGGTGGCTGGCCACCAGGTAACGCATGTTGTTGTCAAACATGGCAATGGATGCTGGCGAGTGCTCTACAAAAAGTCTTAATATTTGTTCGTTTTTTTTGATCGCCTCAGTCAATTGCATTTCCTCCAATTTCTGAAAGGTCATTTCACTGATGAGTTGGGTCATGTCGAGCAAAAAATCCATTGCCATCAGGACTTTTTCTTTTGAAACAATTGGTACTTTTTTGAGGGCATTCAGGTAAGTTTCCTTTTTAAATCCATATTTGTCAGCTTGTTTTTGAAAAAAGGATTCATCGGGTTCTTCAAAAAAGAATTGCCCCGAAAACAAGTTGGCAATGTGTTCGCCTTTGATGACAATGGGTACAGCCACATCAACCAATCCATTTAAACATTGATAGAAGTGGTATTTTTCGCCTTCGGACATTTTATTGGCCAATTCGGTATCGCTGATCAAACATTTACTGGCGGTTTCGGGATGAATACGATGAAACTCAGTGCAGATTTGCCTCCATCCCGATTTTGAGAGGACATTTCCATCGAGGTCGAGAATGGCCGTAACAAAGCCAGTGGTTTTGTTGAACCCTTCAAGTAAAATATCTACTTTCTTAAAATCGATTAAATTTAAAATTCGGGCAGTCATCTGGGCTGTTTTAATAATTTTTGACTCTAGTTCAACAAAGAAATAACTATAAATTTATCAAATTTTGGCTGAAACCCTTTGATTTTGATGTTTACATTTTATTTCGAAGAAAAACAAATTTTTGATATTCCTACGTTTTTTTTCGGCATGTTCGAAGAAAAAAATCACTAAAAAGTTATGAGGATAAACTGGATCAGAATGACCTCTTTTCGACTGGCTAATTATTTTGTTTTTTATGACGCTTGGTATGGGTAAGAATTTTTAGTGATCATTAATTAAATTCTAAAAGAGAAAATCGTGTGCTAAAAAAACTTATTTCTAGCTAAACAACCTCAATTGAATCATAATCCCCATTGTTTAGACATCATTAATATATTTGTATCAAGGATGTAATAAGGTTAAACTCCCTTTCATCTTTCAGTTCTACTAAGGTTTCCCTGGCAAATAAGGTTTCAAATCAATTTATTTTGCAATAGTTCAAATCTAATCTAGTTTCTCAATGTTAATTATATAACCCACAGCATCCACCATAAAGCCGTATTAATTAAATGAAGTAATGAATCCCCTTATTGAACCAGTAAGCATGTCGATTCAATAATTATGAAGTTGTACTTCAAAAATTAAGCGATATATTTGTACGAAAATAGTATAATTTATGAATCGAATCGGAGAAAGAATAAAAAAGAAAAGGGAACTTCTTAACCTTCAGCTTAATGAACTTGCAGAAAAAGTGGGTATTAGCTCCAGCGCCCTTTCTCAAATTGAAAAATCCAAATCATTTCCTTCTATTTTAACCTTGAAATCGATAGCCGAAAACCTTCATACTACAGTTGGGGAGCTGGTTGGAGAAAATGAATCATTAGGGAATAATCCGGTTGTTTGCAAAAAGGATATTAAATACATCGACCAAAACAAATCGGGGACGATTATTTATCTTTTATCGAATCATGATTTAAACAAACAGATGGATACTTATTTAGTTAGGTTTGCTAAGGCATCCGGTATTGAAGGTTTTTTCACCCATGCGCATGGTCAAGTTTTTTGTCATGTACTTTCGGGCGAAATTCGATTCGATTTAGTAGGAAAAACATACATACTTCAACAAGGTGACAATATTTACTTTAATGCTAAGACCAGGCATGATGCGATCAACAATTATGCTGGTGTTAGTGAACTGCTTTGGATACAATCTCCCCCAAATTTTTAAATCGTTAATTTTCTTCTTTAAATTAAGTAACACTTCATTAATTAAGGAGCAAGCACTACCTTTGCCATCAAAATAATAATAAATGGCAAAACATCCTGCAATATTTTTAGATAGGGACGGAACTATAATAGAAGATAATGGACATATTAACATTCTATCGAATATAGAGTTTTACTCCTATACTTTTAAAGCACTTAAAAATTTACAAGAGCATTTCCTGCTATTTATTATCACCAACCAATCTGGCATTTCAAAAGGCTTAATTTCTGAAAATGAGGTTAAAGAAGTGAACAGGCATATTGTTGGAGCATTGAGAACACACGGAGTTACAATTTTTGATATTTTCTATTGTCCCCATAAAAGCGAAGATAATTGTGAATGCAAAAAGCCCAAACCATATTTTATTCATCGTGCGGTCGAATTGTACAATCTAGATTTGACCAGGTCATTTATGGTAGGCGACCATCCATCTGATATACAATGCGGAATAAATGCAGGGGTTACGCCAATTTATTTGTTAAGCGGTCATGGGAAAAAGCATCAAAATGAAATTGAAAATGAAGTGAGTGTTTGCGAGAATATTATAGAAGCATCTAAGTTTATTTTGTCAACAATAAAAATGCAATATCATGAGTGATTTATTTAAAGTTCTTGAAAAAAAACGAATTAGCCTACCCGATGATGTTATTGTGATTTTAAGTGGTTGTAAAACATTTAGCACCTTCGATACGGTTCGGCAGTTGGCTAATGCAGCAGTTGGCGGTGACAACAATTCATTTGAAGTAAAATACGATATTCCCGGGAAAGGAGAAGTCACTGAAGTTATTGTGCACAAAGTAACAAACGGAATTTCGGCCAATTACACCGAGGCATATATGCGGCGGAGAGACCCGGATACGATGGCTATTGCAGACAATTTGCCCAGCGACAAGGAACACTTTTCTGATAAGTTTGGGTATGATTTTGACAGGCTCAGAAAGGAAACCATTCAATGGCTTCAATCGCAGGAATTAGCTGTATTCTTTTATTTTGCCGGAAATGATTCTATTGGTTCGGGTGGTATAGCTATCGCGCCAGCTAATGCAGGATTTTTTGCCATGGGACTTTCGATGCTCCAGCGTATCATCCCCGTAAAGGATTTGCCGATTGATTTTTCGATTGATTCCGTAATTTATGTTGCGCCAACTTTTCGACATACACACTTCGATGGTAAACAGGTTGTTGTTCATAAACGGTCAGAAGGTTTGCACGAAATTTTTTCATATAATTTGTATCCCGGACCAAGTGCTAAAAAAGGTTTGTATGGCGCGCTTCTAACCAAAGGTGAAAAAGAAGGCTGGATAACTGCTCATTGTTCAACTGTACAGGTTGTGAGTCCTTATGACAACATCACAACTTTTATGCACGAAGGTGCAAGTGGTGGAGGCAAGAGCGAAATGCTTCAGAACATCGTTAGAGAGCCCAATGGACAAGTACAAATTGGTGAAAATATGCTAACAGGCGAGCAGCGGTTAATAAACTTCCCTCTGTTCTGTTCTTTTAATCCGGTAACTGATGATATGGCTTTATGCCACCCTTCGATTCAAAGAAACAACGGAAAACTGACAGTGCTAGATGCTGAGAATGGTTGGTTTATTCGGGTTGATGGCATTACCGATTATGGCGACGATCCTTTTCTTGAAAAGCTTACTATAAAACCCAAAGAGCCGCTTTTGTTTCTGAATATAAAATCCAATCCCGATTGCACCGCTCTTATATGGGATCATACCGAAGATAGCCCCGGGAAAAGATGCCCAAACCCAAGGGTAATTGTACCTAGAAGTATTGTTCCCAATATTGTCAGTAAACCGGTTACCGTAGATATTAGAAGCTTTGGTGTTCGTACCCCACCTTGCACAAAAGAAAACCCAACCTATGGTATTGTTGGCTTATTCCATATTTTACCGCCAGCGCTGGCCTGGTTATGGAGACTTGTTTCTCCAAGAGGTCATGCCAACCCAAGTATTGTTGACGGTGGTGGAATGGGAAGCGAAGGAGTTGGCTCCTACTGGCCTTTTGCAACCGGAAAAATGGTTACACATGCCAATTTGTTGCTCGAACAAATCATTCAAACACCAAGAATGAGATACACCCTTACACCCAACCAGCATATTGGTGCATGGAAAGTTGGTTTTAAACCTCAGTTGCTCATGCGTGAATACCTCACTCGAAGGGGAAACGCAAAACTCAGGAGCGACCAATACCAATATGCGCGTTGCCCGCTATTGGGTTTTGAATTAAACTATCTTACCATTGAAGGGGCAAAAATTCCTTCCCGATTTCTTCAGGTTCACAAACAAGTTGAAGTAGAAATCTCGGGTTATGATGCAGGTGCAGAAATACTGTACGATTTCTTCAAAGCCGAATTACCAAAATATTTAACCCCTGAATTATCCCCAACGGGCAGGCGTATTATTGAAGCTTGTTTGGCAGGTGCAAGTGTTGAAGATTATTTAGCCATTATCCCAATGGATTATCAGTATTCATTTTTAACAACCAGCGACAATGAGTAAAGTTATAATAATAATGGGTTCAAAAGCCGACCTTGAATGGGCCAATCAAATTAGTAAAGTTCTTAAAAGTTTTGAAATAGAAAGCATTTCAAGGATTGCTTCGGCACATAAAGTTCCGTTAAAATGCTACAACCTGATCAAAGAATACGAAAAGGAAAATGTAGTATTTATTACAATCGCCGGAATGAGCAATGCTTTAAGTGGATTTACCGATGCCCAAACACATTGCCCGGTAATTGCTTGCCCACCTTATAGCGACAAATTTGGAGGAACAGACCTTTTTTCAAGTATCCGTATGCCATCGGGTGTGGCGCCTTTGGCAATTCTTAGTCCTGAAAACGCCGCTTTAGCTTCGGCTAAGATACTTGGATTAAGCAATCCTCATATTAAGTCGAAAATAATTGAATATCAGGATAAAAAAAGAACCGAAATAGAAGCCGCTGACAAAGAATTAGTAAATGGACATTGAACAAATACAAACTGCTGCCCGGATTATTAATCAAGGCGGACTGGTAGCATTTCCGACAGAAACAGTATATGGATTAGGTGCAAATGCACTTAATCCGCTGGCTGTTGCCAAAATTTTCGAATTAAAAGAGCGTCCTTCATTTGATCCTCTGATTGTACATATCGCATCAATAGGTGATTTGAACACATTAACCGATAATGTTGGAAGAAATGTTATCCGGTTAGCCGAAAAGTTTTGGCCCGGACCACTAACCATTGTATTGCCAAAAAGTAAATTAGTCCCCGATATTGTTACCTCAGGTTTGAATACGGTGGGCATTCGAATGCCCGACAATGACATTGCCCTGAAACTTATCATGGCAGCAAATTGCCCGATAGCAGCGCCCAGCGCAAACAAATTTGGAAAGCTTAGCCCGGTAAGCGCTGAACACGTAAAAAAGCAGCTTCCCAATGTCGATTATGTCTTGGATGGCGGACATACCTCAGTAGGAATAGAATCGACCATTGTATCCATCGAAGGCAACGTAAGTACTTTGCTTCGTCCTGGTATAATTACACTAGCTGACATTGAAAATGCATTACCAAATATGTTTATTTTCAATGCAGCGAAGCCTAGAAAATTAATAGCGCCAGGTTTATTGAAAAGCCACTATTCACCCCTCAAACCATTATATATATTAGATAATCAGGTTTTTCACTTTTCCGAATCGTCTGGGCTAATTGTGCATGGAAGAAAAGATTTAATTCTTCCCGAATCTAAAATCATCTATACCTCACAATCCTACAATCAACTTGAAATTGCAGCAAATCTGTTTTCAGCGCTTCATATCATGGAAGATGATGAATGTATCAAACAAATATTTATTGAACCAGTTGCAGAAGTAGGCTTAGGTGTAGCAATTATGGACCGGATTAAGAAAGCAGCATATAAATATCAACAAAAAACGAATTATTAATGTGGGCACATACAAAGGAAAGTTTGGAAAAACTTAGCCCAAAGCAAGCTTTGGAGTTTTTAAGGGAAGGCAATGTACGATTCTTAAACAATTTAAAGACAAATAGAAATTTGCTCAAACAAGTGAACCAAACATCAGAAGGCCAATTCCCTTTTGCCACTATTTTAAGTTGTATCGATTCGAGAACATCGGCTGAATTGATATTCGACCAGGGACTGGGTGATATTTTTAGCATAAGGATTGCGGGTAATATTCTTAACGATGATATTTTAGGTAGCATGGAATTTGCTTGCGGAATAGCAAATTCAAAAATAATTGTTGTTCTGGGGCATACACGATGTGGAGCAGTAACAGGTGCTTGTAATAATTTAAGAACAGGACACTTAACAGGATTACTCAACAAAATAAGCCCGGCAATTAATAAAGAAACAGCAACCAAAGTTGATAGAAATGGTCAAAACCTAACCTTTGTTAATAATGTAAGCGCAATCAATGTTCATTTAACAATTAGTCAAATCAGAAAACAAAGCAATATCCTTGATGATTTGGAAAAAGATGGTAAGATTATTATTGTTGGTGGTTTATATGATATTGAAACCGGAGTGGTTTCCTTTTATGATAATTGAAAATGTTTCTGAAAATAAATTTAAAATCATCAATGGAAATCCTTTGTGAAGTTTAACCCCATTATGCTTCATCCCAAATTCTTTTAATAACACTTTAATCTTCTGGTCAATATTAATATTTCTTATAAAAATGAAATTTTGTCTACCTCTTCATAAGTAGGCCTTAATCAAATGAGGAGGTACTGGAAATCCTAAATTTTTAAGAACCAATAAAACGATTCTCTGCTATTCATAAATGTTGAAAACTCAGGATTTGTGGTGAGCATCATCGATGCTGTTTTTGCCTGACAAATGTTGTAAACAAACACTTTTCGTTGAATTGGAAAGCCTTTTGATTCAACGATATTGTGATAGATATAGGTTTGAAGCAAAGTCAAACTATTTTTCTGACACGCAGTTTCAACCTGCATGGCAATTTGTTCCGCAGTGAGCTTACTTTCTATTTGGTG
>Ga0209317_1000450_pt1 | contig 49921 bp, 37 predicted proteins | sample RifGroB2_FD_183994 | JGI IMG/M metagenome (GOLD analysis project Ga0209317, IMG submission 183994) | Soil microbial communities from Rifle, Colorado, USA - Groundwater B2 (SPAdes) (version 2) | ecosystem: Environmental > Terrestrial > Soil > Unclassified | place: Rifle, Colorado | collected... | reverse complement strand
GAACATCGACAGCTGGATCGGGCAGGTGAACGGCAAGCTCCAGTCCGACAAGCCGGTGACCGACCAGGATTTCGATTCTATCTTCGGGGAATCTTTCTTCTCCGGCGCGCAGGACCCGATCCAGGGGCTGGAGCTGGCCCAGAAGCGCATCAACGACAAGCTGGGCGCGCACCGGCAGGTCAACGACAAGTACGGCAAATGGATGGAGAAGAAGCTCTCCGCCGCCGACCTCAAGCCCGAGGTGGTGCCGGACGACGAGCATATCACCGTGAACCTCAAGACCCCGGAGAACACGGAAGACTCGATGAAAATTAACATCGCCGACAGCCGCATCAAGCTCAACTACGCCCAGGTGGAGACCCGCCGCGAGTTGAAGTCCGACGGCACGGTGGAGGCTTCCTCCTTCACCCGCCGGCGCTCCCGCGTGCTGGCGGTGCCCAAAGGCGCCAACCCGGCCCGGTACAAGGTCAGCTCCTACAAGGGCGGGGTCAGCATAATTTTCGACAGGCTTAAGAAGGGCAAGAAACGCACGGAGGCTTCCAAGTGAACATCGAAACTACCGCCCGCACTTTCCAGGAGATAGACGCCCGCCAGCAGGCGCGCTGGAAGGAGATGAACGCCTTTAAGACGGCCCGGCTGCCCGGCAAGCCCAAGTTCTACTGCCTCGACATGTACCCGTACCCTTCCGGCGACGGCCTGCACGTAGGCCACCCGGAGGGCTATACCGCCACCGATATACTCTGCCGCTACAAACGCATGAAAGGTTTCGAGGTGCTGCACCCCATGGGCTGGGACGCCTTCGGCCTGCCCGCCGAGAACTACGCCATCTCCACCGGCGTGCACCCGCGCATCACCACCGAAAAGAACTGCGCCACTTTTAAGCGGCAGATAAACTCGCTGGGTTTTTCCTACGACTGGGAGCGGGAGATAACCACCGTAGACCCGGCCTATTACCGCTGGACCCAGTGGATCTTCCTGCAGCTCTTCAAGAAAGGCCTGGCCTACGAGACCACCAGCCCGATAAACTGGTGCCCCAAGTGCCAGACCGGCCTCGCCAACGAGGAGGTCTTCCAAGGCAAGTGCGACCGCTGCGAGACCCCGATAGAAAAAAAGAACCTCAGGCAGTGGATGCTCAGGATCACCGCCTACGGCGACCGCCTGCTGGCGGACCTCGCCGGCACGGACTGGCCCCATTCCACCCGGCTGATGCAGGAGAACTGGATAGGCCGCTCCGAAGGCGCCGAGGTGGACTTCGCCCTGCCCGACGGGAGCAAACTGACGGTCTTCACCACCCGCCCCGACACCCTTTACGGCGCCACCTACATGGTGCTGGCCCCCGAACACCCGCTGACGCTGAAACTGGCTTCGCCGGAGCAGAAGGCCGCCGTGCAGGCCTACGTGGCCGCCGCCGGCAACAAGAGCGACCTGGAGCGCACGGAGCTGGCCAAGGACAAGACCGGCGTGTTCACCGGCGCCTACGCCGTGAACCCCGTGAACGGAGAGAAGCTCCCCATCTGGACGGCCGACTATGTGCTCACCACCTATGGCACCGGCGCCATCATGGCCGTGCCCGCCCACGACGACCGCGACCACGAGTTCGCGGTAAAGTTCGGCCTGAAGATAATAGAGGTGCTCAAGGCGCCCGCCGACTGGAAGGGCGAAGGCGCCTTCTGCGGCGACGGCACCGCGATAAACTCCGGCATCATAGACGGCCTGCCCACGCCCGAGGCCAAGAAGAAGATAACCGCCTGGCTGGGCGAAAAAGGCATAGGCCGCGCCAAGGTTAATTTCAAGCTGCGCGACTGGCTCTTCGCCAGGCAGCGCTACTGGGGCGAGCCCATACCGCTGGTACATTGCCCTAAATGCGGCATAGTGCCGGTGCCGGAGAAGGACCTGCCCGTGCGGCTGCCGGAAGTAGAGAAATACGAACCCACCGGCACCGGGGAATCCCCCCTCGCGGCTATCGATTCCTGGGTTAACACAAAATGTCCCGCCTGCGGCGGCCCCGGAAAGCGCGAGACAAATACCATGCCGCAGTGGGCCGGCTCCTGCTGGTACTACCTGCGTTTCATAGACCCGAAGAACCCGGACGTTTTTGTGGATAAGGAACTGGAGAAGGCCTGGATGCCGGTGGACCTGTATATCGGCGGCGCCGAGCACGCCGTGCTGCACCTGCTCTACGCCCGCTTCTGGCACAAGGTGCTCTTCGACCTGGGCCACGTCTCCACCAACGAGCCTTTTAAAAAGCTGGTCCACCCCGGCATGATACTCGCCTACGCCTACCGCGACGCCAAGGGCGCCTACCGCGGATACAAGGAACTCGAGATAGCAGAGGACGGCTCCGCGACCACCTCCGACGGCGAGAAGCTCAAGCCGATGGTGGAGAAGATGTCCAAGTCCAAAAAGAACGTAGTAAACCCGGATGAGGTAGTGGAACGCTACGGGGCCGACGCTTTCCGCCTGTACGAGATGTTCCTGGGCCCGCTCGAAGATTCCAAACCCTGGAACCTGCGCGGCATAGAGGGCGTGTACCGCTTCCTCCGCCGCGCCTACGCCTGGGGCCTGGAGCGCCACGCGTCCCTGACCGACGCTAAAGCCTCCGGGCCGGACCTGATCCTGCGCCACCAGACCATAGACAAGGTGGGCACGGATATAGAGGCGCTCAAGTTCAACACCGCCATCTCCGCGCTGATGGTCTACCTGAACCGCCTGACGGAACAGAAAGAGACCTCGCGGGAGGACTTCGAGACCTTTATCACCCTGCTGCACCCCTTCGCGCCGCATATTGCCGACGAGCTGTGGGAAACGGCCGGCGGCACGGGCACGCTGATGGCGCGGCCCTGGCCCGAGGCGGACAAATCCGTCATCGCCTCGCGCGACATAGAGATACCGGTGCAGGTGAACGGCAAGGTCAAGGAACGCCTGAGCGTGAAGGAAACTACGCCGCAGGACGAGATCAAGCGCCTGGCCCTGGAGGCCGCGGCGCCGCATACGGCGGGCAAAACCATCATTAAAACGATAGTAGTGCCCGGCCGGCTGGTAAGCATTGTGGTCAAATAGAACGGGGGAACTATGAAAAAACTGGCATTACTCGCGGCCGCGCTGGGGCTCGCGGCCTGCGGCGGGTCTTCGGACATCATCTACAAGCCGGCGGCCCAGAAGCTGCCGCAGCACATCAAGAAGATAGCCGTGAGGCCCTTCTCCAACAAGACCCAGCAGTTCGGCCTCGAGGAGAAGCTGACGCTGAAGGTGATAGACGAGTTCCTTAAGAACGGGGAATACACGGTCTCGCCGGAAAGCGCCGCGCAGGGCGTGCTGGTGGGCGAGATCAACCATTATATCCTGACCCCGATCCAGTACGACGTGAACCTGGTCCCCACGGTCTACAAGCTCAACGTCATAGCCGCCGTGCGCCTGCTCGACAAGGAGCAGAACCGCTACCTCTGGGAGGAGCCGGCGCTGCAGGTGACCAAGATGTACTCCGCCGCCAACCTGCCCGGCGGCTTTACCGAAGAGCAGGCCAGAGAAAGCCTGTGGGAGATCCTGGCCAAGGACGTGGTGCTGCGCACCGTGGAGGGCTTCGGCTCGGTCTCAAGCACCTCGCAGAAGAGGCTGCCCGGCAACCAGGACAAGCAGCCCGAAGGCACGACGAACCCCAACCCTTGACCTATGCAGACCCTGACCCCCAAAGCGCTGGCCGACGAATGGGCCAAAAAGAAAACCCGCCCGGTGTACTACCTGGCCGGCGAGGAGGCCGCGCTCAAGGAGGCCGCCCTGAAGCGGCTCGAGGGCATCTTCAAGCCGGAGTCCTTTAACTTTTCAGTGCGCGACGCCGAGACCGGCGACATAGAGCAGGCGCTCGACGAAGCGCGCACCGCGCCCATGCTGGCCGAGGTGCGCTTTGTGGCGCTTAAGCACGTGGAGAAGCTCAAGAAGGAGCCTATGAAGGCCCTGCTGGCCTACCTGGCCGACCCTTGCCCCAGCGCATGCCTGCTGCTGCTGGCGGACTGGCCCCGCGAGAAGCAGGACCCTATCCCCGGCGCCCTGGGCACCGACGCCGCCCTGGCGGACTTCGCACCGATGTCGGACCGGCAGGCCATAGAACACCTCAACACGGTGCTGCTGGCCAAAGGGGTGAAGACCGACGGCCAGGCCCTGGAGCTGCTGGTGGAACTGCTGGGCACCGACTCCGTGACGCTCGACGGCGAAGCGGAAAAGATCATCCTCTTCATGCACGGCGCCAACAGGGTGTTCTCTCCCGAGGACGCGCTGGCCCTGGCCGGCTTCTCCAGGGCGGGAAACCCTTTTGAACTCTCCAACGCCGTCTGCGCGCGCCAGCCGGCCCAGGCCGCGCAGGCCGCCGCGCGGATGCTGGCCTCTGGCGCGGAGCCGCTGGCCCTGCTGTCGCAGGCCTCGAGGGCGGTAGAAAGATTATTGAAGGTGAAGCGCCTGTCGGCGGCCGGGGAAGGCCCCGGAGCCTGCTACCAGGCAGGGCTGTCACCCGGCCAGTACCACGCCCTCCTGAAGGACGCCTCCTCCTATACCGAGGAGAAACTGCTCAGGAGCCTGCGCCGCTGCCTGGAGGCCGAGGAGCTGCTCAAATCCTCCTCCAAGCGCGACCCGGCCCTGGTGGTGCGGCAGCTGATCTACGAGATCACCGGAACAAAATAGCGGAACCCCGGCTTACAGCTCCGGGGTCCGCGCTTTCGTTTTAAGGAAAGTTATTTTACGGAAGGATTCTGCGCGATCGACTTGATGCGCGCGGACAGGCGGGACTTCTTCCTCGCCGCGTTCTTCCAGTGAATAGTACCGGACTTAGCGGCTTTGTCGAGCAGCGCGTAAGCTTTCGGCAGCATCTTCTGAGCGTTTTCCATGTCCTTCTTGGCGACGAGCGCGCCGAATTCCTTGGAAGCGTCGTGAATACGGGTCTTTACGCCCCTGTTCTTAGAGGCCAGTTTTTCTGATTTGCGCCAGGCTTTGATAGCGCTGGTATGCCTTCCGGTCTTGAGTTTTGCCATAATGGACATAGTTTATCATTCTGCGGCAGAAAAAGCAAATTCCCCCTCGGCCGCAGGCGGAGGGGCGTTTACCCGCGGCATGGCGGGCATGGCCGGGGCCGGGCTGATAACCAAGGCCCTGGGCTATCTGCGGGACGCCATGCTGGTGGCTTTCTTCGGCGGCGGGGCCCTGGCCGACGCCTATTACGCGGCCTTCCGGCTAATGAACGTTTTCAGGCGCACCGTAGGGGAAGGGGCGCTCAACGCGGTCTTCATCCCCATGTTCGAAAGGGAGAAGGCCAAGCCGGAGCCTGCGGCGCGGCGCTTTTTTGCCTCGGCCTGGACCGTGATCTTCTGCCTTTCGGCGCTGGCGGCCGCGGCCGGGATCCTCTTCAGGCGGGAGCTGGTGACGCTGGCCGCCTGGGGGTTCCGCTCCGACCCGGGCCAGCTGGAGCTGACGGCCCTGCTGACGGCCGTGCTGATGCCCCACCTGCTCTTCGTGAACGTCTCGGCGTTCTTCACGGCCGCGCTCAATTCCGCCCGTCGTTTTTTCATGCCGGCCCTGGCCCCCGCGGCCTTCTCCCTGGCGGTCATAGCCCTGCTGTTCACCTTCTATTCCGGCTTTTTCTCTTCCCTGGACGCCAGGGGCAAGATAATCCTGCTGGCGGCCGTGGCCTCGGCCTCCGGGCTGCTGCAGGCCTTCGCGCTGCTGCCTTTCCTTAAGAAGGAAGGCTACGCGCTCACTTTCTCCAACCCGTTCAAGGACCTTTCCGCCGCCCCGGCGCTGCTGGCCGCCGCCCCCGCCGCCCTTACCCTGGCGCAGGACCAGGTCTCGATGCTGATAAACACCCTCTTCGCCAGCTTCCTCCCCCCCGGCTCCATAACCGCCATCTACAACTCGGCCCGCCTGGTGCAGTTCCCGGTCTCTCTTTTCGCGGCGACGGCGGCCGCCGTTTCGCTGCCGGAGCTGGCGGCCAGGAGCGCGGCCGGAGACAGCGAAGGGTTCAGGGCGCAGCTTAAACCGGCGCTGGCCTCCTCGTGGCTCATCATGCTGCCGGCCGCGGCCGGCATCGCCGTCATGGCGCTGCCCATCTGCCGGGCCCTGTTCGAACACGGGCTCTTCTCTCCGGAGCAGAGCCGGCTCACCGCCGCCGCCCTGTTCTGGCTGGCCCTCGGCCTGCCGGCCTACGGCTTCAATAAGGTGGCGGCCTCCTCCCTCTACGCGCTGGGGCGGCAGGGCGAGCCGCTGGCCATAGTCACCGCCCAGTTGGCGCTTAACGCCGCCTTGTGCCTGCCGCTGATGGGCAGGCTGGGGGCCGGCGGCCTGATGCTGGCCACGTCCATAAGTTCCTGGGCAGCCGCTATCGCTTTCGCGCTGGCCCTGCGCGCGCGCTCCGGCGCCAACCCGCTGGCCGGCACCCCCGTATTCCGCCCGGCGCTGGCCGCCCTGGCGGCCGCCCTGGCGGCCCTGCTGGTCCGGGAGGCCCTGGCCGGGGCGGGGCCGATAGCGGTGACTGCGGCGGGCGTGCCCGGGGCCGTGCTCGTTTATTTTATCGCGCTGAGGCTGCTGAAAGTGGAGGAGCGGGCGGTGCTGACGGGCGGGAGGTTCTGATGGACCTGTCGCATCTGCCCGACGGCCCCGGCGTCTACCTGATGCGCGACGCCGCCGGCGCCGTGCTCTACGTCGGCAAGGCCAAGAGCCTGCGCGCGCGGGTAGGCCAGTATTTCCAGAAGAATCCCTCCGACACGCGCGGCAAGATCCCCAACCTGGTGGCGCTGATCCGGCGCATAGATTATATCGCCTCCGCCAGCGAGCGCGAGGCCCTGCTGACCGAACGCCAGCTGATACAGAAATTGCAGCCCTTCTTCAACGCCATGTGGAAGGACTCCAAGTCCTACCCGTACCTGGAAATAACGAGGGAGGATTTTCCCCGCCTGCTGTTCACCCGGCGCAAAACGCGCGACGGCGGGCTGTATTTCGGCCCCTACCCCAAGGTGGAGCCGCTCAAGAAACTTATAGCCCACCTGTGGCGGATAAAATTCGTGAACCTGCGGCGCTGCCGCTGGGATTTTTCCCTGGAGAAACCGCTGGACGAGAAAAAGATAAAGGCCTGCCTCTACTTCCACACCGGGCAGTGCACCGCGCCCTGCGCCGGCAGGATCTCGCGCGCCGGCTATAAGGCGCTGGCCGCGCGCGTGGCCGATTTCCTCAAAGGCGACTTCACCAAGCTCCGCCAGTCTTTCAACAGGAAGATGGAGAAAGCGGCGGCCGGCCTGGCCTACGAGCAGGCCGCCATGTACCGGGATTTCCTCAACGCCTTCGACCACATGGCGGAACGGGTGCTGGTGGGAAAACTGGAGCCGGACTTCCTGGAGCGGGCCGTGGGACGCACCGGGGCGGTGACCGCGCTGAAAGAGGCGCTGGGCCTGGCGCGCCCGCCGGCGCATATAGAGTGCTTCGACACCTCCAGCCTCTTCGGCCGGCAGGCGGTAGGTTCTTCGGTCTGTTTCGTAAACGGCGAGAAGAATACCCCGCATTACCGGCGCTACCGGATAAAATTCGAGAACACGCCTGGCGGCTCGGACGATTTCGCGATGATCGAGGAGATCGTGGGACGGCGGCTGGCGCAGTTGAAGAAGACGGGCGAGGCGCTGCCGGACCTGCTGGTGATAGACGGCGGGCCGGGCCAACTGGCGGCGGCGATGAAGGCCCTGGCGGCGGCTAAAGTGAAACTGCCGCTGATAAGCCTGGCCAAGCGGCTCGAAGAGATCTATTCCCCCCTGCGCGCCCGGCCGCTGCTGCTGGACCGCGCACACCCGGGCCTGCGCCTGCTGCAGGCCCTGCGCGACGAGGCCCACCGCTTCGGCATCACGTACCATAGAAAGTTAAGAGGAAAATCCGAACTAGAGGGCTAATATGACAAAAAAAGAAGTCCTGACCGGAATGAAGAAATATACGCCGTTTCAGCAGGCGGTGTGGCGGGCCTGCATGAGCATCCCCGAGGGTGAGACGCGTAGTTATAAGTGGATAGCGCAGCAGATCGGCAGACCGGGCGCCGTCAGGGCGGTGGGCTCGGCCCTGGGGAAGAACCCTTTCGCGCCTATGGTGCCCTGCCACAGGGTCATCAAGTCCGACGGCACTCTCGGCGGTTTCTCCGCCCCCGGCGGCCTTAAAGCCAAACTAAAACTCCTCAAAAAAGAAAGAACACGATAACTGTTGTAGGAAACATAAGAGCAGTTATCTCCGGTTCCCCCCCGCTTTTTTTCATTCCCCTGGCGCTGTTTCCTGAAAATTTCGGTTGAGCGCCGCTCGTTTTATTTATAATATCAAAAACAACCGTATTTTCGTGGTTTTTCGCGCGGGTTTTCCGCCGGGCGGGCGTCCGGCGGTCAGGGAGTGATTGTTAGTCTTCAGGGGCGGGCGGGTCTATTTCGCCATTGACAACGCGGACCCGGCGCAGCTGCACTCGGTGCTGGGGCATATAGTGTCGCTGTTCGGCTGGCGCGAGAACTGGAACATGATGGTGCGCAACGCCATGCGCGGCGACTTCGCCTGGCACAAATCGGCCGAGGCCTATATAAAGCTCTTCAACATCGCCATCCAGCGCCGTCAGCTGTAGAAGACGGCCAGGTCATTAGGAGAAGGCCCCGCAAGGGGCTTTTTCTTTCTTCAGGGTTGGACGGAACGGGCGGTTTCTTCTTTTACCAATTTCCCCAGTTTGTATGTCTTTCTGACGATGAGACCGCTTTTGTGCGTGTAAATTTCTTCGACCCCGTCCTTTTTACCGTCCAAATAGTTGGTTTTAATTGTCAGCACGCCTTCTTCGTCGTAAATCTTTGATATGCCGCTCAGTTTGCCATTTTTGTAATTCCGTTCGGCACGAAGAACTCCTGTCTTGCTATAGAGTGATGTCTTCCCCGCTCTTATGCCGGTTTTATCGTAGTTCGTGATATAAAATTTTTGCCCGTTCATGCGGTACAGTTTTTGAGTACCGATCTCTTTGCCCTTTATCTTGTATTGCTCGGCCTGCACATTGCCGTTAGGATAATATTTTATTATCCGGCCTTCAGGCAGTTCTGCCCCCTTTATCTTTTCCAGGCCGGTTTTATCGTATTTCCCCACAGCTATCTGTTCTCCGTTTTTGTAGTAAACGGTTTCCATAGGGGAATCATCTGGCCCAACCTTTGTGTATCCCGTCACCGCTGCCTCACCGGCATATAGGCCGCTTACTGCCAGCATCAACCACAGCGTAAAAAACATTGTTTTCATGCTTTACCTTTTCCTTTTTAGAGGGGGGGAACTGCCTGCTTTCAGCCCCGATATTATAACAATAACTGTTGTAGGAAACATAAGAGCAGTTATCTCCGGTTCCCCCCCGCTTTTTTTCATTACCCTGGCGCTGTTTCCTGAAAATTTCGGTTGAGCGCCGCTCGTTTTGTTTATAATATCAAAAACAGCCGTATGTTCGTGGTTTTTGGCGCGGGTTTTCCGCCGGGCGGGCGTCCGGCGGTCAGGGAGTGATTGTTAGTCTTCAGGGGCGGGCGGGTCTATTGCGTCGTATTGATCTACCCGCGGGTCCAGCTGGCAGTCTTCATCCGGCGGAGCGCGTTTTGCGGCATATAACTGCGTGTTCGCCGCCGGCTTGTAGGTTGGGAATTCAGATGGCAAGCCCAAATGGGTTAAGAGCCGTACAAGTTCTTTATCTTCAAATATAAGCGCCACCGGCTTCAATTCCAGTTTACATTTTGGGCAGATAAGAGGGGACACCTCAAAAACCCTGGCCAGGCAGGCGGCCCAGGAGCGGGCCTTGTTTTTGAGTTTTTCAGTTTTTTCCTCGCGTAAAATATTTTTTATTTCCTTCTCCGCCTTTGCCGCGAGATGTGCCCGCAACGGTGAACGCGGCGCCAACGCCCCGTAATGTGGAAATAGTACAACAGGATATCTCGACAGCGTAGTGTCGCGATAGCTAAGCCTAAATGCATGGGGTGGCGATAAAAAAAGCCCGGGAGATCCGGGCTTTTTCTTGTTTTGGGAGATTCTTCAACCGACCATTTCGCCCATGCTGAACATGGGCATGAACATGGCGATGACGATGGTGCCGATGACGACGCCCAGGACGATCATAATGAGCGGCTCGATCATGGACGTGAGGCCCTTCACGGCGGTGTCGACCTCGGTGTCGTAGAAGTCGGCGATCTTGTTCAACATGTTGTCCAGGCCGCCGGTCTCCTCGCCTACGCTGATCATCTGGATGACCATGGGCGGGAAGATGTTGGCCTTCTTGAGCGGGTCGGAGATGCGCCCGCCTTCCTTGATGGAATCGCGGCTGCTGGCGATGGCCTTCTCTATGACCTTGTTGCCGGCGGTCTTGGCCACGGTCTCGAGGCCCTGCAGGATCGGCACGCCGGACTTGATCAGGGTGCCGAGGGTGCGGGAGAAGCGGGCGATAGCCACTTTCTTGAGCAGGATGCCTACGATAGGCAGCTTGAGGGCGAGCGCGTCCACCTTCTCCTGGCCCTTCTCCGTCTTCATCCATTTCTTGAGCAGCCAGCCGCCCAGGACGACCGGGGGAATGACGAAGAGGATATAGGCGCGCAGGAAGTCCGAGAGAAAGATGATAAAGCGGGTCAGGATCGGCAACTCCGCGCCGAAGCTGCCGAAGATGTCCTTGAAGATCGGGATGACGAACACGATCAGGAAGACGGTAATGAAACCGGCGGCGCTGAACACCACGGTCGGGTACATCAGGGCGCTCTGCACCTTGCCCTTCAGGGCCTCGGAGGATTCGAGAAAGCCGGACAGCCGCTCGAGGATGGTGTCGAGGATACCGCCTACCTCGCCGGCCCTGACCATGGCCACGTACAGCTCGGTGAAGACGGCCGGGTGCTTCTTCATGGCGTCGGCGATGGAGAGGCCGGCTTCGATATCGGTGCGGATGGCGGCGATCACCGCCTGGAAGGCGGGGCTTTCCGCCTGCTCGCCCAGGATGGAGAGGCCCTGCACTATGGGCACGCCGGCGTTGACCAGCGTGGAAAGCTGCCGGGAGAAAATTACTATGTCCTTGCTGGCGACCTTGCCCTTGACCTTCTTTTTGGCCCCGCCCGGCTTGATCTCCAGGACGGAAAGCTTCTGGTCGCGCAGGCGGGCCATGGCGGCCTTCTGGTCCGCCGCCTCGATCACACCTTCGGTGACCTTGCCGCCGGATTCTTTTGCTTTATAGGCGAATTGCATGCTTTATCCGTTCCCCCGCGCCCCCCGGCTCAGCTGGTGACCGAAAGCGATTTCTGCAGCAGCTTCTTGAGGTCTTCCGGGTCCGCGGAGCGGGTCACGGCTTCCTGGTAGCTGATCTTCTGCTTCTTGTAGAGGTCCACGAGCGACTGGTTCATCGTGACCATGCCGAACTTGCCGCCTGTCTGGATGATGGTCGGGATCTGCTCGATCTTCTGCTCGCGGATGAGGTTGCGCACGGCGGAATTGGCGATGAGCACTTCGCAGGCGAGGGTGCGGCCGGTGCCGCTGGCCATGGGCAGCAGCTGCTGCGCGAACACGCCCTGGAGCACGAAGGAGAGCTGCACGCGGATCTGTTCCTGCTGGTGCGGCGGGAACACGTCAATGATGCGGTTGATGGTCTGGGAGGCGTCCGAGGTATGCAGCGTGGCGAACACCAGGTGGCCGGTTTCGGCGATGTTCAGCGCGGCGCCGATGGTCTCCAGGTCGCGCAACTCGCCGATGAGGATGACGTCTGGGTCCTGGCGCAGCACATGGCGCAGGGCGGAGCCGAAGGTCTCGGTGTCGGCGCCGACTTCGCGCTGGTTGACGATGCTCTTTTTGTGCGTGTGGACGTACTCGATAGGGTCTTCGACCGTGATAATATGGTAGTTGCGGTGCTCGTTTAAGTAGTCTATCATCGAGGCCAGCGTGGTGGATTTACCGGAACCGGTGGGGCCGGTGATAAGCAGCAGGCCCTTGGTCATCTTCATCAGTTCATAGACCACCGGCGGGAGGTTCAGCTCGTCGAAAGTCTTGTATTTGCTGGGGATGGAGCGGATGGCCGCGCCCACCACGCCGCGCTGGCGGTAGGCGTTCATGCGCAGGCGGCCCATGCCCTTGATGCCGAAGGCGAAGTCCAGCTCGTTGGTGGCCTCGAAGCGCTGGCGCTGCGCGTCGGTCATCAGCGAGAAGATGAGCGTCTGGCACATCTCGGGGGTGAGCTTCTCGAAAGGGGTCTGGATCAGGTCGCCGTCTATGCGGAGCATCGGGGTGGCGCCGGCGGTGATATGGATGTCCGAGGCGTTCTTCTCGTGCATCATTATGAACAGCTCGCTCATTGTTACCATGTGTTTATGCTCCTGGAATCGGTCTAGTCTACGTCCGACCCTGTCACCCTTATGACTTCCTCTACGGTGGTCATGCCCGCGAAAAGCTTGCGCAGCGCCGATTCCCGCAGGGTGATCATGCCGTTCTTGCGGGCCGCCTCTTTTATCTTGGAGACGTGGACCTTCTCAATGATAAGGCCCCTGATAACGTCGTTCACTTCCAGTATCTCATGGATACCCATGCGGCCCTTGTAGCCGGTCTTGGCGCAGATTTCGCAGCCGCGGCCCCTCGATAAGTCTCCAAAGCCATTTTTAATATTATTATCAAGGATGGCTTTGGAGACGCCCAGGCTGACCAGCAGCTCCGGTTTTACCTCGTAGGTCTCCTTGCAATTCTTGCAGATGCCGCGCACCAGGCGCTGGGCCACCACCATCAGCAGGGTGGAGGAGGTCAGGAAGGGCTCCACGCCCATCATGCCTATGCGGGTTATGGCGCCCGGGGCGTCGTTGGTGTGCAGGGTGGAGAAGACCAGATGGCCGGTCATGGCCGCGTTGATGGCGGTGGCCATGGTCTCGAAATCGCGGATCTCGCCCACCATGATGATGTCCGGGTCCTGGCGCAGGAAGGAGCGCAGGCCCGAGGCGAAGGTGAGCCCCACGTCCGTGTTGACCATCACCTGGTTTATCCCCTCCAGGTTGTACTCGATGGGGTCCTCTATGGTGACGATGTTCACGTCCGGGGCGTTGAGCGTGGCCAGGGCGGAGTAAAGGGTGGTGGACTTGCCGGACCCGGTGGGGCCGGTGATCAGGTTGATGCCGTGCGGGGCTTTGAGGCACTTGGAGAAAATGGCCAGGTTCTCGGGCTCCATGCCCAGGTCCTCGAGCCTGAGCTTCAGGCCGGAGGAGTCCAGGATACGCATAACCACCTTTTCCCCCGGGCCGCAGGGCAGGATGGACACGCGCAGGTCTATCTCGTGGTCCTCGATCTTGAGCTTGGTGCGCCCGTCCTGCGGCAGGCGGCGCTCCGAGATGTCGAGCGTGGACATGATCTTGAGGCGGCTGACTATGGCGTTGTGGAATTTTTTGGGCGGCGAGGGCTGGGCGTGCAGCACGCCGTCTATGCGGAAGCGCACCTTGGTTTCCTTGTAGCTGGGCTCGATGTGGATGTCCGAGGCGTGGGCCTTGATGGCAGAGGAAATGATGAGGTTGACCATCTGCACTATCGGCGCGGCCTCGCCTTTCTCGTCCATCGAGATGATGTCGTCGCCCCCGCCCTTGCGCTCGTCCTCCGTGACCAGCGAGACCTCGGTGGTGCCGCCGGCGGTCTTGCGGAGGATCTCGTCCAGGGCCTCTTTCGAGGTCTTGGAGCCGTAATTCTTGTCTATCGCCGCGCTGATGTCGGATTCCGAACCGAAGACGGGCTTGATATCGTAGCCGGTCATCATCTTCAGGTCGTCGAGGACCACGATGTTGAGCGGGTCCTCCATGGCGACCTTCAGCTTGTTCGCCTCTTTCTCCACGGCGATCAGGCCGTAGCGGCGGGCGATGTTTTCGGGGATGATCTTGAGGATGTCCTCCTTGATCTCGCGGCCGCGCAGGTCCACGAACTCTATGCCGAACTGCTTGCTGAGGAATTCCAGCAGCTTGCGTTCGTCGATGTATTTTTTATGGATGAGCAGCTGGCCCAGTTTGCCGCCGCTGGAGCGCTGCATGGTAAGCACTTCGTCCAGCTGGACGGCCGTGATCAGGCCCGAGGAGACGAGCATCTCCCCGAGGCGCCTGGAAATATTTATCGATAAGCCTTTCTCAGCCATACTTTAAATGTGGTGCGCGACTGCCTTACGATTCGGCTGGCAGGGTCGTCACCTACATAATACAATATCCGCGGCCGGGCGTCTTAAGCGGGCAGGGCCGGCTTTTCCGGGCCCCCGCGCTAAAAAAGTTCCTCATCCGATTCCTGGGCTTTCAGGTATTTAACCTCTTCGGAACCTTCGGCCTGGCCGTCCTCGAAGCCCGTCGGCGCCTCTTCGGCGGCGGGGCCGGCGGCGGGGGCGTCGGGCAGCGGGAGCTGGGCGATCTCGCCGGACTTCCTGGCCGGTTTTTTAGCCTTGGCCCTGGCGGGTTTCCTGACGGGGGCGGCGCTCACGCTCTTCTCCCCCCCGGAGAAATCCAGCAGCTCGATGGCGTTGTTGTTGATGCCGCGCACGATATCCTGCTTGGCGGCGTCCACTTCGAACTGGTAGACCATCGGTTCCTGCTTGGGGCGCAGCAGCCGGTACTGCACCACCAGGATGTCGCCGTGCAGCGGGGTGGCGGTCCATTCTTCGTTGGTGCCGCCGGCCGCGCCGGACAGGAAGGCGTTGGCGAACCAGGATTTAATGGTGCCGCGCCCGCCTGAAAGCTTGTAGTCCTTCACTATCTCAAGGGATTTGCGGATGTTCTCGTTGGCCGGCTTCTCGGGGGCCGCCGGGGGCGTTTCCTGCCCGGCCGGCTGCGCCGCGGGCTGCGTGGCGGCAGGCTGGAGCGCATCTTCGTCCACGCCCGCGGGCTCGGCTTTCAGAACCGGCTGTGAGGCCTCGCCCTTGTCTTCCAGCTGGCTGGCCAGTTCCTGGGCTTTTTTCTTGCCGCCCAGGTTCAGCATGGTCAGCTCGGAGAGGCTTACGCCTTCGCCGAGGAAGAAATAGCCGAGGCCGCCGGCCGCCATGGAGCCGAAGACCACCAGGATAGTGAGGAAAGCCATCTTCCCGCCGCGGCGGGGCTTCTTTTCCGGGGCTTTCGCCGGAGCCGCGGCTTTTACCGCCGCCACCGGGATGCGCAGGGTCTTGTCCGGGGATTCGGCAGGGGCTTCGGGGCCTTTCTTGTCGGCCGCGGGGGCCGGCTGGGCGGAAGGCTGGAAAGTCTGCGCCTCGGGAGCCTGGAGGGGAGCCGCAGCCGCGGGGGTGGCCGTTGCGTCCACTTTCTGCGCGGGCGTCGCGGCCTGGGGCTGGAACTGGAAGCCGTGCTGCACCGTCGCGCCGAAAGCGGGGGCTTGCGCGGGAACCTGCGCCGGGGCCGGGGCGGGCTGCGGCTGGGGAGCGGGCGCGGCCTGGGCCGGCACGCCGAAATCGTAAGTGGGCGGCTTCACCGGCTGGGGCTGGGCAGCGGGCGCCTGCTGAGCCTGCGCCGGGGCTTCGTAGCGGGTCTCTATCTGGAACTGCTGCACATCCGGCTTGGAGGTGACCACGGTGAAATCGTAGATCACGCCGCCGGCCTGCTGGGGCAGGGGCTCGAGGGCCTCGGGCTTGAAGGCGCCGGGGGGCGCGGCTTCGGGGCCGGGGAGCGGCTTGTCGTAATGGGACCCGTACACGTAGGCCGGGGCCTGGGTAGGCCCGAGGCTCTTGAACTTGCGGCTGGTGAGGCCGGCGTCGTCCTCCGGCTCTTTCATCTCGCGGTGCAGGGAGCTTTCCAATTTCATCTCGCTGGAGCGCTTCATGCTCTTGAAAGACTTTATCTCGGGCTCTTCGGCCTGCGCTATCATCTCCGCCGCCGCCTGTTCGGGCGCTACGGCGGGTGCCGGGGCGGGCTCGGCCTGGGCCTTCGCTGCCAGCGGTTCGGCCGCGGACAGGGGCTGGGGCGCGGGGATAGCCTTAACGGGCGCGGCGGCGTCCGCTTTAATATCCTCTTTAAGAGAGAGTTCTTCTTTCCTGATCTCCTCTATCTGCTTTAAGGTCTCGGCCTTCGCCTTGAGGTCGGCCAGGTGGCGCACCTGCTCCAGCTCTTTGGCGCTGACATCGGCCTTGCCGAGTTCCCCCTTCAGGCGGGCCTCCAGCTCCTGGATGCGCTCGCGGTTCTTGCGCTCCTCGGACTCCTTCATGCGGATCTTTTCGAGAAGGAGGTTCTTTTCCCAACGGGCGGCTTCCAGCTCTTCCTGTATGCGGGAAAGGCGGATGTCGAATTTTTCGGCCAGGTCGTAATCGGTTTCCTGGGGCTGGGCGGGGGCCTGGCCGCCGTCCTTGTAGGCGCCGAGGATATTGTCGATGCTGTCGAGCAGTTCGCCGTAGGAGGAGCCGGCGGAAGGGTCCCTGTCCTCGAAATAGCGGACGGTGGAGCTGAAGCCGGTTTCGGACTCGTAGGAGCCGGACATGACGCCGGTGGCCACGGTGCGGCCCACGCCCACGCTCATGGCGGAGGCGATCTCGGGAAGCTGCGAGGCGGGGCGCCAGTCGCCGGCGCTGTCGCCGGTGCAGGTCTCGGGGCAGACGAGGCTTTCCTCGGCGAAAGCGGGCAGGGCCAGCATTTCTGCCGGCTCGTAGGGGCCAAGGATATTGCCTTCAGAGTAGAACCAGTATTTCATAGGTCTTGCTATGATAATTCTACAACTATGCTATTTAGGATTTGATGCAAAGATGTAACGATTTTGTTACGCCGCCCAGCCTTGGAACCCGTGCCGCGAGAAGCGCAGTCGGGGGCCTACCGCAGGGGCAGGAACGAAAAACACGCTCGGGCACACCGTGCCCTCGCTCGGTATTCGCCCGCCGCGCTTACGCAAGCGGCGGGCTCAACGACGGTTTTTCTTATCCTGCCCCTGCGGTCTCCCCCTCCCAAATATATCCTAGTCTTCAGATTTTGCTGAAATATTGTGAATACTGGCGGAGACCGTGGGGATGGGGGCAGCAAAAGCCTGTCGGAGGCCGAGGCTTGCGCAGCGCCGAGGCCGAGACGGGCAGCGGCGAGCACGGTGTGCGAGACCGCGGTTTTGATGACCCCGTCCCCACGGTATGCCGCCCAACGTCAACAACTTGGCAGTTACAGTTTCCCCAGGGCTACGGAGAGGCGGCGGAGGGTTTCGGGTTTGCCGAGGAGCTCGGCTATTTCCACGGCGCCGGTCGGGGTGACGGCCTGGCCGGAGATGGCGATGCGCAGGGGCCACATGACGGGGCCCAGCTTGGCGCCCTTGGCTTCGGCATAGGCTTTCACGGCGGCCAGGATGCCGGCGTAGTCCCAGCCGGGCAGCCCATTAAGGACGGCCTGCAAGTCGATCAGCACAGCCTTGCTGCTTTCGAGCGTAGTCTTGTTCTTGGCGTGGACGAACAGCTCCGGCGAATACTTCTCGTCGAGCGCTCCCAGGAAAGCCGTCATAGCCGGCAGGTCGGCGAGCCGCTCCACCTTGCCCTGTATATAGCCGGTGAGCTTTTTGGAGTCAAAGCCCTTAACGATATTTTCGGGGTAGAACTTCAGGAACAACTCGTGGGCCGTCTCCGGCGGCAGGGCCTTCACGTGCTGGGCGTTGAGCCAGGCCAGCTTGGTCTCGTCGAACATGGCCGGCGCCTTGCCTATACGGGCGATGTCGAACTTCGCTATCAGGTCGGCCTTGGTGAAGAACTCCTGCTCGGTGCCCGGGTTCCAGCCCAGCAGCGCGATGTAATTGAGTATCGCCTCCGGCAGGAAGCCCTTGTTCAGCAGGTCCGACAGCGCCGCGCTGCCCTCCCGCTTGGAGAGCTTCTTGCCGTTGGCGCCCATGATATGCGGCAGGTGGATATGCTCCGGGGCGGTCCAGCCGAAGGCGCCGTAGAGCAGCAGGTACTTGGGCGTGGAGGAGATATACTCGCAACCGCGCATCACGTGGGTAATGCCCATCAGGTGGTCGTCCACCACGTTGGCGAAATTATACGTCGGGAAGCCGTCGCGCTTGAGCAGGATCTGGTCGTCGAGCTGCTTGTGGTCCACGGTGATCTCGCCGTAGACGAAATCCTTGAAGGTAGTGCTCCCCTCGCGGTCGATCTTCTGCCTGATGACGAACGGCAGGCCCTTGGCCAGGTTCGCCTGCACCTCGGCCTCGGAAAGCCGGCTGCAGCGCCCGTCATAGCCGAGGATCGGGCCTTCCTGCTCCTCGTCGGGCTCCTCCTGCTTCTCGTGCTTCTCGCAGAAGCAGCGGTAGGCCTGGCCGGAGGCCAGCAGCTTGTCGGCGTACTCGCGGTAGAGCGGCCGGCGCTCGCTCTGCACGTAGGGGCCGACGGGGCCGCCCTTGTCCGGGCCCTCGTCGTGCTCCAGCCCGGTCACCCGGAGGCTCTCGTAGATGACCTTCACGCTGTCCTCCACGAGCCGCGCCTGGTCGGTGTCCTCGATGCGCAGGATGAATACGCCCTCGTTCTTCCTGGCGTAGAGGTAGGCGTAAAGCGCGGTGCGCAGGTTGCCTATATGCATGTAGCCGGTGGGGCTGGGGGCGAATCTGGTTCTGACTTCCATGTTGTAGGTCCTTGTGCTTCGGATTGGGTTTAAATTATCTGCCGGACTCGGCCAGCAGCTCGCGGGCGTGCTTGAGGCCCAGGTCGGTGGACTGCTTTTTGCCGCCCAGCATGCGGGCGATCTCCCGCTCGCGGGCGGGCTCGTCCAGGCGCCGCACCGAGGCGGCGGCCACGCCCTTCAGCACGTCCTTCTCCACGTAGAAGTGCGCGCTGCCGAAAGCGGCCACCTGCGGCAGGTGGGTGATGCAGAAGATCTGTTTCGAGGCGGCCAGTTTGGCCAGTTTCTCCCCCACCAGCCGCCCGGTCACCGCACCCACGCCGGCGTCCACCTCGTCGAACACCTGCGCGCCTATGCGGTCCGCCCGCGAGAGCACGGTCTTGAGCGCCAGCATGATGCGGGCCATCTCGCCGCCGGAGGCGGTATAGCGCAGCGGCCGCAGCGGGTAGCCGGGATTGGCCGTAAAAAGGTATTCCACGGAGTCGCCGCCGAAGGAGGAGATGTTCTCCTCGTCGTAGGCCGCGTCCACGGAGAACCGCACTTCCTTGAAGCCCAGGCCTTCGGCCTCCCTGATGATCTCGGCGGAAAGTTTTTTGGCGGCTCCGGCGCGCTTCTCGTGCAGGGCGGAGGCGAGCTTCTCCAGCCTGGCCCTGGCGGCGGCGAGTTTTTTCTCTATCTCGGAGCGGTCCAGGGTCAGGTCGTCGAGGCTGTCCGCCTTGGCGCGCAGCTCTTCCGCCTTGGCCAGCACGGCGGGGATATCCGCGCCGTATTTTTTCTTAAGGGTCTTGAACTTCTCCAGGCGGGACAGCACGCGGTCCACCTCGCCGGGGTCGGAATGCACCCCTTTGCCGTAGGCGCGCAGCTCGCCGGACAGGTCGCGCAGCTCTATGGCCGCGGAATTCAGGCGGGCGACCAGCGGCTCGGCCAGGGGATCTATGGCGGCCAGGCTTTTGAGGCGTTCAAGGGCCTTCTCCGAACCGCCGGCGGCGTCGTCCACCAGGCCGTGGGCCTCCCCGGAGAGGGTGAAAAGTTTCTCGGAATTCTTCAGGCGGGGCCAGAGGGTTTCCAGCTCCTCCTCCTCCCCCGCTTTTAAATTGGCGGCTTCTATCTCTCCCAGCTGAAAGCGGTAAAGGTCCAGCAGGCGGCTGCGCTCGTCCTCGGACATGGAGACGGCGTTGAGGCTCTCCTCCAGCGCGCGGGCGGCGGCCCAGGCCTCCCCCACGGCAGCGGCCTCTTTCTCCAGCCGGCCGTAGCGGTCCAGCAGGTCGCGCTGCATCTCGGGCTTGAGCAGGCTCTGGTGCTCGTTCTGGCCGTGGAAGTCTACCAGGTAACTGCCTATCTCGGAAAGCTGGGCCTGCGTGGCCGGGGCGCCGTTGACGGCGGCCCGGGTGCGGCCTTTGGGGTCGGCCTGGCGGCGTATTTTAAAAGTGCCGCCCTTTATGGCCCAGCGTTCGGCGGCGCCGGCGGGCAGGTTGTCGGCGGCGAACTCCCCCTCCACCTCGGCGGAGGGGGCGCCGGGGCGCAGGATGTCGGAACCGGAACGCTCGCCCAGCAGGAAGCCCAACGCTGAGATGATGATGGATTTGCCGGCGCCGGTCTCGCCCGTAAAGACGTTGAGCCCTTTGTCCGGTTCCAGCTCCAGCGAGTCGATGACCGCGAAATTCTTTATCGAAAGTTTTTTAAGCATTTATAAATTTCTCAAACAGCTGCGACCGATAAGACCTGCGGGGATGTTGCCCCGAACGCCCCTTGGGGAAAGGGGGGCCCCGCTTAATTTCCCGCGGGGGGGAAACCGCGCAACGGTTTCCCTGCGGTCAGCCCGGGCGGGGTAACATCCCCGCAGGTCCTACCTTTCCCCCCAGCTAAGTTTGCGGCGGAGGATCTCGAAGTAGGAGAAGCCCTGAGGGGCCAGCATGTAAAAGTTTTTGCGGTGCCGGCCTATCACCACGGTGTCGCCGTGCTGCAGGCGGAAATTTTCCTGGCCGTCCAGCGACAGGGTCAGGATCTGCGGCCCCGAGCGGGCGCCCTCCACCTCGATCTTGAGCTCCTCCTCGGCCGGCAGCACTATGGGCCGGTGGGTGAGGGTGTGGGGGCAGATAGGCGACAGCAGGAAAACGGCCAGGGCGGGCATCACTATGGGGCCGGAGGCCGCGAGGCTGTAGGCGGTAGAGCCGCTGGGCGTGGAGATGATAAGCCCGTCGCCGAAATACTCGGACAGGAACTCGCCGCCGAAAGAGGCGCGCAGGGTGAAGGCGCGGGCCTCCTGGCTGCGGATCACGCAATCGTTAAGCGCCGGCAGCGGCCCGAACACCAGCCGGCCTTTCCGCCTTACGCTGACGGCGAGCAGGCTGCGGCTGAATTTTTTAAATTCCCCCCGCAGGAAAGAATCCATGTTCTTTATGAAGCCCTTGCGCTCTATGCCGCTGAGGAAGCCCAGGTCCCCGGCGTTGATGCCGAGCACCGGAATGCCGCGGCCGATCACGTGCCGCGCGGCGTAGAGCACCGTGCCGTCGCCGCCCACGGCCACGGCCGCGTCGGCGGGACCGAACTCCACGCAGGGATCGTTGACGCAGATGCGGGTGACCCTGACGCCGGCCGCCTTGAGCCGGCGCTCCATGGCGGCGGCGTAGGCCATGGCCTTGCGCCGCTTGGAGTTGTAGAACAGGACGACGCTCTTTATGCGTTTCATTGGCTTCCTTGCCGTCACTTAGCCGCGGGAGCTTGCTGCTCTATCTTGGCCCAGGTATCTTTCAGCGTCACAGTGCGGTTGAACACAGGAGCGCCGGGCCTGGAATCCTTGGGGTCGGCGAAAAAATAGCCGAGCCGCTCGAACTGCCAGCGCGTGCCGGGGGCCGCCGCGGCGAGAGACGGCTCCAGCATGGCCCGCTCTATGACCTCGAGCGAGGCGGTGTTGATGTTTTCTTTGTAATCGTGCCCTTCCGCCACGTCCTCGGGGTTGCGCACCGTGAACAGCGCGTCGTAAAGACGCACTTTAGCGGGCAGGGCGTGTTTTGCGGAGACCCAGTGGATAGTGCCCTTTATCTTGCGGCCGTCGGGGGCGTCGCCGCCCTTGGTGGCGGGGTCGTAGGTGCAGCGCACCTCTGTTACCCGGCCCTCGGCGTCCTTTACCACGCTCTCGCACTTTACAATGTAGGCCGCGCGCAGCCGCACTTCCTGGCCGGGCGTCATGCGGAAGAACTTCTTGGCCGGCACTTCCATAAAATCGCCCTGCTCTATGTAGAGCTCGCGCGAGAACGGAACCTTGCGGGTGCCGGCCTCCGGGTTCTCGGGGTGATTAGCCGCGCACATTTCCTCGGTCTGGCCCTCGGGGTAATTAGTGAGCACTACCTTGAGCGGTTTGAGCACGGCCATGGCGCGCGGGGCGGTCTTATTGAGCTCGTTGCGCAGGGCGTTCTCCAGCACCCAGATGTCCGAGATGCCGGGCACCTTGGTGATGCCGATCTCGTCGCAGAAAGCGCGCAGGGCGCTGGCGGTGTAGCCGCGGCGGCGGTAGCCGGAGACCGTGGGCATGCGCGGGTCGTCCCAGCCTTCCACGCGGTTCTCTTTAACCAGCTCCAGCAGCTTGCGCTTGCTGGTGATGGTGTTGCCCAGCGTGCGGCGGGCGAACTCTATCTGCTGCGGATGATAAATGCCCAGCTGGTCCAGGTACCAGTCGTAGAGCGGGCGGTGGTCCTCGAACTCCAGCGTGCAGATGGAATGGGTGATCTTCTCTATGGAATCCTCCAGGCCGTGGGCCCAGTCGTACATCGGGTAGATGCACCATTTATTGCCCTGGCGGTGGTGCTCGGCGTGCAGGATGCGGTACATCACCGGGTCGCGCATATTGATGTTGGGGTGCGCCATGTCTATCTTGGCGCGCAGCGTGCGGCTGCCGTCGGGGAATTCCCCCTTCCTCATCCGCTCGAACAGGTCCGCGTTCTCCTCTATGGAGCGGTTGCGGAACGGGGAATCCTTGCCGGGCGTGCCGGGGGCGCCGCGGTGCTCGCGGATCTGGTCGGCGTTCAGGTCGCAGACAAAGGCCTTGCCGGCCTTCACCAGCTGCATGGCCCAGTCGTACATCTGCGGGAAATAATCGGAGGCGAAGAACAGGCGGTCTTCAAAGTCGCCGCCCAGCCACCGCACGTCCTCCACGATGGAATCCACGTACTCCTGCTCTTCCTTGGCCGGGTTGGTATCGTCGAAGCGCAGGTTGAACTTGCCCTTGTAGGCGGCCGCGATGCCGGAGTTGAGGATGATGGAGGTGGCGTGGCCGATGTGCAGGTAGCCGTTGGGTTCCGGGGGAAAGCGCGTATGCACGCGGCCTTCGAATTTGCCGGTCTCCATGTCACGGTCTATGATCTCGCGGATGAAGTTGCTCTTGGGCTGTGTTTCCATTAAAAAATTATAACAATATAAGGGGCGGGGCCTCTATACGCCTCCCAGCCTGACCACCGCGCCCCTCACGGCCTGCGCGGCCCCGGCCTTGCCGCCGTCCCCCAGCTCGGCGTAACCGCCCTCCCGGCTCAGCTTTACGGCGCCTATGCGCCACCAGACCCGGTCGGCCGAGCCGGTGTAGCCGGGCGATCGGCCGTCCCAGCCGCAGGAGACGTCCCCCTCCGGAGCGCCGGGCCAGAACCGCCTGACCGCCGCCCCCTCCCCGCGCAACCGCTCCAGCAGCCGCTCCAGCTCAACCGGGCGCGGCCCGTAGGGCAGCAGGACGCTTTTTATCTCCACCAGCCCGGCCAGTTCGCCGAGGCCGCTGTAATTCTTCTCCTCCAGCGAGGTCAGCAGCACGGCCTCCAGGGTTTTGCCGCCGCGCTCCAGCACCGCGTCGGCCAGCCGCCGGCCGTTCACCCCCGGGTTGGCCAGGTACAGGCCGCCGGCGGGCCCGGTCACCAGCGCGCTGAGCGTATTGGAATCCCCGAACAGCGCCGCCTCCTGCCCCGCCGGGGCCGGGGCGCGGGCCGCCGACATCGGACCTAAAGCCATGACCGCCAGCCCCGCCATAGCCGCCGCGTAAAGCCGTGGGCGCCTGAAGCCCAGCAGCGGCGCGTGCAGCAGGACCAGGGCCAGCAGAAAGAACCCAGCCACGAACCAGGCCGACGGCTCGGCGGCGCTGAAGGAGGAGAAAGGCAGGGCGGCGAAGAATTTAACGGCCCCGATGAAGGCGGCCATGAAAACTCCGGCGGCCCACGCCAGCGCTTTAAACAGCCAGCCTGCCCAGGGCGTGGCGGCCAGCAGGAAGCCCAGCGCCATGGCCGCGGCGGAGGCCGGGACCAGCACTATGTTGGAGAGCAGCGAGACCAGGGAGATCCTGTGAAAATAGACGGCCAGCACCGGGTACAGGCAGAGCTGCGCAAAAAAGCTTACGGCCAGCAGCCCGATGGCACGGCCCGGCAGCCCGCCGGTTTTAAGATAGGGCCCCCAGGCGGACAGGCCGACGGTAAGGCCGTAGGCCGCCAGGAAGGACATCTGGAACCCAGCGTCGAAAAGCGAGCGCGGCGAGAACAGCAGGATGAGCAGCGCCGCCGAGACCAGCGCCTGAAAAGCGCCGGCCTCCCGGCGCAGCAGCCAGGCGGCGAGTCCCGCGGAGAACATCAGGTAGGCGCGCACCAGCGGGGCGTCCAGGCCGGCCGCCAGCACGTAGAAACCCGCCACGCCCAGCGCCGCCAGCCCGGCGTACCGGCGCCGCAGCCCGAACCTGGCGGCCAGGAAATAGACCACCGCCACCACGAACCCGACGTTGGAGCCGGAGGCCACCAGCAGGTGCATGGCCCCGGAATCCTGGAACGCGGCCTTCAGGTCCGGCGGCACCCCGCGCTTCTCGCCCAGCACCACGCCGCCGAAGACCGCAGCTCCCTCCGGCGTCAGCGCCGAGCCGAAGGAGGAGAGGGCGGAATACCGCAGCGCCCGCGCCAGCCGGATCACGGGGTTGGCGGGCTTTACCAACTCTATATCGCGCGCCCGCGCCTGGGCCCCTATGCCGCGCCGGGCCAGGTAGTCGGCCCAGTCCAGACTGCCCGGGGCCGCCGCGCCGGGCGGCGCCTCCAGGTCGGCCAGGAAAGAGATGGTGTCCCCGTAGGAACAGCCCTGCAGGGACGGGGCATAGACCATGAGCCCCGTGCGCAGCGGCTGGCCGTACAGTTTTGTGGTCTCCAGCGCGAAGCGCCGGCCGCCCGGCACCGCGGCGGGGTACTCGGCCACCCGCCCCTCCACCAGCGCGCCGGCCCGCGGCAGGCCGAAAGGCAGCCCCGCCGGAGGCTTAAGCACCCGCTCCCTGAAAACAAAAATACCCGCCGCGTAAAGCGCGAGCAGGAGAAACAGCGGTCTTCGGTAATATGAGAAGTGCATAACGCTAATAAACCAACAGGAGCGTTACGATGGTGTGAATGCCGGGGGTTGACACGGGGACAGGATAAACAAAACCGTCTCGGAGGCCGAGGCTTGCGTAAGCGACGAGGCCGAGAGACGAGGCGCGCGCACGGTGTGCGCGACGCCGTGTTTTGTGTTCCTGTCCCCGCGGCAACCTCTAGCGGGAATTTACAGGAACCTCAAATATTAACGCGGCCTTTCAGCGCGTAGCCCAGGGTGACCTCGTCCATATAATCGATGTCGCCCCCCAGCGGCACGCCGTAGGCGATGCGGGTGATCTTGCCCACATACGGCTTAAGCAGGCGTATCAGGTACATGGCCGTGGCCTCGCCGTCGGCGTCCGGGTTGGTGGCTATCACCACCTCTTTCACGGCCCCGTCGGCGGCCTTCACCCGGTCCAGCAGTTCTTTAAGCTTTATCTGCTCCGGGCTCACGCCAGCCGCCGGGGACACCGCCCCGTGCAGCACGTGGTACACCCCGGAAAAGCTCTTGGCCTTCTCAATAGCCGCCAGGTCCTGCGGCCGCTCCACCACGCAGATCAGCGACCGGTCGCGGTGGTCGTCGGCGCAGACCGGACAGAGGTCGCCCTCGGCGTAGTTGAAGCACTCGGAACAATATTTAACGGAAGCCTTCACCTCGCGCAGGGCCTGCACCAGGTTCTCCACCTCGGGCCCCGAGGCGCGCACCACGTACATCGCGAAGCGCTCGGCCTGCTTGGGCCCGACGCCGGGGAATTTGCGGAAGACGCCGATGATCTTTTCTAAAGCCTTCATTTTACCTTGTTGATGCGGGTGATGCGGCCGTGGAACACCTTGGCCAGATGTTTAAGTTCCGGTTCGGTCTCGGCCAAGACCTGCCTGGGGCCTTTGTCCTGGTGCGGGGCGGAGGGCGCCTCGTGGGCGGCGGCCGCTTCTATATCCTCCACCACGGCGTCGTCGCCGCCATCTTCAGGGATGTCCGGGGGAGTTATCTCTTGCGCGGCCGCCGGGACCACAGTGGAAAATTCTGGAACCAGCGAGATCTTCCTGCCGGCCAGGCCTTCCAGCACCTCTTCCAGTTCCTTCCTCGATTTCTCCACCATTACGGTCTCGAATTCGTTGGCGCTGACCAGCCGCCAGCGGCCTTCTTCCGCGAAAACTATCTTTACCGACAGCATGATATTGTAGAGCGCCGGCTTGCGGGAGGAGACGTAGCCCAGAAGTTTCTTCCAGGCGTCGGCGGGCACGGCGCCCCCGGAAGGGGCTGGCGCGAGGGCGGGCGAGGGAACGGGCCTGGCCGCCGGGGCCGGCTCGGCGGCGGCGCGGGGCGCGGCCGGGGCTAGATCATTTTTTTTTTGCGGGGCAGCGGCGTACGGCGCGGGAGCCAGCGGCGCGGCGCCTGAGACCAGGCGGGCCTCGAGGCCTTCGAGTTTATGCACCAGGCCTTCCAGGTCCTGCGGAGTCTCTATCAGCGTGAAGAGGGCAACTTCGGCGGCCAGCGCCAGCGAGTCGGAGAACTTTACTTCCTCTATGATGACGGTGAGTTTGCGGGACAGCCGGGCCAGGGTGCCGGGCTGCGTGCCCTTGGGCAGGCCCTTCACCGGTTCCCCCTCCTCAAAACCCTGGGCCGCGAGGAAAGCGGAGGCTAGGTTATTGCGCAGCTCGCGCAGGGCCATCAGCGGGTCGTGGCCCTCGGAGTTGAGCTTGTCGAAAGCGGAATGCAGCGCCGGGGCGTCGCGGTTAATGAGGGCCAGCGCCATGGAGTTGACCAGCTCGGCGCCGGGATGGCCCAGCAGTTCGCTTATCACTTCGGTGTTTATCTCGCCGTGGGCGAAAGAGGCCGCGCGGTCGAGCATGGTGAGCGCATCGCGCATGGCCCCGCCGGCGGAGCGGGCTATCAGCTTGAGCGCCTCGGGGTCGGCTTTCATCTTCTCGGCGGCGATGACGTCCTTCAGGCGGGCGACGATGTCCGAGTCGGAGATGGGGCGGAAGCGGAAGCACTGGGAGCGGGAAAGGATGGTAGGCGGCACCTTGTTCTGCTCGGTGGTGGCCATGATGAACACCACGTGCGCCGGCGGCTCCTCCACGGTCTTGAGCAGGGCGTTGAACGAGCCGGTAGACAGCATGTGCACTTCGTCGAGGATGTAGATCTTGTACTTGTCGCGCGAGGGCGCGAAGGCCGCCTGCTCTACGATGACGCTGCGCACCTTCTCCACCTGGGTGTTGGAGGCCGCGTCTATCTCTATCACGTCGAGCGACTTGCACTCGGTGATCTCCACGCAGGACGGGCATTTGCCGCAGGGTACGCCGTCCTTGGGCTTATGGCAGTTGAGGGTCTTGGCCAGGATACGCGCTATGGTGGTCTTGCCGCAGCCGCGGGGCCCGTAGAACACGTAAGAATGGGCTATGCGCCCAAGCTTTGCGGCGTTCTGCAGGGTGGTCTTGATGGTTTCCTGTCCCATCACCTCCCCGAGGTTGCCGGGGCGGTATTTGGTGGCGAGATTTTCGTAGGCCATAGTAGGTATGACTGCGGGCAGCGGGAACCAAAAGGCGGGGAAGCCGGACGGCCTCCCCGCCGGAAGGGTTTAGAACTTTATGCCGGCGCCGATGGAGACGAAGCTGTCGTTCTCGTCGGCGTAGTTGAAGACCTGGTAGGTAATGTTGGCCATCACCATGTTCAGGTCCACGTAGGCGCCCAGCAGGTAGGCCGAGCTGGAGTCGGTCTTGGCCGCGGAGGTGCCGCCCTTGTACTTGGTGGTGGTGTAGCCCACGAAAGGCGTCACCATGGGGATGGTGGCCGGGATGTCCAGGCGCGCGCTGACGCTGGACTTGGGCCTGGCGGCCAGGGCGAAGTTGTGGCCGGGCACGAAGCCCTGCGGGATGGCGTCTTCGTCGCCGTAGGTGTAGCCGGTAAAGGAGGCCGACAGGTTGACCATCAGGATCTTGGCGCCGGCGAACAAGGTGGCCGCGGTCTGGGTGGTGTCCAGGTCGGAGCCGGTAGAGCTGTTGGTGTGCATGGTGTGCTTCAGGGCCGCGCCCACGTCCACGCGGGCTACGCCCTCGCCGCCGCGGGCCTGGCCGCGGGAACCGGGGCCGGCCAGGCGGGACTTGCCGCCGGAGGTAGGGGTGAGGGAGACGGTTATGTCTCCGCCCACGTATTTGTTCTCGTAGCCGCCGGCCTCGGGGGTCATGCCGGCCTCGCCGCCGATGGTGTATTTGTCGTTCTCCCACGCGCCGCGCAGACCGTAGGTGCGGTAGGTTTCGTCGATAGAGTCGGAGGTGTAGGTGGTCAGGGAAGGCTCGAAGGCCAGGTTGCCCTCGCCTACGACCAGGTTAAGCTTGTAGCCGCTATAGCCGTCCGGGCCGGTGGTGCCGGTCAGGCCGCCGTCGAAATACAGGGCCGAGGCGTTCACGCCCAGGGCCCCGAGCAAAGTCAGAGATAATATAAGTTTTTTCATCATTTTCCCCTTATTGTATTGCAGTATTCTCCCAAAGGCACATGCCGGCAGGTCCCGGCTCCCTCTAATTTACCCTTACATTATACGATTTTTGCCACCCCCCAGAAAGAAAAACCCCGCGGGGGGACACCCGCGGGGTTTTCCTTGTTCAGGAACTCAGGTTAGTTGCAGCCAGCGGTATCAGCTCCCCTGGGGTTGCACTTCTCCAGGATGTTGCAGGCATGCTCCACCTTTCTCTCTATAGCCGTGACCTCATTTTTGGTAAGGCCGCCTTTTAACATGGCGTTGGCGGTGTCGAAAGCCAGGCTTATCTGGCTCGACTGTGTGTTAGAGCAGTTCACGGCGCCGTTATTAACGCCTACGCCGTACCGGTGAACGGAACTCAGTATAGCAAGGTTGGCCTTGGCCGCGGAAACCTCACCTTCGCTGGCAGCATTGGGATCCACCTGCGGGGGCGGCGGCGGAGTGTTGCCTGCGGGCGGCGGGGTGTTACCTGCCGGAGGAGGCGTATTACCTGCGGGCGGAGGCGTGTTGCCGGCGGGCGGAGGCGTATTGCCTGCGGGCGGAGGCGTGTTGCCAGCCGTGTTGCCGCCGCCGAAGTAGCCAGGGGGAACGCCCATGGTGATCAGCTGATTCTTGAGGCTTTCCATCTGGGTTTTAACGTAGCCGAAGTTAGCCTCTGCTGCCGTAGCGGCCGCAAGCCCTGCCGCGATAACTTCCCTCAGTTCCTTGTTGCGCATTTGACTCAGCAGAAGATTGTCGGCCAGGCCAAGTTCTTTGCTGCTATCCGCGCGCCAGGCCTCCCAATCAGTGGTCTCCTTGCCGGAGACAGCCTTGCTGTCAAGCTCATAAGTAGGCGTCCAGGAAAGCACAACACCGCGCAGTTGCGCCGCAGTCTCTATAGGCGCAGCGGAAGCGTCTTTGTTGGCGGCGGGAGCGGGAGCCGGAGCGGGGGCAGGGGCCGCCGTATCCGTACCGGGCGTGGCGGCAGCGGCGACATCCTGTCCGGTAAGAGCCGTGATCTTTTTGGCCGGGTCAGTTTCGGCAATTCCGGAGACTGCGGCATCTATCCCCGCCTGTTTCTCCCCTATTTTTCTGACGCCTTCCTGAAGTTTGTCCACCTGGTCTTTGTATACCCTGACACGTCTGGCCTCCAGTTGGATGATAGCGGCCGAGTCCGTATACGTTTTACCGGCGGTAGCCTTCCACTCGGTTATCAGGGCTTCTATATCGGCTAATTTTTGCGTGTCCTTATTGCTCGCTATATTTTCGACGTTGGTTCCTCTCACGTCACTTATGGCGCCGGGACCGGCTGAGCCCGTTCTGATAGTGGCGGGCAGCGAGTCAAGCTTAACAATTAACGCATCATAATCAGGCTTCAGCGCCGTGTGCGCGCTCTGAGCGGAGATCACCTTGGCCGAATAGGCGGAGAAGGCGCCCGCGGTCGCCTCGGAAAGAGATCTCAGGCGCACAGCGTAATTGCTGGTGACTATCCTGCTGAGCTTCGGAAAGCCCTCCGCGATCGCGGCTACGCCGTCTTTGGCGGTTTCGGGTTTTGCCTGAACTTCGGCGGTTTTTTCCACCATACCCTTCAGCACCGCGTCATACTCGGAGAAGGTCTGGGGGTCGATGACTACGCCGCCGGGGGTGCCGGGGTCCACTGCAGGGGCGCCGGGGCCGCCAGGAACATAGCCCGGGCCGCCAGGACCGGGACCAGCTCCCGGGACTGCGACAGCGCCCTTCGGGTAGTCCGCGGTTTTTCCCCTGCCGCAGAGACAGGTGGTCTGAAACCCTTGGGCGGACTCTTTGCCGACGGTAGTAATCAACTGCACGGACCCGAGCGCGCCGCACATGGCGTTAGCATACCCTTCCGGATTACCCAAGTTTTCTTTCGTGATCCTCGCTATCGTCGCCGGGTCCTGGAGAATAGGCTGCCAGCACTTGGCCGCCGGAGGCGGATCCATGCCCAGGGCGCTGGTCATATTGCCCTTTACAAAATCGCCCAGCACGCCGGAAACCGCGCCCACGATGGCGTTGATGATCTGCTTCTTGATCTCGTATTTCTTGAAGAATTCCCATTCCAGCGCCTTCTGCTGGCGCTGCTTGGCGGCCATTTCGGCCAGGGACTCGCCGGAGCGGTTGTGCTCGTAGCCCTTGACGGAATTGCCGGAGGTCTTGCCGGTCTTGTCGGAGTCGCCGCCGGCGCCCATGCCGCCCGCGCCTTTGCCTATCTCAAGCGCGTCGGCCGCGGCTTTGTCCAGGGAGTTCATGGCCGAGCCGCCGCTGAAGTTGCCGGCCGATTTGTCGGCCGCGGCGCGCAGTTTTTCGAAGGCGCCCTTGGAGGCGCTGTTCGGGGTGGAGGCCACGCCCTTGTAGCCGGCTATGGCCACCGGGCCCACCATGGAGCGCTTGGCCGCCTTGGAGGAGGCCGAGCGGGCGTCGTTTATGATCTTGCCGCCGCCCAGGGAGCCCTGGGTGCGGGAGCTCTCGCCGCCGCCGAAGAAGGAGGACATGCCGCGCAGGCCTGCGGCCATCTTGGGGATGACGGTAGGCGCGCCCGCGGACTTGGAGGCAGCGCTGAAGGCCTCGCGGCCGGCGTCGCGCATGGCGTCGCGCATAGAGGAGGCGGGAGGCGTATAGACGGGAGCGGTTACCGCCGGCTGGGTGGGCTGCGAGCCCAGGATCAGGGACATCGGGTCCCTGGAGCTCAGCGGGGTTATAACTTCGCCGGAGCCGTCGGAGGAGCCCTGGCTTAAGCCGTTGATGCCCGGTTCATAGGGCATGTTGCCGAGCTTTTCTTTGCCGCCCCAGCCGCCTTCAAGGACATTGTCCGGGGAGGGCTGCGACATCATGTATTCGGCCACGGGCACCATGGTCAGCACGCTGAGGCCCAGGCCGACGAGGGCCATGTCCTTGCGCGAGAGGTTCTTGAGGCGGTCCATTATGCCGCCGGCAGCCCTGGAGAACAGGGGCGTCTTGCCGAAGGCGGACGTTTTCTTAAACGGTGACGCCGCGCGCGGCAACACCGGGGCGCCTGCCTTTTTTTCATTTTCTTCGTCGTTATAGAAGTTCATAAAACCGCCTCCGAACACTTTACTTGATTTAAATTGCCTTACAGCAACAGCGAGCAACGCAAAATCCGCCTTCAGACTTCTCCGATTATAATTTACCTAATATCCGCGCCGCAGCCAAGTGTCATTGGGCCCCTAACCTTCTGGGCCTTTAGGCCCATTGGAGACCGCCCGACGTGCGTACCGCAAAAAACCCCGTGCCAAACCCGTCCCCGCCCCTACCGGGCGGCCCGGAGGAAAGTCCAGTATAACGGCAACACCGTCATCTAAAGAGCACCGCGCAATAGAAGCCTATACGCACCGGGACCATCCTCCGAACAGGGCTTGCTACAGGGCTTAAGATATACCTCTGGGCGGGCACGCTACTCCCCGCCCGCCATCTTACTTATAAAACCTTCTATCATGCCGCCTATGGGCCCGAACATGTCGCCGCCCAGCATGGAGCCGCCGGCAACCACGCCGATGATAGCGGCCACCAAGAAGCCCGCGCCGAACAGCAGGGCCAGCACGATCATGATGATGACCATGAGCCAGCACTTCAGCTTGGAACAGGGCTTTATCTTCATCTTGCTGTAGCTGTTGCAGTCCATGGGGCTGCTCTTGTTCTGGCAGGCGGCCGACAACTGGGCCTCGTGCGCATTAAAATCATAGCAGTAGCCCATGATGCTGGCGATCTTGCCGTTCCAGGCGCCCACGCCGCTGCTGCAGCACTTGGGCGGTTTGCCGAGGGTCCTGGCGGTATCGTCCATCTTCTTGCCGTCCTCGGACATGGCGGCGCCGTGGGTGCCCTGGGCGTCGGAACAGGCCTTGGCCAGCTCCTGGGCCTCTACCGCGCCGTCTATCAGGTCGCCGGTAAAAGCGGTGTCAGGCACGGCGGGGGCGGCGGCGTCGGTTTCTATCACGTCCAGGTTGGCGTCGTTGCCGTCGTAGGTGGTACCGGTATAGGCGGCCTGGTATTCCAGCGCCGAATCCTTGGATTTGTAGGCGGCACCGGTCATGCCGAAGGTCTGGGCCAGCTGGAACATCGGTTTCTTGTTGCCCAGTTTTATGTCCATCTTGTTGTTCTTGCTCTTGTACCCCACGTTCTTCCAGCTAAAGCCCGAGACGCGGCCCATGCGCTTGGTGTTGACCTTCTGCGGCGAATTGGGCACCGGCACTTTGCTGGCGGACTTGCTCATAACGCTGCTGTACTGGCCGGCCGCCTGCCCGCCCACGGCCCCGCGGCCGGAGAACATGGTGCGGTTCATATACGGCGCGTTGCTGCCGCCTGCGCCGCCGTCGGCAAAATTGGCCGCCAGGTTCTCCCCCATCATGTCGCCGTAGCCCCCGCCGCCGCCGGCCAGCAGGCCTTCCAGATTTACCTCGTCGGCGTTCTCGCCCTTGGCCCGCTCCTCGTCGTTAAGGGAGCCTTTTACCTGGCCCGCGCCGCGCTTCTGCCTGGCGATCTCGTCCTTAAGCTCCGCGGGGCCAAAAAGGTCCGCGCCGCCGCGCAGCATGGCCATGGAGGACGGCCCGCCGGCCGGCGGAAGGGTGGCGTTGACGCTCTTGAGGAACCGCTGCCAGAAAGAATTCTGCTCGCTGTCCAGGGCCGCCTTGTCCAGGGCCGCCCTGAGCAGGTCGTTGGAGTATTTAGGGTTAACGGCCGAGACCACGCTGCCGAGGCCTACGGAGCGGAGGAAGGCCGACACGCCGGGCAGTTCTATAATGGCGTTAAGCGTCTCCCCCGAGATCACGAAGGGCACGGAAAGCATAAGCACCACCAGCATGATGCTGATGTATTTGACCCTGCCGCTGAAAATAAAAAGCAGGGCGGCTAAGACTGATTTGCGTTTATGTTTTTCTACGAACTTGCTGCCCATATCTCCTCCCCGGCTCCTGCGCCCGCGGGTAAATGAACCCGGACCGCACCTATTATACTCCGGAAAAATCAGCCTCAACTAAGCCCGAGGCCGCCGGGGATAAAACCCGGCGGCACGGCGCCTACCCACCAAAAACAGCCTACTTGCCGCCTAACATGCTGCCAAGCATACCGATGATGCCCGCGCCGGCGGCCAGCCACATCATGCTGGTGGCGGTACCGGGGGCCAGTACGCCCGAACTGTCGGTCATCAGGGCCATGGCGGCCGCGGCAACGGCCAGGCCGCCGCCCAACAGGTAAAGCCCGCCCATCAAAGCCTGCGACCCCATGAGACCTATGGCCATAACGATAGCGATTACGCCCAGTATGGCTGCTATAGCGGCTATCACGGCGCCGAACACGTAGGTGATCTTAGCCTGGCACAGCTTCGACGCTATCGCCGACAGTATGGCGGAGACCAGGACCAGCATCATGATGGTCTGCACCGTGCTGGCCCAGGGGCTCACGTCCGTAGCGCCGGAAGCGTCGGGCACGGTGGCATCCACGCCATCGGCGCCGCCGCCGCCGCCGCCGCTGGTGGAATTATCGAGCGAAGGCGAGGTTACCACGCCGGCGCCGCCGTCGCTGAGGCCCGCGCCGCCGTCAGTGCTGCCGTCGGGCGTGGAGCCCTCCCAGGCTTTATCCTGGGTGGAGCGCGCGGAGTCTATGCTGGTGCCGGAGTAGCTCTTCTGGGTGGCCCGCATGCCCTTGGCCTGGCCGAAAGCGCCGGAGCCGAAAGTGCCCTTCTTGCCGGCCTTGCTGCCGCCGAAGACGGGGCGCGCGGAACCCTTCATCGCCATCATCTTGTTCTTGCGAGCATCGAACTTGGGCATACCGGAGAAGCCGGCGCCTATGCCCGAGCTGAAGCCGGCCTTGGCGCCGGTAGCGCCGGAGCCGAACTTGTTGCTGAAGCCGCCCATGTTGGAGAACTTGTTGCTGCCGCCGCCGAGCGAACTGGTGAGGGAGGCCATGTTGCCGCCCTGCAGTTTGCCCATCATGTCCTGGGCCATGTTCTCACCGCCCCCGGGGGCGGGCTGATCGCCCTGGGCTTCCTCGCCCGCGGCCTCCTCGGCCTTGGGCTCCGGCGGCTTATTGGCCTTGGAAGGATCCGTCTCCATGGCCAGGCCGGCGCCTTTGTTGGTCTCCTTGAACATATCAAGGGAAGACCCCTGGTTGGCGGCCTGGCTTCTTAAGATAGCCGGCACATAGTTGGAAGCGGCGGTTTTGCCGGAATCAAAGGCCGAAGATGGAGCGGAAGTGGTATCCCCGCCCCTCATCACCAGGGTGGTGCCTACAGCCGCTGCCAGGACGGCCATGGTGAGCACGGTGCCCAGCTTGCCGCCGGCCAGAAGGCCGCCTATGCCGGACGAGGAGGCGCCGAACTTGCCGGCACCGCCCATGGCCCTGCCGACGTTCATGACGTTGGGGTTGAGGCCAGCCTCGCCCATGGCGCCGCGGGAACCGAAGCCGAGTTTGCCCCGGATCCAGCCTATGGCTCCGCCTTTTTTCTCTTTCTTTTCTTTAAAACCAATATCCGGCAGATTGTCGTTCATAACGCCTCCAAACACTCTCTCAACTAAGGATAAAACACTCTCTACTACGGCTTAGCCGCAGGGACAGCAGGCGCAGCAGCAGGGGCAACAGGGGCAGCAGGGGCAGCAGTGGCCGTGACCTTCACCCAGTCGCCTTTGCCACCCACCTGTGTAAACTTGTCGCCGTTACTCATAGTCATTGTGCTGTTGCCGCTCGCGTCGGTCTCGGGGCCGGCCATGCCGGCCATAGCCTGATAAGCCTGCCAGATGATCATAGCGCCGGCCGCCATGTAGATACCACCCATCATCTTCTGCTCGTACTTGGAGAACATCATAAAGCCGGCGAAGATGGCAACCGCGGCCGCCGCGATGGCCGCGTAGCCGGCGATCATGGCCTTCATCCTGGCCGCCAGATAGGCCGCAACTCCTATAGGAGTAGTAGCCGCAGGCAGCAGCTTCAGAGCCGCGTCCGCCAGGTACTTGGTCAGCATCAGCAGCACGCCGCCGGCCATAAGCGCGTACATGGCCATATCTTCGTATTTCTGCCAGGGGTCCACGTCCTCGGGCTCGGAAGGCTCCGGCACGGTGGATTCATTGCTGCTCAGCGAAGGGTCGCTGGCCTTCAGGCTCTGGCCGTTGGAAACACCAGCCCCGCCGAGGCCCGCGCCAGTCTCGCCGCCGGCCACGTCGTCGGAGCCGGTGGTCTCGCCTATCATGGCATCGGTAGCCGCCGAAGCTGAAGCCGCGCCGCTGTAGCTGGCGGCCTTTTTGCTCATGTTGCCGGCGTACTTGGCCTGGCCGAAAGCGCCCTTTTTCTTAAAGTTCGGGACCGCGTACTTGGGGGAGCGGGTGATCCTGGCGTTGCCGGAGGCCAGCATGCCGGAGGATTTGCCCGCGTTGGCCTGCGCCGGGGCCCTGTAGACCGGCTGGAACTGCGCGCCTATGCCGCCCGCCAGCCCGCCGCCGCCCTGCATCCTGGGGATCGAGGTGCCGCTGCCGCCGCCGCCGGCCTTGCCGCCAAAGCCCGAAGCAGCCTGCAGTTTGGGCGCGCCGCCCGCGCCGGGAGCCCCGTCAGCGGAAGGAGCGTCGGCCGAAGCCGCGCCGTCCGAGCCGTCAGCCGCCGAAGGATCCTCAGCCGCGGCGTTGGCCGCCTCGGCGTCGCCGGCCTCGCCGGCAAGGCCGCCCAGGCCGTCCTTCCTGGCCTGCTCCCTGAACATATCCAGGGTGGAAGAGGCGGCGCCCGAGGCGTCGCGCGCTTTGGAGCGCTCAAGCCCGGCCCTGTTGGATTCCTCTTCGTAGTAGGTGTTCTGGAACAGCTCGGGGGAGTAGACGCCGCTCGAGGAGGGCCCGATGAAGTTGTAGACCACGCCGACGCCGGCCGCTATGGTGGCGCCGCCCAGCACCATGCCGACTATGCCGGCCTTGGTGGCGAAGAGACCGGCCAAGCCGCCGCCGGCGGAACCGGCAGAGCCGAGGCCTGAGGAGGAGGCGCCGCCCATCGCGGAAGAGCCGCCCCGGAAAAGGCCGGAAAGAGACGAAAGGAACCCGCCTTTCTTTTCTTTATTCTCGTTATAGTTGTTCATAAATCCTCCCGAATGCCGAAAATCAGACAGCGGCTCCCATCCCGGCGAACATCGCCTTAAGGACCATCTGGATTATCATCATTTTTATCTGCTGTTTCATCTCTTCGCTCTCATCAGTGGCGTCCTTGGGCTTGGAGGGCGGGGTGACCTTGGTCTTGCTGAGGCTGGGGTCGCTCTTTTTTAAGTCCTGCGCCGTCTGCCCGAGCTGCAGGCCGGAATCCATGGCCTGGCCTTCGAAGTCATTGTCAAGGTCCGAACCGGCCGCCTTGGCCGAGGCGCCGAAAGCGGAAGCCGCCCCATTCTGCGCGGCGTCCATCTTGCCGCTCTTGGCGGCCAGCGCGCTTTTGTCGGCGCTGTTGCTGAGCATGGCCACCAGGGCGCCCTTGTTATCCTTGGCGCCCATCTTTTTAAGGTCGGCGCCCGGCAGCGCGGGAGCAACCTCGGCCTTATTGGAACCCGAGCCGAAGAACTTGTTATGCAGGCCGCCGGCCGTCATGGAGTTGGAATTGCCGCCGGTTATGGAAGGGGCCGCGCTGAGTTTCCCCCTGGGGCCGCCGGCCGAAGGAACGCCGCCCGAAGTGGAAGAGGGGGCGGGAACGGCGCCGGAAGCGGTATCCGCGGAGGCCTCCGCTTCGGCGGTGACCTCGGAATCAGGGCCGGACTGGAACAGGGAGGAGGCGATATCCTCTCCGGAGGTGGCCGGGTTGTTTATCATTTCGCCGCTGAGAGGAGAACCGGGGGCCCCGCCTTCGGAAGGAATGTCGCTGAGGGCCGAAAGGTCGGCCACCTTGGATTTGAAAGGATTCCCGGCCGCAACGCCCCCGTCCATGGAGGAGCCGCTCATCAGCGGAAGGGAAACCCAGAGAGCGAGTATCAGCACGCCTACAGTACCGCCGATGACGTACTGGGTCGATTTAGCTTTTTTCGCCGGAAATTTCATCATAATCCCGCCTATTTAGCCCCGCTCCCCGCAACCGCATAAAATAAGTCTAGACTTTTCCTGACACAGTCTTGCGGACGTTCAGGCCAAAGTTGATTACCATATTATAGCAGACAAATATTGACTTGTCAACCCCCCCCTGTTATCTCCACCCGGTTATGGTGCCGTCCGGCTTCATAATAGCCGTCTGCGTGTACGTGAACGGCTTACCACCGCCCGAAGGGGTGGCAGTGCCTGTGTAGGTAGCTTCAAAACCGTCGGCCGTCTTGGTGAAATTTATAGCGGAATCCTGGAGCGTGGTCCCGCTGTCCGTCTGCTGATTCTGAAAGATGGCCGTGGTGGCGTTCTCCTGCACCACTTCGGGGATCTGGGCCAGGGCGTTGGCGTTGTTACCCGCCCTGTCGTCCTTAGGCGCACTGGCGGCGTTGGCTGGATTGCCGGCCGTGCCGCCCACTCCCTGCGAGGCAGCCTGGAGGGCGGCCTGGGCGGCGGCCTTCTTGGCGGCAGCCTCTGCCGCCTCCTTGGCTGCCGTCTCAGCCGCCGCCTTGGCGGCCTGTATGCCGGCATCCTTGCTCTCGGCCTTCTCATCCCGCTGGAACTCACCAGGCTCCGTTACCTTAAGGGATTTGGCGTTAGCTACTTTAAGATTGTCTATTTCCCCTTTCTTTATACCGTCCAGGTTCACCATACCGCTTTTGCCGTAGGTCATATCCCCCTTGGCGCCGCCGCCGCCCACGCCAAAACTGGAGTCCCACTTACCCTTGGCCGTCATGGCGGAACCGCTGCGCAGGCCTTCGCCAAGCTTGGCGCGGGCATTGGTAAGGGCGGCCAGCGTGCCCTTTTCCGTGGTCCCCGTGGCGGAAGCCGTATTTTTGGAGATCCTGGTATTGCCCAGCCCCGAACCCTCACTGAACCGCGAGGAACCGCCGGAGGATTTGCTGCCGCCGGCCCCTATACCACCAGCCCCGGAAAGGCGGCCCCCGCCCATCCTGGGAACTGCGGCAGGAGAAGCGGAAGCGGACGGTTTGGACGGGGGAGCCACCCAGTCGGAAATGTCCGGGTTGGCCGCCTGGGCCGTAGCGACAAGGTCCTCCCTTATCTCCGCCATCTCTGTTTTAAGTTCAGACATCTTCTCCTCATCGGAGGAACCCCCGAGATATTTGAAGAAAGAGGCTACCCCTTCGCGCGCAGCCGAGCCGTAGGTGAAAGTGTTGCCTTTCCCCTTGGTTAGGTCGTTGGACCCCTGAATAACCAGAAACAGGAACACTCCGCCGCCGGCCGCGAGGAACAGCAGCACGGAGACAAAAAGAGTTTTTTTCCTGTTGTTAGAGTTATCGGCCATAACAGCCCCCTGATATAAAAAAGATATTGCCCGTTTTTCACCCTTCCCCGCAGCGGGGAAACTGAAAAAGCAGGACCCTTCCTTTAGAGTCTAGCAGACGAAATCGATATTTTCAAGGCCCAGACGGCCCGGCAAAAAAACGCGCGCGCCGGCGGTCAGCCGCAGGCGGGCAGGGACTTATGCTTTTCGGCAATAAGCGCCGCCAGCTCGTCTATCTGCGCAAGGTCCGCCTCCGTGGGCATGCCTTTTATCATCACCGGCTTGAGCACCTCGGCCTTTATATTAGGAATAAGGCCGGCTATGGTCTCCACGGCCCGGCCGCCCCAGCCGAAAGAGCCGATGACGGAAACGAACCTGGCTTTGGGCCGCAGCAGGTTGGCCAGGTGCGCGGCGTACACGGCCTTGGGATGCGGCCCGGTCAGCACGGTGGGCGTGCCTATAACTATGGTGGCGGCGTCCACCAGGGACATGGCCACCCGGCCCTCGTCCATCTGGTCGAGGTTAAGCTTCTCCACGCAGACACCGGCCTCCTGCAGGCGGCTCACCAGGCGGTTGACCAGCATATAAGTGCTGCCGTGCATGGAGATATAGGCCACTACGGCCTTGTTGCGCGGCTCGCTGACGGCCCAGTCCCTGTAGATGTCCATGATGAACTTGGGGTTGGCGTGCACGGGGCCGTGGCTGGGGCAGATATAGGCGATATCGTATTTGGCGAGTTTCTCCAGGTGGGCCTTGATGTTGGAGCGGAAAGGCATCATGATCTCGGCGAAGTAGCGCTTCATGGGCTCGTAGACGATGTGCTCCTCGGAGAAGAGAGAGCTGGTAGCCAGGTGGGAACCGAAGAAGTCGCAGGAGAACAACACCTTCTCCTCGCGCAGATAGGTACCCATGGTCTCGGGCCAGTGCACCCAGGGCAGGTAGACGAACTCCAGCGTCTTGCCGCCGAGGGAAAGCGTCTCTCCGTCCTTGACCTCTATGAATTTGTCGGCCGGCAGGTGCAGGTGCGTCATCAGGAACTCTTTGCACTTGGGGTTGGTGACGACCTTTGCCTCAGGGTAGCGCTCCAGCACCAGCGGGATGGAGCCGGAATGGTCCTGCTCGGCGTGATGGGCGATCACGTAATCAATTTTTTTCTCGTCCTTAAGGTACTCGAACAGTACCGCGGCCTTTTCGGGGTCCGCGGAGTCGAACAGCGCGGTCTTCTCCGTGCCCTTTACCAGGTAGGCGTTGTAACTGGTGCCTTCCGGCAGCGGGATCAGGGAGTCGAACAGGCGCCGGTTGAAGTGGTTGACGCGCAGCGAGTAGACGTCGGTGGTTATTTTTTCAGGTTTCATGGTTATCTCCGTCCTTAAATTTTCAGGGCAGGGCGTTCAGAATGTCGCCGGCGAAGGCCGCCAGCGTGGCGTCGCGCGCGCCTATCACCACCACTATATCCCCCGGCCGCGCGGCCTTTGCGATCGCGGCCGGGATATCCCCCCGGTTCTCGTAATAGGCCGCCTTGCGGCCGGCGGCGGCCACGGCGTCGGAAATATCCTTCGACGAAATATTCTTGGTGACGGTGCCGCCGGCGTAATAGATCTCCGGCATGAGCAGCATGTCGGCGGGATTGAGGCCCGAGGCGAAACTTTCTATCAGCTCGGCCTTGAGGTGCCGCGTAGGGGTGAACCCGTGCGGCTGGTAGACGGCCAGCACGCGCCGGCCCGCGGCCTGGTGCAGCGCGGACAGCAGCGCCGAGATCTTGGCCGGGTTATGCGCGTAATCGTCTATCACCGTGACGCCGTTCTTTTCGCCCACCAGCACGAAGCGGCGCTCCACGCCGCGGAAATTCCTGAGGCCCGCCGCGCAGGCCTCAAGGCTGACGCCGTAGAGCGCGGCCGCCGCGCAGGCGGCCAGGGCGTTCTCGATATTATAGCGGCCGGGGGCCGGCAGTTCGAAAGCTACGCCGTTTATCTTAAAGGAGGAGGAGAAGGGCCCGGGCTTTACGTCCGTGACCTGCCACCCGCCGGCGTCAAAGCCGAACTTCAGCGCGCCGGGCAGCACGGCCAGGGCGGGGGCGTCGTCGGCGTTTACAAGGACGCGCCCGCAATTGCCGGCGAACTCCGCGAAAATTTTATTGAGGACGTCCAGGTCCTTATGGTCCTTGCTGATATTGAGCACCACCCCGGTCTTGGGGCGGTAGCGGACTATGGTGCCGTCGGATTCGTCCGCTTCCACCACCAGCACCCGGCCCTTGCCTTTGTAGGCGTTGCCGGCAAGGCCGCGCTCTTTGAGCGCCCCCAGCGCGCCGCCGGTTATTATAGAAGGCCCCAGGCCGCCGGCTTCGAGGACGGTGAAGATCATGGCGGCCACGGTGGACTTGCCGCTGGTGCCGCCGACGGCTATGGTATCGGATTCGTTGACGCGCGCGGCCAGCAGCTCGGAGCGGTGGCTGATCTTCAGGCCGAGTTCCCTGGCCTTCAGCACTTCCGGGTTCGTGTCCTCTATGGCGGTGGACAGGGCCAGCTCCGCGGCGGAGCCGTTGATCCCGGAGCCGTCCTGCGGGTAGATCTTTACGCCCAGCGCCTCGAGCGAGGACTTAACGCCGAGGTTGCGGCCCCGGTCGAAGTCGCGGTCCGAGCCGCTTACGGGGCGCCCCTCCATGGCCGCCACCTGGGCCAGGGCGCTCATGCCCACTCCGCCTATGCCTGAAAAATGTATGGTGTCGCGCATCACACAATTATTGATAATTAGCCCCGTGCAGGGCAAGGAGATACAGGAGGGACCTATGCAGGAAGTCAGCGGGAGCCGGGAGCGCGTCCGCGGCGCGTGCGCTTGTCGTAGTTCATGCCGGGCAGGTTAAAGCCTACGGTATAGCGGCGCCAGCGCTCGTTTATGTACTTGAGCCCGAGGTGCAGTTCGGCGTTTTCATGGGTCTCAAGGGTCAGGTAGCCTTCGGTAAGGCCGTGTTCGGAGCAAAGCTCGTCCCCGGAGCCGCAGGGGGTAAAAAAGATGTCGTCCATCTCGCCGTAACGTCTCTCCACGCGTTTCAGGAAAACGTGGATGCGTTTCTTCAGCTCCAGCTTGCGGTCCAGGGTAAGTTCCGCGAAATTCTCCGGGTCCGGGGGCCTGGCCTCCCGGCTGGAGCGGTCGCCGCCGGCACTCTTTTCCCTCGGCGCTTCCTCCTCGGCCGCCGCGCCCGGCTTCAGTTGTCCCTCGTCCAGCTTGGCGCGGGCCTCATCCTCGGTCACGTAGTTCGCTTCTTTGCCGTTGCGCCTCTCCACCACCACGTTTTCCAGGAACGGCTTGCCGTCGTCATTGGCTCCGTAGTCGGGCGCGTAGCTAAGGGCCCCGATGTCCCCGGAGGAGGCATCGCCCGGGGCAGGCGCCGTTACGGCGGGAGCGCCCGCCGCCGCACCGCCGCCGGAAACGTTTTCCGCCGCGGACGCCGCCGGGGCCGCACCGCCGCCCCCGCCGCCGGCAGCCACGGCCGCCGCGCCGCCGCCCATTTTGGAGTTATAGCTGCCCTGCGCCCCGGAGCGCGAACCTTCGTCGGCGCCGTCCAGGTTCTTAGCCGCGGCGCCGCCCTTGAACGCGTCCAGCCCGGCGCCTTTATCGCGGAGAGCCGAGGTCTTGGAGGTCCCGGCAAATTCACCAGGGGCGCTCCCCGAAGCGGGGAGCCCGGAGTACGCCCTGTCCGCGCCTTTAGACGGCAGCGAAGCGTAAAGCTTAGGGGCCGCGGCAAGGCCGCCGCCGGCCGCCGCCAGCGCCTGGGCCGCGCGCCCGCCCGCCGCTGCGGAAGGAGCCGCGGCCGCGGCTTCAACGCCGTCCGCCCCCGCCTTTTTTCTCCCGGTACCGGCCGCCGCCGGGGACGTCTCCTGGGAACTGCCGCCGCTGCCGCCGCCCGCAAAAGAGCCGACGCCCGCGCCGCCGTAAGAGGAGGACGGGGAATAATCGGAAGAACCGCTGCCGTAATTGTCCTGGTAATATTTGTCGAAAGCGCTCTCCTCCGGCGAGTACTGCCCTTCGACCTCGCCCCCCGGCCCGTACGCGCCGCGCGAAGAAGCGTAAGCCCCCTCCGGCGGGTAAGCGATGGAGCCGCTGCCGAAATATTCGTCGAAGAGGGCCGCGGACCGGGATTTTACGATCTTGCTGCCGCGTTCAAGGTCCTCCACGTAGGTAGAAACCGCCAGGGCCGCGCCGCGGAAACTGAAACCGTGCGACATCCCCTTGTTCTGGCGGGCGCTCATGCCGACATGCAATACGGTAAAGAACCCCCCGGTGAGGAGCATCAGCATGGCCAGCCCGACCAGCAGCGCGGGTTTTGACGGATCGCGTTTCATAACAGTTATAGTATAGACGCTTTTTTCGCGTTTCGCCAGCCCCCCCCCGCCTCGGCGCTTTTTTAATATAATAGGGAGACACCCGAACATGGACTGCAAAAAAGACCGGAACAAGGCGGCCTGCGCCTGCACTTACGAGCCCTGCTCCAGGAAAGGCGCCTGCTGCGACTGCGTCGCCTACCACAGGAGCAACGGCGAGCTCCCGGGCTGTTTTTTCACGGCCGAAGCGGAGCGCACCTACGACCGCTCCATAGAAAATTTCATACGCACCGCCAAAGGAACCAAATGAAAAAGATCATCTCCACTAAAAACGCCCCCGCCGCCATAGGCCCCTACTCCCAGGCCGTAGAGGCCGGCGGACTGCTCTTCATCTCCGGCCAGCTGCCCATCGACCCCGCCACCGGCGCCATGGCCGCAGCCGAGATAAAGGCCCAGACCGAGGCCGTCATAAAAAACCTTGAAGGCATACTCGCTTCCGAGGGCCTGACCCTCGCCAATGTGCTCAAAACCACCGTCTTCATGGCCGACCTCGGCCAGTTCGCCCAGATGAACGAAGTTTACGGCAAATTTTTCAGCGCCAACCCGCCGGCCAGGGCCACGATAGAGGTAAAAGCCCTCCCCAAGGCCGCGCTGGTGGAGATAGAGGCGGTAGCCGCGAGGTAACAAAGGGCGCGCGACGACATCTTATGCACCCATTACTGGAAAAGAAACACACAGGCACCCTCTTCCCGCTTTTCTCCATGAGGCACAAGAAGGACTGGGGCATCGGCGACACCCGCTCGATGACCCTCTGGTTCGACGCCATGAAGGCCATGGGCCTCGACCTGCTGCAGGTCCTGCCCATAAACGAGATGCCCCCCGGCGTCTCCTGCCCCTACACCGCCCTTTCCGCTTTCGCCCTCGACCCCATCTACATCGCCGTCGACGAACTGCCCGAGCTTAAAGAGTCCCCCGCCCTGGTGGAGGACATCAACTCCCGCCGCTTCCAGGCCGGCCTGCGGCAGCTGCGCGGCTCCAAGTCGGTGCTCTACAACGAAGTCCGGCACCTCAAGTTCAGCACCCTCTGGAAAGTCTACACCTATTTTCACCAGCACCACGTGCTCAAGGATTCCGCGCTGGCCAACGAGTTCCGCGCCTTCTGCCGCGCCAACGCCGGCTGGCTCGACGACTACGCCGTGTTCCGCCGCCTCAAGGACACCCATAGCTGGACCTCCTGGACCCACTGGGAAACCCCCTTGCGGGAACGCAACGCCGAGGCCCTGAAGGAAGTCCATACCCGGGAGGAGAACCAGGTACTCTTCTTCAAATACCTGCAGTGGGCCATCCACCGCCAGTGGACCGCGGCGCGCGCGAGGGCGGCCGAGCTGGACATCAAGCTGCTGGGCGACCTGCCGTTCATGGTCAACCAGGAAAGCTCCGACGTCTGGGCCCGCCAGGCCGAGTTCGACATCAACCGCGAGATCGGCGCCCCGCCCGACGCCTTCAGCGAGACCGGCCAGCGCTGGGGCCTGCCCGCCTACAACTGGGACGTGATAGAGGCCAATAATTTCGACTGGTGGCGCTCCAAGGTGAAGAAGGCCGCCGAGTTCTACGACCTGTTCCGCATCGACCACATGGTGGGCTTCTTCCGCACCTGGGTCATCCCGCGCGACGTGGCGCTCAAGCCCGATTTCGACATCAAGGACGAGGCCGGCCAGCGCGGGCGCGGCCGGCGCTTCCTGCAGGCCGTGGCCGGGGCCAGCGCCATGCTGCCGGTGGCCGAGGACCTCGGGCTTATCCCCCCTTACGTCGGAGAAGTGCTGGCGGAGCTGGGCATCCCCGGCTACAAGGTGATGCGCTGGGAGAAGGCCAAGGACGGCAACTACACCGACCCGGCCACCTACCACCCGGTGTCGCTGGCCACCTCCTCCACCCATGACAACGAGCCGCTGGCCGACTGGTGGGACACGGTGGACGGCGTGGAGAAGCGGCTTTTCTGGCGGCTCGTTTCCGGGGAGGAGGGCAGGCCGCCCGTCTTCTCCAAGGCACGGAAAAAAACGCTGGGCGCGCTGCTGGACGCCAATTCGCGCATAGTCATCCTCCCCATCCAGGACATCTTCGGCTCCAAGGAACGGGTAAATACCCCGGGCACGCTGGGCGACCACAACTGGACCTACCGCTTCCCCACGGCGGCGGAAGATTTCCTGAAAAAACATTCTGAAGAGGCGGAGAGTTTTTCCGCCCTGGTCAGGGAGAAAAGAAAATGAAAAAGCTCCTCCTGCTCCTGCCGCTGGCCGCGCTGGCCGGCTGTTCGCTCAACCGGACCGCCGCAAGGGTCACCGCCGGCGTGGTGGACAAAGGCCTGCCGGCCGTTTTTTCGCAGTCCGACCCGCAGTACGTGCGGGAGGCGCTGCCCGCCAACCTGCAGCTGATGGAGATCCTGCTGGCCAGCGACCCCGGCAACAAGGCCATGCTCGTCAACGCCTCGCAGGGCTTCTGCGGCTACGCCTTCATGTTCCTCGAGGACGAAACCCCGGAGCGCGCCTCCGTCTTCTACCTGAAAGGCCAGGCCTACGCGGAGCGCGCCCTGGACGGAGCCACAGTGGAAACCGCCCGCAAGAAGGACGCGCACCCGCTGTTCTGGCACACTTTCTGCAAAGCCCTCTACATGAACATCAACCGGGACAACCCCGAGGCCATCGCCGAGATCCCGACGCTGGAGCCCGCGGCCCTGAAGCTGCTGGAGCTGGACCCCGGCTACTACTATAACGCCGCGGAGGACATCCTGGGAGCCTATCACGCCATCAGGCCCCGCATGCTGGGCGGCAGCCCGGAAAAAGCGGCGGAGCACTTTGAGCTGGCGCTGAAGGGCGCCGGAGCGAACTTTCACCTGAGCCGCTACCTCTACGCCAAGATGGCCGCCGTGGCCGCCCAGGACGGAGAGCTTTTCGACCGCCTCCTCAACGAGATAATTTCCGCGGAGCCCGTAGAGGGCGAAACCCGCCTCGCCAACGAAGTGGCCAGGATAAAAGCCAAGAAACTACTGGAGAAAAAAGATGAACTTTTCTAAGACCCTGAAACTGCTGCTCCTCTCCCTGCTGGCCCTGCCGCTCCCGCTGCGCGCGCAGACCGTGGTGAAGTTCGCCACGCTGGCGCCGGACGGCTCCACCTGGATGAAGGCGATGAAGAAATTCACCGACGAAGTCTCGCTGAAGACCGAAGGCCGCGTGAAGTTCAAGATCTACGCCGGCGGCGTCTCCGGGGAGGACAAGGACGTGGTGCGCAAGATCCGCCTGGGCCAGCTGCACGCCGGCGGCTTTACCGGCGTGGGCATAGGCGAGATGGCGCCGGAAGCCCGCCTGCTGGATACCCCCTTCCTCTTCAAGAGCGCCGGGGAGATAGACCACGTCTACAAGACGATGGACGCCGATTTCCGCAGGATCTTCGAAAGCCACGGCTACGTGCTGCTGGGCTGGGCCGAGGTGGGCAACGTCAACATCTTCTCCAATATCCCCGTCACCAAGCCCGAAGACCTCAGGAACGTGAAGATGTGGCTCTGGGAAGGCGACCCCATAGCCGAAGCCACCTTCGAGGCGCTCAACATTAAGCCGATCCCGCTGTCCATCACCGACGTGATGACCTCGCTGCAGACCGGCATGATCAACGGCGTCTACGGCTCGCCCCTCTCCGTCATAGCGCTGCAGTGGTTCGCCCGCATGAAGTATGTCTTCGCGCTGCCGCTGACCAACGCCTCCGGCGCGGTGGTGATCTCGAAAAAGGTGTTCAACACGCTCAAGCCGGAAGACCAGAAGGCCATGCTGGCGCTGGGCGACAAACATTTCCGCGCGCTGACGCTGACTAGCCGCAAAGAGAACGAACAGTCGATAGGCATACTTAAGAAGAAAGGCCTGGTCTTCACCGAGCCGGCCAGCCCCTCCGTGGTAACCCAGCTGGAGGCGGCCGGCCAGACCGCCCGCCTGTCGCTGGTGGGCAAGCTCTATTCCAGGGAACTGCTTGAAAAAGTAGAAGCCTCGCTCAAGGCCTTCCGCACCGGCAAGAAGAGCTGACCGCGGTGGAACCCGACAAAATACCCCTGATAGCCGGCCTCATTATCTTCGCGGCCAGCCTGCTCAGCCTGCGGCTGGGCGTCTCCGTGGCCATCTTCGAGATACTGCTGGGCCTGGCCGCCGGGGTCCTCGGAGTCAAGGCGCAGGACTGGATGCTGCAGCTCGCCGGCTTCGGCGGCATAGTGCTGACCTTCCTGGCCGGAGCGGAGGTGGACACAAAGCTGCTCAGGGATAATTTCAGGCGCGCCGCCGCCGTCAGCTTTATGTCCTTCGCCGCGCCGCTGGCCGGGGGCTACCTGTTCGCCCGCTACGCCGCCGGCTGGAGCGCCCCCGCCTCGCTGATAACCGGCATAGCCCTGTCCGAGACCTCCCTGGCCGTAGTCTACTCCGTGCTGGTGGAGACCGGGCGGTCTAAAAGCGGCACCGGCAAACTGCTGATGGCCTGCACCTTCCTGACCAACACCCTGACGGCGCTGGCCCTCAGCCTGCTCTTTCTCAAGCCGAACCTCCACACCCTGCTGTTCCTGGGAATAGCGGGCCTGTTCCTGGCTTTCTCGGGGCGCTTCTCCATGTGGCTCATCCGCCACCCCGCGCTCTCCGGCAAAGTGGTGGAGCCGGAGATAAAATATATTTTCTTCATCCTGCTAGGCTTCGTCTACCTGGCCGAACTGGGGTCCAGCCAGGCCATACTGCCGGCCTTCATCTTCGGCCTGCTCATGGGCCGGCACTTCAAGGCGCAGCGCGCCACGGCCGGGATAAAGAGCCGGCTGCGCACCGTGGCCTACGCTTTTATCACCCCGTTCTTCTTCATCGTGGCCGGCATGAAGGTCTCCGCCGAGGCCCTGCTGGCCGCGCCGTTCCTGTTCACCGGGCTGTTCGCGGTGAAGCAGCTGACCAAGTTCGCCGGGACGCATTTCCTGCTGCAGCGCTGGTTCCCCAAGGCGGGCGTCTACTCAACGCTGCTCATGTCCACAGGCCTCACCTTCGGCCTGATAGCGGTGCTGTCCGGAGTGAGGGCCGGCTATCTGGACGCGACGCAGTACTCGGTGCTGACCGGCGTGCTGATAGCCAGCGCGGTGCTGCCTACCTTCGCCGCCCAGCGCTGGTTCCCGCCCTCCGAAGAGGAAGACATAGTCTGAGGCCCCGCCGGCTGCCATGAAAAAACTCTATATCTTTTCCTACGGGCTGCACCCGGGCCAGGTGACGCTGGAGACCCTGGCGGCCATGCGCGAGTGCGGCGAAGTCTACTCCCACTGCCTGGACAAGGCCGCGGCGCGCCAGTTCGCCGCTTTCGCCCCGCGGCTGAAACTCACCCCGGGGCTGAACCTGCGGGAGTCCGCCCGGGCGGCCGTGGGCGGCCTTAAGAAGCACGACACCGTGGGTTTCCTTACTTACGGCAACCCGCTGTTCCTCAACCGCACGGTTCCGGAACTGGCCAAGGCCGCGGCCGCCGCGGGAGCCGGGACAAAGGTTTTCGCCGCCGTGTCCTCTTTCGACGGGCTGGTGAACATGTTTAACCTCAACAAATTTTCCCCCGCCGGCCTGCGGGTCGCGGACACGGCCGCGCTGCTCTACGGGCCGGTGTTCACGCCCGGGATGGACACGCTGTTCTTTGTGCCCTACGTGCTGAACCTGCCGGGCAACGAGGGCGCCAGGGCGGACTTCGCGGCCGGCCTGCGCGCGGCCTACCCGCCGTCGGCCCCGGTGTACCTGGCGCAGTACGGTTCCGTGTCGGAACAAAGCCGGGCCATAAAGGGCAGCGCCGGGCGCATAACCCCGCTGCTCAACAGACTTAACGAGCGCCATACCATTTTTATCCCCGCGGCCCGTACCCGGGCCAAAAAGAAGGCCGCCCGCGGTTAAGCCGGGCGGCCTTGTTTCCCCTGAGACTGCGGTTCTTCCCCGCGGCGCTGTTAGAACAGGCCGGTGATATTCCCCTGCGCGTCTATGTCTATGTTCTCCGAGGCCGGGTGCTCGGGCAGGCCCGGCATGCGCATGATGTCGCCGGTGATCGGGATAATGAACCCGGCGCCGGAGGCGATCTCTATCTCGCGCACCGTCACCACAAAGTCCTTCGGGCGGCCGATCAGGTCGGGATTGTCGGACAGAGACTTCTGCGTCTTGGCTATGCAGACCGGCAGTTTATCGAGCCCCAGGGCGTTTATCTTTTCCAGGTCCTTTTTAGCCTTGGCCGTGTAGTCTATGTGCCGCGCCCCGTACATCTTGCCGGCTATGGCCTCTATCTTCTTCTCTACGGGCCACTCCCATTCGTAGACCGGCTTGAAGCCGCAGGTCTTTTTAGCCTCTACGGCCCGCGCGACCAGCCCGGCCAGCTCCAGGGCCCCGGCCCCGCCCTGCCCCCATACGTCGGCCACGGCCACCGGCACGCCCAGTTCCTCGCAGCGCTTTATAACGACCGCCATTTCTTCTTCGGTGTCGGAGGTGAATTTATTCAGGGCGATCACGGGGGAGAGTTCGAACTGCTTCATGTTCTCGATATGTTTCTCGAGGTTAGGAAGGCCGCGCCTGACGGCCTCCGCGTCGGGCTTGTTCAGCTCCTTAAGGCCGACGCCGCCGTGGTATTTAAGGGCCCTGACGGTGGCCACCAGCACGGCCGCGCTCGGGCAGAGCCCGGCGTAGCGGCACTTGATGTCCAGGAACTTCTCCGCGCCCAGCTCGAAGGCGAAGCCGGCCTCGGTCACTACATAGTCGGAGAGGCTCAGGCCCATGCGGGTGGCGATGATGGAATTGCAGCCGTGGGCTATGTTGGCGAAAGGCCCGCCGTGGATGATAGCGGGGGTCCCTTCGCTGGTCTGGACTAAATTCGGGAGGATGGCGTCCTTGAGC
>Ga0209317_1000449_pt1 | contig 49994 bp, 38 predicted proteins | sample RifGroB2_FD_183994 | JGI IMG/M metagenome (GOLD analysis project Ga0209317, IMG submission 183994) | Soil microbial communities from Rifle, Colorado, USA - Groundwater B2 (SPAdes) (version 2) | ecosystem: Environmental > Terrestrial > Soil > Unclassified | place: Rifle, Colorado | collected... | reverse complement strand
ATGATCTACGCCCCTTCGGGTGCCATTATTGCGGCGCCTACCACATCGCTCCCCGAAAAGGTAGGGGGAACGCGAAACTGGGATTACCGCTACTGCTGGCTGCGTGACGCGTCGCTGACCCTTCGCGCCTTGTTTTCCCTCGGCTATAGCGCCGATGCGCATGCCTTTACCGAGTGGCTGCTTCATGCCACCCGGATGACATGGCCGGAACTTAAGGTACTCTACGGCGTTTTCGGCGAGGCACACCTGCCGGAAAGCGAACTCAGACATCTCGACGGGTATGCCCGGTCGCGCCCTGTGCGCATTGGAAACGACGCTGAAAAGCAATTCCAGCTGGATGTCTACGGAGAGGTGATTGACGCGGTAAGCGTGTTCGCCGGGCGCGGCGGCAGCCTGGACCGGGAAACGGTACGGATGCTGAACGGCCTGGGCAAAACCGTCTGCACGCGCTGGCGCGAACCGGACGACGGCATCTGGGAGGGGCGAGCGGGCCCGGTTCATCACACCCATTCAAAGGTGCTCGCCTGGGTGGCCCTTGACCGGCTGATAAGACTCTACGAGATGGGTTACCGTGAGCTGTCGGAAAGAACTTTCCGGGCCGAGAGGGATAAACTTCGTCAAGAAATAGAGGAACGCGGGTACAACAAGAGCATTGACAGTTATACCAGCACCTTCGACGGAAACCGGATGGATGCGAGCCTACTTCTGCTGCCGATTTACAGGTATGCGGATGCCGCTCATCCCCGCATCCGTTCTACCTACGCCCGAATCAGGGAAAGATTGGGCAGGGGGAGCCTTCTCTACCGCTATGAAGAGGGAGTGAACGACGGCCTCCCGGCCGGAGAAGGGACTTTCGGCATCTGCAGTTTTTGGGCGGTGGAATGCCAGGCAAGAGCTGGGGACGTCGCAGGGGCGTACCGGAACTTTGAAGAGCTGCTTTCGTATGGCAACGATGTCGGATTATTCGCTGAAGAGATCGCACCCGATGGAGCGGCGCTCGGCAATTTTCCGCAGGCGTTAACCCACATCGGCCTGATAAACGCAGCTATCACGCTGGCAGAAATGGAGCGCAAATGAACCTGGTAAGCGCGGTCCTCTGGGGTTTTGTCGGCACCGTAGTTCTTACGGGGACGCTCTCGGGCAGTCAGGCTTTCGGCCTTACCAGGATGAATCTTCCTTTCATGCTGGGAACGATGTTCACCCCCGGGCGCGACAGGGCAAAGATCATCGGGGTTTTCATTCACTTCCTCAACGGCTGGATTTTTGCCTTCGTATATTGTGCGGCTTTCGAGAGCTGGAATCTGGCGACTTGGTGGGCTGGAAGCGGCATAGGGGGCATTCATGCGTTGTTCATACTGCTGGTCGGAATGCCGGTATTGCCGAGCATTCATCCACGGATGGCTAACGAAGAGCATGGTCCGACGCCAACGAGGCAGCTGGAGCCTCCCGGATTCATGGCGCTGAACTACGGTCGCCGAACGCCGATTTCGGTGCTCGTGGCACATCTGATCTATGGCGGAATTATCGGTGCATTCTACCACCTGACGTAGCCGCTCTGCGATTCCCCATAGGCCCTGATGCATTTCTCGGACAGCGTCGTCCTTTCTCCTACTACTGCTGAGTGAATCGGAAATCGCCACATCAATTCTATCCGCGGCCAACCAGCATAAGCTGGTCCAGCGTCGTGAACGCCACTACCCTTTCCATCCCTCTGGTGCCGTAATAATAGCCTCTCACTGCGCCGATTATATACCCTTCCAAATCGGACAGCCCGGCATAGGGAATTTGCCTGGGTATGCCTCTGTTGTTCTCCTCAGGGGTCACTCGCGTCCCGCCTTCTCGAGATCTCTGATCCGCTCCTTCAGTTCAGCCATCCGCAGTTCCCTGCCGACAAACACCTTGTTCATCTGCTCAAGCTCATAATTTCTTCGTTCAAGCTCTCTTGTGCGTTCCCTTACCCTTTCCTCAAGTTCTTCATTGAGCCGGTTAAGCGCCTCCTCCGCCCGCTTGCGCTCAACGAGCATCCCGATGAGTTTGGCCGAAACCTGCAACCGCTGCTTGGCCATCTCAATGATAAAGGCCGGGCGGGTGTTATAGGAGTTCGCCTCCCGGATGAGCTCCTCAACATCCAGCGCGTAGGACTCGGCGAGGGCCCGCAGCTTTTCTGGGTCCCTGGGCGGATCTCCATAGCCAAAATTGATCGCCCCTATGACTTCCTCTCCAGCGAAGACGGGTACGGAATAGAGCCGTATTCCGCCGTGGCACTCGATGTCCACCGACGCCCCGGTTTCGATGGCAAGCTTGGAGCAGTCTTTCCAGCAGGATTCGTGGCAAAGCCATTTACCGGAGGCCAGGGCTGAGGCGTTGTCGTCGGTATTACAAAGCCTACGGGAGGCGCGGTCCATCAAACGGCACCAGAGCGAGGAGAATATTCCAAAGGCATAGTCACCGTTTCTTTCGTAGAGCGCAGATGACGTGCCCATCATATCCAGGTATTCGCTGGCAATGACGCGTAGGACACCCTTGTCGATGGAACTCGAAATGAGGCCACCACGGTTCAGCGAGGTCAGATCACCATAGCCCTGGTCATCGGCTGAATCGGCTTGGCCTTCAGAGGAGGAGGGCTTCCTGGATAGCATCCACTCGAGTTGCTTCAACGCCTCCTCCGCCCGCTTGCGTTCGGTCAGTTCCAGCGCCAGCTTCTCATTTTTGTCCCGAAGCTCCGCGGTGCGTTCCTGGATACGCTGTTCCAGCGACTCGTTCGTTTTCCGAAGTCTGGCGGTCAGTTCGCGAATGCGCAGATGCACGCCGACACGGGCCGCCACTTCATCCCGCTGAACCGGTCTGGTGACATAGTCCACCGCCCCGACTTCAAACCCCCTCACCTTGTGTTCCGTATCCGCCAGCGCCGTCATGAAGACAACCGGAATGTCCTGCGTGCTTTCCATCTCCTTCAGCCTGCGGCAGGTCTCGTACCCGTCAATCCCCGGCATCATTATGTCGAGAAGGATGAGATCCGGGTGGGCATATTCTGCCCTTTTCAGCCCGCTTTCGCCGTCTTCGGCAACGAGAATGGAGTAATGACACTCCTCCAGATACCCCGAAACGATGTCAAGGTTGTCGTGGTCGTCGTCAATGATCAGAATTACCTTGCCGGACAGATCGAATCCGGCGGGATTTTGCTGGTCATTCATGTATATTCACCTTGCGGTCTCCCCTCAGCGCCAGGTCCGGGGTTGCTCCAGTGCCAGACGTACCGCCTCCCGGCAGCAGAGACGTTTTCAGCAAAAACACCTCGATAGATAGCGAAATGCGCACGTTAGTTACCTCCTGTTCACTGACCCCTTCATCCCGTTGGTCTATCCGCTGATTTTATCCTCCAGCGTCTTTATCCGCTCCTTCAGCTCGATCATCTTGAGTTCCCGGCCGACCAGGAACCGGTTCATGGTTTCCAGGTCGGCGTTCTTCTTTGTCAGCTCCGCGGTCCGCTCCTGCACCCGCTGGTCCAGCTCATCGTTGAGCCGGCGAAGCTCTTCTTCAGCCCGTTTGCGCTCGGTGAGTTCAAGCTGCAACTGCTCATTGCTCTCCCGCAACTCGGCCGAGCGCTCCCGGACTCGCAGCTCAAGCTCTTCCTTGGACTTTTGGAGCGCCTCCTCGGCAAGCGTGCGCTCATATACGTTGAAACCGAGCATGACGATGCCGGCCGTCAGCAGAAAGAACACCAACGACACGCTGACCACCAGGTATCTGTGAGAAGCGATGAAGGAGATAGGCCTGTTGACGACGACACTGCCTTCGGGAAGCGCCTGCACCGGTATCCCGAACCGGACGAGCTGATTATGGTCGAACATCAACCGGGACGGGGGCTTCATGGCGACAGGTAAGGTTGCTGCCGGGGTTCCCGACAGGATCTTGAGCGCAATCCGGGCTGCCTGCTCGCCGTGAAGTTTGCCGCTGAGAAGACTCCCTCCCACGATGCCGTAGCCGAGCCGCTCCAGGTGCACCCCATAAACAGGGACGGGAGCGCTCTCGCTTAAGAGCCGCGCCATATCCTCGTGGGCTATGACCTTCCCGTCCCTGAACACGTTGTAGGCAAGCGCCAGGACAACGCTGTCCGGAGGCAGTTTTTTCAGAAAACGCGTCAACTCCTGTTGCGTCATCGCGTCCGGAAAACGGACCGTTATCCGGACGGCCGAAGCTTTTAGCTGTTCCTCCGCTTCCCTGCGCGTTGCCAGGCCGGTGGAGGTATGGTCGTGAATGGCGAAAACCTCTTTTGTCCCGGGTTGAAGTCTGAGGGCTGCTTTTACGGTGCCACCCGCATCGAGCACTTCCGCAAGGCCGGTAATATCCTTCTGGCCGGCGAGCATCTCCGTTTTGAAGTTATTGACGCCGCAGAATACGATCGAAGAGCGGGGGAAGAGCTCTGCCCGGTATTTCACCGCGAATTCGAGTGCGGGATTATCCATGACGATGACCACCGGGATCTCCCTGCCGCCGTACTTTGATTTTAAAAGCTCCTTAACCTGCTCGAAATGCTCATATTTGGGATGGCGTTTGCAATCCAGGTACTCGACCAGGCAACCGATTCCCGGCGACGCCTCCTTCAACGTCCCGACAATCCCGGCAAGCTCGTTGTCGGACCAGACGTGCCCCACATGATAGGAATCGATAACGAGTATTTCAGGGGAGGGTCCGGACGGTAGTGCCCCCGCTTGGCTTTTCGCGCCGGGCGTCGCCCCGGTCGGCAGCTCTACATGAACCGCTCCCCTCGCTTGTTGCCAGGCGACATACGATAATCCCAGGATCGCAATAGCGAAGAGCGAGCTCATCAGAGCGGCTTTGCGAGAACCGAAGAATATCGAAACAAGTTTTCGAAAAAAAGGCGACGACATATCCATTTTCCTCCTTCCTGAATCCGTGAGGCAGGGGATTATCGATTCGGGTCTTTGTTATTCTTCGGTTTATAAGCTCCATTGCTTTTCGAACCGAGTCTCAGAAGGTAAAGACGATTTGAGCCCTCAAGAAGGCGGCCGGATCATTGCGGGCGCCGAAGGGGACCGCCGGAGTTTTCATAGTAATTGCCGGGGACAAAGTACTCTCCCAGGAGATAGCCGCTCCAGAAGCGGTTGAACCGATACTACAACAGGGCGGTGAGCAGGTGCCCCTTGAAACTGCCATGGTCGCTGAAGCCGGGGGTGCCGGCAAGGCGGTTGGCGTAGGCGAAGAGGGCGTTGTAGTTGGTCCGGAGCGACATCCCGGTGGCCGGCTCGACCTGATACCCCAGGTTGATGCGATGGAGATTGCTCCTGTCGCCCGGGGCGGTCCAGGTCATTGGGGAAGAGTTCACTGTACTGGGCCCAGCGTCCCCAGAGCGGATCGAACTGACGATTGTGCGTATCATGCGAAATAGGCGCTGACAGAAGTGCGCTCGATGGAGCTGTTGCTGAAATATACGATGACGCCGCGTTCATCCTGCTCCATGAGCGGCTTGTTCTTGCTGAAGATGGGAAACAACCGGCTGTCGGGGCTGGCAGTCTGGTCGATGTAGATCAGGTCGAGCGCGCGCAAGTCCAGGCCGTTCGGCACGGCTGCCGCTAATCTTATCGTTGAAAATCTTCTTACAACCTGCCTTTGCCAAGGCTTCGATCTGAAGATGGAGGTTTTGGTCCTGTGCCGATACACTGGCATAGCCAATGATCATTGATAAAATATCCCAAGCTATATCCATTTTCCGAGGCACAGTTTGCATGATATCTGGAAGCATATAAGACTTCAGCTTGTACCGGTCCCTTACTTCTTATCAAAATTCATTGCAGTGTCAATGAACTGAGAATAATATTTCAAGAACGATTTTCGAGAGCAGAAACATCCTGATTCTGTATGTTGCCCAGGCTTTGGGAACGTTTTCTGACGGAAGCGCATCTTGGTCTTTTTTCTTGCACATTTACATGGTAGATTGCCTCAGCATCTGTTGCGCGGGACGGCCCGCTCAGCTTGATCGTCGCCGTGTCCGCTGTTTGGCAACAAGGGCTTTTACGACCAACTGCCCGAACTAGTGAAGTGTGACAGCATCGCCCGTTCCAGTTTAACCAAGCTGACAAAGAGGATCTGAATGAAAGCATCAACCACGGCAGCAAAATACCTGCTCATCTCCGGCGTCCTGTCGGTTTCACTCATCTGCGGCGCATGCGCCAAAAAGGAGAAACCGAAAAGCAAGCCTCCGGTGCCGGTGACCTTGGCAGTCGCACAGCAAAAAGACATGCCGGTGCAGGTGAAGGCGATCGGCAACGTCGAGCCGTACAACAGTGTGGCCATCAAATCGCAGATAAACGGCCAGATCGCCCGCGTCCATTTCAAGGAGGGGAGCGATGTCAAAAAAGGCGACTTGCTTATCACGCTCGATCCGGAGTCCTTCGAGGCCGCGCTCAGCCATGGCGAGGCCACCCTCGCCAAGGACCAGGCCCAGGCGAAGTTCAGCCGCAGCCAGGCGGAACGCTACGCCTCGCTGCTACAGGAGGGGATCGTCACCCGGGACCAGTACGATCAATTACGGGCGAACGCCGATTCCTTTGCCGCCTCGGTCGCCGCGGACCGTGCGGCAATAAGGAATGCCAGGATCCAGCTTAGCTACTGTTACATCCGGTCGCCGATCTCGGGCCGCACCGGAAACCTGTCCCTGCAACTGGGGAGCCTTGTCAAGGCCAACGACCTGCCCCTGGTGACGGTCAACCAGGTCAATCCCGTCTACGCCGTCTTTTCCATTCCGGAAAAGAGGCTAGCCGAGGTGAAGAGCGCGATGGCCGGCGGCCAGTTGAAGATAGAGGCCGTTATCCCGAACGAGCCCGGGGTGAAGGAGACAGGCACGATCAGCTTTCTGGACAATGCGGTGAACGCCGCGACCGGCACCATCAAGCTCAAGGGAGTTTTCGCCAATACGGCCAGAAGGCTCTGGCCCGGACAGTTTGTCGACGTGCTGATTACTCTTTCCTCGCAGCGAAATGTCGTGGTGGTCCCGAACCAGGCAATTCAGATCAGCCAGCAGGGGGAGTTCGTCTACGTCGTGAAACCCGACAGTACGGTGGAGATGCGCCTGATAACGGTCGGCACGTCGGTCGGGGGCGAAAGTGTCATCGGAAAAGGGGTGGCTGCGGGCGAGTCCGTCGTGGTCGACGGCCAGCTGGGCCTTGTTCCCGGCGCGAAGGTGGAAGCCGGCGGCAACCATAGCGCCGCCGGGGTAAAGAAATGAACATAGCGGGAACCTTCATCCGCCGGCCGATCATGACCTCCCTGGTGATGGCCGCCATATTCATCTTCGGTGTTCTCTCCTATCGCCTGTTGCCGGTGAACGACCTGCCGAACGTGGACTTCCCGACCATCCAGGTCAACGCCACCCTGCCGGGCGCCAATCCCGACACCATGGCTTCGGCAGTCGCCACTCCGCTGGAGAACCAGTTGTCCACCATCGCAGGGGTCGACTCCATGACCTCGGCCAACGGCATCGGCTCGACCAGGATCACCATCCAGTTCAGCCTTGACCGGGACATCGATGCCGCCGCCCAGGACGTGCAGGCGGCCATTTCGCTGGCTACGCGCTCCCTGCCCAAGGACATGAAGACTCCGCCCTCCTTCCGGAAGGTGAATCCCGCCGACCAGCCGGTCATGTATCTGGCGCTCAGCTCTCCGACGCTGCCGCTGTCCGCAGTCAACGAGTACGCCGAGACCATGATCGCGCAGCGTCTTTCCATGATCAACGGCGTGGCCCAGGTAAACGTGTACGGGGCGAAGAAGTATGCGGTGCGCGCCCAGCTCGATCCCAAAGCCATGGCCTCGCGCAGAATCGGCATCGACGAAGTGGCGACGGCCATCGGGGAGGCGAACGTCAACCTGCCGACCGGGGTCTTGGACGGCAGGAAGCAGTCTTTCACCATCGAGGCCAACGGGCAGATATTCGATGCGGCCGCCTTCCGTCCCATGGTGGTCGCCTACCGGGACGGTTCCCCGATACGCCTGGAGGAGATCGGCAGGGTCATCGACAGCGTCGACAACGACAAGACGGCGGCCTGGTACAACAACACCCGCGCCATAGTCCTCGCCGTCCAGCGCCAGCCGGGCACCAACACCATCGAAGTCGTGGACAGCGTGAAGAAGCTGCTGCCGACCTTCCGCGGCCAGATGCCCGCTTCGGTGCAACTGGAACTGCTCTACGACCGCTCCATCATGATCCGCGAGTCGATGCACGACGTGAAGTTCACCCTCTGCCTGGCGATCGGTCTGGTCGTCATGGTCATCTTCCTGTTTCTCAGGAACCTCTCCGCCACCGTCATCCCCGCCCTGGCGGTGCCGATGTCCATCGTCGGCACCTTTTCGGTCATGCATCTGCTCGGGTTCTCCATCAACAACATCTCCATGATGGCGCTGACACTTGCCGTAGGCTTCGTGGTGGACGACGCCATCGTCATGCTGGAGAATATCGTCCGGCACATGGAGAAGGGCGAAAGTGCCATGACTGCGGCCCTGAAGGGGTCGCAGGAGATCGGGTTCACCATCCTCTCCATGACCGTATCGCTCGTGGCGGTATTCATCCCGGTGCTGTTCATGAAGGGGATTCTCGGCAGGCTTCTGCATGAGTTCGCCCTGACCATCTCCGTGGCGATCCTGGTCTCCGGGTTCGTCTCCCTGACCCTCACCCCCATGCTCTGCAGCAGGTTCCTGAAGCCCGCGCAGGCCGAGCGGCACGGCTGGTTCTACCTGCTCATGGAGCGCTTCTTCGACCGCGTGCTGGGGCTCTACGAGCGCTCGCTGAAACAGGTGCTGCGCCATCGCCGCGCGACCATGGTGGTGACGCTGCTCATCACCTTGCTTACCGGCTGGCTCTTCACGGTGATGCCGATGGGTTTTCTCCCGAGTGAGGACACCGGCCGGCTCAACGCCGACACCGAGGCGGCCCAGGGGACCTCCTTTGAGGAGATGAAGCGCCACCAGGAGGCGCTGGCGGCCATCATCGCCAAAGACCCCAATATCGACGGGTTCATGTCGTCGATAGGGACAGGAGGGGCGAGCAACACGGGACGGTTCTTCATGCGGCTTAAGCCCCGCGACGAACGCGAGCTCTCGGCGGACCAGATCGTCCAGGAGCTCCGGCCCAAGCTCTCCAAGGTGCCGGGAATCAAGGCATACGTGAAGAACGTGCCGTCGATCCAGATCGGCGGGATGTCATCCAAGAGTCTGTACCAGCTCACCCTGCAGGGGCAGAACAAGGAGGAACTGTACCGGGCGGCCAACGAGCTTGAGGCGAAGCTGCAGGGTATCACCGAACTTACGGATGTGACGAGCGATCTGCAGATCAAAAACCCGCAGGTGAAGGTCGACATCAACCGGGACAAGGTGGCGGCGCTGGGGCTTTCCGTACTGCAGGTGGAGGATGCACTTTCGTACGCCTATGGCTCGCGGCAGGTTTCCTCCATATATGCTCCTGCCAGCCAGTATCAGGTGATTCTCGAACTCGATCCGCTTTACCAGCAAGATCCCGGCGCGCTCGGCATGCTTTACATTCAAAGCGAGAGCGGGCAACTGGTGCCGCTGGATACCATTGCGACCATCACCAAGACCCTGGGCCCGCTGACGGTGAACCACTCGGGGCAGACCCCGGCGGTCACCCTTTCCTTCAACCTGCGCCCTGGAGTGGCGCTTGGCGACGCCATGGCGCTCGTCGACGAGGTTTCACGGACAACCCTGCCGCAGGGGGTGAGCAAGAGCTTCCAGGGGACGGCCCAGGCCTTTCAAGCCTCGTTCAGCGGGTTGTGGCTTTTGTTGATCATGTCGATCTTCGTGATCTACATCGTTTTGGGGGTGCTTTACGAGAGCTACATCCACCCGATCACCATCCTTTCAGGGCTGCCTGCCGCGGGTCTCGGGGCGCTCATAACCCTGTTGGTGTTTCGCTGCGACCTGAACGTCTACGCTTTCGTCGGCATCATCATGCTGCTCGGCATCGTGAAAAAGAACGCCATCATGATGATCGACTTCGCCCTGGACGCCGAGAGGAATTCGGGGCTTTCCCCGATCGACGCGATATATCAGGGCGCGGTGGTCCGGTTCCGCCCCATCATGATGACGACCATGGCGGCCATGATGGGAACGCTCCCCATTGCCGTCGGGTTTGGCGCCGGAGGAGAATCGCGGCAGCCGCTGGGGCTTGCCGTGGTCGGCGGGCTGCTCACTTCCCAGGTCCTCACCCTTTACATCACGCCGGTCGTCTACTACTACATGGATCGTCTGCTCCACAAGGTGCGCAGAAAAAGGGGACCGGTCGCGGGAGTAGCCGACGCCTAACTACCGGAATCTTCTCGGGCTTTTACTGGTCGGCTCCCTCGTGTGTGGGAGAAAGGCGAAGAAAATGCACTGCCTGATGTTGCGGATGGTGTCCCTCGAAAGGACGATAGAGGAGAATCTGGCTGGGGCGCGGGGGTTATAAAGCAATCTCCAAAAATTCCTCCTTGTCCATCAGTTCCCATTGGAGGTTTGCATCAAGCGGCTGGGAGGAAATGATACTGGAGCGCTCTGAGCGGGATTTGTACAAAGAATAGTATTCCGGTTCCTTGGAGTAATCACGATAGGCAAATAGTTTTGTCCCGTCGCTGAAAAGACAGTTGAGAGCGGAAAACTTGTATCCCTTTTTGATGATGGACACCGTATCAAGAAACGCCCGGCCCAGATCAAGAGACTGAGCACTCATGAAATGATAGAACAAAACTTCCGTGTCCAGGGCATCTTCACCGACCCCTGCAATGGTTATGTCAGGTAGCAACCGCTTGTAATCGTAAACTGTTCCGTTATGAGCAAATACCACGTTGTCGCGATGGAATGGATGGGCGTGCCTGGTGCAGTTGGAGTCATGCCAGGCAGCCTTGCGCAGATGGAGGATCATCACGGGCGAGCGCCCTGCCCCGCTTAAAATGCCGATGACTCTATCGGTCTCATCCAGAAGGTTGCGCCCACTTTTGTGAACGACCAGTTCACCGCCCTGATAGAAGGCCAACCCCCAGCCGTCTTCGTGCCCGGGGGGATCGCCGGCCATAACGGTGCCGCTGCGCGCCAGTTCGCAGAAGTTTTCTACCAATTTGGAGTGCGTGGAGTAATCAAAGTTGGTGACGCCAAGAAGTCTGCACATCAGAATATAAACCTCGCTACTGTAACGGCCACTATTATCCCCACGAAATCGGCAACCATACATACGGGCACAAGGTAACGGGTCTTCTTTATGCTTACTGCGCCCAGGTAAACTGCCAGTACGTAAAAGGTGGTCTCGGCACTGCCCATGATGACTGCGGTCATTTTAGTGGCCATCGAGTCCGGACCGGTGGTTTTTACTATGTCGGTAAAAAGCGCTGTTGAAGCGCTGCCTGAGAGTGGTTTGATGATCGACATGGAAACTACTTCAATGGGAATGTCCAGAAAAGCAAACAGTTGGTAAAAACCGTTTCTCACGAAGTCAAAGGCGCCTGAAGCCTGAAATCCCTTGATGACGATAAAGATGGTCAAAAGATAAGGGAATATGTTGAGAATGATCCCCGGGCCCTCCTTGGCCCCGGCGACGAAGGAGTCATAAACCCTGACCTTTTTGAAGGTCCCGTAAAGTATCGTGAAGAGGATGAATAAGGGGATGATCAGCAGTGATAGGTAATTGACGTATTCGATCATTTGAGCACCTTCCTGAAGCCGAACAGGATTGATAACGCCGCTACTGCGGAAATGACGGTGGCCATCAGCACGGGCAGCACGACCGCGGCCGGGTTGCCGGCGTTGTAACTGGCAAGTATCCCGATCACTGAAAACGGGATGAACTGGATGCTGGCGGTGTTTATCACTATGAAGATCATCATCTCGAAGGTGATTGTGCCCTTGTCCTCGTTGAGCGTATCGAGTTCCTGCATGGCCTTGATACCGAGAGGGGTGGCGGCGTTACCGAGACCGAAGAGGTTTGCCAGTACATTGAGGGTGATGGCCGAAATCGACGGATGATCGTCGGGGATGTTTTTGAACAGGCGCGAAATGATCGGCTTGAACAGATGGGCGATCCGGAAAATCAGCCCGGAATCTTCGAGGATCCTGGTGATACCCATCCAGACGGAGACGATACCGAGCAGAAAGAGGGATACCTCGACGGCGGATTTGGCGCCCTCGAAGATCGACTTGGTAAAGGGTTCCAGATTTCCGGTGCATATGGCGAATACGATGCTCACCGAAAGTAGGATCAGCCATACGACGTTCATTATCTCGCCCCGGGAAAGGTCATTTTCTTGATCAGGAGCTCTTTTTTACCGGTGTTCAACTCCACCTGCGCACCGATGGGCATGGTGATCTTGTCGGTGACATGACCCACATAAGGACAATGGACGACGGGGAAGTTCAACTCCATCTGTGAGGCCAGAACGTCGTAGACCTGCCTGCTCTTTATCCCCCTGAAGTCGCCGAGGATGAGACCTTTCACCCCCTTGAACTTGCCGGCAAGGATCCACTGCGTCAGGTAACGGTCGACTTGATGCAGCTTTTCATCGACATCTTCCAGGAAAATGATGGCATTGTCCGTCTCCATTTGCCAGTCGGTATCGATCAGTGCGGTAAGGGTGATGAGGTTGCCCCCCTTGAGGGTGCCGGTGGCGATGCCGGGGTTGTAGACCTTTACCGGCGCGCCCTTGAACAGGTTTTTCTCCGGGTAGCCTTTTACCGCGTTCAGAAACGAGCCGACGGTAAATGCCGTCGGCGCATCCAGGTTGATCACCATCGGGGCATGCAAAGTCACCACCCCGGTGCGCTCGTAGATCGGGTTGAGCAAGGCACTCAAATCGCTGAAACCGGCGATGATCTTGGGGTGTTTTTTGATGAGATCGAAATCGATATAGGGCAGGGATTTCATGGCGCTGTACCCGCCGCGCTGGGCCAGGATCATATCCGTACCCGGATCGGAATACGCCGTGTGAATTTGCGCCGCTTTGTCCTGCGGCGAGGGGAGTTCCTTGGGAAATTCGGGATTTAATACGTTGAAACCCAACTTTGCGAGTTCCCTGATCCCGGCGGTGAAGTCACTTTTCTTCTTTATCAGATAACTTGGCGTAATGATGAAGACGTTGTGCACGAAAACCTCGCGATGGTGGAAAATAAGTGACTGTATATTTACATTTACACCTTGATAACCGCAAGCGGTAAATGGCGCCCCATACTCACTTATTTGCTGGCAATGCGGGCAACCGCTGATGTGCATTGCGCGGGCCGCGATGGTTGAGCAGGTACGACCTGGAACCGGGCATGGCCTGAAAAATTTTTACGCGGCGCATCGAAGCTTGACATGAACTCATGCGCCAGGATATAATGCGCGAAATTTTCCGGCGATGGAGTTCGCCAAAACCGCTTGCAAAAGCTGATGACTCCTGCTCTTACAAAACAAGGGCAGGAGTTTTTTCTTTTTGTGGGGATCCGGCGTATACTGGCAAACTCAACTGAATCAGGCGCATCTTGCCCCTGTTCCGGCGCAAACTTCTTGAAGCATCGTGTAAGTTCGGGGTGTTCCAGGCTGTGGGCAGGGATTTCCAGGTTCAGTACCTGACGGTACGAAATGTCACCATATGACAAATTCTGAAAGCAAGGTGAGTGAGGATGCCTTTCCGCTGGGATGCCAAAGAACACGTAGCGCAAGGCCGCTATTTCCTCAAGTGGTTGGCGATTGTCTCGCCGGCTGCAGCGGTCATCGGGGCGGCGTGCGCCCTGTTCCTCTGGAGTTTGGAGCAGGTGACCCGGATGCGCTACCAGCATCCCGACCTGTTGTTCTTCCTGCCACTGGCAGGCATGGCGGTAGCCGGCCTGTACCTTCGGTTCGGCAAAAGCGTCGAGGGCGGCAACAACCTGATCATGGAGCAGATCCACGAGCCGGGCGGCGGTGTGCCCAGCCGGATGGCTCCTCTGATCCTGGTCGGCACGGTGGTGACCCATTTGTTCGGCGGCTCTGCCGGCCGGGAAGGCACCGCCGTGCAGATGGGCGGCAGCATCGCCAGCACCTTCGGCAGGCTGCTACGCCTGAACGCCCACGACGTGCGGGTCCTGCTCATGGCTGGCATCGCCGGCGGATTCGGCGCAGTCTTCGGAACTCCGCTGGCCGGAGCGGTCTTCGCCATGGAGGTGCTTTCCGTGGGGCGCATGAGTTACGAAGCGCTGATACCCTGCCTGATCGCCGGCATTGTCGGCGACCAGGCCTGCGCGGCTCTGGGCATTCGGCATACGGTCTACCAGATCACCTCTGTCTTTGCGACGGCTCACACCCCGCAACTCGACCCGATGCTGCTCGGGAAAGTGGCTCTGGCCGCGCTCGCCTTCGGTCTTGCCAGTGTGCTGTTTGCCGAGTTGCAGCACAGTCTCCAGCACCTGTTCAAGGCGGCCATTCGCTGGCCCCTGCTGCGCCCTGCCGTCGGTGGGGTGATCATCATCGGCCTGGTGTATTTATTGGGAACGCGCGACTACCTCGGCCTCGGAGTCAGTTCCAGCGACCCGCACGCCGTGACAATCCTGTCCTGTTTCAGGCCTGACGGCGCCACGGATTGGAGTTGGTGGTGGAAAATTCTTTTCACCGCCGTAACGCTGAGCTGCGGTTTCAAGGGGGGCGAGGTCACCCCCCTGTTTTTCATCGGGGCGGCGCTCGGCAACGTCTCGGCACGCTTTCTGGACGCGGCACCCCAGACCGATCTGTTCGCGGGGCTCGGCTTCATCGCGGTCTTTGCCGGGGCCACCAATACGCCGTTGGCCTGCACCATCATGGGAATCGAGCTGTTCGGGTCCCATGCGGTGGTGTACATGGCGGTGGCCTGCTACCTCTCGTATCTCTTCAGCGGCCATACCGGCGTCTATCTCTCACAGCGGATAGCAGTGCCGAAAACGGCGTCCCCCTTCTTGGTGCCCGATGTGTCACTGCGGACCGCGCGCGAGATGTCGACCACCCTTGCGGCGCGATTGTTGAACTTGTTACGCACGCCGGAACCGATTTTCGAGGATATATCTGAAAATAAAGGAGATACTGCCATGCCTACCGGTCACAAGGTCGTCTCAAAGGAAATCGGGCAACTGCGCATTTACATGACCCCCAAGGAGAAGCGGGCCGGCACCAGCTACCGCCAGAAACTGTTCGGCAAGGCGCTGTATCAGGAGATCATCGACGCCGCCAAGCGTGACGGCATCCTTAACGCCGTCGCGCACCATACGCACTACGGCTACAGCGGCAAAGGGGCGATTGAATCCGGCGCCATGTCGGAGATCCCGAACCTGTCGCTGAATTTGTGCGTGGAGCTGATCGCACCCCGCGAAGAGTTGGAGCTTTTCGTACGCAACCATGCGGACATTCTCAAGGGCAAAGTCCTTGTGTACAAGCATATGGAACACTGGGATATCCATCGCAATGCCATCAAGATCAGCGAAGCGGATCTCGTTGAGCTCGACGCGGATGTCATTGCGGAAGAAGGTCGCTAAACGCGGGTTCGGCAAAAAATGGCAGCAGATGGGGGTGCTTTCGTGTGATTCAGGCGAAAGCCTCTCTCACCTTGGACAGCAGGGCGTGCGGCGTCATCGGCTTGGCGATGAAGTTGATCCCCTCGTCAAGAATCCCCTTCTTGTTGATGATGTCCGCGGTGTAGCCGCTCAGGAAGAGCACCGGGATGTTCTTCTCGGACTTGCAGATCTCCTGATAGGCCTCCTTGCCGTTCATCTTGGGCATCACCACATCCATGATGAGGAGCTGAATCCCTTTTTCCTCCCCGGCGAACTTGCTGACGGCGTCCTCTCCGTCCACGGCCTCGATGACACGGTAACCGAATTCCCGGAGCGTATAGGTGATGAACTTTCTCACGTCGCCGTCATCCTCGGCCACCAGGATGGTTTCCGTCCCTCCCGAGTGGTTGAACGGCGATGACGGATGTCTGACCTTCTCGGTTGCCGAGCCGATCAGCCTGAAGTAGATCTTGAAGGTGGTCCCTTGCCCAGGTTCGCTGTGCACGGTGATCTCGCCGTTATGCTGCTGGATGATGCCGTACACGATGGACAGGCCGAGGCCGGTCCCCTGCCCCACTTCCTTGGTGGTGAAGAACGGCTCGAAAATCCTCTGCTTGGCCCTCTCGTCTATCCCCATGCCGTTGTCTGAGACCGATAGCACCGCGTAGGAACCGGGCCCCAGGCGGAAACCGGGCACGCTTTCCGTTACTTCAAGCCGCTCGGTCTTGATGAAGATGCTCCCGCCGCTCGACATGGCGTCGCGCGCATTGGCGACCAGGTTCATCAGCACCTGCTCGATCTGGCCGCTGTCCGCGTTGATCACCAGATCCTTCGACTCCAGCACGGTCTTGAACTCTATGTCCTCCCCGATGATGCGCAAAAGGAACTTCTCGATCCTCGTGACGATGTCGTTCAAACGCGTCGGGCCGGGGTCGATGATCTGCTTGCGGCTGAAGGAGAGCAGGCTCTTGGTGAGGTTTACCGCCCTCTCCGAGGCGGCGAGAATTTCGACCACGCAGCGCTGGTTGGGATCCCCCTCCGGCAGCTGCATCTCGAGGATGCTCCCGAAGCCGATGATGGCGGTGAGGATGTTGTTGAAGTCGTGCGCGATCCCGCCGGCCAGGGTCCCGATCGCCTCCATCTTCTGGGATTGCCGCAGCTGCTCCCCGAGTTTCCTGCGCTCCGTGATGTCGCGCCCCTCCGGTATGAGGAGCACCACCCTCCCCTGATCGTCCAGCACCGGCTTGATGGAAAAGTCGAAGTGGTGCAGGCTTGCGTCCGCCGCCAGGTGGGTCACCTCGAAGCGCACGAGGTTCCCCCCCGCCGCCTTGGCCACCGCCTCCTGCAGCTGGGCCTGCAGCCTCGCGTCGTGGTTCCACCAGGGGGTCTCCCAGAAGAGCTTGCCGACCACCTGGGACTCGTCGAGCCCGCTGAAGTCGAGCGAGGTCCGGTTCGACTGAAGCAGGACGCCGTCCGGGGTCAAAAGCCCCATGAGCTCGAAGGCGTGGTCGAAGATGGCGTGGAACATCCTTTCGCTGGCGCGCAGCGCCTCCTCGGTCTGCTGGCGCTCGGCCACCTCTCTTTGCAAATCCCGGTTCACCTGGACCAGTTGGGCGGTGCGCTCCTCGACCCGCTGTTCCAGCGAACTCTTGGCGGCCTCCAGCTCCCGGGTGACTTTCCTCAGGCGCAGGTGCACCCCGACGCGGACCAGCACCTCCTCCCTCTGGAACGGCTTGGTGATGTAATCCACGCAGCCGGCCGCGAAGCCTTGCAGCTTGTTCCCGGTCTCGGCCAGGGCGGTCATGCAGATGACCGGTATGTCCCGTGTACTCTCCTGCGCCTTCAGCCTGCGGCAGGTCTCGTAGCCGTCGATCCCCGGCATCATGATGTCGAGCAGGATGAGGTCGGGCCCGGCGTACGCCGCCCTCTTCACGCCGCTTTCGCCGTCTTCGGCGGCAAGGACGGTGAAGTCGGCCTCCTCGAGCAGGTCCGTCATGATGGCGAGGTTATGTGGATCGTCGTCTATGATCAGTACGACCGGCCCTTTCTCGACGATCCGGGCCTGGTCTTTACCGCTGGTCTTCATGGTGCGTCTCTCCGTGTCCCGTATCCAAAACAGCTGAAGCTGCCGATTGCCTGTAACTGTTCGGCGTCACGGGAATTTATTAAAGCTATTTCTGCCCGAAACCCGTGGGGCAGCCGATTATTTTAAACCAACGCGGTCGTTTCGGCCCGCGTCACCGCTCCCCGGCCGCGCGCAGGTGCCGCTCCACCAGGGCCAGCACCGCGTTGGTCCGGAACGATCCGGCCAGTTCGGAGAGCCTCCTGGCGAAACCGCGGTAGGCATCTTCCTGCTCCAGCCGACCCGCCCAGGCCTGTATCTTCCGCATGTCCCCGAGAAGCGCCAGCTGGTGGAGCTCCTGCAACTCGGCGCGCGGCGGAGCCAGCAGCTCATCCGGCGGCTCCGCCCTGAGCCCAGCGGAGACGGGCGCCGGCGCGCCGGGCGCAGTCTCCCAGACCAGTCCCAGTTGCTGCCCGATCTTCTCCAAAAGCAGATCGAGGCGGATCGGCTTGGCCACGAAATCGTCGCAGACCGAGGCGAAGTCGTCCTTGCGCACCACCGTTGCGGATACGCCGATGATCCTGACTTTCGGGCAGAGGGAGTTTTGGCGCAGCCGTTCGGCCGCCTCCTGGCCGTCCATCCCCGGCATCACCAGGTCCAGCAGGATCAGGTCGGTTTGATACCTGCTCACCTGAATCAGCGCCCCCTGGCCGTCGCAGGCGGTGGCGACGGTGAAACCGAGCGGTTCCAAAAGCGCAACCAGCATCCCTACGTTGTTCGCGTTGTCGTCCACCACCAGTATCCGTCTGCGCTTCCCCTGGTACCCTACCACAAGGTACTCAGCCCGCGTCAGGGCGCTCTGGGGAACCGCCACCGCAGGGAGCGGGACCTCAAGCCTGAATGTGCTCCCTTTGCCGGCTACGCTCTTCACGGTCACCTGCCCCTGCATGAGCAGGGCAAGCCGCTTGGTGATGGTGAGCCCCAGACCGGTCCCTTCGCTCACCTGCCGATTGGTGGCAAGCTGGGTGAACGGCTCGAAGACCGTCTCCAGCTTTTCCTCGGCAATGCCGATGCCCGTGTCGATCACCTCGCACCAGAAAAGGCCCGACTCGGCGCGGAGGTAGCCCACCTTGAGGGTGACCCCCCCATGGCGGGTGTACTTCACCGCGTTGTTCAAAAGGTTCAAAAGGATCTGCCGAAGCTTCCTCTCGTCCCCCCTCAGGCAGCCCGGCAGTTCGCCGGCCACCCGGTAGCTGAAGGAGAGCCCCTTCTCCTCGGCGTGAATCCTTGTGAAATTCATAACCTGGCGCAGCATGTCGGCGAGGTTGAAGGGTTGATCGTCGAGCTCCATCTTGCGCGCCTCGATCTTGCCCACGTCCAGCACGTCGTTTATGAGCATCAACAGGTGCTCGCCGCTGGCGCGCATGACGTCCACCTGCTGGAACTGCACGGGGGAGAGGTTCTCCTGGCGCTTGAGTATCTGGGCGTATCCCAGTATGGCGTTGAGCGGTGTGCGCAGCTCGTGGCTCATATTGGCGAGGAACTCGCTCTTGGCCCGGTTGGCCGATTCGGCCGCGTCCTTGGCGGCACTGAGCTCCTCATGGGCCTTGGCGAAGGCGTTGGTCAGGTCGTTTACCCCGAGCACCAGCTTGCGCCACTCCCCCTCGAACGGCTCCGGGTCGCTGCGGACATCGAGGCTGCCGGCCCGGACCGCGAGAATCAGGGTGTCCGTCTCACGCAGCACCTGCTGGATGGTGTTTTTCATGGTGGAAAAGGCATCGGCCAGGGTCCCCATTTCATCCCCCTGGTCGATGCCGATCTCCTGATCGAGATCCCCGTGGGCGATGCCGTTGGCCACCTTGACGATGCGCGTCAGGGGGCGCGTGGCGAGGCTGATCAGGAAATAGGCCAAGAGACTCCCCGCCAGGGAGAAGGCGAAGGCGAGCAGCAGCCCCTGGGTCACGATGCGGCTCTCGTTTTGCCGCATGGACTCTTTGGAAAAGCCGAGCCTGATCCACCCGATGTTCTCCCGCAGGTTCTTGGCCTGTTCCGGGACCTGGAAGATCTCGAAATCCTCCTGGCTGCGCACGGTGAAGACGGGGGCGAAATAGACGAAATCGTCGGCCTCCTCGGCCATGAACAGGGTCTTGTCCGTGGAAAGCGCGGGGAGCAGCCGGGATATGGGGTGGCCGTCGTGGATCAGCACCTTTTTGGAGCGGTCGTAGAAGGTCACCGAGGAGACGTCGGAGTTGACCTTCAGAAAGGCGACCGTCCCCTTGAGCAGCTCTGGGTTTCCCGAGAGGATGGGGAGCTCGCCGGTCTTGGTGGCCAGTGTCGTGATGGTCTCGGCCCGCTTGATGATCTCGCTGCGCACCATCGCCTTCTCGCTTCTTATCGAGACGTAGGTGTGGACCAGCGACGTGAGGATCAGGATCGGGATCATGAAGAGGAGGGCCTTCATCTTAAAGGTCATGCTCATGGGAAGGTCCTTTTCGCGCTGCGCAGCACGTCATCGGGGAGCCGGATCCCCATCTTCCTGGCCGTGTCGACATTGACGAAGAGATCGAATTTCCTGGGAGGCGACGGGGGGGACTGCCCGACGTTGGCCCCCTTCAGTGCCCGGGTCGCGTACTCGCCGATCGCCCGCCCCACATGGACCGGATCGACGACCAGCGCGAAGAGCGCCCCGTCCTTCACGCTCTTCTCCGAAATGCCCAATAGCGGGATGTGCTTTCTGAAGGAGAGGAGATAGGCCTCCTCTATGGCGGTCGCGGTCAGTACGGTCACGTCGGGAAGGAGCAAGATGGCGTCGGCGCCGTTTAGCTGCTTGAGCGTGCTGACGAACTCGAAGCTGCTCCTGACGCTGTAGTTGGCCAAAAGCGCCGAGTCGCCCCGGGCCAGGAGGTTAAGCTGGTCGCGGCTCCCCAGCACCGCGACCCGGGCGAAGTCACCGCGGAAATGGCTGCCGATGAATTCGGCGTACTCTCTGGCGGGTGTCGCCATGTAGAAGCCGGTGGTGTTGGGCCTGTTGATGACCGGTGGCATGACCACCAGGCCGTAGATGACGAGGACAGAAGGGGGGAGTTGCAGGGCTTGCTCTATGGCGTCCCTTCCCAGCACCACCACGATCTTGGCGTGCTCTTCGGAGACGACCGCTTCCAGCCACCCCTTCACCCGTGAGGGGGCGTAGATTTTCAGTGGCGACTTCAGGGTCTTGCCGATTCCCGAAACGATCTCGACCACCGGCTTGAGCCTTTGGTCGCCGACGACAAGGACGTCGGTTGCATGGCAGAGGGAAGCTGACAGGTGGCAAAGGACCATGACCAGGAGAAAGGTCCGCTGTGGGAGAGTCATCATGAAAAACCATTGCGTTTGGATTTCGCGTGCTGCGAAAAGGGGTAGCTGCGAACCGGTCAATGCTGGTTGAAATGAGTCACTCACTATAGGTGGAACAGGTACCGATTTCAACAAAAATGCAGGGGGCGGGCCCACTTTGAAAAAAAATGGCAGCTTCCCCATTTCAGGCTTGACAGACTAATCAGAGGTATTGTAGCGTCTAAGCTCCCAAGCGCTAATATGCCGATTTATCGTAATTTATTGTGCCGCAACCTACAAGGATATGGAACCAGCCACCCTTGGGGATATCACCTGGATGAGGAGCATAAAAATGGAAACCGAAACTCTGGTAGTGCTGGAAGAAGGAGCTGAAACGACCGTCGAAGGGCCGATGGCCTGCTGCACCCTCACACTGATCGACATCTGGTAGATCAGCGCCCGGTTGCAGCGATTTTGATGGGGGGAGCTAAACACTCCCCCTATCTTTTTTCAGGCCCCCAGAATCGCCCCGCCGTCGACCATTCCCTTTTTTCAGGTATAACCGCCATGCAACTGTCGCGTTTTTTGAAGATTTACCCGTGCCCGGACCGACCGGGGAGCATGCTGCTCTACTCGACCAAGCGCTCGGCTTTGCTCCGGATTCCCGAGGCAACCCTTAGAGCCGCCCAAGACGGCACCCTGTCCGGAGCCGACCGGGATACCCTGGTGCGCCTGGGGTTCCTGGTCCCCGACCCGGCCGCGGAGCGTATCGAGATGCGCGACATCTTCGTCAACGCCAACAGGCAGCGCCGCCAGTTCAACGCCGTGGTGGTCCTGAACCTGGACTGCAACCTGGCCTGCAGCTACTGCTACGAAGACAACTTCCGCGGCAATTTCTACATGTCCCCCGAGACGGCCGATGCTCTGGTCGAGACGGTCATTGCCGGGCAGATGGAGCAGGGAAACGCGGTAAGGCTCTCTTTCTACGGAGGCGAACCGCTCCTCAGCGTGGAGCTCATCAAGGAGATCGCCAGCCGGCTTCTGGCTGCCGCCGACAAGGCGGGGACCAGCTTCAGCTTTTCCCTGGTCACCAACGGCACCCTCCTTTCGGCAAGCCTGGCGCGGGAGCTGATACCGCTCGGGCTTACCGGCGCCAAAATCACCCTCGACGGTCCCCGCGACACCCACGACCTGAGCCGCCCTTTCGTTTCGGGCAGCGGCAGCTTCGACGCAATCCTGGACAACGTCGCGCAACTGTGCGACCTGATCCGGCTCAACCTGGGCGGCAATTTCAGCGCCGAAAACTACAGATCATTCCCGGCGCTCATGGATCTTTTGGCGGCCCGGGGGGTCACCCCTGACAAGGTCGCCAGGATCCAGTTCTCGCCGGTGGTAAAGAAATCCGGAACGAACGCCGCCGGCGATTTCGGCAGCCAGTGCGTCTGTTCCTACGAGCCGTGGCTCATCGAGGCGGGTCTGTACCTGCGCGAGGAGACGCTCAAGCGCGGCTACCCGGCACCGCAGATAAAGATGTCCGCCTGCGCGGTCGAATATGAAAGCGATCTGGTGATAAACTACGACGGCTCCATCTACAAATGCCCCGCCTTCATGTCCCACGACTCCCTGCGGATCGGCACCCTGAAGGACGGGGTCGGGGATTACCGCGCTTCCCACAACATGGACGTCTGGAAGAAGGACGAGTGCCTGGACTGCGCCTACCTTCCGATCTGCTTCGGCGGCTGCCGGCAGATGACGCTGCTGCGCACCGACGCCATCGAAGAGGTGGACTGCAGGAAGGCGTTTTACGACGCCTCCCTCGAGCCAAGCCTCAGGCAGGACCTGAAATACGGACGGACGAAGAAAGGCTGAGTGGCCGGCCGCGCCGCCCTGGAAAGTCCCGCTCGCCGATGAAGAGCCCCATCACCCTCCCCTCCCATCTAGGGAGGGGGGGGGAGATAGGACCAGCGGAAGATCAGCGCTCATCAGGTCAGAAATTGAACCTGAGGCCGCCTTCCACCCATCTGCGGGGGTTGGGGTAGACTGCGACGGTGTAATGGGAGCCGTTCAAGAGGTTGTGCACGTTCAGGAAGGCATCCACCGAGGTGGTCTCCGAGGTGCTGAGCTTTTTGCTGAGGCTCAGGTCCCAGATAAAGGTTTTGTACTGGGCGTTCAACGAGGGGGTGGGACCTGCGGGTAGATCCCACCAGATGTAGGTGCCGGCAAGTTGAGCCAAAAGCGACTGCCGATCATCGTACTTGATGCCGACCTGGTAGGAATAATTGGCGGTCGGTTCGGGCTGCGAGCCTGCGTCAATATGGACGAAGGCGTGAGCGGCCTTCAGAGAAACGTTGTAGAAAGGCGCGCTTTCGGCCTCCAGCTCGTACCCCTGCCGGACAACCGATCCCGTGTTCTTATAGATGGCGCTGGCATTGTCGAATTCCAGTTCATTGGTGGTGTCGTGACGGAATATGTTGCCTTTGAGATTCAGACGGTCCATCACTGCCGACTCCAGTCCCACCTGATAGGACCAACCGTACTCGGCAGTCAATGAGGAATTGGGAATGGTGCGCAGCCCCCCTCCGGTGGAAGCACTCAGGGGAGGCGAGGTAAAGCCCCGCGCCACGGAGGTCCGGGCGATGACGTGCTCACCCAGTTGGTAAGTGGCCCCGAAGCTCGGGCTGACGAAATAGCCGCTCACGTTGTTGTGGTCCAGCCGGAGACCGGGCGTCACGGCGAGTTTTCCGAGGGTGATCGTATCGTTGCTGAAGATGGCCCACTTATCCAGGCTCGGGTTGGTCAAGGTGCTCGCAGTTCCCAGGGTCACCGTCTGGTCCAAGTCGCCGGAACTCAGGTCGGCACCCAGCACCGCACTGTGCACGCCGCCGGCATATACCAGTTTCAGGTTGCCGCCGAGCGTCTGCTCGTCGTAGATGATCTCCTTTTTGAGACTTTGGTCGCGCAGGAATCGCACGGGGGTGTCAAGCTTCTGGCCGAAGCCGTAGGCCGACGCCTTGAAGCTCAATTCAGGCGAGATCCGGTAATCCAGGGCACCCGTAACCCAGAAAGCGTTGATCATTGCCTTTGAAGTGGTTTTCGCCAAGGGAACATCACCGGCATTGAAATCGGGATTGCTGTACCCGATGGTGAAGAGCAGATCCAGATTATGAGCGGGTGAGGCAGTCAGCTTCCCGTAGAAGCTGTTTCTTTGGTAGTCCCTTTTGTTGAGCAGTCCGTCAGAGGCCTGGCGTCCGGCATGGAGATAGTAGCCGACGCCCCCACCCTTGCCATACAACTCCGCACCGTAGTCCCGGGAATTCCTCTCCCCGTAAGAGACACTCGCCATCCCCTTGGGCCGCAGATGATCGCCGACATCCTTGGTGATGATGTTGATGACGCCGCCCAGAGCGGACCCCCAGGTGGAGGATGCGGGCCCTTTTATGATCTCGATCCGGTCGATGATCTGGACCGGTATGGAACCCACCTCTGCATTGCCGCCGCCCAGGAAGTTCCACAGGACGCCGTCCAGAAGCACCGTGACGTGCCGGTCGTAGGAGCCCTGGATGTGGAGCTTAGATGTGGTACCGAAATCGGAGGTGTCGAGATCCACGAACAACCCCGGGACCCTTCTGAGCACCTCTGCCACGTTATGGGCGCCCATGTCCGTAATGTCCTTGGCGCTGACCACCACCATATTCTCCGCCACCTGCGAGATCGGCTTCGCAGTGCGCGTCGCGGTCTGGACGTAAAGCTCCTTCTCCTCCCAGAAAAGGAGCAGATCCTGTTTGGAGAGGTCGATATCGGCCGCCTCCGTCCCGGGCTGGTCGTCTTCCCGGGCGAAGGCGAGGTTGGCCGAAAGCAGCAGGCAGCACGCCAGGAGGGTCAGCAGCAATCGCCGGCCGAGCCTTCTGCTGCACACTGCCTGGGTCGCCCCGCCAGCCCTGCTGTCCCCGCGGGAGGCGCAAGCATCCATTCCCCGGTTTGATACCGGTCTAACATTTTCCATATAGCCACTCCACCTTGCGAAACACAGGTCCTGTTTTTCGTTATCCATCATAATCGCTTTGCGTGAACTGCCGGGAAGGCGCCCCGCTGTTTCTCCAATGTACCGTTTTTGCGAACTTATCAGATCCGAAGCAACCATAATCAATACACGTAAAGCTTCATCCAGTCAAACAAACATGAACTAATCAACACTAATTATACTTACCTACTAATTGTTCTCTCTATGCACCAGGTGTTAAAATTCTTAATAAGGAGTTTTGAATTACCAGTTATGGCAAAAGGGTTTGCCTGGATCCTTCAAGTATTCGGCATAAGCCAATAAAACTTTAGCTGTTTGCTTGAGGTATACGACACGATGATCCGATCGTCCTGGATGTGCAACTCGACAGGAGAGTGTTGCGGATATTGGGTGAGCGGGAAGCTTCGAGAAGGGGGAAATTTTGCCCGGAAAGAAAGCCCCCTCCCCGAAACCCGACCTGGGTGCAATCCCGCCGCGCCCCTTGTGTCACCGGCCAGCGGCAGCGTCATCGCGAACGAGTTTCATGCCGCAGACGGTGCAGTTGGCGGTCGGGTCGTCGCCGGTTATCCAGGGATGCATGGGACAGGAGTAAGACCCTTTGCCCGCCGGCGGTTTCGCCCGGGACTTTGCGCCGAAGAAAAACCAGAGCGTGAGCCCTATCAGTGCCACGCCGCCGATGGTCACTATGAGTTGCGTGAGATCCATTTCGTCATCCCCTTTCCGAGGTAAAGCCGCGCAGGCGCAGGGCATTGGTGACCACGCTGACCGAGGAGAGAGCCATGGCCAGTGAGGCGATGATCGGGCTGAGCAGCCAGCCGGTGAACGGGTAGAGCACGCCGGCCGCGATCGGGATGCCGAGCACGTTGTAGAAGAAGGCGAAGAACAGGTTCTGCTTGATGTTGCCGATGGTGGCCCTCGACAGGGCGATGCTGGAAACCACCCCGTTCAGGTCGCCGCGCACCAGCGTGATGTCGGCCGCCTCGATCGCCACGTCCGTGCCGCTGCCCATGGCGATCCCCACGTCGGCCTGCGCCAGCGCGGGGGCGTCGTTGATGCCGTCGCCCACCATGGCGACCACCTTCCCCAAAGCCTGCAGTTTTTTCACCTCGTCGCTTTTGCCTTCCGGCAACACGCCGGCAACGACCTTATCGACACCGACCCGCCGGGCGATGGCGTCCGCTGTCCGGGCATTGTCTCCGGTGAGCATGATCACCTCCAGCCCCAGGGCGTGCAGTCGCTTGATGGCCTCCACGGAGCCGTCCTTGACGGGATCGGAGATGGCGATGATGCCGGCGAAGGCGCCGTCGATGGCGACGAACATCGGGGTCTTGCCCTGATCTGCCAACTGGTGGGCGGCGGCCTGATCGGCCATTTGACCTCGATCCTGCAAAAGAAGCGAGGTCCCGATGACGATCTTGCGCCCGTCGACCACCGCCTCGATGCCGTGTCCCGGGATGGCGTTGAAATCCCGGACCGGCAGCCTGGGCAGGCCGCGCTCATCCGCCGAGCGCACGATCGCCTCGCCCAGCGGATGCTCGCTGCGGGATTCGGCGGACGCGGCCAACTGCAGCAGCGTCCCTTCGTCGACCCCCACGGCGACGATGTCGGTCACCGACGGCACGCCGCGGGTGATGGTGCCGGTCTTGTCCAAAACGATGGTGGTCAGCTTGTGGGCCGTTTCCAGCGCCTCGCCACCCTTGATGAGTATGCCGCTCTGGGCGCCGCGCCCGGTGCCGACCATGATGGCGGTCGGCGTCGCGAGCCCCAGTGCGCACGGGCAGGCGATGATCAAGACGGAGACAAAGGTGAGTACGGCCATGTTGAGCCTGGTCTCCGGGGGGGCGAGATCGAACCAGAGCACGAAGGTCGCGATGGCGATGCAGATCACGATGGGGACGAAGTACCCGGCGATGATGTCGGCCAGCCGCTGAATGGGCGCCTTGCTCCCCTGCGCTTCCTGGACCAGCCTGACGATCTGCTGCAAGACGGTGTCCTTGCCGACCTTGGTGGCGCGCAGGCGAAACGAGCCTGTCTTGTTGAGCGTGGCGCCGATGACCGTGTCGCCCGTTTTTTTCTGCACCGGCAGCGCCTCGCCGGTCAGCATGCTCTCGTCGACCGATGAGGCGCCGTCGACGACCTCGCCGTCGACCGGCACCTTCTCGCCGGGACGCACCAGGACGTTATCCCCCACCCGCACATCCGCCACCGGTATGTCCTGCTCCCTGCCGTCGCGCAGCACGCGGGCCATTTTCGGCTGCAAGCCGATCAGGGCGCGGATGGCGCCGCTGGTCTTGCTGCGGGCCCGTGCCTCCAAAAGCCGTCCCATCAGGATCAAGGTGACGATGATGGCCGCGACCTCGTAGTAGACGCCTGCGAAGGAGAGCATGCCGTGGCCCGGTTGAGGGCCGGCGTCCGGGCTGACGGCAAGGAGCTCGGGCGCGACGGTGGCGACGACGCTGAAGCTATAGGCGGACAGCGTCCCCAGGGAAACGAGCGTGTTCATATCCGCCACCCGGTGCCTGGCGGCGGCCCAGGCGCCGGTGTAGAATTCTCGTCCGGCCCAAAACAATACCGGCGTGGTCAGCGCCAGTTCCAGCCAGGAGCGGCCGGGAAACATGAGGTGTTGCGCGAGCGCGGGCACCAGGTGACCGGCCATGGCCAGCACGGCAACCGGCAGGGTCAGGGCCAGAGCGATGTAAAACCTCACCTTCTGCCGCTGATATTCGGCCTCGCGCACCTGCGATTCGGCGGTCTGCATATCCGCGATACCCGCCTGATCCCCCCCCGTCGCCGGCTGGATCACGTCATAGCCCAGCTCCTTTACCAGCTGGGTGAGTGATGCCGCATCGGTCGCCTTCGGGTCGAAGCGCACCGTGGCGCGGGTCGTGGCGAAATTTACGTTGGCAGTGACGACCCCGGTTGCCGCTGCCAGCGCCTTCTCGATGCGGCCGGCGCACGAGGCGCAGTGCATCCCCACCAGGGGCAGTTCGCAGAGTTCATAAGCGGCGCCGTCAGCTCCGGCAGCTTGGGGAGCGGCACCCGGTGCCAGATAGCGGGACGGCTCCGCATCGAATTTTTCTTTGCAGGCCCTGGAACAAAAACCGTAGGAAACACCGTCATGACTGCCGGTCTCGGCAGTAGTGGCCGGGGTCAATGCCATGCCGCAGACAGGGTCGGTTGAAATCGATGCAGCTGACATGCTTTTCTCCTTTGTTCGGCGTAACTTCCCTTTCAGGCGTCCTACTTCAGAAACCGGGTCAGCGCCGTTTTGACCTCGCCCAGAAGCTCTTCCTGCGTCATCGGCTTTGCCGTCTCGTGTTCCGAGCTGCTGCCGTGCCCCAGGACGCAGGTCTCCAGGTGCCTGGTCAGCAGTTCCACCCCCAACGCGTCCAGGGCCGAACGAACGGCCGAGATCTGGTTCAGTATGTCGACGCAGTAGCGCTTCTCTTCCAGCATGCGCTCTATGCCGGCCACCTGGCCGCCTATGCGCCGGACCCGGGTTGCCAGCTTGCTTTTTGTCGCCGCCTCGCTCATGTGATCCTCCGGGAACGGAAAATACCCCCTGGGGGTATGTGTGGAACGGAACAAAGTTACCCCTGGGGGGTATGTCTCGTCAAGGGGAATTTCGGCGGGAAGCCAACGGCGGTGGGAAAGAACCATAAGTGGATCCCAGACCACTTTCGCCTTGTCGTTCACGCCTCAACGGCCCCCAAGGAAAACTCATCTTTGATCCGAAACCATCAGTGATTGAATAGGTTCTCAAGGTCACGCCGCTTCGTGCTGTCTAAATACGAAATGCCCCTCCCCAACTTGTCCCTCTCCCCATCCTTTCTGGTAATATTAGGTGATGTGCGCAGTTTCCGAGGTTCAATGGAGGCCCCCATGCCCTCACCCGTCCTTGATCAGGAAAAAACTTTACTCTTCAGCGAAGCGCGCTTTCGGGCATTGTTTCGTGATGTCCCGACCATGGTCGTTATCCTAGATGCCAGCGGGAAGATGATTTTGGTCAATCCAAGATGCACAAGCCAACTGGGCTACACGATAGACGAACTGGAAGGGCAGTCGGTGCTGAAGCTATTCCACGAAGATGACCGCGCTGCCGTAACCGAAGAACTGCAGAGATGCCTGGAGAACCCCAATCAGGTGTGTCGGTGGCAGTTTCACAAGGTTTGTAAATGCGGCGAGCTGCTTTGGGTAGAGGAAACAGCGCAGACGGTGTACGACCTAAACGGCGCTCCAAATGTCTTGGTCGTTTGTCAGGATGTCGCGAAACACAAACGGATGGAAGAATATCTGCAGGAGAGCGAAGAGCGATTTCACGCCATGCTCAACCAGGTTGCTGTCGGAATCGTCGATATGGGCGCCCACGGTCGCTGGCTGTGGATCAATCGGAAGTTTTGCGAGATAGTCGGCTACACGGAAGAAGAGTTGAAAGAGCTGACTGTCAAGGACATCACCCATCCCGATGACGTGGAAGCTAGCCTGCAGCACCTCCAGTACCTGCTGGATGGTAAGCTCAAAAGCTATTCCCTTGAAAAACGTTATTTACGAAAGAACGGCTCAATCGTCTGGGCAAACACCACCGTATCGATGGTCGCCGATCCAGCGGGTAATCCCCGATATTTCATCGGCGTCATCGAGGACATCACCGCCCGCAAGGAGGCGGAAAAAGCGCTCCAGGAATCGGAGAAAAAGTTCTCCAAGGCCTTCCAGTCGATGCCAAGCGTACTTGTCATCGCATCCCTGGCAGACGGGAGGTACATAGAAGTCAACGAGGCCTTCGAGCGGGTGATAGGCTACCGGCGCGACGAGGTGATCGGGCGTTCATCGCTGGACCTCAGCATATGGCAGAACCCGGAAGACAGGGCTATTGTGCTCCAGATGTTGGCGGAAGGAAAGAATGTACGTGACTTGGAGATCGGTTTTAGGAGCAAATTGGGAACCACTCTCGTTGGCCTCTATTCGGCGGATATCATTGAAATCGGCGCCGAACAATGTCTGCTGAGCCTGGTGAATGATATCACAGCCCGCAAGGAGGCGGAAAAGGCGCTCCAGGAATCGGAGAAAAAGTTCGCCAAGGTTTTCCAGGCAACGCCGATCTGCCTCACCATCAACTCGCTTTCAGACGGGAGATACTTGGAGGTCAACGAGGCCTTCGAACGAGTGATGGGTTATCGGCGCGACGAAGTGATCGGGCGTTATTCGCTGGATCTCAGGGTCTGGCAGAACCCGGAAGATAGGGGCAAGGTGCTCCAGATGCTGGCGGAAGGAAAGAAGGTACGTGACTTTGAGATCGGTTTAATGGGCAAATCGGGGAACCTTCTCGTCGGCCTCCTTTCTGCGGAGATCATCGAAATCGGCGCAGAACAGTGCCTGTTGGGCATGGTGAACGACATCACCGAACGCAAGAAGGCGGAAGAGGCACTACGAAAATCCGAAGAGAAATTCTCCAAGATATTCCATTCCGTACCAGCTCTCATCGGCATTACGACACTGGCGGAAGGGAGATGCATTGATATCAACGAAAGTGGTTTGCGAACGTTGGGTTATCAGCGCGAGGAAATCGTCGGTAGGACCATGCTGGAACTCGGCATCTGGGAAAACAAGTCGGCAAGGGACCAAGTGATACGGGCTCTCGGAAAAGAGGGTATAGTCCGGGACCTTGAACTCAACTTCAGGGGCAAGAACGGTAAACTTTTTGTAGGCCTCTTCTCTGCGGAACCAATAGATATAAACGGAGAACGATACTTACTCGACATAGTATACGATATCACCGAGCGCAAACAGATGGAAGAAGAGATCGGCAGGCTGAACACCGACCTGGCAGCCGCCAACCAGGAACTGGACGCGGTCAACAAGGAGCAGGAGGCATTCAATCATACGGTTGCTCATGATCTGCGCCAACCTTTGAACCTTTTGAGTAGCTACTGCCAGATAATCGATAAACTGTACGGCGGCCAACTCCCAGAGGAATGCAGGGGGTATGTCCAGGCTGTCTACAACGTCACTTTGCGAATGGATCGTCTCATCGGCGCCCTGCTTAATTTCTCGCAAATGGGCCGCGTCGAACCGCAGCGAGAGATGGTTGACCTTTCTATGCTGGCCCATGAGGTGTCCCTGTCGCTGAAAATGACTGAGCCTGAGCGTCAGGTTGATTTCCGAATTGCCGACGGGATTGTGGCAAATGGCGATGCGAACCTGCTGCTGGCAGTCTTGAACAATCTCATCGGCAACGCCTGGAAGTACACCGGCGGGAGGGGGAAGGCGGTCATTGAGTTCGGTGTCAGGGATATCGGTGGGGTGACGACCTATTTCATCAGGGACAACGGAGCCGGATTTGACATGACGGACGCCGACAAGCTCTTTGCCCCATTCCAGCGCCTCCCAGGTGCCGAAAAATGTAGAGGCTTCGGAATCGGTCTCGCAACGGTAGAGCGGATCATCCGGCGACACGGCGGCCGGGTTTGGGCTGAGGGGGTACCGGACAAGGGGGCGTGCTTCTACTTCACCCTTTCAGCGGACTGAGTTTTAACCTGAACTTGACCTAAGCTCCAGAAAACCACGTTGGTGTACGCTGCTTTCCATTTCCATAGCTCAGGTTTCAACTCACACATACTTGATTGACAGCGGGTAACCTGATCCCCAACCTGCCATCGGATACCCCCAAATTTTTTGGCTCCTCTTGTATCCCAAACCAATATTTTTGCATCTTCTATGTCGCAAATCTTCCGGTGCGTGATCTGTTAAGTGCTCGATTTCTCATTGTCACCTCTTGGTTCGACTTATGGTTTTTACCCAGCGGTGGAGCGGGCAGGGAGCGGGCACCCGCGAGGGGTGCCCCTGAGAGGTCTATTTCAGAAACTGGCGCAGCACAAAGGGGAGGATCCCTCCGTGCCGGAAGTAGTCGAGCTCGTTTGAGGTATCGATGCGGACCAGGACGGAAATCTTCCGCTCGCGGCCGTCTCCCTTTTTGATACGCACCTCCAGCTTTTGCCCCGGCACAAGCGAGGCAAGAGCCTCGATGTCGAAGCTTTCGGACCCGTCGATGCCGAGGCTTTGGTGGTTTTCGCCCGGCAGAAACTGCAGCGGGAGTATCCCCATCCCCACCAGGTTCGACCGGTGGATCCTTTCGAAACTCTCGGCAATTACCGCACGCACCCCCAAAAGCCTGGTCCCCTTGGCCGCCCAGTCGCGCGACGAACCGGTGCCGTATTCCTTGCCGGCAATGACGATGAGCGCGGTGCCGCTCTCCCGGTAGCGCAGCGCCGCATCGAAGATGGACATCTGCTCCCCTTTGCCGTCAGCCTCGGGCAGGTACCTGGTCACCCCCCCTTCGACCCCCGGCACCAGCCGGTTCCGTATGCGGATGTTGGCGAAGGTGCCACGGACCATGACCTCGTGGTTGCCGCGGCGCGAACCGTATGAGTTGAACTCGGCGGGCTTGATGCCGAGCGACACGAGATAGCGCCCTGCCGGGGTGTCTTTGCCTATGGAGCCCGCCGGCGAGATGTGGTCGGTGGTAATGGAATCGCCCAAAAGGGCGATAACGCGTGCCGCGCCGATGTCGTTAAGCTGCGCGGGGCTGGCGGTCAGGTCGCTGAAAAAGGGAGGCTCCTTGATGTAGGAGGAATCCTCCTGCCACCGGTACAGCTCGCCGGCCGGCACCTTGAGCGCGTTCCAGTACTCGTCGCCCCGGAACACGTCGGCATAGTTGCGGGTGAACGACTCCGGCGAGACGCACCCCTCGACCAGGCGCGACACCTCCTCATCGTCGGGCCAGATCTCCTTCAGGTACACGGGCTGGCCGTTGGGATCGGTGCCGAGCGGATCGCGGGTCAGGTCGATATTGACGTTTCCCGCCAGCGCGTAGGCGACGACCAGGGGGGGCGAGGCGAGATAGTTGGCCCGGACGTAGCTGTTGATGCGCCCCTCGAAGTTGCGATTGCCGGAGAGTACGGCGGCAACCGCCAGGTCGCCGTTCACCACCGCCTTGACGATATGGTCGGCGAGCGGGCCGCTGTTGCCGATGCAGGTGGTGCAGCCGTAGCCGACCAGGTGAAAGCGCAGGGCCTCGAGGTAAGGGGTGAGTCCCGCGGCCGCCAGGTAATCGGTGACGACTTTGGAGCCGGGAGCGAGGCTCGTCTTGACCCACGGCCTGGATTGCAGACCCCGAAGCACCGCGTTTCGGGCCAAAAGACCCGCCGCGATCATCACGGAGGGGTTGGAGGTGTTGGTGCAGCTCGTGATGGCGGCGATGACGATGGAGCCGTGGCACAGGTGGTAGGCGGTGCCGTCCGGTTGCCGCAGCGGCACGCAGTTGCCCAGGGAGCCCAGCTCCCGGTCCGGCTGCATGAACATCAATTCCGGCACGACGGTGACCGGGGAGCCCCCTTCGCCGAGCCACCTCTCCAGGGTCTCCTTGTCGATCCTGGCCGCATCCGGCTGCCTGAGGGAGACCAGCTGCTTTCTGAAAGATCCGCGCACCTCCTTGAGCCGGACCCGGTCCATGGGCCGGGTAGGTCCGGCAAGAGAGGGCTCGACGTCACCCAGGTCGAGCCCGAGCAGGTCGCAAAATACCGGTTCGGGCTGGTCCGAGCTGCGCCAGAGCCCCTGCCGGCGGTAATAGGCCTCGACAAGCGGCGCCAGCGCCCCCCTGCCGGTCAGGCGCAGGTAGGCGATGGTCTGCTCGTCGACCGGGAACACGCCGATGGTGGCTCCGTACTCGGGCGCCATGTTGCCTATGGTCGCCCGGTCCGCCACGTTGAGAGATGCCGCGCCGGGGCCGAAGAACTCGACGAACTTGCCGACCACCCCCTTCTGGCGCAGCATCTGTGTGATGGTGAGCACGAGATCGGTGGCCGTGGCGCCCGGCTTGAGCCGGCCGGTCAGCCGGAAGCCGACCACCTCCGGTATCAGCATCGAGCAGGGCTGGCCCAGCATGGCCGCCTCGGCCTCGATCCCCCCCACCCCCCAGCCGACGACGCCGAGCCCGTTGATCATGGTGGTGTGCGAGTCGGTCCCGACCAGGGTGTCGGGGAAGACCCAGCTTTCGTCCTTTACCTGCGCCACCATGGCGACCTGCGAGAGGTATTCGAGATTGACCTGATGGCAGATGCCGGTTTCCGGCGGGACCACGCGGAAATTGCTGAAGACGGACTGCCCCCAGCGCAGAAACTGGTAGCGCTCGTGGTTTCGCTCGAACTCGAGAGCGGAGTTGGTTTTCAAGGAGGACGCCGTGCCGTAATGGTCCACCTGGACCGAATGGTCTATGATCAGGTCGGCCGGCTGCATGGGGTTGATATCGGAGGGGCGCCCCCCCAAGCGGTGCAGGGCGGAGCGCATGGCCGCCAGATCCGCGACGGCCGGCACGCCGGTGAAGTCCTGCAGCAGGATGCGCGCCGGCATGAACTGGATCTCCTGGTCGGAGACGGTACCCGCGTCCCAGCGCGCGACGGCATCGATATCCTCCTTCCTGACCGTTACGCCGTCCTCGCGCCTCAAAAGGTTCTCCAGAAGGATCTTCAGGGAATAAGGAAGCCTTGAGATGTCCACGCCGGCGTTTTCGGCGAAGGCCTGCAGGCAGTGGTAGTGATAGGTGTTGCCATCGACGCTGAACGTTCTAAGGCAGTGGTAGCTGTCGAGCTTCTTGGACTTCTTGGTCATGTGATCTCCAGACAAATGCTTCAGTACGCATAGATGCAGCATGCAGCATGGACTTCACACCTTCTTCACCGCCAGGTTGGCGGCCACCAGGATGGGATCCCAGACGGGCGAATAGGGGGGCGCATAACTGAGGTCCAGTTCCGCCAGTTCGAACACGGTCATGTTCTTGTACAATCCGGTCGCGATAACGTCGAGCCTTTTCGCAACCACGTCGTCGCCGACCATCTGGGCGCCCAGCAGCAAGCCGGTCCCCTTCTCGCAGAAAAGGACGATCCGGATGGTCCCTCCGCCGGGATACTCGCCCCGTGTCGGGGCATCAACGGTCACCTTGACGAAATCGGTACCAAGCGCCTGCAACTGCCGTTCATTGAGGCCGGTCGTTGCCACGGTCAGTTCAAAGAACTTGAAAACGGCGCTCTGGTCGATGCCGTAAAAGGGCTTCATCTCTTCGGGGTTCACGATGTTGTTGCCGATCAGGCGCCCCTGCTTGTTGGCCACCGGCCCCAGCGGGAAGTAGGAATTCTTCCCCAGTTGCCGAACGTAATGCTCCGCACAGTCTCCGCCGGAGAAGATGTCCTCGAAATTGGTCCTCAGATAGCGATCCACCTGCACCGCCCCCGCCACGCCGAGCACCCCACCGGAGGCGGCGAACAGCTCCGAGTTGGGCCTGGTACCCACGGCCACTACCACGAGATCCGCGTCGAACGAGCCCGCCGAGGTCCTGATCACCCTCCCCTCTTTCGCCTCGACATCCACCCCGGTAAGGAGCTCGATCCCCTTTTCCCTGATCTTGTCGAGCACCTTCTCCCTGGCCTCAGGCGAGAACGCCGGCAGGATGGTAGCTGCCTTTTCGATGATGACGGGCTTGATCCTCATGTTGCTGAAGACGTCCGCCACTTCCAGGTTGGTGTACCCCGCGCCGATCAGGACCGCTCTGGCAGGCGCGTTCTCGTAGATGAACTTCTTCGTGTTGCGGGTATCATCGAGGGTCTTGAAGCAGAAGACGTCGCCCGCGTCAAAGCCGGGGAGACTGAGACGTATCGCCCTGTTGCCGGTGGCATAGACGAGGAAATCGTACTCTTCCGTGTAGTGGCTGCCACGTGTCAAGTCCGTGATGCTCACGACTTTTCTTGCGGGGTCGATGCCTGTGACTTCCTGCCGGACCCGAAAGTCGATGCCGCGCTCCGCCCGTATCGTCTCCAGGGGAAGCGCGTACAGTTTCTCGACCGGCTTGTCCTTGAAAAAGAGGTTGTAGGGCATACCGCACGCTGCATAGGAAACGTCGCCGCTCTTCTCCAGGACGATCACCCGGGAGTCCGGCGACTGCCTCCGTATCTGGCTGGCGGCCGACAATCCCGCTGCGATGCCGCCGATGATCACGGTTTTCATACTCCCCCCGCTAAAACTGTCAATCCGGCTCGAAGAAGCTTTTGTCGACCCCGCACACCGGACAGACCCAATCCTCGGGAAGGTCCTCGAACGAGGTGCCGGGCAGGATGCCGTTGCCGATGTCTCCAGCCGCCGGATCATAGATAAACCCACAAATACTGCAGCGCCATTTCTGCATAACCACCCTCCTTTTTCTCATCAACATTGTTGCCACTGGTTGCGACTAACGATGATAAACAAAGGGGAAGCAATAAAACCGCCCCCCCTGATGGATTTCGTCCGAGGAATACGACAACGTTCTCTCACAGCTCGGCGCCCATGTAAAATATCACTTAAAACAATCTTTGCAACCTGCAATGTGCTGTCATCGCCGGATGGTAAAGGCCAGATCATCAGCCCAAAAGATGTGTACACGGCTCGGCATCGGTGTTAGAAAGAGAGGTCGTTACAGAAGGGAGAATACGTGAAGAGAATGCTGGGCAGACTCGATACCGGGTCGATCGCGTCAGAACAACGTCCAATGCTTAGGTTCCTGGTGATACTCACCGCGGCTTCGACTGTCGGCCTGCAGGGATCCAGCATCCTTTTCAACAACTTCGCCGCGGAGATGGTGCACCTGGACGGCAGCCAGGTCGGCATCATACAGTCGGTGCGCGAGATACCGGGGCTTTTGACGCTCCTGCTGGTCTTTGTGCTGCTCCTTGTGCGCGAACACAAGCTGGCCGCGTTCTCCATCGTGCTTTTGGGACTGGGAACCGGCATCACGGCGCTCATCCCTTCCTATGGCTGGCTCATCTTCACCACGGTGGTGATGAGCTTCGGCTTTCACTACTACGAAAGCACCAACCAGTCGCTCACCCTGCAGTATTTCTCCACCGCCGTCTCTCCGCTCATCTTCGGCAGGCTGAGGGCGCTGGCGGCAGTCTCAAGCGTCGCGGCGGGACTTCTGGTCTACTGTCTCAGCGCTGTGGCGCAGTATCGGGAGATCTACCTGGCGATCGGCGCCCTGGTGTTCATAGCGGGCGTTTGGGGGATGTGCCAGAACCCGGCACATGCGGGGATCATCCCGCAGCGCAAGAAGATGTTCCTGCGTCGCAGATACACGCTCTTCTACCTACTCACGCTGCTTTCGGGAGCCAGGCGGCAGATCTTCGTGGTCTTCTCGATCCTTTTGCTGGTGCAGGTGTTCCACTTTTCCGTAGCCGACATGACGCTGCTCTTCATCGTGAACAACATCATCGCCTACATACTCAACTCGCTGATCGGCAAAGCCATCAACCGGTTCGGCGAGCGCTTCATCTCGTCGATAGAGTACGGCGGCGTGATCGTGGTGTTCCTCGTCTACGCCTTCAGCAGCTCGAAGAACCTGGTCATGCTCATGTACATCATCGACAACATCCTCTACAACTTCGACGTATCGATCCGCACCTACTTCCAGAAGGTCGCCGACCCCGCGGATATCGCGTCTTCGATGTCCGTCGGGTTCACCATCAACCATATCGCCGCCGTGTTCCTGCCCGCTCTGGGCGGATATTTCTGGATGATCGACTACCGGATTCCGTTCGTGGCGGGAAGCGCGCTCGGCGTGGTATCGCTGGTGGCGGCGCAGTGGATGCGGGTGCCGCAAAAGCCCGGCACCGTCCAAGCCTCACCGGCGGGCCTTTGACAACCGGTTGATGTGCCATGGGAGCGGGTGGTGCCCTTTTTGCTCCAAAACGGCAAACACCTGCAAGCTGTCAGCCGGCAGGTGTTTGCGATTGCTTCGTATGGGGCGATTTCCTTACGGGAAGGCCTTCAGGATGTAGCCGGCGATGGCCGTCGCTTCCTTGTCGGAGACCTGCTTGGCGTCGAACTTGTTCATGCCGGGTCCGGGATTGCGCATCTTGGCGACGATGTCCTTTTCGCTCTTGATGCCGTGCGCTGTCAGCGACTTCTTGCTGAGCGTCTTGTCGGGCTTCACGATGTTGCCACCCTTGGGATGGCAGACCGCGCAATGCTCTTCGAACTCCTTCTTCGCATCGATCTTCCCGCCCTTCTTGGTGTCGCAGAAGGCGGTCGTGGCCAAGATACTAAGTGACAGCATTGCGACGGTGACAACCAAAGTCTTCTTCATCCTGATTCCTCCTTGTGTGTGGCGGGCAATACCCTTTTAGTGCTCGAGGTTTTCCTACGGCCGGCGTTGATAGGTTCCCGGCAAGGCGATCAATCCTAGACTAGATTTTGCGATTGTCAATGACTCGGGAGGCCTTCCCCTCGGCCCTGGGAATGCTGTTCGGCTCGACCAGCTTGACCACCGCGCCCACGCCGAGCACGGAATCGATGCGCCGCTCCACTGTGTCCAGGAACGCCTTCTGCATCTTCATCTCGTCGAAGAAGATGTTTTCGGTCACCTCGATGCGGATCTCCAGGGTATCCAGCGCACCCTTGCGGTCCACGACCAGCTGGTAATGCGGCTCGCACCCCTCGACGGCGAACAGCACGTCCTCGATCTGCGAGGGGTAGACGTTGACCCCCTTGATGATCAGCATGTCGTCGGAGCGTCCCATGGTCTTTTTCATGCGCACCGTGGTCCTGCCGCAGTCGCATTTGGCATAGTCGAGCGAGGTGATGTCGCGGGTCCGGTAGCGCACCATCGGGAAGGCTTCCTTGGTGAGCGAGGTGAGCACCAGTTCGCCGACGCTGCCAGGCGGCAGCGTATCGCCGGTATCCGGGTCGATGATCTCGGCGATGAAGGCGTCCTCCGAGATGTGCATGCCGCACTTGTGCTGGCACTCGCCGGCCACGCCCGGGCCGATAACCTCGGACAGGCCGTAGTTGTCGGTGGCAGAGATGCCGAGCCTGGTCTCTATTTCGCGCCGCATCGACTCGGACCACGGTTCCCCGCCGAACAGGCCGACCTTCAGGCAGAGGCTCTTCGGGTCGATCCCCATCTTCTCGATGCGCTCGGCGATGGTGACCGCGTAGCTCGGGGTGGAGACCAGAGCGGTGGTCCGGTAGTCCTGCATGATCATGATCTGCTTCTCGGTGTTGCCCGCCCCCATCGGTATCACCGAGGCGCCGATCGTCTCCGAGCCGTAGTGCAGGCCGAAGGCGCCGGTGAACATGCCGTAGCCGAAGGCGATCTGCACCACGTCCTCGCTGGTGACCCCGGCAGCGGTCATGAAGCGCGCCACCAGGTTGGCCCAGACCTTGATATCGTGCTTGGTGTAGCCGACCACCGTCGGTTTGCCCGTGGTGCCGCTTGAGGAGTGGATGCGGACCACCTCGCGCAGCGGCACGGCGAACATGCCGTAGGGGTAGTTGAGGCGCAGGTCCTCCTTCGTGGTGAAGGGGAGTTTCGACAGGTCGGAGAGGGACTGCACGTCCTCCGGCACGATCCCCAGCTCCTTGAACCTGTTCCGGTAGCAGGTGACGTTCTTGTAGACGCGGTTCAGCGTGGCCTGGAGCCGTTCCAGCTGGAGCTGCTCGATCTCCTCGCGGGGCATGCATTCGTATTCGGGATCCCATATCTGCATAGCACGACCTCTCTAGAAGCAATTGACAATGGATAATTGACAATTGAAAATGTAAAATCAGCCTGGAAGCAATCGAAAGGAAGCAATTGACAATGGATAATTGACAATTGAAAATGTAAAATCAGCCGAAAAGAAAATTTGATGTCAATTGTCAATTGTCAATTGTCCATCGTCAATTGCTTACCTATCTTTCCCAGATCTCCTTCTTGTCCCGCCCCAGGTAGGCGCGCTGCACGTCCTTGTTTTCCAGGAGCTCGGAGGCGATCCCCTCGAGTATCACTTTACCCGTCTCCAGCACGTAACCGCGGTCGGCGACCTTGAGGGCGGCGCGCGCGTTCTGCTCGACGAGAAGTATGGTGGTCCCCTCCTCGCTCCTCAGATGCTCGATGACCCTGAAGATATCCTGCACCACGAGAGGCGCGAGCCCCATGGAGGGCTCGTCCAACAGCAGCAGCTTGGGGCGCGCCATGAGTGCCCGACCGATGGCGAGCATCTGCTGTTCGCCGCCGGAAAGCGTGCCGGCCGCCTGGCGCCTGCGCTCCTTGAGCCGCGGGAACATCTGGAACATCCGCTCCAGGTCGGCGGCGATTTCACCCTTCTGACCGCCGGCCCGGTAGCGCAGGTAGGCGCCCAGCTCCAGGTTCTCCTCGACGGTGAGCGGGTTGAATACCTGCCGCCCCTCCGGCACCTGGGACAGCCCAAGCGACACGACGCGGTCAGCGGAGAGACCGGCGACCGGCTTCCCTTCCAGGATGATCTCGCCGCTGGCGGCGGGGATGATGGCGGACAGGGTGTTTAAAAGCGTGGTCTTGCCGGCACCGTTGGCGCCGATCAGGGTGACGATCTCGCCCCTGTTGAGATGCAGGGAAACGTTCTTGAGGGCATGCACCTTGCCGTAGTAGGCGTTTATGTTCTTTATCTTGAGCATCTATAATCCGTGAAAGGTGAAGGGTGAAAGGTGAAAACGGCAAAGGCGCGACAAATCGTCAATCGTCAATCGTCAATCGTCAATCGTCAATCGTCAATTGCCTCACTGCTCCTCGCCCAGGTAGGCGGTGACCACCGCGGGGTTGTCCTGAATCTGCCTCGGCGTGCCTTGCGCCAGCATGGTGCCGAGATTGAGGACGACGAGCGCGTCGCAGATATCCATGACCAGGTCCATGTCGTGCTCCACCAGCGCCACGGTGACGCCCAGGTCCCTGATCCTCTTGATCAGCTCGGCAAGCTCCGCGGTCTCCTTGCTGTTCAGCCCGGCGGCGGGCTCGTCCATCAACAAAAGCTTCGGCTCGAGCGCCATGGCGCGCGCGATTTCCAGAAGCCGCCCCTTGCCGAAGGAGAGCGTCCCCGCCTCCACCCCCTCGAGCTCGGGAATCCCCACGAAGGCGAGCCACTCCTTTGCCTTTTGCCGGATGCGGCGCTCCTCGCTCATCTGCCAGGGCATCCGGAAGGCGCAGGAGAAGATGCCGCTATTGCTTCGGGTGTGCAGACCGACCATCACGTTCTCAAGGACCGTCATCTTGCCGAACAGCTCGATGTTCTGGAAGGTGCGCACCAGTCCCAGGCGCGCGCGTCTCTCCGACGGGAGCGCCGAGATGTTCTTGCCGTCCAGCAGCACGGCGCCCTCGGAGGGGGGGTAGATGCCGGTCGCCACGTTGAAAAGGGTCGTTTTGCCGGCGCCGTTGGGGCCGATGATCCCGGTAATGGATCCCTTGGCCACGTTGAAGGAGATCGCCTCCAGCGCGGTGAGGCCGCCGAACCGCTTGCCGATGCCGGTAAGACTAAGCATTTTCGGACCCCCTTGCCGGCATCAGGCGCCTGAACAGCGACGGGATGCCGCGCACCAGCCCCCCCGGCATGTAGATGGTCATCGATACCAGCAAAAGCCCGTAGAAGATGATGTCGTAATCCTGGAAGGCGCGCAGCATCTCCGGGAGCAGGGTGAGCAGCAGCGCGCCCAGGATCGAGCCGTAGACGCTCCCGAGACCGCCGATCACCACCATGGTGAGCAGTTCGACCGAGACGTGGAAGCCGAAGGAACTGGGCGAAATGAAGGTCATCACGTGGCAGTAGAGGCTGCCGGCGATGGCCGAGATGAACGCGGAGAGGGCGAACACCTGCACCTTCATCAGGCGCGCGTTCACCCCCATAACCCGGGCCGCCACCTCGGAATCGTGGATGGCCCGCAGGCCGCGTCCGACCCGGGAATTGACCAGGTTGAGCGACAACAGGATCGCGACCAGCGCGAAGCCCCAGACCAGGTAGTAGTTCTTCAGGTCCGTATCGAAGCTGAAGCTGCCGATGGAGAGGTTCGGTATCCCCGACAGCCCGGAGGGGCCGCCGGTGAGATCGATCGTCTCGTTGAAGGCGATGTGCACGATGATGCCGACCCCGAGCGTCGCCATGGCCAGGTAGTGCCCCTTCAGGCGCAGCACCGGGAAGCCGACGGCAAAGGCGAAGGCCGCGACGCAGACGGCGACCAGCATCATGGCGAGCCACGGGTTCAGGGCGAACTGCGTGGTCAGGACGCCGGAGCCGTAGGCGCCCAGGCCGAAGAAGGCGGCCTGCCCGAGCGAGATCTGCCCCGCGTAGCCCAAAAGCAGGTTCAGCCCCAGGGCCAGCATGCCGTTGATGCCGACGAAGATGAGCACGTTGGTGAGGTATCCCCCGGCAAGCGGCAGCGGTGCCACCACTACCATAAGGACGAAGACGAGAAATTTGAGTTTATCTGATTTCAAAGCTGAACCTTCTAAAGTTACCGATCAATTTCCTAGGAGCGCATTGCGCGAGGGATCACCCTCCCCCAGCCCCTCCCGTCAAGGGAGGGGGGCTTCATGTTACTCTCTTGTTACCTCTTACCTTGCGGCAGATAGAGCGGCAGGTGCTAGACCCTCTCCGTCTCCCCCTTCTTGAACAACCCCTGGGGCCTTATGAACAGGATCAGCAGCAGGATGAAGAAGGCGATGGCGTCCTTGTAGCCCGAGGAGATGAGGCCCGCTCCCAGCGACTCCAAAACCCCGAGGATCAGCCCTCCCAAAACGGTGCCGAAACCGCTTCCCATCCCCCCCATGATCGCCGCACAAAACCCCTTCAGGCCGAGCATGACGCCGACGTCGTAGGAGGTCATGGTGAGCGGGGCGATGATCACGCCGGCCAGCGAGCCGAGCGCGGAACTGATCACGAAGGAGAGCAGCACCATGCGCCCGACGCTGATGCCGACCAGGTTCGCCGCACGCCGGTTGAAGGAGCAGGCGCGCATCGCCTTGCCGCTTATGGTGTGGTGGAAGAAAAGGCGGCTCCCCGCGATCACCAGGAGCGTGACCCCGAAGATCCAGAGGTGCTGCGGCAGCAGCGTGGCCCCGGCGAAGTTGATGGGATCGTTGCCGGAGAAGGCTGGGAGCGCCTGGGTGTCTTTGCCCCAAAAAAGCATCACCAGGCCGCGGATCAGGATGCTCGCGCCGATGGTGATGATGATCAGGGAAAGCGGGGTGGCGTTTTTCAGCGGCCTGATGGCGGCCCGCTCGAAAACCACCCCGACCACCGTCGTGCCGGCGACTGCGAGCACGACGGCGGCCAGCAGGGGAAGCTGCAGCGTGTTGATGGAGAAGATGGTCAACACTCCGCCCAGCATGACGAACTCACCCTGGGCGAAGTTGATGATACCTGTCGAGTTGAAGATGATCGCGAAACTCAGGCCAATCAGGGCATAGATGGCACCGGTGGCGAGCCCCGAAATGACGAACTGCGTTGTCTGATTTAAAAACTCCATGAATCCTCTTTACTTGACCAGCACCCAGTCTTTCTTCCTCACCTCGACCAGGACGAAGGCGTCCTTGGTGAGGCCTGCGTGATCGCCGGCGGCGTAGTTGAAAACGCCCCCTATGCCGGCAAAGCCGCGGGTAGCCTCCAACTGGTTGCGGATCCCGGACGGGGTGTCCCCTCCCCTCTCGATGGCGCCCTTGAGCAGCATGACGGCGTCCCAGGCGTGCCCGCCGAAGTGGTCGCCCTCAGCCTTGAAGTGGTTCTGATAGTCCTTGATGTAGGCGAGCAGCGCCCCCTTCTGCTTGTCGCCCTTGGGCAAGCGATCGGCCACCAGCACCTTGCCGGAGGGAAGACGTACCCCCTCGGCAGCCTCGCCTGCCAGCTCGATGAACTTCTTGGAGGAGACGCCGTGGCTCATGTAGAGCGGCAGGGCGAGCCCCAGCTGCTTGGCGTTTCTGGCGATGACGGCCGGGCCCGGGTTGGTGCCCCAGCAGATCACCGCCTGGGCCTGCGAGCCGCGGATCTTGGTGAGCTGGGCCGTCATGTCCGTGTCCTTGGGGCCGTAGGTGTCGTCGGAGACGATCTGCATGCCGAACTTGGCTGCCTGGCTCTTCAGCTGTTCGCGGCCGGAGGATCCGAAGGAGTCGGAGACGGTCAAAAGCGCCACCTTGTTCTTCTTCTCCTTTTTCAGGTGCTCGTAGATCTTGGCCACGGCGAGCGTGTCGTTTTGGGCGGTCTTGAAGACCCACTTCTTCACCGGGTCGGTGATCTTGATGCCGGCCGCGCAGGCGACCATCGGGATGTTCGCCTTCTCCACCACCGGAATCACGGCCATGGTGTCGCCCGTGGTGCTCGGTCCGATGATGGCGACCACGTTGTCGTTCTTGATGAGCTTGTTGGCGAGCTGTACCGCCTTGGTGGCGTCGCCGCCGGTGTCGTAGGTGATCAGCTCCAGCTTGCGCCCCTTGACGCCGCCGGCCTTGTTGATCTCGTCCACCACCATCTGGGCGGTGTTGCGCTCGGGCTCGCCGAGGAAGGAGGCGGGGCCGGTCACGGCGAACAGCGCGCCGATCTTGATGGGAGCGGCAGCCAGGGCCGCCGTCGACAGACAGCAAAGCGAAAAAGAGACCAGAGCAGTCGTTATCAGTTTTTTCACGGACGTTTCCCCCTTAGTTGTCAGCGTACGATGACCCAGTCGCCTTTTTCTATGCGCACCATCTCGAATGCCGAGAGGTCGAGACCGTTGTGATCGGTCGCGCTCATGTTGAAGATGCCCGAGACGCCGACCATACGCCCACCCTTCTCGACGCCGTCACGGATCTGCTCCGGGGTGACCGCACCCTTCTTCAGCGCGGCGGCGATCAGCAGGAAGCCGTCGTAGGCGTAGCCTCCGAAGGTGGAGGGCTCGACCTTGTAGGCCTTCTGGTAGGAGTTGACGTAGTCCTTGAGGAGCTTCGCCTGGGGATCGTTCTTCTTCAAGAGGTCGTAGACGGCGAGCTTGCCGGCGGGGAGCATGATCCCCTGGGCCGCATCGCTGCCGGCCAGTTCGATGTACTTCTTAGAGGCGACGCCGTGGCTCTGGTACAGCTGGGTCTTCATGCCGAGCTGCTGCAGGTTCCGGGTGATGATGGCCGGTCCGGGGTTGGTCCCCCAGCAGATGATGGCATCCGGCTTGGCGGACTTGATCTTGACGAGCTGCGGGGTCATGTCGGTATCCTTCGGGGAATAGACCTCGTCGGCGATGATCTTGAAGCCGCGCTTGGCCGCCATGAGCTTCAGCTGCTCGCGACCGGAGGAACCGAAGGCGTCGGAAACGGTGAGCAGGGCGATGTTCTTCTGCTTCAGCTTCCCGGCCTGGATCAGGATCTTCTCGGCAGCCACGTGGTCGTTGGCCGGGGTCTTGAAGACCCATCTCTTCACCGGCTCGGTGATCTTGATCCCGGCGGCGCAGGAGATCAGCGGGATCTTCTCCTTCTCCGCGATCGGGAGCACGGCCATGGTCTCGCCCGTCGTGCTCGGTCCGACGATGGCGACCACGTGGTCGTTCTTGATCAGCTTGTTGGCCAACTGGACCGCCTTGGTGACGTCGCCGCCGGTGTCGTAGACCACAAGCTCGATCTTGGCGCCCTTGATGCCCCCCTTGGCATTGGCCTCTTTCACCAATAGTTCCAGGGTGTTCTTTTCGGGTTCTCCGAGAAATGATGCTGGTCCGGTGACGGCGAAGAGCGCACCGATTTTGACCGGTGCGGCGGCGAGTGCAGCGCTCGCGCTGCAAAGAAGCATCATGATGCCAAGTACAGCCAGAATCTTTCTCATAAACGGCCCCCCTGTAAATTACAGTTAACGACAAAGCCCCTCATACGAGGGTCCCTCCGCAATAGAGGGAACACCGGTGAGGGAGAAGAATAAATCTGACCCGCCTGCGCCAACCCACGTGTGCCAACCACCTGCGTCAACCCGTAGGGGCGAATGATCATTCGCCCCACGAAAAAAATGCCAAAACGGCCCGGATTGGGGCGCGGAAACGGCGATTACATGCTGTAAAGCCGCTCGCCGGGGAGCACGGTGAACCCCTTGGCAACGAGCGTCGCGATCGCCTTGCGGGTCTCGTCGAAACGGAAGATCATCACGGCATTCTCGCCGCAGCGCTCCACGAAGGCATACATGTACTCGACGTTGATGCCGTCCGTGTCCAGGGTCTGCAGGATGTCGGCGAGCCCGCCCGGGCGGTCCGGTATCTCGACGGCAACCACCTCGGTCTTGCTGACGGTGAAGCCCCGCTCCTTGAGCACGGCCTTGGCCTTCTCGGTGTCGTTCACGATGAGACGCAGGATGCCGAAGTCGGAGGTGTCCGCCAGCGAAAGCGTGCGGATGTTCACCCCCGCGTCCCCCAGGATGCGCGTCACCTCTGCGAGCCTGCCGAATTTGTTCTCGATGAATATGGAGATCTGCTCCACGTGCATGACTGTCCCCCTTAGGCCTTATTCCTGTTGTCGATGACCCTCTTGGCCTTCCCTTCGCTGCGGGTGATGCTCTTCGGCTCCACGAGCCGGACCCGGCAGGTGACGCCGAGCATCTCCTTGATCTGCTTCTCGATGCGCATGGAGAGCGCCTGGAGGTGCTTGATCTCGTCGGAGAAGATCTGCTCGCCCACCTCGACCTGGACCTCGAGCGTGTCGAGGTTGTCCTTTCTGTCCACGATGAGCAGGTAGTGCGGTTCGACCCCCTCGACTCCCATCAGGATCGACTCGATCTGGGACGGGAACACGTTCACGCCGCGGATGATCAGCATGTCGTCGCTGCGGCCGCTCATGCGGGCGATCCTGGCGTGGGTCCTGCCGCAGATGCACGGCTCGTAGGTGATCGAGGTGATGTCGCGGGTCCGGTAGCGGATCAGCGGGATCCCTTCCTTGGTGATGGTGGTGATGACCAGTTCGCCCTCTTTGCCGGCCCCGAGCACCTCTCCGGTCTCCGGGTCGATGATCTCGGGGATGAAGTGGTCTTCCCAGATGTGCAGCCCCTTCTTCGCCTCGCAGCACTCGATGGCGACACCGGGTCCCATGATCTCGGAGAGCCCGTAGATGTCTACGGCGGAGAGGTTCAGCTTGGCCTCGATGTCGGAGCGCATCTCCTCGGACCAGGGCTCGGCGCCGAAGATGCCGACCCGCAGCTTCAGGTCGCGGAAGTCGATCCCCTCCTCCTTGGCGGCCTCCGCCATGAACAGCGAGTAGGACGGGGTGCAGGTGAGCACCGTGGAGCCGAAGTCCTGCATGATCATGATCTGCTTCTTGGTGTTGCCCCCGGACATGGGGATCACGGAGGCGCCCAGCCGCTCGGCGCCGTAGTGCGCGCCCAGTCCGCCGGTGAAAAGGCCGTAGCCGTAGGAGTTGTGGATGATGTCGCCCTTGTGGACGCCGGCCGCCACGAAGGAGCGCGCCATCAGCTCGCTCCAGGTATCGATGTCCTTCCTGGTGTAGCCCACGACCGTCGGCTTGCCCGTGGTGCCGGAAGAGGCGTGGATGCGGACGATGTCCTCCATCGGCACCGCGAACATCCGGTACGGGTAGGAGTCGCGCATGTCCTGCTTGTAGGTGAAGGGGAGCCTGGAGAGGTCCGCCAGCGTCCGGATGGAGCCGGCCGTGACCCCCGCCTTCTTCAGCGACTCCCGGTAGAAGGGTACGCTTTCCTGGACCCGCCCCACCATGGACTTAAGCCTCTTGAGCTGCAGCGCCTCGATCGCCTCCCGTGGCAGCGTCTCGAACTCCTCGTTAAAAAACATGGCTGACTCCTGAAAAATCGATGATTGAAGCTGGACCCGAAGCGTCCTGCTTTTTGCCGCTATGCCGGCTTAAGCGAGCGAGCGGCCGATCTCGAAGGCCTTGAGGTTCACGGCCAGGGCCTTCTTGGGCACCATCCGCTCGATCGACTCAAGCCAGAATTTCTCCTCGATGTCGAGCCGTTTCGACACGGCGCCCAAAAGCACCGTGTTGGCGGTGCGGGCGTTCCCCGCCTCGATGGCGAGCTGCTGCCCGTCCACCAGGATCAGGTCGGGGAAGCGCCGGGCGATCTTGTCCGCCAGATGGGCCGGATAGGGCTCCTGCCCGATCAGCACCGAAGGGGGCGGGATGCAGAGATCGTTGGCGACCACCGTCGCGCCCGGCTTCAACAGGGTCAGGGAGCGGTAGCTCTCCATCAGCTCGAACCCGAACAAGAGGTCCCCCTCCCCTTCCGGGACGATGGGCGAGAATACCTGTTTGCCGTAACGCACGTGGGAGACCACGGAGCCGCCGCGCTGCGACATGCCGTGGATCTCGCTCTTCTTGACGTCAAAGCCCGCCAGCATGCAGGTCTCCGAGAGTATCTCTGCGGCGAGCAGGATCCCCTGACCGCCGACGCCGACCAGGAGGATGTTGGTGATTTTGTCGCTCATATGTCCTCCTGGATCGCAGAGAAGTTGCACAGCTGGCGGCAAACGTCGCATCCGTTGCAAAGCAGCGGGTCGATGAAGGCCTTGCCCCGCTTGCCTTCGGTCCCCGGGACCCACTCGATGGCGGGGCAGCCGATCTTGAGGCAGGTGCGGCAGCCGACGCAGGTCTCCTCCTTGACGGTGAGCACCTTGCCGCGGCTGAAGACCCCTTCCCTCTTGATGAGGACGCACGGCTTGTCCGTGATGATGACGGAGGTCTCGGGGCGCTCCATCTCCTCGGAGATCACCTTCTTGCACTCCCTGAGATCGAGCGGGTTGATGGTGCGCACGTGCTGCACGCCGATCGCCTTGCACAGCATCGGGAAATCGATGGCGTTGGTCGGGCTGTCCATCAGGGTGTGCCCGGAGGCCGGGTTGTCCTGGCGCCCGGTCATGGCGGTGATCCTGTTGTCGAGGATGATGACCGTCGCGATCCCCTTGTTGTAGACCATGTCGATCAGGCCGTTCACGCCGGTGTGCAGGAAGGTGGAATCGCCGATCACGGCGACCACTTTCTTTCTCTCCTCGGGGGGAAGCACCTTGGCTGCGCCGGTCGCCATGCCGATGGAGGCGCCCATGCAGATGCAGGTGTCCATGGCGGAGAGCGGCGGCATGAAGCCCAGCGTGTAGCAGCCGATATCGCCGGAGACGTAGGCCTTGAGGCGGTTCAGGGTGTAGAAGACGCCGCGGTGCGGGCAGCCCGGGCACATGTTGGGGGGGCGCCCCGGCAACTTCTCGACGGCGCTTTCCTCGCTTTCGGGGAGCCCGAAGGCCTTGCGGATCCTGCCGGGGGTGAGCTCGCCGCAGATGGGGAGAATCTCCTTGCCGGTCACGGCTATCCCCGCCGCCTTCACCTGCTCCTCGATGAAGGGATCGAGCTCTTCGACCACGTAGAGCCTGTCGACCTTGGAGGCGAAGTCGCGGATCAGGTCGAAGGGGAGCGGGTGCACCATGCCTAGCTTCAGTACGGAGGCGTCCGGGAGCACCTCGCGCACGTAGTTGTAGCTGACGCCGGCGGTGATGATGCCGATCTTGGTATCGCGCAGCTCCAGCCGGTTGATCGGCATGCTGCAGCCGTCCTTGGAGAGCGTCACCATGCGGTCTTCGACGACGTAGTGGCGGCCCCGCGCGTTGCCGGGAAGCATGACGTACTTGGACGGGTCCTTGACCAGGGCGGGCGCCGGCAGATCGGTCAACCTTTCGCCGAACTCGACCACCGACTTGCTGTGCGAGATGCGGGTCGTGGTGCGGAGCATGACCGGGGTGTCGTAGCGCTCGGAGATCTCGAAGGCGAGCCTTGTGAAGGAGAGGCACTCCTGCGAATCGGAGGGTTCCAGCATCGGCACCTTGGCGAACTTCGCGTAGTTGCGGTTATCCTGCTCGTTTTGCGAGGAGTGCAGTTCGGGATCGTCCGCCGTCACCAGCAGCAGGCCGCCGCGCACGCCGGTGTAGGAAAGGGTGAACAGCGGGTCGGCGGCAACGTTGACCCCCACGTGCTTCATGGTGACCAGCGCCCGGGCGCCGGTAAAGCAGGCGCCGATGCCGACCTCGAGGGCGACCTTCTCGTTGGTGGCCCAGGAGGAGTCGATCTCCGGGTAGCGGATGGTATTTTCAAGGATCTCTGTGGAAGGGGTTCCCGGGTAGGCGCACGCGACCTTCACGCCGGCTTCATAAGCGCCACGGGCAATGGCTTCGTTGCCAGAAAGTATTTCCTTCATGTCGTAGGTTTTCCTCATAGGTTCAGTTGGCGGGTCGGCGAAATATACTAGAGTATAT